>Ga0307508_10001763_pt1 | contig 24043 bp, 31 predicted proteins | sample 9_EM_MG_FD_203089 | JGI IMG/M metagenome (GOLD analysis project Ga0307508, IMG submission 203089) | Populus trichocarpa ectomycorrhiza microbial communities from riparian zone in the Pacific Northwest, United States - 9_EM | ecosystem: Host-associated > Plants > Roots > Unclassified | place... | reverse complement strand
GGTTGGGGAATGGCTGAGTGGCGCTGGTGGTGAAGAAAAGTTTTATGTTTTCAGATCTGCTGATCGGTGATAACTTTTGTTTCGCTCCAGCCGTTGTTAGGTGCGTGAATTTTTCCGCAGTTCAAATCGCCGCATGTACAACTTTAACGTCGCCTCGACCTGCATGAATCCAAACCACCGAGGAGAATATTAGAGAACTCAAGATCAGTGGAAGGAAAGACCGTTCATGAGAGAGCGTAACTTACTTATCTGGTGCCACTGCCAATGCTCGAAACACCTATCGCAGGCACGGGCGGACGAGTGAGAGAGCAAGAGGGGACGCGACAAGGCGGTGGTACGAACAACCGAGAGAGTATGTACATACGTACAAGAGTGGTGTTTTTTTTTTTGTTTTATCATACTCGCATGAAGCCTATCTAGACTATGGCGGCGTACATTTTTTTTTTGACCGTTTCCCCGCCGCTGTCCGCGCGATGGCGGCACGTTGCAAGCTTTCCTTTGCCATCCGCCCAGGCCTGTCCCAAGAAGATAGAAGGCGCCCCAAAGAAATGACAAAAGAGAGACAGGAAGGAAACACACTGCATTCTCACTCCTCTTCCGCGGATGCCAGGAAGGCGGGCGTGGGGAGGAACAGGGGTTCCTCGACCTCGGCGCCCAGCCTCTCAGTTTCTGCTTCCCTCTCCTCCTCTCGTTCTCTTCTCTCCCGAACTTCCCACTCTGACGCCTCACTCTGCGCGTCCTCCTCAACCGGGGCCGGAGCCAGCCTCCCTACATCCGTGGTGGATCTGGGGCGTTCGTTCAACTTCGAAGTTCGGAGTCGTGTAATATCGAATAAGTCAGGTCTTCCGAAATCCACTACGGACTTAGGAGAGAGAGTCTCATTGACCGCATACAACCTATTGGTTCATGGGGATATATGTGCAGCCCGTTCCCATTCACCGTCCGCTCCGCCCTCGAGCGGTCCCAGGCGATACGCGGCAACTCCCCCTGCCCACACCTAGCCTATCCCCGCTTTAAAAGACAGGGGAAAGGACAAAGGGGAGACTAAAAGGACCGGCTATAGGAAAGAGAACTCCCCCTCCCCACGTTTCTTACATCATCGTCGTCTCGCGCCCCGGGTCCGCTTCTCCCCTTCTGCTCGCCCTCCTGCTACGCGTCGTCTCTCATTCCGAGTACCTGGTCGTCTTGTCCAAGTCCTGGCTGTGGGCTATCAGTGTAGTTCTTCTCTACACCCCACCTCGGTAGTGCGCCCACAGGTACGGCTTAGGCACGGAGCGGTGCTCTTTCCTTCGTTCTTTCCTTGGTCCTACACAGTCGCTCTTTTCTCTCTTTTCTCCTGTAATTTCCTTGGTGCGCCCCACATCTTCTTGGGAAAAGGCCTAGGCGGAGGGCAAAGGGGAGCTTTCAACGTGCCGCCACTGCGCGGACAGCGGACAGGAAACGGACTGTAAATAGCCTCGCCATGATCTCCCTAGGTCGCATGCGAGCAATGAATAAACAAAAAAAAAACCTCAGTAGTGCGCAGGAACTCCAAAATCGGTCAGATGCACCGGCAGGGGTCTCAACAGTCCGGCCGGGCCAGTCCACGCCGAGGCTGCGCGAAGCAGTCCATGCTATCCCACTGCCCGCGGGCCCGCAAGCTTTTTGGAGCCGGCCTGGTGATGATGATTCATTGATCGTATGCGACCTTACCGGATCATGGCGATACCATATACAGTCCTGTCCCGCTCGCCGTCCGCCACAACCACCCACAGCCCGTCGGCGGCCCGCGGCAACTCCCCCTGCCTCCGCTGGAGCCGGCCTGGTCTGGACTGGGTCGGCCGGCGGACAGGGCAAACGAGGGAGATCTCATGATCCACTAGCGTCTCACCATATCTTAGGTGGGGAGTTTTTTTTTGTTTATTCATAGTACTAGCTTAAAGCCTTTCTAGACAATAGAGGCCGCTGGCAGAGGAATCCATCGAGGAAGTACAGCAACCGGGTGCTTGCAAGGCCTTGGCCGTTGTTTGAGCTTAACCAGTGAACGCTTGCAGGGGATCGGGGCGTATCGGCAGTTAGCTGTAATGAAGTTCGCGAGAGGGCCGTCGTGAGTAGTTGTACTGGCCGCGACAAGCCTGATGCTTGATCGCCGATGAAGGGCAATCGCGAATCTCAACAAGCCGAGCTGAGTATGAAGTCAGCTAGGCAAGCGCAATGCCGCACTCAGAGATTGTGTGGCCAAAATAGCACGCCCCAGAGAACTACTGGCGGATTCAGGTGGCTTGCGTGCAAGTAGTTGCACTCTATGGCTCAGAGCTACGGCGGAGAGGCGAGGAAAGAGGAACCCTCGGACGGGCGAACGGGCTCCAAGCTCCCGCCAACACCCAGGCGCGAGGAACTACAGGCTCCCCGGACGACCAATCAGGGCGAGCTCATGCTTGAGCCCGGTCTAAGATCTGCGATGTCATTGCTCAGCGGCCGGTCGGTGCGGTTTGCGATGTGCCTAGCGTCACTTCCGGTTGGAGGTCGGGCAAGAAAGCTGGTGGGAGGTAGTTGGTTCTGTCTATATACTAACGGCCTCAACCTGGGCGGAGGACAAAGGGGTGCTTGGGCTTTATCTTCTCGGTGCCTTTCCGGTCGTATAAGATTTTCTGTTGTTGTGCCGATGGCCAAAACCTCCATAAAACCTGGAAATCCAACCCAAGAAATGCCGGCCAGATTTCACTTACAGCTCCACCATCTCTTGTCCGATTAGCAGAATTTTTAGATAATCTTGTTCGCCTTATCTTTCCGATGCTTGTCCAGGAGTACAATTTTCTGTCTGTGTAAAAAGGATATCGGTCCGACGGTGAAGATGAATGTATAGTATCTTGAACGAGTATATGAAAAACTGGGAGAGAAGTACAAGAACAGCAGATATCCCTTCTTACTTCCCCGCTCTTGCGTAAACGTGTCCTCAACAAACTGTAAAGCAGAAGCGCCAAACCTAAAGACCGTCTCGGCGCGAGAAGCATTTCCAACAGTCTGTTGTTGCAGTGGTAGCCGAAAGCTCCCAGTAATCGCCTGGTTGCAGTCCAACACCCGAAAACCCACACCCCGCCGAAGATATGGTAACAGAGGCACTCGAAATCGAGCCGGATTTTATCGTGTGTGGGCGGCTTTATGTCGAACCACCAGGTAAAGCTCATGCTTGATGGCAAGACGGGTGAGGCTAGCCCAGTGGACATTGGCATCCCACAGGGGTCGCCAGCGGCACCGATTCTATCCGCCACATACCTTTCTGTTGGAAATGCTTCTCGCGGCGTTCTGTGTTGTGGCGCCGAGACGGTCTTTAGAATTGGCGCTTGTGATTTACAGTTTTGTTGAGGACACGATTATGCAAGAGCGGAGAAGCGTAAGAGTGTGATATATGCTGGAATTGAACTTCACCACCGAATCGATATTCTTTCAACACTTTCTGGGTTTTTTTTTCGAGAGGTGGAAGCAGCGGTGCCTGGCGTCCGGGGCCTATCCTTTTTGTGGATGACATCGGGCGGTGGGCGGGTGGGGCTGACGACGAGGCGGTGGCGGCAAAACTGTCCGAGGCGGCAGCAGTGTTCATCACCTGGGCAGCCAATAATGGAGTGGCTTTCGACCATGGGAAAACTGAGGCGGCATTTTCCGAAGGAAAAAGACAACTCCCACAGCGACAGTGAAGGTCGGCACCAACACCGTCCCACCCAACAAAGAGGCCTTTTTTTTGTTTGTTCATTACTCGCATGCGACCTATCTAGATCGTGGCGAGATTATGACCAGTCCTTTTCGTGTCCGCTGTCCGCGCAATGTCGGCCCGATGCAAGCGCCCCTTTGCCCTCCGCCCAGGCCTGCCCCAAGAAGAAGAGAAGTGCGCCAAGGAAATCAAAAAGGGAAAGACAAAGGAAAGAGACAAAAGAGAAAGCGGCCCCCCTTGGGCCTCTCACGCGGACGCCATGAAGTCCGGCGTGGGTAGGAACAGCGGCGGTTCCACCCGTCACCCGGCCCCTGGGCCCTCGCCTCCAGCTCCTCCAGCCACTCCCGCAGCTCCGCCTCCGACACATCGCTTGCTGTGTCCTCCTCCGCCGGCACCCGCCTTCCCACATCCGTCGAGGAAAGGAAGTCCAGCACCACCTAGCTGCACCTCCCATCGGCCAGGAAGTCCCGTATTATCCACCGGTCCTTCCACCTGCCTGTCTCCTTCTTGACCTTCGCCCACAGAATCTTCTGCTGTGGTTTCCACTCAGGGCGCTCCTTGAAGAGGTGATTTCGGGTCTGCGTTCGGTACCAGCACCACAAGCACTGCGGGGTGGTCCGGTTCTTTCTCCAGTGCAGGTACTCTCCGGTCAGGCAGCGCCCCGTCTTTACCTGGTAGACCCGCGAGGCTAGCATCTTGGTGCTTCCAGCTATCGTGCCATCCGGCCTCTGGCTCTTCGGCATCCGGTATTTCGCCCCGGAGGTCCGACCTCCAGCCCACTGCCACGCCTCCGCCCACTTCTTCTCCGAGATCTCCCCCTTGATGTTTGCGAGAGACCCGAGGAGGCATTGCGCGCACCTCCACTCGATCTAAGTAGTTCAGCCATTCCACCCCGCGGGTGTCTGGATCCTCCGCCGCAATTTTCGCCCACTCGTCTGCTTTCTCGTTACCGGCAATTCCCCTGTGCGCTGGGCACCGCCGGATTTCGATGATGCCCTTCCAGGTTTGAATTCAAAAAGGAGGCGACGCGGTGGCTCGGAGTCTGGTTGGTCTCCCAGCTAACACTCAAGGACCACCATACCATCCGGCTGAAGGAGGGGAAGAAGGCGATGGGAAGGCTCCGTCGGCTCACAGGCCAGATGGGGCTGTCACCCACCAACTGCAAGAAGGCCATGACGGCATGTATTCAATCTGTCGCCATGTTCGAATCGGAGCTGTGGTGGAAGGGAGACCACGTCCGCGGCACTATCGGCCAGGCAGCTGAGCTGCAGCTGCTTGTCAACCAGGAGGCGCGGCTGACGACAGGCTGTTTCCGGACCACCAATCTGGAGGTGCTGTCGGTGAGGGAGGGACTCCGGCCGGCAGCTGCACAGCTGGAGAACTGGCAGCGGAGGTTTGGACTACGTCTCCTCAGCCTACCGCAAGGGGACCAGGCCAGGGAAGTAGGCGGTGCTCCCACTGCCATCGGTCGTAGACTCACCAATGCCCTCGCCTACGCTAGAAGGGTAGAGAGCACGGTCCTGCTCGAAGAACCCGAGACCCTCGACGCGGAGCTCCTACAGGAAGAGGAGGCCGAAGCCAAAGCGGAGGCAGAAAAAGAGAGACTGGGACTTGTGATGTTCACAGACGGGTCCCGGCTGTACAACGGAGCCACCGGATATGCAGTGGTATGGAAGAACGGCCAAACCTGGAAGGGCATCAAAACCCATATGGGCTGCGACGAAGCCGGTATTCCAGGGTTACAATCAGGACGGCAGAACCTGCGAAGTCTGCATCGAAGCAATACGGTCTATTCTATTCCTCCCCCGTCTCATTCGCCACTGCACTTAGCAGTGTCCAGTGGGGACTCCCACCCATGGAAAAACCAAGCGCTCACTCATCAGGATATTACCGCCGGACGGCATCGTGACTAGACCCAAACGAATGCCAACCGGCACTAGGACTGGAGATAAACGGAACCAACGATCAGCATGGTTTAATTGCCTTGGCGATGGGGGCTGGGGGGCTGGTTGGAGCGGAAGGGCTGTGTTTAAGGGCGTGCAAGAATGAGCAGAACACAGGCAGAGTTGGAAATAGTCCAGTCCAACAGTCGTCTGCCGTGCCGCCCGGCCCAGCCCGCTGTTTTGCCCGGACTCACGCGGAATCACGGAATCAAAGATCTTGGCCCAGTTGGGGTGGTTTCGCTCGACCTGCGAAGGACGTCCGGTTATAGCCGCATAGGGAAAAAAACACCGTCGACGTATGGAAGTCGAGCTCGGCTGCAGGGAGAGAGACACCGACGAAGAGGGCTCCGACGCAGAGGAGAGAGACGTTGAGGCGCAGAGGAACTGAAGAGTGATTCTGATGAGTCCAGTTCCCTATCACCGTGATGGAAGGGGAAAGAAGCAAAAGCGTCGTGCGGAGATGAATACCTTGGACGCCATCGGCTGATGCATCCGGGAATCCAAGATGCCGATCACTCGCGAGAAGCGGAATGGTGGGGCCATCTGACCACCATCGGGCAGTAAATAGACAGGAAGAGGAAAGAACCGGTTCACGATGAGGGAAATGTTCGCGGATGAGCGGTGCACTGGAGCAGTCCTGGACTTCTTGAGAACGACGAGGGTGGGGGCGAGGACGGGGCCGCGGGAGCGGCCACCAGACCCGGGGGGGGAAAGGGAGGAGGGAGATACACGGTCTCCTTAGTTACGCTCTTTTGTCTCTTTTTCTTTCGCTCTGTCTTGATCTCTCTCTCTCTGGCTCTCTTTCTTCTCTTTGAGTCTCTCTTTCTGTCTTTCTCTCTTTCTTTTTCTCGGGACAGGCCGGGCGGGGGCAGGGGGAGTCGCCGCGAGCCGCTGGCGGACTGCTCGAGGGCGCAGCGGACGGCGAACGGGAAAGGACTGTATATGTCGTCATGATCCAATAGGGTCGCACACGATTAATGAAACATCATCATCATCGGGGCAGTAAATAGTACCAGGCTGCGAAGGGCTGCGAGCCAGGTCAGGCACCATCTCCGGCCATAGGGGGGACCGCAAGGGAACTGAGCTGGACCTTTGCCCTCGAGAAGTAGAACAGGAACCATCTGGCCGCCGTTCGTGCGATGTTTACCACGGGTCACTTCATCGGCCGCTTATTGCCGCCTTTAAGCCTCGCCGCTATTCTCGGAGAATGGTCTTGTGGACTATATTCGGGGCCTGAATCGGTTTGGCCGCCGGATACACCACAGCTGGTGGATGCTCCGGAAGTTACTGATGTGGGCGAGCGGGGTCAGCTATTGGGGAGGGGTATCAATGGCTGACTACAAATGCTCCCCAATAGAAGCTTGCTGGAGGCCACTGATGAACGTGAACCAGCACATCCAAGAGAAACACGGGGCGCAACGATGCTGCGTACAAAGCATGCGTCGGGGATCCTGTGAATGCGGCGATATTTGCGAACACCGTTACCACGAGAAGGAGCTTCTGACGAAGAGCATTCTACATGAGTTGCCCCCCACCCCCACCTCTGAGGACTTCGAGATATTGCATGGCAAGTGATCACTGTTTTGAGGTTGTTTTTTGGTTCTCTGGCCGAGCATTTGCGCAGGAGGCGATTTCCGCCGAAGGGCTCTGTGTATGAGCTGCCCTACCAACGCTCGCCATGGTCCGGTCCGGTCTGCGGATTTCTGGGACCGCCTCAGTCCAGTCCTTCCAATTGAAAGACCACCGAAGACCGTGGTCGACCGTGGTCGACCGCGGTCTTTGAGGCTTAATCACCGGACTCCCACATCCAAGTTTGCTACTAAAATTTCCTTGATCCCATCTAGTTACCTCGCTACCACATCCAACGACCCCATTACTCAACTCCTCTCACTCACCCACCCTCTGCAACACGTACAACTTGCGCACAATGGTGTCCTCGATTACAAACGACAGTGCACAGAGCGAAGGCACCGTTTCCGTTCTTTCGTCCCCACCTCCTACCTCCACAGGTGTTACGGATCGACACCGCGGGGGATTGATATCCACTAGCATTTCCACCGGAGATGAGGAGCACCAGATTGCATCCTTCAGACGGAAGGGTCTCGCACAGATGGCCCTCGAATATCTTAGTATACCCGCCATGTCAGCTGAACCCGAGAGAGTATTTAGTGGTGCGAGGATAACAACATCTTGTCGGAGATGCAGTCTGGGAGAGTTGGCAACGCGATGGCCTCATTTCGACCCATCATGAGGAGAACCAACAGCTGGAGAACACGCTTCATGCTTTGTGTATGTAGGGCAGAGATGGAGCGGAAACATCAGATTACAATGGATAGTGCTGCAGCCTAGAGAGGTAGTAATTAGTGGTATTAATTAACATAATTTACATCATATATGGCAGTCGACCGTGGTCGACCGTGGTCGGTCCGGTCTTATACTGTAAAAAGACTGCCAGTCCGGTCCTAGGGTAAGGACCGGACCAGCAGCCGTGGTCCAGTCCAGTCCTTCCTAAATGACGGACCGGACGGACCATGGCGAGTGTTGTGCCCTACCGTCTCTGAGAGTTACTATACTGTCTGTGAGCATTGCCCGTACGCTTCTATTTGGTACCGTTTTTTTTTCCTGGTTGGGGGGTTCGGTTCTCTGGATCTCTATCTGGCTTTTCGGCTTCTTTCTTTTGAGATTTTGGATGATTTACAGTTGGGCCACTCTGATCCTTCTGGGTTTCGGAGGATTTTTTTTAGCGGTGTGGACAGCAACAGCCCGCGAGCTGATCAAGGATGCATAATCGCGCGAGGAGTAGTCGCCTACGAGACACGTTGAAAGACACATCCGGCAGGGCAACCGGGCGTTCGGTTTGTTCGTTTCGGTATACATTGGCACTTTCGATACTGCCTGGGGAAGCCCAGAAAGGAATCAAAGGATGGCATTGGCCGATGCTGCCATCAACGACAACGGGCACCTTACCAGGTATTTCGATAAACTACTAACAACCTCACCCCTCCACTGGACCTGACGTCACCCCTGAAATCGACTGCCCCGTAGACATGGACGATGCTCGCAATCTATGTTGCCGATATGGCGGAGGGAGAGGGGGGGGCGGTCGAAGCGGATGCTGGGCGGTCATCATGCCTGCACTCCGCGCCGGCCGGTGAAGCGGACGTGGAGACCAACCCATGTGCGACTTGCACCATCGACTACGACCGCGGGGCCATGTGATGCCATCTGTGCCTGCGCCGAGCCTTGAAGCGAAGCAAGGCTCAGCTTTCCGAGCTGAGTCTTGCCCTTGCCGAGCAAGAGAAAAGGCCAAATGAATTTCTTCTCGCTTACGCCGCTCGAAGAAAAGAACCGAGTTACTACGCAAACCGCTCCATGCCAAGGGGGAAATCGAAGAAGCCAAAAGAAGAAGAGCTGCTGAAGAAGCCACTGAAGAAGACTAAGTCCCGAAGGATCTCGGTGAGCCCATCAAGAACACCGGCACTTATTGCGGAGGAGGTATAAGCTGGAGGTTCGAAATTTTGGGGGGACAATTGGATGGATCGGATTCTTCTAGTTGGACTCCACTATTGCGAGGGCCAAATCTCAGCCGCTAGCAGTAGCTAGTTGTCGTCGGTGATTTCTCCCGATCTTCGCACCACCTCTGCCGCTGCCACTGCCATCAGGACTCGGCATCCGGCAGCTCCTCTTCCGGGGTGGATCCAGCCCGCTCCCGGCTCGTCGGAACTCCACGATCGAGAGCAGTAGCTGATTGAGCTGTCGATGATGGGCTCAGCGTGGTGGCAAGGGAAAGCGGCATGTACGTATTGTATCACTTATCGGAGAGAAAGGGAAGAGGAGCGGAGGCAGGGGCCGAGGAGCTGGGCGCTGGCGGAGAGGAGCCTCTGTTCCTCTCGACGCCTTCTTCCATGGATTTTGCGAGAGAGAGAAGTAACGAGTCTCGGGGCTGGCTACTTCTCTTTATTTTCCTTTGTTATTTCCCTGGTGCGCTATTGCTTTTGGGACAGACCTGGGCGGAGGGCAAATGGGAGCTTGCAACGGAGCTTGTAGGCCGTTCGAAGGGGGCGGACGGCGGCCAGGAAACGGACAGTTTGTTCTCGCCATGATCTAGCCTAGGTCGCACGCGAACAACGAATGAATAAAAAAATATCAATTACATATCAGTTACGAAATGAAGTGTTCACAGGACACCCCCCAGTGTTCCCAGCAGCGCAAAGGAGTTGACCACAATCCGCGGCCGTCGGAAAATTGTTCGCTTCGGAGGTGGCGGATTGCAATTATAGCTTGTGGTCAGAATAGAGGGATTACTACAGTTGCTACTGAGAATGCTACTTTTGTATTGATTTACCTGCGGCCGGCCGGATGGCGTTTGACCCTTGCATTACAGCAAGACAGTATGGCAATGTAGTGGAAACGAAATGCAGGGCGATCTATGTAGTGGGAAGCACAAAAGCAGGGCATTTTTGAGAGGAGAGAGAGACTTCATTTATTGCGTCCGACCTATCTACCTAGATCACGGCAAATTACACCAAGTTTTCCCCGCCGCCACGACCAGTGGAGGCGAAAGCCCCAGTACGCCGCGGGCATCTGGCTCTTCCGCCACAATCTTTGCCCATTTGCCAGCCCTTTCATTGCCGGTGACCCCCTTGTGGGCTGGGCACCACCGAATCTCGATGATGATCCCCGGCCTGGCCCTCCGCAGCAGGGCGACGTGCTTTCCGGCCTGGAGCGCCTACCGTTGGCCAGGGCCAGGCTCCTCCGAGGCCATCCGTCTGATGGCCGCCTGTGCATCGGTGAAGTTTGTGACTCGTTCCGGAATCGTATTTCTTCTCGAGGCAGATTCCAGTGCGCGGGCGAGGGCGGCACACTCAGCGTTATACACCTCCCGGCTGTGGGTTCGCCTAGGGCGATCGTGGAATTCGGTATCGCTGTAGGGCCGAATGCGTGGTACGAGACATGCACGCCGTTTAGAGGGCTGTTCCTAGCCCGTCAGGGTCCACAGTGACAGCCGTAGTTAAGTAGTGTAGGCCGCTTCCACTTCCACTAGAGATCTGCAAAACTACCTATCCGGTGTCGCTTTGGCGGCGCTAAGGATATACGGGATGGTCACGAGACAAGTATGATACCTAGTAGTAACTAAACCGAACGTAGACATGTAACTAGTCCTCCCTCAAGTCAGCCTAGCTGCCTTCATCGCGTCTCGAGCACCTCGAGTATCCAAATCACGTACTTACATTAATATACGACACCTAAGGACATGTTACCGGGCACCGCTACATCTCGGTGTGTTTCTTGTACTGACGAATTGCCAAAAACACAGTAGTAGATACATTACTAGAGCACCAGAGCACTGGACTTAGCGATGACATGGGGTGGGACATGTTCATGGAGATTTTCCTCGACAACCATCATCACACCCACCATCCCACATCCAAGCCACACAGTGCTAGCTTTCGCCGATATCCTGTTTTTGTTTTGTTTTGTTTTATTTATTTATTTATTCGTACTCACATAAAGCCTTGCTGGACTATGGCGGCGCACTTTTTATCAAGGTTTCCCGTTCGCGGTCCGCGCGAGGGCACGTTGCAAGCTCCCCTTTGCCCTCCGCCCAGGCCTGTCCCAAGGAAGTGTGACGCGCATCAAGGAAATGACAAAGGGAAAGAAAAGGAAAAACAAAGGGAAAAGACAAATGAAACCGCCTAGCCCTCTCCTGCGGACGCCCTGAAGTCAGGCGTGGGAAGGAACAGCTGCAACTCCCCATCGCCCGGCTCCTCGGCCCCCGCTCCCTGCTCCTCTCCCACTCCCGCAGCTCTGCCTCTGACACCTCGCTCACTGCGTCTTCCTCGGCCGGCACGCGCCTTCCCACATCCATGGTGGAGAGGAAGTCCAGCACCACCCGCCCGCACCTCTCGTCCGCCAGAGGTCCCGGACCTTCCACCGGATCTTCCACCCTTCAGTCTCCTTCCGCACCTCCGCCCACAGGACCTTCTGCTGGGCCTTCCACTCCGGACACACCTTGAAAAGGTGCTCCCGAGTCTGGTTCGGGTACCGGCGCCACCAACATTGCGGGGTGGGCCGGTTCTTCGTACAATTGAGGTACTGCCCGGTCAGGCAGTGTCCCGTCTTGATCTGGTAGTACCGCGAGGCTAGCCTCTTGGTGCTCCCAGCTACCGTGCCGTCCGGCCTCCGGCTCTCCGGCATCCGGTACTTCGTCTTGGAGGTCCGGCCTCCAGCCCACTAGCGTGCCTTCGCCCACTTCTTTCCCGAGATCTCCCGCTTAAGGTTGGCGAGTGATCGTGGGAGGGGCATCACCCACACCTCCGTCCGATCTGAGTAGTTCAGCCATTCCACCCCGCGGGTGTCTGGCTCCTCCGCCGCAATCTTTGCCCACTCGTCGGCCTTCTCGTTGCCGGCGATTCCCTTTGTGCCGGGCACCATGATATCTTGTTTGTGTGGATGTGTGGACATTGCAGTGGCGCGAAATCCTACTCCCGTGGCTTGGCACGATGTCGTCCAGCATGTAGGGATTGCTGCGGCCGACCAGTCGAGGACTTTCTTCGCGTGGACGCGACTCATCTAGTTCGTTGATGTGGAGTGGGCGGAATGGAGGGTGCGGTGAACGCGTCGCATGAATGATGCCTTTTCATAAATCAGGCTGCGCACGCGCGAGGGGTGTGGTTGGGAACTCACTTTGATGGCGATCGAGGAATTTTCAGAGGCAGCGTGACCTCTCGCATTTGTGATGACATATATGTGATCTCACACTCTCGGAAGGCTCTGTGGTGGTGGAAATTTGTTTGTTCCCCATATAAATGTATCTTGTCGTCCTTTCTCCTTATGTCAATCGAACAGGCTTCCTCAATTGTATGGCGTTTAACCTTTTCGCAGAGGAAGTTGGGGGTGATCTCTTCCGTTCGTAACGGGTTTGGTGGTGTGGAGGCTGTTTCTCGTGGTTGTCTTCGCCTCACTTGACGCGCCGAATCAACGAATCCAATCAATGTCTAGCTCAGTTTGATGTCCCCATATTAGGTACCGAAGCTGAGCAGCAGATGCTGTGCAGAGGATGGTGAGTGGAGGGTACCGAAGACGAGCCTGAAGGTGTGCTCACCTCTACTTCGGCATAGAGGATGTGATTCCAGACTATGCTAAGTTAGCGGTTTCCCCGCTTTCCCCCAGGGCATACATACGTACTCTAGAATCTAGATATGTATGATAGAGTAAAGTGCGTTCTTAAGCATGATCACTTGTGTAAGCAAGGCATGTAACGATCGTCGCGCAATTGGACTTGGAGGGCATCATGCGGTGCTGGTAAGTATGCTGATCCGTTATCGCGGCGATCCGACTGGAGGCATGCGGATTGGAGTGTTGGACGATGTCTGCTACAGACGACAAACGTTAACAGCATAACTCTCCGAGCAGTTGTTGCCACGATCATGGCCATAACTGGTGCGGAATGCAATCAGTGGGGGGCTTACGTCTCGATGCAAACAGACCACATTCCTTTCCCCTTACCTACCTCCGGTCGTGAAAGAATTCCTCTCACGAGACGCAGTGAGTCCATCGCATCCGGTGTTGCTTGTCGATAGTTGCATGCAAACGCGGGTGGTGACTTCTGTTTGCGCTGGCTCTTGTGGTACAGCGCACGCGTCGAGGGTTGTGGAAGCGTGGTAAAGGTTTGTTCACGGCATCTTCTCAGGACCGGCCGCAGTCGTAGTGAATCCCGTGATGCCGGCGGGAGAGAGCAAGAACGGTGTAGATATGTAGAGTGACGTATCTTCAACGATGGTCGTTGATGGCGGTATGACGCGATGGCGGTGTGACGCGAGGTGGGGTGGTGGGCGATCTAGCATTCCAAACTGTGCGGCACCGCGCAGCAAAACCTCCCATCCAGCCCCTGCAGCCTAGTCTCGTTGACTCCCAGCCGGGTAAAGGGTGGTGGTGTCAGCCGATCACGTGTGGAAAAATATTCGAGTAGTGGCCAGGGTTGCAGGCTGGGAGTCTGGAAGGAAAAGTACCCCTTAGATATTACCTCCATACAAAATGTCTGTAGCCCAGAAATTTTCCCGACGCGACAAAAACAACCTCCGACACAACAAAAACAACCCCCGACGCAACGAAAAAAACCCGACAACTATTACAGATCGACAAACAGCAACATTACACACACTAGAATTCCGCAGGTAAATCTCTCGAATAAACACAAGGCCTGCGTCCTCAAACAATTATTTCCAAACCCCAAAAACACCGACACTGCTTATCTACAACCCAATTTCAAACTCTTCCCCACAATCATCGCCAGCATCTAAGTCCCATGACCAGAAGTTCTCAGAATAAAATCCATTACCTGAGTTTTCCTCCTCTTCCTGCGTATCTGCAGCAGCTCCATCTCCTGGTATTCCGTGACGTTGTGTCTTCTTGGCGACATATTTTGCCAAAATATCTGTCGTACACAATGCAGTAACTCCATCCCTATACAAATCCAGACTCGGTTTTGTATCGTTGGTGTTTCGTCGACCAGGATTATGGTGAAACACTTTTTCCTTTAGCAGCTGCCCGAGAATCGCAAAAACGTCCTTGTTGTCGTTCGGATGTGTGTGTGCATAACCCCCTGAAGGTGCTTCTGACATCTCAAGAATTTGGTGGGTCGAATCGCGGAGTGAAATGATATTTGGCGAAACCACATCACATGTGAACTGAGTAGACTGAAATGTTCCAGTTGGGTTGTAAGTTGCCTTAAAACACATTACTTCGTACTCGTTTAATTCATCGACGGTGATGAATTTATGGCGCTGGCCTGATATGTTTAGCAGGCAGTTGGAGCTTGCAATAAATAATCAGTCAGGTGTCTCTAACTGGAGTATTTTATCTACTTACAGCCATAGCTCATGCATCTCCGGTGTCCACTCTTTGACTCGAGAAGCTTTTAAATCAAGTGTTAAGTTGCGGTAGTTGCTCTTGCTGGATCCTGAACCCTGAAACATTACAGTTGCAATATTAAGGCTCTTTTCGACTTGTCCGGAATCTCCAATCCTGATAGCATCATGAAAGTCGATATAAATGAGAGAATGAATAAGAAACAGGATCGTAGTGTCAAAAACAATATCTCGATGGTTTAAGGTCTCTGATTCAATATCGCTCTTGGTGAGTTTCTTCCGCCGAACTGCACTTCGTATCTGAGAGGTAACATTTTGTGTCTCGTGTAGTCGCTGTATAGCTTCCGAGGTAGCTTTTCTCCGGAGGACGTCCACAGTATTTAGTTGTAACCAGTCTGCAACCATCTCTTCTACTTGTGTACGCCATCGACCACTGGCAACTATCTCACTAACTTGTGAGTTGAAATCGGCAACTCCACACCATTCAATAAGAGCAGCAAAGATGTGGGCATCTGATGCTTGTGTCAAAAGATCATGCGCAGCATTGAGATTCGGACACTTTGCACTGATCTCTGTACGGCCAAGCATCTTCACGAACTTCCATAAGGATGCCGGATCTCGTCCGTCAGAACTTCCCATATGAGTCAGGTATATCATATGGATCATTGCCATCCTTGTATGCAGGAGACCAGGAACCGTTCGTGCCCATTCCATCCGGTATTCTTTCTGATCCTGAACTCGAAGCTGCTGACCAGAAGCGATACGTACAACCGTAAGTTGATCTCCTGAAACAGGAATAACCCGCTCATTAAGCTGCTCCAAAGTTAAACCAAACTGCTGCTCCGCTACAACCTGCAAAACTTCCAGATTTCCGTCAATGGAACTCATCAATCTGCATCGTAGCAAGTGTGCGTATATCGGAGTTTGTTGGTGGAATCTTAAAGATTTTTGGAAGTGCAATCGGCAGAATTCCGTTCTCTTTGCTTATTTGCATCTCTTTGGTAAAATGCTTCCTTAGCACCTGGCAGATCAGAGCAGCTGCAATACTGTTGAAATGCTTTTGGTCGTCTGCGATATCCAGAATGTCAGATGTCCGAAGTGATTTCCAGTCTGGATTCGGTCGGAACAACAAATCCCCACAGATACCTGGCAAACAACCTGTAGCTGTAAGGGTATGGGAAGTTCTACTACGAAAACTTTGCAAACTTTCATCTGGTAGCTTCTGTTCGGGTTGAACATTTCGGACTTTGTTGATATCCTTACCGAGATGTGCTGCCAAGGATTTTGACATGGAGGGGAAGACAACTGCAGAAGCAGTAAATGTATACATTACCGACTTATTCAGAAGGGTTTCTGCTTGCACATCATGCTTTTTTGCCAAATTGTCGTATGTGAGAATCACAGGTTCCCCATTGTGGATCCGAGAAATGACCTCCTTTCGAATTTCATCAGCATTTCGGATCAATACAGCACGGATTGTATCATAAGATACCGATAGGCCGATGTGATTGAGAACTCCAATAGGTCTCTTACTGGTCCGGCTGGCAAAGAGATAATATCCGATGATGATCTGTAGTGTATTACAGCGACGACTTCGTGCAAACATCAGCATTCCAATGGTGATGATTACGATCAAGGTTTTCTGCCGAGATCTGATTTTCGGAGTATCGGTATTTTCGTTGTGGCTAGGCTGCTGAAGTTGCTCGAAGGTATCCGCAGTTCCATCTCGGAAAAATGTTGCCACCTCTTCCTCTTGAACAAGACACATCCCACATACAAGTGACCATGTAGTGGGTGCAAGATCCATGAAAAATTTGCCTAAGGTTGAGAAGCGGAAATTTTGAACCGCGTCGGGACAAACACCTTTGGCTCCCATTCAACATCGAGGATCGGCGCAAATAGTCTCCACCTCTTTCCTAGTCTTCATTACCCCCCGCAATCACTAGCACAGGAGAGCCACATACCCAACTGATCTGGAGACAAAGTCAACGATCACTTTTGAAATTGGTATTCGACCCGCACGTCTTCGTTCGCAATACCGTGGGTGCTCCGCCAACGCTTCAATGATTGCATCCAAGTCTGCATCGACGAGGCGGGAGACTCTTCGTGACACTCTGGGATTACTGCTCGCCAACATGCTTCGGAGTAATCCTCCAATGCCATTGTAGCCTGCATCGTTGATGGCATCTAAAGTGTCAAGGATTCGCGTGGCTTCGTCGGAATTCATAGTAGGGAGAACGAGGACTGGATTTTGAGAGCGGGGGTTGAGCCGGGAATGAGTGCTAAATGTCACGAACGGGTGTTGAATTCAGAGAAGAAATACTGAACACTGGAAGAAATGTAGAATAGCGGGAACGGTGAGAGCTTAGAACGAGCGCTGAACGCGTAGAGCGAGTACTGGATAACCGGAACAAATACTGGACACCCGGAGCGAATACTGGACACCCGGAGCACATACTGGACACCCGAAGTCTGTGCTGGACGCCCGGAGCACATACTGGATGCCCGAAGTCTGTGCCGGACGCCTGAAGCAAATACTGGACACCCGAAGTCTGTGCTGGACACATGAAGTCTGTGCTGGACACCCGAAGCAAATACTGGACACCCGGAGCGAATAGTGGACACCCAAAGCGAATACTGGACACCTGAAGTCTGTGCTGGACGCCCAAAGTCTGTGCTGGACGCCCGAAGTCTGTGCTGGACGCCCGAAGCAAATACTGGACACCCGGAGCAAATACTGGACACCCGAAGCAAATACTGGACACCCGAAGTGAATACTTGACACCTGGAGTCTGTGCTGGACACCCGGAGTCTGTGCTGGACGCCTGAAGCAAATACTGGACACCCGGAGCAAATACTGGACACCCGAAGCAAATACTGGACACCTGAAGTCTGTGCTGGACGTCCGAAGCGAATACTGGACACCCGAAGTCTGTGCTGGACGCCCGAAGCAAATACTGGACACCCGGAGCGAATACTGGACACCCGAAGCGAATACTGGACACCCGAAGTCTGTGCTGGACGCCCGAAGTCTGTGCTGGACGCCCGAAGTCTGTGCTGGACGCCCGAAGCAAATACTGGACACCCGGAGCAAATACTGGACACCCGAAGCAAATACTGGACACCCGAAGTGAATACTGGACACCCGGAGTCTGTGCTGGACACCCGGAGTCTGTGCTGGACGTCCGAAGCAAATTCTGGACACCCGGAGTGGTGGACACGGGATGCCCAGAGCGAATACTGGACACCCGGAGTGGTGGACGCTGGACGCCCAGACCGAATACTGGAGACCCGGAGCGAATACTGGACACCTGAAGTCTGTGCTGGACGCCCGAAGCAAATACTGGACACCCGAAGCGAATACTAGACACCCGAAGCTAATACTGGGACGCCCGGAGTGGTGGACACTGGACGCCTGGAGTGAATACTGGACACCCGGAGCGAATACTGGACACCCGGAGTCTGTGCTGGACGTCCGAAGCAAATACTGGACACCCAGAGTGGTGGACACGGGACGCCCGAAGCAAATACTGGACGCCCGAAGTGAATACTGGACACCCGAAGTCTGTGCTGGACGCCCGAAGCAAATACTGGACACCCGGAGCAAATACTGGACACCCGAAGCAAATACTGGACACCCGAAGTGAATACTGGACACCCGGAGTCTGTGCTGGACACCCGGAGTCTGTGCTGGACGTCCGAAGCAAATTCTGGACACCCGGAGTGGTGGACACGGGATGCCCAGAGCGAATACTGGACACCCGGAGTGGTGGACGCTGGACGCCCAGACCGAATACTGGAGACCCGGAGCGAATACTGGACACCTGAAGTCTGTGCTGGACGCCCGAAGCAAATACTGGACACCCGAAGCGAATACTAGACACCCGAAGCTAATACTGGGACGCCCGGAGTGGTGGACACTGGACGCCTGGAGTGAATACTGGACACCCGGAGCGAATACTGGACACCCGGAGTCTGTGCTGGACGTCCGAAGCAAATACTGGACACCCAGAGTGGTGGACACGGGACGCCCGAAGCAAATACTGGACGCCCGAAGCAAATACTGGACGCCCGAAGCAAATACTGGACACCCGAAGTCTGTGCTGGACGTCCGAAGCAAATACTGGACATCCGGAGCGAATACTGGACACCCGAAGTCTGTGCTGAACGCCCGAAGCAAATACTGGACACCCGAAGCAAATACTGAACACCCGAAGCAAATACTGGGACGCCCAGAGTGGTGGACACTGGACGCCCAGAGTGAATACTGGATGGCACCCGGAGCGAATACTGGATACCCGGAGTCTGTGCTGGACGCCCGAAGCAAATACTGGACACCCGGAGTGGTGGACACAGAACGCCCGAAGCAAATACTGGACGCCTGGAGTGGTGGAAACTGGACGCCCGGAGTGAATACTGGACGCCCGGAGTGGTGGCCACTGTACGCCCGGAGTGAATACTGGACACCCGAAGTCTGTGCTGGGCGCCCGAAGCAAATACTGGATACCCGGAGGGAACACTGGACACCCGAAGCAAATACTGGACACCCGGGGTGCTGGACACACACAATGAGAACTAAATATCGGAAGTGACCTCTAAGGAAATGATATAAAAGGGTGGTGTTCCAAAGCAAGTGGCAAGGCCATCGACAGCATCTTCAAAGATCGAACCCCAAAACCGAATACCAAACGAGACGCTCAAGTTTTTTCGTTGTAAATTATAGAAAGATCCAGACTTCATTCAGACACATATGCACACTTCCCTCTCATTCAACTGAATTATTGCTGGAGTGGGTAGGAGCGGGTGCGACTATTCTCTCTATTAGGTGCGTAAAGACAATGAACAGCAAGCCCAAATACCAAGACTCTCCGTAGACTCTCCGCTGGCCCGCCTGCTCGCTCCAGCGTCGTACCACCCGCAGGTACAGCATTGACAGCAAGAATGATAGAAACACGAAATACTTAACAACAGCAACGAGAAGAACTTCCCAGCACAGTATCCTTTCCCAACGGTTGTGTAATCCAAAACCTGACACAGCTCCCCACCAAAGCTTCCGATCGCCGACTCATTCTGCCATAACAATCACATTTCGGTTAACTGGGATGCGGATAGGGTGTTGTCAACGCCGTCCGGTAAATGCTCGGTGGGGTCGGTTACAGGTTCCTCCGCCGTTGTGCTGCCCTCACCCATTATTTCCTGCAGTGGTCTGGGAGAGAGGGTATCGGTGTCCTTGGGAGTGGCTTCTACTCCTCGACCGCGAGCTATCGAGTGCTTTCTGGACCATCCAACACTGGTACCATGTCGCAGCCCAGCTGGGACAATCCGATCCATCCAATCTGCCTCTGAAAGTTGGAAACCGACACGCTCACCCAAGCTAAAAACTTTTCCATCATCGTTGCTGATCTTCCTAATGGAGTCATCGATTTCTCGCTTCTTTTTTTCGACCTCGGTATTAGAGAGTTGAATTTTATCTTGCTGCTCCCGGAACCATTTTGCCTTTTTCTCTTGTTCCGCCAGTTGATGACACAGCTCCGTAAGCAGAGCCCCGTTTTCCTTCATTGCTATTTCGGTAGCATAGATAGCATCACATATAATCCTACCCTCAGTGATTATACGCTCTATGTTACACCTTAGCAAATTAGCCAGAGAAAGTAGCTAGGGAGACTCATCACGGGCCTTCGGAAGGACACTAGTTGCCTTCCGGAGCACGGGCAATGATGTCAGAGAGTCTAGGCAGGGGATCGAGGAGACGGAGATTAGCTGTCGGCCGAGAAAAAAACCGGACCTAGGCTAACTCCGGAGATGAGGGGGCGAGTGCAAACGAACGGATCTTTTCCAGAGAAAGATTGCGTCACCTCAGGGTGATCGACAGACTCTAGAACTTAGACCCCGCACGACTGCATGGCCCTCATGCAGTACGTAGCTCTCCAGGGAGCTCTCACCTCAGGGAGAGACGGAGGACTCTAAGCCTAGGGTGCCGCAAGGTGCATGAAACCTCATCTCCCCTTATCTACACCCTGCTATGACCAATGAATCACCCACAGGGTCCCCGCACCTCGGGGGAATCCAAGCCCGAGTCACCAGCGCTCATGCTGGTTCACCAGATCTCGAGCTACGGCCTCCACCATAAAAAGAAGGGGTTTTCTCTCGGGAAAACAAAGAGAAATCAGCAGGCACATCCCCAACACTACCAAACCGAACCCACACACAAGATCTAAGATTATTCCGTTGTGAATTATCAAGAGTAGCCTGATTACCTTTGACTTTCCCCCAACACCCCGGTTACGAAACAACCCCGGTGTCACACTCTATCGTATATCTGGCGAGCCCTTGAACACCGACATTGGCCAATGAAGCAATTTCAGCAATGTCGATTTCCGGACATTCGAGTCGCTGGGCAGTCCAACGGAGAGTGCCAGCAAGCGCAGCAACATGAGGCTTATCCACCGAAAGAACATCATTCATCACATCCTTTGGCATTCCGATACCACCAGTTTCACCAAATTCGGAACCGAATTCCATCGGCCTGGAGGTGATTTCTTTTGCTTCTTTACCGAGGAGTGAGGATATCCTGTCGCCATCGCTGTCTCCTTCATCTGAGAGAATTTCGTCGTCCTCGTCTTCCGAATTTACACCAGCGATGGTAGAAATCCGATCAATATAGGAGTCGAACATCTCGCAGTCACGTTTACTCAGAAAAACACCATTCCGGTACAGGTTGACCTCCGAGCTTTCAAAGTTCCAATTGGGCCATTCGCGGTCAACATTCGGATGAGAGTTGGCAGAAAAAAACCTAACCTGAACACTGGTGAAAATCTCCTCCTTTTGGTTCGAATATAGCCGTGCGATTATTCCGATGAAATCGGCTGTGAAAGTTCGCAAGTAGGATGCACAATTTCCGAGATCGGAGCCATCGGTAGCTGTGGAAACAGCCCATTCCCCGGTGACGACAGGTACGATCGGCATCCACAAGAGGCATAGAGCACCTGATGAGAGCTGAAGAGCTTCCAGAATTTCCTTGGAATCGAGACGAGGGATTTTGCTCTTGTTGCCATGGCGTTTGGTCGCATTTTGCATATACACTTGACCCTGCTCGGTGTACTTAACAAAAAATGTGGCAAGCCGTGCATGCCGTGCGACAATTACAGCCTGAAGGGTTTGAAACCTCTCCCAGATTTTCTTCGTATCGTTGGACATCAAGCGAATGGGTGGAGGATTGAGTTCTGTAACCAGTGCCTGCATCATCTCTTCCGAGTAGTGATGGCATCGGTAATACAGACAGCAGAAAACCACCTGCATCCTGTTGTAAAATTCATCCTTTGTCTATACCATTTAGCCTTCTCTTCCATTTCCCGGGGTCGTGAAACAATACCTTCGTGCATTCAGCATAGCCTCGGACCTGGTCCGGAATGAAATCCGAGAGTTCTTCAACCGACAGTTGCATTCTGGCAACCTCTGGGGTGTCAGCAGATACAGCCGTTGCTGTTTTTCGAGCCCGCTTGCCTCTTGTAGCAGTCGATGCTGTTGACGGTGGATCGACGGCAATACGCTTTTTTGGAGCCATAATTCTTTCAGTTGAACAAGAATGAAGTCTGGATCTTTCTATAATTTACAACAAAAAAACTTGAGCGTCTCGTTCCGTATTCGGTTTTGGGGTTCGATCTTTGAAGATGCTGTCGATGGCCTTGCCACTTGCTTTGGAACACCGCCCTTTTATATCATTTCCTTAGAGGTCACTTCCGATATTTAGTTCTCATTGTGTGTGTCCAGCACCCCGGGTGTCCAGTATTTGCTTCGGGTGTCCAGTGTTCCCTCCGGGTATCCAGTATTTGCTTCGGGCGCCCAGCACAGACTTCGGGTGTCCAGTATTCGCTCCGGGTCTCCAGTATTCAGTCTGGGCGTCCAGCGTCCACCACTCTGGGTGTCCAGTATTTGCTCTGGGCGTCCTGTGTCCACCACTCTGGGTGTCCAGTATTTGCTTCGGGTGTCCAGCACAGACTCCGGGTGTCCAGCACAGACTCCGGGTGTCCAGTATTCGCTTTGGGTGTCCAGTATTCGCTCCGGGTGTCCAGTATTTGCTTCGGGCGTCCAGCACAGACTTCGGGTGTCCAGTATTCGCTCCGGGCGTACAGTGGCCACCACTCCGGGCGACCAGTATTCGCTCCGGGCGTCCAGTATTCGCTTCGGGTGTCCAGTATTTGCTTCGGGCGTCCAGCACAGACTTCGGGTGTCCACTATTCGCTCCGGACGTACAGTGGCCACCACTCCAGGCGTCCAGTATTCACTCCGGGCGTCCAGTATCCACCACTCCGGGTGTCCAGTATTTGCTTTGGGCACCCAGCACAGACTTCGGGTGTCCAGCATTTGCTCCGGGTGTCCAGTATTCGCTCCTGGCGTCCAGTATTCGCTTCGGGTGTCCAGTATTTACTTCGGGCGTCCAGCACAGACTTCGGGTGTCCAGTACTATTCACTCCGGGTGTCCAGTATTTGCTCCGGGCGTCCAGTATTTGATCCGGGCATCCAGTACAGACTTCTGGCCTCCAGTATGTGCTCGGTGCATCTAGTATTCACTCCCGGCGTCTAGTGTTCTCTCCGGGTTTGTGAATATCGTGTATATAAGAGGGACTTTCTGCTGTGTATTGTCATTTTCCTCTTTCTCTCTCATGCAACCTCTTGTTTCCTATTCGGTCAATTAACCTCCTCGCCATTATTTCCATTCCTCCGTTTCCTCCGTTTCCTCCATTTTCTCCTGTAATTGGCATCACTCGTCCAGTGTCCCTTGTCCTGTCCAGTGCTCGTACCATCGATCTTTGCTTGTCCTGTCCAGTAGTCATCACATAGACATTGCCCGTTCCCATTTCCCGTTCCCATTCCCATTTCCCATTTCCTTTCCCCATTCTTTTTCCCATTCTCAAATCCATCCGAGTACGTTAGAACGTCCCCTCCGCCCGCCACCGTTATACCTGCAATTGAGTGGTCGCCACCTATGCAAAGATCTCGAAGATACCATACGGTTGACTACACCAAGCTGGCAGGTATCGAAGCTAGGAGACTGCCACGATTCGAATGTTACACCCAGTGCGCTGGTGACACCCCAAGACAGGCAATTAGTATGACTAGCCGGACTCAATCAGAGGATTGAGGCCGAGTGAGATTTCATGAGTGAAAGTCACAGGCTAGGGCGAGCTCTGAAAGAGAGGAGTATTACTGACCCAACAGCAGCCAGGTGGTACCTCAAGGTTACCAAAGGGAAAGGGGATGAGTGGCAGCCTCAGACGGGGGTCTGGTCACATCCCTGGGAGGTGTCAAGGTTATCCTCCGCGAGACCCATACTAAAAGCTACCAGTTGCCGTATACCAGCAAAAATGTCAACTTTTTCTGGGTACAATATAACTCACGAGCGGTCGTGCAGGAGGCACGAGGCGGAACGGGTCCGGTGGGTATATGAGGGGAGCCAGACCATCTGTCAGTTGTTTGAAGAAGATCGGACCTTAACTTGTTAAGTTACAGAGACGTATTCTTCAGTTAACTGCGATTGCTGC
>Ga0307508_10001762_pt1 | contig 24050 bp, 36 predicted proteins | sample 9_EM_MG_FD_203089 | JGI IMG/M metagenome (GOLD analysis project Ga0307508, IMG submission 203089) | Populus trichocarpa ectomycorrhiza microbial communities from riparian zone in the Pacific Northwest, United States - 9_EM | ecosystem: Host-associated > Plants > Roots > Unclassified | place... | reverse complement strand
CGGAAGTACCCACTGCTGACGAACCTGATTACCCGGAGGACGATGCAACCCTTCCCAAGAGCGAAGAGCCAGAGGCGCCGAAATCCGACGAGCCGGTCACGCCGCCGCCGACGGAACAGGAGCCGGAGGTGCCCACTGCTGACGAACCTGACTACCCGGAGGACTATGAAACCCTTCCCAAGAACGAAGAGCCAGAGGTGACGAAATCCGACGAGCCGGTCACACCGCCACCGACGGAACAGGAGACGGAAGTACCCACTGCTGACGAACCTGATTACCCGGAGGACGATGCAACCCTTCCCAAGAGCGAAGAGCCAGAGGCGCCGAAATCCGACGAGCCGGTCACGCCGCCGCCGACGGAACAGGAACCGGAAGTACCCACTGCCGACGAACCTGACTACCCGGAGGACGATGAAGCCCTTCCCAAGAACGAAGAGCCAGAGGTGACGAAATCCGACGAGCCGGTTGCACCACCGACGGAACAGGAACCGGAAGCACCCACTGCTGATGAGCCTGAGTATCCTGAAGACGGCGCAGGCGTGGCCTATCCCGAGAACAATGAGCCAGAGGCGGCGACAGCAGACGAGCCTGTTACACCACCAGCGGAGGAGAAGGTCGACATACCTGAGGTAGACCAACCCGAAGATCCAGAGGTGGACGATCCCAAAGTACCTGCTGTAGAGGAAGGTGCGACGCCACCATCTGACGAAGGAGAGGCTGAAGTACCCAAGGTGGTTGAAATGGTAACACCGCCGGCGGAGGGAAATGAGCCCGAAGTGGAAGAACCCGTAACGTCGCCCAAGGAAGAAGAGCCCGCCGCCCCGGTACCGAAGGAGAAGCCCGAGACTCCCGACGAGCCCATGGTGCCTACCTCTGAGGAGAAGAAACCAGGGGAGCCGGGTGTGAACGAGCCAGAGGCGCCGGAAGTGGACAAGCCACAGACACCGGAAGTGGGCGAACCAGAGATTCGGGGAGTGGACGAACCCGTGGCGCCACCGCCCGAGGAAGAGGTATCAGAGGTGGTTCAACCCGCGGCGCCGCAGGTCGGCGGGCCTGAGTTGCCGGGGGAGGTCGAACAAGTGACGCCACCATGCGAGGCGGATGAGCCTACTGTGCCACCACCCGCGGAGCCATCGAATGTCCAGTCAGCTGCGCCGCCGCCTGCGGAAGAAGACCCCAAAGCAGAAGCGCCCGCACCACAGCAGCCTACCGCTCCCCCGTATACGGACGAGGAGCCTCCAAAGGTTGATGCGCCTGGGGAGGATGATCTAGCAGAGACCGAGAAGTCGGAATATGAGACGGTAACATCCTCTCCCGAAGAGAAGCTGGCCCCACGGCTAACAGATCCCAAGGAGCCCCCCACAGGGCCCGATATGCCGTTGCCTACTGAGCCCACGACGCCCGCAGAGACAGCTCAGATCCCCCAGAATTCGTTGACGCCACCACTGACACCGCCGGCGAAGGCTGAACAGCTACTCGATGTGCCTGCCACACTGACGCTACCTCCCAGTGGCACATTGACCCCAGCCCCAGATCTGCCCACTGCTCCTTTGGAGACTCTTACAGAGAATCCAGATGGTGTCAGCGAGCTTCTGGCACCGCCCCCCAAAAAGCCAGAAGCGTCGGACGACAAGACTGAACCGTGCGAAGATGAACCAGTCACCTTTATACTTGACGACGTCCCCGTCGTGCCCCCTCCCGAGCGTGGTGCTCCAAAGGAAGATGCTCCTGATGACGAGCCATTCACGCCTGAGGAGGCGCCGGCGTCCACTACTCCGGGCGAGCGTGCGTCTAGTCCCGAGGAGGAAACTTATCTCCCCGCCAAGGGTCAGTCGGTGTCCCCTCCTGCGAACGAGCCTGCGCCGGATAAAAGTGTTCCCGAACTCGACTTCAGCTCCTTTCTTGAGGAGGGGCCAGTGCCTGCCCCCAACAACGAGCATGTGCTCATCTCCGACGACGAACCTGTTTGCGGTCCCAAGGACAAGCTTGTGGACACCCGCGAAGACGACGAGCCTGTTCCCGATACCCAAGAAGAACTTGTTTCCGTCGCCGGGGCCGATCCGGAGCCCATTGCAGAGGAAGAACCCCCTACCCCAACCCCCGCCGAACCTGCGCCTGCACCTGAGGATCAGCCTGTGCCCGCTCCCGAGGGTGAGCCTGTTCCTGTGCCTGGCAACGAGCCTGCTTCCGATCCTGAGGAGCAATACGTCTCCAGTGCCAAGGACGGACCTATGTCTACTCCCGAAGAACCTGCCTCCGTTCTCGAAGAAGAGCCTGTCTCTGATCCCGAGGGCGAGCCTGTCCCTGATCCCGAGGACGAGCATGTCTCTGATCTCGAGGACGAGCCTGTCCCTGATCCCGAGGACGAGCATGTCTCCGATCTCGAGGACGAGCCTGTCTCTGATCCCGAGGACGAGCCCGTGTCCAGCCCTGAGACCGAGCCTGTTTCTACTCCCAAGGACGAACCTGTTTCCAGTTCCGAGGCCGAGCCGACCCCCGCACCCGAGAAAGAAGCCGTAACACCACCGACGGTGGCACCGTGCACACCGCCGATGAAGCCGGCAATTCCGCAGTGTCCACTGGGTCCCAACGCGGCACTAACGCCGCCAGCGACGCCCGAGAAAGAGCCCGTGACACAGTTCGATCCGGCGGCGCTAACCAAGAGCCCCGGGCACTTGGTCCACAGCACCGCAATGCACACCACGCCCACGGAGTTCTGCGGCCACGGCTTCGTCCGGTGCGACTGCGGCGGCGGCAGTGAGTGCGTGCCCAACGCGGCGTCGGCGGCGGATCTGATCCAGCAGCTCCAGCTGCTGCTCGGACAGCTGCAGTCTAGGAGCGGAGGCGACGCGGCGGCGGCGGCGATCGCGCCGATGTTGAACCTCCGCGTGGAGTGCGATGACGACGAAGAGGAGGAGTCCGTCGAGGTCATGGTCACCGTCAGGGTCCGCGGCAAGAAGCATAACCATAACCTGGACAAGTGCAAGCAGCTCAGGTCCGCGCTCGGTGCGGGCGGCACTTGCAGGTTGCTGGAGTGAGCGTGTGGCTGGGAGTTTTTCTTTTGTTTTTCCCTTTGAGCGACTCTTTGCTTTTTGATTTTCGTCGTTGCCGTTGATAGGAGACTGGTGTGGGATGGACGGTTTCATTATGGAAGATTACAGAAGGATGGATTATGAGGGGCCGAAGCGATATGGGCGATTTCGATACGGCAAGGTACAAAGATGGATGAGAGTTATGATTTCTCATGGAAGGCGTGATTTGTGCTTGGGAGTTCAGGAGGGAGGCAGGCATATCGTGGGGGGGGGGGGGTATTGTTCGGATTATTGTTTTGTGGATTCACTTGTGGCTATTATAATGGACATTATTTCTAGATTCAGGACTTCATTTTTGATCTTTTTTTTTTCACACTTTCCAAGCGGACTTTGCCATTCCCCAAACCTTACCTGCCGCGTTCGAAACGCGTGCATAGCGTCCGTTTCGACGATAATGTACCCCAACCTGCTATGGGTTTTGAATCCGGCCCGCATGCATGGATGGAAACAGCGACGGGACTGATGCACAGGGGCTTCTGCTGAGATAAAACAACGTTGCAAAACGAGCTCCCTCAGCGCGGAAATGGAGGACCGTGGACATCTATGCTGCGTTTCCACTCCCGCTGGACTGGCTACAATAGTCGGGGCAATGGAAGGCACCCACTCACCACATCGATTGTCGGAATCACTCGCACCGCACACCCACACCGGAAGCAGCTATCCGTCTTCCATCGAATTAAATGCCACCCAATCGATACACAAACTGAAGCTCGCATATCGCCTACGTCTAGCAACCACACAGAAACAAAGATCCAGCCTCCATTCCACCGCACGCATCAATTCCCCCCATCTCCGACGGGCACATCAGCCAAGCCAAAAACACCGCCGACGACCCAGGCAGGCTCCTCGACGCGCCCGTGGGCGTAGCCCATGACCGCGATGCCGCCGGGATCGAGCACGAGCAGGAGCGGACTGGCAAGCGGCAGGCCAACCCAGCGCTTGACGAAGGCGCGGAGGAAGTGGCCGTGGGCGACGATGAGGACGTCCCTGTCGTCGGCGGCCTCCCTGTCGCCGCCGCGGAGGGCGTGCGCCTGGATGCGCCGGACGTCGGCGATGAGGTCGTCGATGCGGTCGGCGACGCTCTGCGCCGTCTCGCCGTCGGCGCCCGGCGTGCCGTCGACCCAGATGTCCCACGGCCGTAGCGTGTCGAGGCCCGCCTGCCGCCGGCGCGCGCGGATCTCGGCCGGCGGCAGCCCCTCGTACTCGCCGTAGCCCCACTCGCGACAGCGCTCGTCGACCGCCACTGTCGAGCCCGTCCGCGCCGCCGCCGGAAGCAGCAGGTCGAGCGTCTCGCGCGCCCGCAGCCGTGGAGAGACGAAAACGTGCGAGAGCCGCGCTGGGTCGATCGCACGCCCCGCGCCCACCGACTGCCCGGCCACCAGCGAGATCGTGGCCCGCCCCCGCGCCGTCAGCGGGAGGTCCGTCGTCGACGTGTGTGCGCCCGTCAGCGTCCAGGCGGTCTCGCCGTGCCGCGCGAGGATCAGTCGCGGCGACATTTGTGTATGGAGGGGTCGCGGACGGATGGGTGACGGGTGGTGGGTGGTGGGTGGTGGTGTGGTGTGGTGGTGAGGAGAAGAGTGTTCGCACGTTGGTGATAGCGGGGTTTGAAAGCGGGGTTGGCGGCGCATCCCGTTCACGAGATTATGTACCGGCGGGACAGAACTTTGTGGATACGGCAGCCTGTACATAGGTATCACGGCGAGTCTGGCATTCTGCGGGACCTTTCTCTGCGGAAAAAAATGATGATTTGTGCATTTTGAAAATATATCCTCCTCTTACATACGACGCAGCGAGAACAGCCGGGTGATTATCTGTGATTGCGGGTAGTCGATCAGCACTATACACGGCCCCATGCATCGACACAACACGGGACTCGTCTGTGCACAGAAAGCCCTAGCAGAGAGGGACCATTACGTAACCAATCACTGCAATGAAAGACCAAGACCGACGCTCCTACCCGACAACCGCGCCGTCCGGATCCCGCAACGCACCGGTCTTCCTAACGACTCAGAGGTAGCCATCCAGGGGTAAAACCCGTTCCTTCCGTCACCGCAACTAGACCTCAGTTGACCGACACCTCACGCTTCGCGATGCCGCACTCGACGCTAACGCTACACATTCCCGCGCCCACCACTTGCTCCGCTTCCTTCTCCGCTTCCGCCACGGCGAGGACAGTGACGTCCAGCGTGCTGCACGTGACGCACGCGGATGTCCCGCTGGCGCCGTTCGTGGTCTCGAAGTTGACGTGGTTGCTGTGCGTCACGCTGGCGCTGCCGCTCCGGACGCAGCTGGTGCTTCTCGTGGTCGGCGCCGTCGCCATCGGCGGATATTTGAGGGCGGCGGGCTGGCGCGCCTGCGTGCTCGCCTGGAGGGACTGGGCGCGAAGGGCGTAGGCTGGGGACATGGCTTCGCACTCGTTGGGTTGGTAGCCGTAGACGCAGGCTGTAGGCGATAATTCACGCTCCCGCTCTCGGATCCGCTCCAGCTCGTGTCGTCGACATCTGTTCGTAGGGAGCTCGTCGAGCAATAAGATCCCAGGGTGCTTACTAAGCTGTGGAAGCGTATCCCGCGGTGCTGAGTGGCCTGGCTACACGGCCAGGCAGTCCTGCGCCCGTGGATTCTTGAGCGTGGGGATGCCGACAGCGGCACTGGTGCTGGCGTTGTGGCGGGCGGAGCTCATCGTGGTGTTTGTTTCGTCGCGGGTGGATGGAAGCGGAGATGTTTGCTTTACATATGATCTGCGAATGTAGATACCCATGCGCTTCGGATAGGGATGGCTGTGGTTGTTGATTGTCGGTGAGCTCAGCGTGATTTGCACAGGGACAGCAGGGACGCATGTACTACCGCACTGCCAGACACACATCCTGTCAGCGCTGCATAACTACCAACAGTACTGCGCCGCACACTTATCTACGCACAGAACTGTCAATGTAACCACGGGCGACAAGAGCAGCCAACGTTGAAGCCCTCTTTGGTTTCTGGCTGTCGCAGCGGAGAGAGCGCCGCTGTTGATTTGCGGGATCGAACAAGCAGAGTTCCCACCCGCATTTCCAGAGTGCACCGGACTAACCGCCCAGCAGACTAGATATGTACCGAAAAATACAGACACGCGTCGAATCCGGAATGGGGCAGTTCGTGGCCAATCATCTGCGACCCGCACATACGCAACCAGCAACAGGCCCCCACTCTCATCGCCCGAGAGCAGCATGCCCCACAGCACAGCCATGCCGATAACGACTGCTCTGTCGCGGCTGTCCGGCAGTGCGGGTTCGTCGTCGTCGTCAGCTTGTACTGCACAGCGATTCGAGGCGGGGAAGACGCCGGTGTGTGGAGGCGGAAACCGGGATGGGAATACGTAAGGCGAAAGCCTGCGTGCCCATCATGCGCAGTGCTAGTGGCGGGGAGAGTACGCGCGTTGCGATGAGCGAGCAGACTGCGAACGCTACGGAAGAAGCTCCGTGTACTGTCGTCTGGCGAGCGAGATTGGGCAGCTGTACGCAACTGCCAGCTCAGCGCGCTCTGGCCCGTCCGTTGCGGTCGGCTTCAGAGGTCGAGAGATCTGCTCGCTCCACAGCGCAGGCCCGTGGCTCAAGCACCCCGCCGCGAGATCGCCAGAATGCATGTGGGCGCAGTCGTGTCGCGTGGCTTGGTAGTTACTAAGCAACCGGTTTACGTAATCGTCAGCCGCACAAATCGGCCGATGGATGTAAGCGCTAGTGCGTTGGGGACATCCTCTACATATGTGTGTGCGTGCACGTGCAGACGATGCAAGATACATACATATCTCTGCAGACTGTTTGCGTGTGCGGAGGCGGCCTGGGGCTGAACACGGCGATGTCTGCCATTGTGATAGTCTACATAGATAGTACATATGATGCAGCCGCAGCGCGGCCACAAGGCTGACCGGGATCAGGATTGCGATGAACTCTATTTTCGGAAGCGTGCATGTGTCACGGGCATGCATGCGCTAATGCGTCCATCGTGTGGGCGGGAAAAGAGAGAAAGTCGTCGCCCCGAGACAACAGCGGCAGGAGGCCGATGTCTTGGCAGCCGACATCACGCCAAGCTGCCCGCTCTTCCCCGTTCGTGTCCACTGGCTACGCCTCACGTCATGGACTTCAGCCTGCCCCGCCCAATGCTGCGCCGTCCTGTCAGCCGGCAAGCAAACAGGGCAGGGCAACCGAGCTGCAGGCGCTGGATTCGCCGCTTCGATTCCCGTCTGTTCTTGTTATAAAGAACCGCTCGCCCGCATCCGATTCCCCCATCCGCCGTCCCACCGTGCTGCTGTCGTCCACCACCACCTTCTCCGCCTCTTCCTCTTCCTCCTCCTCCTCCACCTCCTCCCCCGCCACCACAACTGCAACCGACACCAGCCTGGCCTCTCCACCGGCGCCACAATGTTCCGCTTCACCGCCATCTTCCCGATCGTGCTCTCCATCGCCGCGTTTGCCCTGTCGATCCTGGTCCTGCTCGCCGGCAAGGACATCTCGTTCCTGAGCGACGTCTACGTGCTAAAGGTAAATTCGCACTCTGCACCGCTCGTCCGTCTGTCCGTCCGTGCTGACCCTCCGTCCCAGATCGACACCTCGCAGATTGCGACCGACATCGACCCGAGTGCGGTGCTGCGGTCCGCCGGCATCGACCCGAACAACACGGGCATCTCGCAGCTCGACGACATCATCGCGTCACTGTCGACAGAAGACCTGGGCCGGCGGCTGAACACGGCCGCGCACGAGCTGGGCCTGCACGACTTCTACTCGGCGCACGTGTCGACGTGGTGCGAGGGCTTGCTGCTGGGCGACAACGCGGCCACAGCGGCAAACTCGTCCGACGCCGAGCAGCGCGTGACGGTGTGCACGCCGCCGACCTTCCCGTTCTCGTTCAACCCGGTCGCCATCCTCGAGAGCGAGCTGTTGCAGGGGCTCACGCTCGAGCAGGTCGGCTTCCCGACCGCTGACGTCGACCGTGTTGTGTCGGCACTCGAGGCCGCGTACAAGGCCATGAGCATCTGCTACCTTGTCGGTACGATCCTTGCCGGCGTCAGCATCGCGACCGGTCTCGTCGCCTTCCGGCCCAGCCGCCTCCTCGAGGCGGTCAACCACCTCGTCGCGCTGCTCGCCTTCGTCCTCCTCGGTGTCGGCTCCGCCATCGCCACCACCATCGCCATCAGAGCCAAGGACGTCTTCAACCAGAGGGCCGCCGTCGTCAACGTCTTCGCCACGCACTCGGTCCTCTTCCTCGGCATGACCTGGGCCGCCGTCGTCTGCATGCTGCTCGTGTCGCTGCTCTGGTGCTGCGTCTGCTGCTGTGGTGGCCACAGCCGCAAGGAGTCCTGGCGCGACAGCCAGGTGCCTATGGTCGAGAAGCAGCCGCGGCCATCGCGGTACCCCCGGTTCGGCCGCGGCACGAGGGCCTAATCCCACATCGGTGGCGAAGGAAGAGAGGGGTTGCATTCTTTTGGCGTTTTGGGGACTCATAGTCGTTCGTTTTTGTTGTTTTGGCAGATCGGTTGGAGAAGCATAGCGGCCGTGTGCTGCGCGGGGGGTTCATGTCTGATGCCTTTCCTTTCTGTCTTCTTTTTTTTACAAAGTGTGTAGTGAGTCGTAATAGCGGAGGATGCCAGAGGGATACATACATACCAAATTCGTGGGGAGAGGAGTGGTAGCTAGAAGAACTGTCGCTGTCGAGACATCGTCAGCATCGGCATGTTTTCCCATCACTCGTACCAGGCTGCAGCTTTCGTGGTATCCCCAGTAGAGCAGTTGCGCTCGGGGCAGGTTCGCAAGTGGGACCTGCACGACAAATAGAGCCAGGGACGGACTCTCACTCGCTCACCGGAAAATATTGCGATGGGCAGCGCGAGGTATGCAGGAGCAAAGAGAGAGAATAAAAAGCCATCGTTGCCAGCAGCATCGTGGGATGTGTGCCGTCCGGCGGACGAATCACGACGCAGCACTCGCCCGATCGCGCCGGAAGGTTTTCTTTTTTTCTTTCTTTGTTTATTCATACTTATGTGCTCGCATACAGCCTAACTGGGCTATGGCGGCGCACTCTTTGTCCGGTTTTCCCGTCAGCTGTCCGCGAGGTGGCGGCACGCTGCAAGCTCCCCTTTGCCCTCGGCCCAGGCCTGTCCCAAGAAGATATCATGCGCACCAAGGAAATTACAAAGGAGAGAGAGTGGGTGTGTCCGAACAAACGAAAGAACAAACGGAATCATGCCCCGGTCCCTAACCCTCATCTGCGGATACCATGAAAGAACGCGTGGGTAGCAACAGCGGCAGTTCCTCCCCGGCACCCAGCTCCTCTGCCTCTGACCCCCGCTCTTCTTCCCACATCTGTAGCAGAGAGGACGTCCAATACCGCCTGACTGCACCGCTCATCGGCTAGGAGATCCCAGATCCTCCACCGACTCTTCCACTTCCCACTTTCCTTCAGCACCTCTGCCCACAAAATCTTCTGCTGGGCCTTCCACTCGGGGGCCGGGGCAGACTTTGGAAAGGTGATCCCGAGGCAAGACTCTGGCTCTCCGGCATCCCGTATCTCTTCCTGGAGGTCTGACCTCCCGCCAATTGTCGTGCCTCTGTCCACTTCTTCTCGGAGATCTTCCGCTTCAGATGCGCGAGAGATCTTGGGAGAGGCACTGCACGTGCCTCTGCCCGGTCCAGGTAGCTCAGCAATCCCACCCCGCGGGCGTTTGGCACCTCTGCCGCGAGCTTGGCCCATTCGTCAGCCTTCTCGTTGCCGATGACTCCCTTGTGTGCCGGGCACCTCCGTATCTCGATGGTGCCCCAGGTCTAGTCTCCCTTCCATCACAGCTCCGACCCGAACATAGCAACCGACTAGATGCAGGGCGTCATAGCTTTCCTGCAGTTGGCTGGCGCAAGCCCCATCTGCCCTGCAAGCCGGCGAAGCCTTCCCATCGCCTTCTTCCCGTCTTTCGGCCGGATGGCGTGACGGTCCTTGAGTGTGAGCTGCGAGTCCAGCCAGATCTCCAGCCACCGCGTCGCCTCCTTGTTAAATGGGACGGTGTTGGGGCCAACCTTCACCGTTGCCGTGGGAGGAGACTTCTTTCTCCGGAAGATCGCCGCCTCCGGCTTCCCATGGTTGAAGGCAACTCCGTTGTTTGCTGCCTGGTAGATGGAGGCTCCGCTGCCCCCGACAGCCCGGCCGCCCCACCATCCGATGTCGTCGACGAAGGATAGGCCTCTGATGCCTGGGGCCATGCGCTCCACCTCGTCGAAGGTTCCTGACAGGTACGTGGTGAAGAGGATTGGTGCTGCCGGTGACCACTGGGCTTGCCTTACCCGTCTTGCCGTCGAGGACGAGTTTCACCTGGCGGTCGAACATGAAGCTGCCAGTCCACCTGATGAGGTCCGGCTTGATTTCGAGTGCCTCCATGCGTCTTCCCAGATGCGCCTTGCTCACGTTGTTGAACGCCGATTTGACGTCCATGAACAGTGCGCCTGCCACCTTCTTTTCCCCCCATGCCTGCTGGGTGCGGTCCATGAGGATTGCCTGTGCTTTCGGCACCTAAATTGGCCATCTTAACTCCAAAGGTCTTTGCTTCTTCAAAATCAGTTTTTGCAATGTATCGTGTAGGCCTCTTTCTTTCGCTCCAGATGGTCGGCGGTCAGGTTCGCGCCGGACGGTCGGGCCGGACCGTTTGGAAGCCCGCACACGGACATATTTGCACACCTTCACCGACATATCTGCACACCTGCGCGGCGCATGGAGCACCGACCGTGGCACACGCGTCCGGTGTGGCTGGACTGGGCCACGGCCGAATGCTGTACTGTGCACGCCTGTGGCTTGGCATCGGGGGATTCAAAGGCTCTGACCGCAGTGCTATAGTTAGCCACTACATCCTGTTGCGTCCCGACTGCTCGTAGGACTCTCACTCCGTGGTCGCGGATACAGACTAGACAGCGCCACAGCGAGCAGGCAGGTCTACACAGCAGTGGGCGAAGTAGAGCTCATGCCCGGAGACGAACACCCACTCGACAACCGCACGGAGGCTAGTACTGCGGACCAGCCGGCCCGAGGACAGCCTTTTTTTTGGCCAGTGAGCTTTGCGGGCACCGCGCGACGATCGGACACCAATACCGACGATGACGACAACAGCTCACACCGCGTACGGCCCGGGAAGGCTGCAACAGCATTGATGACGACGACGACGACGAGGGCGGTGATGATTCACCCGACCGCCTGACGGGGCCGACGGTTTTTTTTTCCTGTTTCGTCATCTTGGCATGCGACCCCGCCCCGCACCAGCGTGGCGTGCCTTGGCAGTCTGCGAATTTTTGCCTTCAGCACCAACGAGTATGTAGTTAGTGATATCAGCCGAGGGGCGAGGCAAATACCACGCGACGAGTAAGTGAGGGTGCGAGAAAACATTCGAGCTATCTATGAACATAGATCATGGCTAATTCTCTGTAAACAAAAGAAGAAGAAAAGGAAAGAGAAAAGAGAAAAGAGAAGAGACGGAATGAAAAGAAAAGACCCTTTTCTTATGCCCATGCCACAGCCGACCCTCCCAGCCTCACTGCTCGAGGGGCCAGCCTTCCAACATCCGTCTTCCGCAAATAGGCCATGATCGCGGTCGAGCGTCGCTCATCTTCGGAAATCTGTCTATGCCGAACGCCGACGGTGATGGTTGCGACGTCTCATTAATCGCATGCGACGCCGGCGGATCTGGCTATTTTATACAAAGTCCGTTCCCATTCACCGCCCGCCCCGACCTCGAGCAGTCCACAGGCGGCCCGCGTCAACTCCTTCCCCGCCTGGCCTATCCCCGCTTCAAAAGACACAAGAAAGACAAAACGAAGACAAAGGAAACACTGAAAGGACAGACAAAAGAAAAGCGATATTTCCCCTGTCCCCTACTCCTCTTCCTCTCCTGGACTTAAAGAATTCTTTATATTTAGGAAATGGCAAACCTACAGCAGCCGAACACCCAAATTATGTCCCGGGCTGTTCGTAAAATGAAGCAGCCTGGGTCCGGGACGTGCCGAAGGCGTTGCTGCGCGCCCTAGTTTCTCCCCCCGCCCTCTAGGAACACCGGGGTGCTCTCGAAGCACATATCGCATCTCCTCGGGCACTTGTGCACTGCATCCCACGCCGACGTCAACGCGAACAGTTCCAGATCTCCGGCCACTGCCAACGGTCCCGGAGCCACCAAGTTGTCGTAGTCAAACATACACCAAGCGGCCGCGTCGCGGAGGCGGCGACGACGTCGTCCAACGGCGTAACCTCACCCCCCCGAAGAGTCCTTGAAACCCGAAGAGAACAGTTCACGGAAGCACAGTACCTTCACGGCCAGCAATTCCCCGGTGGACGGTGATCCTGTCCAGCTCCTTCTCCGTGCCCGCAGACTTGACAACGGTGGTGAAATCCCGAGTCACGAGCAGGTGTTGTCTCAACGCGTCTGCGAGTTTGGGGATAGTCCGCGAGCGGTTTCGTGGTCATCTCTAGTCGTCCAAGTGCAAGGCTGCAGAGGGCGAGATGTGGATTCCCACGCGGTGAGGATCGTACCTCGGCCGAAGACCTAGAACCGTTCGCGCTGGCGTCGGCGTAGAATGCAGTGCGCAAGTGCTCGAGGAGATGCGATATATGCTTCGAGAGCATCCCGGCGTTCCTAGAGGGTGTCGAAGAGAGGTGGTCAAGGAGAGACTCGAGGAGGGCGTGTAGTAATTTCTTTGGCATATTCCGGATCCGGGCTGCTTCAGTCAACAAGTCTTGGTAACCACCCGCTTTATTACGAACGGCTTGGGGCGATCTGATACTGTAAGTTTGCCGTTTCCTAAGTGTAAGAAATTCTGAGATAAGTGACTATATCTCAACCGCCGAGGGTAGCATTTCCACTGTGCTATGCTTTTGCTCAGGTAGTTCTCGCTTGCTTCGATTTGCTGTTTCTGGGCTGTCGAAGAAACTTTCGTTGATTGCTCGTTGCGGGGCCGATAGCCAGGAGACGGAAAAAGAGGGGTTGTTACTTCTTAGTGTAGCGAACAGTATCCAGAGAAGAGAAGAGAGGAGAAGCACCTGGCAAAATCAAGCCCTAGATAGCCTCAGTAAGCACGCTAAGACATTCTTGCTCACCACGTGACCACAACCCATCGCATGACAACCTTGCAACATTTACGACAGAAAAGTCGCGATACTCAAGTCCATATCTTAAATGATCCCGAAAAATCTCCATTACTATGCAAATATACCTTTTAGCGACGTTATCGTGCTCAAGCTGCATCTCGTCTTATTTTGTTTAACGGCTTTTGTCTAGGATAGACCACTTTTTAGGCGATTTTTTTTATTACCTAGGATAGACCACTTTTCTCGAGTATTAGCTAGCAAACACCTAACATCAGCGCCAGCACGCCGTGCCGCTGCGCCTCATAGATTCGCGTCTCGCAACAAATACATAGCTTTTATGGAAAGACGAAGACTAAAGCTAGTGCAGCTAAGTATGTGCCTTGCGGCATGAACGCACGTAGTGACCAAGGCCTTTACAGGTTGAGCAACGTGGCGGGGCCCGGTCACGAATATCGGGGAGCCCTCCAATTTTGTGTCCTCCCAGTTTACTCCTCATTTCACCTTTCTTCATCCCCTTTTTTGCCGGTCGTCCTCTGGGTATGTGTGTCTTCGGTTGCCCACATTGTATAGCTTCCCTCTCCATAGCAGCGATTCCTCCAGGTACCTCAGGTCCCTCTTCATTACCATCGAAGATCCCGTCTTCCACTCTGACTTGAGTAGATGGAATGGCTATCGAAGGGGCCGCGGATATCTCATTCGCCGTCGGGGTTGGAGAATTTCCGTCGGTGGGAGATGTATTGGATGTGTCGATGTTGTGTATGTAAGGAACGTGGAATTTTGGGTGCTGCTGGCGGCGGTGAGGGTGGGTTGTTACCGGCGTCGGTTTTGCTGGCGTGGCGAGCGTGGGTGTTGCTAGCTAATACTCGAGAAAAGTGGTCTACAAAAGCCGTTTGTTTAATCATACTCGAATTCAGCCCATGTGGACTATTGCGGAACACATTTTATCCGGGTTTCCCGTCCGCTGTCCGCGCGACGGCGGCACGTTGCAAGCTCGCTCCCCTTTGCGCTGCTCAGGCCTGTCCCCAGAAAGTAGAAGCCCACCAAGAAAACCGCACCAAAGAGAGTAAAAGGAAGAGCAAGAGAAAGAACCAAGGAAAGAACCAAGGAAAGGACAAAAGAAACCCCATCGTCCCTACTCCTCGCCTGCGGATGCCACGAAGGAGGGTGTGGGGAGAAACCGTGGTGGTTCCTCTCCGGTACCCAGCTCCTCGGCCTCCGCCCTCCTTTCGCCTTCCAGCTCCCTGCGCTCCCTGAGTTCCCTGAGTTCCCACTCCGAAACCTCGCTCCCCACGTCCCGGACCAGCCTTCCCACATGCGTGGTGGAGAGGAAGCCTAGCACCGTCTGGCTGCATCTCCCATTGGCAAGGAGATCCCGGATCTTGAACCGGTGCAATCCCCTCCTACTGTCCTTCCGTACCTCCGCCCACAGGATCTTCTGCTGGGCCTTCCACTCTGGGCGCGCCTTGAAGAGGTGATAACATATGTGCATCTGGCACCGGCACCACTAGCAGTGAGCGGCAGTGCGGTTTCTTTGTCCACTAACTATAGATACTGCCCGGTGAGGCAGCGACCGGTCTTCGGCTGGTAGAACCTCGAGGCGAGCCTCTTGGAACTACCCGCAACCGTGCCGTCGGGCTTCTGCCTGCTCGGCAACCTATACCTTTTCCTGGAGGTGCGGCCCCCCACCCATTGCCGTGCTTCCACCCCACTTCTTCTCGGAGACCTCTCGCTGGAGGTGCGCGAGAGATCTGGGAAGCGGCATCGCGCGTGCTTCCACCCGGTCCGAGTAACCTAGCCACTTCACCCCATGGGCGTCTGGCTCCTCCGCCGCGAGCTTAACCCATTCGTCGGCCTTCTCGTTCCCCTCGGGCTGCACCTCGTGGCTCTGGGTACAACACATTTGGCATGGTGCTGCATCATACAAGTGGGTTGAGGTCCGTATTTTGCGAGTGCTTTCACCGATGGAGAAGGCTTAACCGGTTTCTTTGTGTTTTACGACCATTTCTAGTTGATCGTAAAGCCGGGAGAGCGGTTTCTACTCGGGGAGTATACGAGCAAGCATACCGTCGTCCGACGGTTAAATTTTTACCTGTAGAACTCATTGAACCATACAGTCCACCCATCTGTGATTGACGCTTGAAATGTGTTCTTTCATCATCACTAATGACATATAAACATGGCCAGAATCGAATAGCGAGTTCAATCTTAAGTGCTTGTCACTTTCACGAGATAGAATTTCCAGTTTCGAGGAAGATACGTCCTGTTGTGAGTAGCAGGTTGTAGTAGACTTGTAGAAACACTTATCTTTGCATTTTGGTTCGCGGCACGTTTACACTTGGAAGGACAAGTAAACTGATTCTTCGTCTTTTCAAGTCTAAAAGTTTGTACATATATACTACACTGGGCGCATTATTTTTACGCCGAAAGAGGTGTCACTTTCCACCCGCTTGCAAAATTCTCAACCGTCCCGATGTGGTATTTGCTTTTGCTACGTTTTGCAGTTTTTTTTTTTGTTTAATCATACTCGCACCCAGCCTATCTAGACTATGGCGGAGTACAGTTTTATCCGTTTTCCCGTCCGCTGTCCGCGCGGTGGCGGCACGCTGCAAGCTCCCCTTTGCCCTCGGCCCAGGCCTGTCCCAAGAAGATGTAAAGCGCGTCAAGGAAATCACAAAAGAAAGACAAAGGAAAAGAAAAAAGGAAGCCGTCCCCAAATCATACTCCTCGCCTGCTGACGCCATAAAGGGGGGCGTGGGTAGGTACAGCGGTAGCTGTTCCCCGACGCCCAATTCCCCGCGGCACCCAGCTCCTCCGCCTCCGCCTCCTGCTCCTCTTCCCGCTCCCTGCGCTGCCGGAGCTCCCACTCTGGCACCTCACTCCCGGCGTCCTCTTCAGCCGGCACCCGCCTTCCCGCACCCGTGGTGGAGAGGAAGTCCAGCACCGCCCGGCTACACCTCTCGTCCGCCAGGAGGTCCCGGATCCTCCACCGGTCCTCCACCTCCCGGTCTCCTTCTTGACCTCTGCCCACAGGATTTTCTGCTGCGGCTTCCATTCGAGGCACTCCTTAAATAGGTGATCCCGGGTCTGAGTTCGGTACCGGCACCACCGGCACTGCCGGGTGGTCCGGTTCTTTGTCCAGTGGAGGTACTGCCCTGATAAGCAGTGGCCCGTCTTGAGTTGGTAGAACAGCGAAGCGAGCCTCTTGGTGCTACCGGCAACCGCTACATTTTGCAGTGGGAAATAATAGAAGCACGTTGGATCGCGGTATTCCCTGGATCGTAAGTTTAGCGCTCTGGGCTTTGCGGGCTGCCCAACAGTACGGCAGCGAAAGAAAAACATCAAAGCCACTATACCCTAACTCAGCAAACTTAGCAGACATAGGATGTAGTTCGTAACACGTAGAGTGGCCTGGCCAAGGCTTTGGGGGGCTTTGCCGAGCAAGAAAGTAATAAAATGGCGAGCGGGTAGCGATGTCCACCACCCCCAACCACCCCCCCATACCGGAGATGAGCCGCCGTTGGCGGTTGCCCGGGAGAGCCCGCAAACAGCCTATTTTAGAGGGAAATTTCGAGCTAGTACCCAAGCATTTCGCGGCAAATAGCAGCCCCGACGACCAAAATTCACCGAAAAACTCAGAGGCACGAACGATCAGTCGACCAATTAGAAAAAACCAGTCATACAATAGTACGCGATATGCAGATAAGCCATATAGGACGGTGGCTGCTAGCGAGAAGATAATCTCCTCAAGGTGCTACCAGCTTAAAACTGGACATGCTTTGACCGGCCAGTACCTACAGTGGACGAAGAGCCAGCCCTCTGCCAAGTGCGGATGGTGCCCATACCAGACCCAGACCCGGGATCGCCTGTTAGGAACTGCCTCCAGGGGAAGGGCCAACAGAAGATCCTGTGGGCAGATGTGATGAGGAAAACTGGAAGGGGGAAGGATCGCTTCAGGATCCGGGACCTCTTCGCCGAGAGAGGTGCAGCCAGGTGATCCTGGATTTCCAGCCATTCCTGATTTTTTTTATGTTTATTCATTACTCGCATGCGACCTATCTAGATCATGGCGAGATAATGCACAGTCCGTTTTTCCCGTCCGCTGTCCGCGCAGTGGCGGCACGTTGCAAGCTCCCCTTTGGCCTCCGCCCAGGCTTGTCACAAGAAGATGGGATGCGCACCAATGAAAATAACCAAGGAAAGGACAAAGGGAAGAGACAAGTGAAAACGCCTAACCCTCTCCCGCGGAGACCTTGAAGTCAGTCGTGGGTAGGAACAGTGGTGATTCCCCCCGGTACCCACCTCCTCGGCCTCTCCCCTATCCCGCCTCCCACATCCGTGAGAGAGGAAGTCTAGTACCGCCCGGCTACACCTCTCATCCGCCAGGAGGTCCCTGATCTTCCACCGGTCCTCCCGGTCTCGTTCCGTACCTCCGCCCACAGGATCTTCTGCTGGGCCATCCACTCCGGACACACCTTGAAGAGGCGCTCCCGAGTCTGGCTCGGGTACCGGCACCACCAACACTGTGGGGTGGGCCGATTCTTCGTCCAATTGAGGTACTGCCTGGACAGACAGTGCCCCGTCTTGATCTGGTGGAACCGCGAAGCCAGCCTCTTGGTGCTCCTAGCCACCGTGCCGCCCGGCCTCTGGCTTTTCGGCATCCGGTACTTTGTCTTGGAGGTCCGGCCTCCAGCCTAGCCATTCCTGATGGGGCGGAGAATTCCGGATTTGGCTGAGAAATGTGAGGATGCCCAGAGTGAGGTATCGGAATGGGGAGCTGCGGGAGAGGGAAGAAACGCCAGAGGGGAAGCCGGCGTAGAGGAGAAAGGGGAAGACGTAGGAGAGCAAGGAGGCAATGGCGGGGGGGCTGGGGTTGTGCCTTCGGCTGGACTGGGGTGAGGTTAGGAGGAGAGGGGAGTGGGTGGTTTTTATGTTAGAGCAGGCTATGGCGGAGGGCCGGGGGAGCCACGACGAGCCATCTGCGGACTGATCATGGTCGGGGTTGGACTGTGGACGGGAGTTGGAGTGTATATACATCGCTATGATCTATGCAGGTCGAATGCGACTAATGAATTAAAAAAATGTAGATGTGAGCCCAGAAACAAGAAAGCCAACAAATGGGCCAAGCTAGCGGTGGAGGAGCCTGGCACTCGTGGGGTAGAATGGATGCAGTTCTTAGATCGGTGAAGCGCACGGCAGATTCCCCCACCCAGGTCCCTTGCGCGCCTCAAACGTGAGATATCAGAAAAGAAGTGGGTTGAAGCCAAACGTTGGGGGCTGCAGGCCGGGCGACTGGTGGGAAGTACAAGTTGCCGACCAAGAGCGGCCGGATGGGGCAGTGGCGGGTAGCTCCAAGAGGCTTGCCTCGAGGCTCTACCAGCTAAAGGCGGACCACTGCCTAACCGGCCAGTACCTGAAGTGGAAGGGGAACAAGCCCACAGCCAAATGCTGGTGGTGCCCCGTACAGGATCCGATGCGGGAGCATCTCTTTAAGTGCTGCCCCCACTGGAAACGCCAGCAGATAATACTGTGGGCAGAGGAGCGGAGGGAGACAGGGAGAGGTGAGGACCGGTTCAGGATCCGGGACCTCACCGCCGATGCGAGGACCAGCCAGGCGGTTCTGGACTTCCTCTCCACCACAGATGTGGGGAGGCGGGCTCCAGCCTCAGCTGAGGAAGACAAACAGAGTGACCCGTCGCAGTGTGAACTTCGGGAGAGGCGGGAGAGGAAAGAGGGCGAGGAGGTGGGCGCCGAGGGTGAGGGACAGCCACTGTTTCTTCCCACGCCCTCCTTCATGGTCTCTGCAGGAGAGGAGCAAGGTGACTGGGGGCGGATTTCCTTTGCCTTTCCCTTGCCATTTCTTCTGTGATTTCCTTGGTGCGCTCTATCACAGTATCACTCTCAGCACAGACCTGTGCGGAGGGCAATGGGGAGCTTGCAACGAGCCGCCAGCTTCGCGCGCTGACTGCCGACGGGAAACGGACAGTTTTTCTCACTATGATTTAGCTAGGTCGCATGCGAATAATGGATGAATAAATAATAAAAGATTTGTAGTTGAGATTGAAATCTATTCTAGGACTGACGCCACTGCTCTCTATACGGATGGCACAGCCACGTGCTCTGACTAAGCATACAGTATGCAGATATCATGGTTATCCCGATAGATTGTGTAAACAGGAAAGGCCACGTCGCTGCTGTAAAAAGCCGGTCAGAGACTAGCTAACCTCCATGTACGTGGCGTGTTATTTAATATCTGGGTGACCGAACGGGTCATTGCGGAACTTTTTTTTTGTTTATTCTAGACTAGATGGATCATAGCGAGGTACACACTGTCTATAGTTTTCCCATCCCAGTCAACGCAGCAAGCTCCCCTTGGCCCTCCGTCCAGGCCTCCCCTACCCTTCCTCTACGGATGCCATGAGAGTCGTCGAGAACATGGGCGTTGGCACATAGTTTTAGTAATGTTCAACTCGTCAGAAAGCCCGAGCTTAGATAAGCTCTCCTCCTCGCCAAGGTTATCGGATCAAACCTAAACCCATGCTACCAGCCGTGGCGAAGGGAGGTGAAGACCCTGCCGACCGGGGTGGGAGCGGCCGTTCGAATAGGACATGCGATTCACGGTCGTAGCGACAACCACAACCTTCAACAGGGGCACAGCAGAGTCAACTGGAAAAATAATCTATCTCATTCCCGAGATTTATCTCTCCCGTTACATGGCCTTGTTTCCTTCAACCTGTCACCCGCAAACTGTTTGATCGACGGCACGTTGTGAAATAAAGAATGACAAAGATGCAAAACTCTCCCCACCCCCACCACGCGCCGTCCAAGTCAAAAGGGAAAACCGACTGGAAATCTAGTTCATACTGCCGAACGTGAAGCCGGACTGAGTGCCCGTGTTGCCACGGTTGTCGTTGTGCTGGGTCTTGCTGTTGTCGTTGTGGATGTTGTGCGAGTCGGTGGTGTTGTAGGAGTTGGTGATAGTGGTGTTGCCCGAGTTGGTCGTGTTGGTGACGTCGCGGCCGGCGGCCTGCTGCTTGAGGTAACCGCCGGTCGGGACGTTGGCAGTAGTGTAAGGCATGGTTTTTGATTAGGGTTGGTTCTAGATAGGGGTCGGGTTAGCTAGGAGGAGAAGTAAGGGGGGAGTGGTGAGAGTACGAGTTGGAGGCGGTTGTGTTGGTCTGGAGAGGACAGAGGACGGACTGTGGACTGTGGACGGCTGTCTGGAGATCTGCTGTGCTCAGGGAAGATCAGTGGTCTTGTAGCTCTTTGGAGCCTCATCTAGCCCCCTCCCCCCTCTTCTCTATTTCTGTCTCCTCCCCCCTCTCCTGTACACAGCCCTCGCCCCGTCACACCGCAGCGGCCGACTGTCCAGGAATTGACTATCGCGCATGTCGTCCCATTAGCAATGCGTCCGACGTCCACTGGATGTTGGGGCCAAGGCGACGCGAGGCATCTCGAATGGGTGGTGCAAACGATGGCCACATCCGTTCGAATTGCGGGGTAACTATATATGTAGCTAAGCAGCTAGATAATGCAACTATCCAAGAAGACGTAGATATCTAACTGCGTGAGCGTCAGGGTGCAGGGGTTGGGGCGGTGAAGAGCTAGAGTATGTATATGATCGATCAATAGCAGGGGTTATCTGCAGGCTGCTGGCGCGATTCATTGCGAACTTCTAGAAGCACAGCACTAAACTGGATGACTGGAACTGACGCAGTGCCTCGGCGAGGACCAACGATAGAGACACCCACCGCCCCGCTGCCCCGCCCCGCTGGACGCATACGTACCGTGTGCAGTCGGCGGGCTGGGAGTAAAAGTCTCCGTCAGAGCGGTGCAATGAAGTGGCAGCAGAATCGATCGCCTGGTGGGTAATTCTTTTGTAGGATGGATTGGCGTGGAGTCGAGAGCAGTGCAGAGTCGACGTCCTTCCGTGGATGGCGTTTCGGTAACTGACTATCTGCCTCACCGACGTGAAGCTCGTATCTCGAGACAACCCACACGATAGGTTTACCTCGCCCTAATCCTAGCTATTATTGCTCCATCTCCCCCCTTCGGAGCTGGTCTGATCCGAGAAACAGAAGAATTGCTTCATTCAGACGGTGAGCTCGGTCAGTCCCTGTCCAAAAGCACATCCGTGATGGCATTGGTCTGGTTACGGGGCTGTGCTGTCCGAGACAGTGCCAGGCAAGCGGCAAGTGGTTAGGCTTGCAGTCTGCACGTATGTACGTCCTCGAGGTAGTAAATACATACATAGTACCTACCGCCCACTCAGATCGTCAGGCACAGACGGACAGCTGACCGTACGCACCACGATAAAGAGAAACCACAACGGCCAACAGATAGATACGCGTAGGAAACGTGCACAGCCGGTAAATCTGGAGCCAAATTAACGCGGGGAGCAAGCGAAGGGAAAATAAACCGGCGATGGTGTGCTTGGGAGGGAATTGTGTCAATAATAGAGAGGCGACGTCGAGCAGTGGCGGAAGACAAACCCCATTGCATCGGCTATGCAGGGAGACCGGACCGCCCGGAAAATGCAAGCGATAGCGCTCGAGAGTTGGAGGGAACATATCCGGATGACTGGCTCGGTGGTGTCGGATGATCGACTGCGTGGAGTTCTATGGGGAGAAAAAGAGAGGAGTGGGGAAGACCGAGGCGGAAAGGCAGAGTATCGTGAAAGGAATTGCGGGGAAAGGGATTGAGTATGGGAATGAGTGAAAAGGAGGGGCTCACAGATCTGCTATAAAACCACCGGTGGAGCTCCCTCTCCGGACCTCCAGACTGCAGTCCGCAAGCCCTCAAGTAACCACCACTTAACACTCCCAAACTCCTTGCCCCCAAGAAACCGTATTTTCCTTCCCCCTCCTCCCCGCCTCGCTCTTCGCTGACATCGGTTCCTCAGAACCCACCCCCCCACCCCCAACACACACACACACACAAAAAAAAGTCGGAATGCCTCAGGCCCAAGGTTCTATCCCCTCCGGTGGCAGCCTCACGCAGCAGGCGGCCAGCCGTGACGTGACCGACACCCGCGACTCCAACAACCAGCACACCACCGACAGCTACAACAAGACAGACTCGAACAACGTTACTCACGACAACAGCAAAAAGCAGCACAACGACAACAGCGGGAACAAGGGCGAGCAGCGGGACATCACCTTCGGCAGCATGTAAGGGGCTGATTGCGATGTCTTGGACAATGGGATGGATATGAAGGCCAAGCATTCATGTACAAACCAAAGTTGTGCGTACATCTTGGGTACTTACTTGGTTGGCGGCAAAGGATATTCGAAGAAAAAAAACCAAGGGGAGTATTTGTTGCACAAAACCGATGTTTCTTGCGTGATTGTGACTGCCGTGACGACGACTACCGTCTGCGAACACGAAGCGGAACGAATGAAGGGGCCACAGCATCAGCCCCAATCAGCTTCTCTGCCCCACCACCAACTCCCCGCACAGAATCTGCGACCGCCGCATCTGCGTAGAATGCTTACAGATTAAGCGGCTGAGAGTGTAGCGTCGGCACTGCTTTACATATCTAGCCGTTATGGCGCTGGAAACATTGTTTCAGCTGAGAGCGGGGGAAAGATAGTTCCTCTTTTTTTTTCATTCCTTTTGCAGGGGGCGGAGGTGGAGGGGGAGGCAAGGTTTAAACTTGAACCCTTTATTATTTGCTTTTCTTCTTTCTTTCCTATTCTGTCTGGCTGGCTCGCTGGCGGTGATGCGAGATACGAGTCGAGCACCTCCACCCATCTAGATAGACACACATCCCAGGTGGACAGGAACCTATCGTCCTGTATATATAGCGATAGATCGCAAGGTAGCGGTGACCAATGAGCCCGGAGTAAGTACCTATCTACATATGTATCTAGTTTGGGCTACCATCAGAGTTGGCCCTTGGGTAGGTAGGTCTCATATGGTATTGTCGAACTGTGTTCTGCGGCTCTTATTTCCAGTCCCTGAGGGCTTTTATCATGGCCGGCCACGAACACACAGTGTCACTCGTGCTGCGCCAGATATCGTTTGTCGCTGGGGTCAATGGAATAGAGATGGGTCACGATTGGACAGAGGAGCGGCCGGGTATCTGGCAGAATGGTCAGCGGTGGGTGGGTATCAAAATACATATGGGCTACAACCAGATGCAGAGTGTGCCGCCCTCGCCAGGACACTCGGGTTTTCTTGGGACAGCCTGGGCGAGAGCAAAGAGGGGCCTGCAACGTGCCGCCACCGCGCGAAAAGACAGCGGACGGGAAAAACGGATAAAATGTACGCCGCCATAGCCTAGATAGGCTGAATGCGAGTATGATTATTCAAAAAAAAAAGCCAGGACACTGGAAAATACTGCAAGGCGACAGACAATACCAGCGAAGGTTACAATCTATACCCATGCCCAGGCAGCCACTAAGCGCATGGCCTCGGAGGAACCTGGCCGGCCAGATTTACGTAACCCAGGCCGGGAAGCATATCGCCGGGCTACGGAGAGCTAGGCCGGACATAACCATCGAAATCCGGTTGTGCCCTGCACACAAAAGGGTCCCAGGCAACGAGAAGGCCGATGAATGGGAAAGGGGTTCATGGGGAGAATCGCGAGGGGTGGAATGGATGCGGTTTTCGGATCGGTCAGCTCACGGCTAGGTCAGCTCACGGCTAATGACCCTCCCTAGGTCTCATGCACACCTCAAGCAGGAGAATTTGGGCGGCAAACAACGGAGTGGCTTTCGACCACGGGAAAACGGAAGCGGCAGTCTTTTGCAGGAAGTGGGGGGGGGGGGGGGGGGGGGGGGGGGGGGGGGGGGGGGGGGGGGGGGGGGGGGGGGGGGGGGGGGGGGGGGGGGGGGGGGGGGGGGGGGGGGGGGGGGGGGGGGGGGGGGGCGG
>Ga0307508_10001761_pt1 | contig 24052 bp, 30 predicted proteins | sample 9_EM_MG_FD_203089 | JGI IMG/M metagenome (GOLD analysis project Ga0307508, IMG submission 203089) | Populus trichocarpa ectomycorrhiza microbial communities from riparian zone in the Pacific Northwest, United States - 9_EM | ecosystem: Host-associated > Plants > Roots > Unclassified | place... | reverse complement strand
AAAAAAACAAAACTAAAAAAAAAAAAAAAAACAACAAACAAAAACACCCCCCCCCCCCCCCCCCCCCCCCCCCCCCCACCACCCAACCGCACGCCGCCACTCCGCCGGGTTCCGTTCAACTCCTTTGTGTAGGCGGGATCCTCCTCTCGTCGACGGCGGTGCGGACGCGGTCGACGAGGACGTCTCTGCTCTCATCGTCACCGGTGACGATATTCCTCTACAGGCGGAAAAAACAATAACGCACGCACAGAGAATTTTAGATCACTTGCAACCTCAAAGGGGAGGTGGTATCCGCCTACAGCGTTGAGCCAGATCCGCAGCTCCTGTGTCGTCCACTCGCTCGGATCGCCGTACGGATCGTCCGTACTCGCGCCGAGCAGCGGTCCGCTGCGCCAGATCGTCCACGCGCTCACGCCCACGATAATGCCCGCGAACGCTGGACGCGTGAGTCTCCCCCTCCACCCCTGCATGCGGTGGCGCGAGCAGTTTACGCACCGAAGAAGGCATTCTGATGGCCGCTTCTCGTCAGCTAACGACGAAAAAGTTTGGGGCGACGGGATTGTTTCACCTTGGATGTGATGAATCGGTCGAGAGCGGTAGGGGTGCGCATTACAAACTGAGTGACTTGTGGTGTGGTCATGGAAATAAACATCGCATGAAAAGAGTTTTGGCTGTAACCATAAACGAGCTCCTGGAGCTCTCACTGCCCGGGGAAAGCGGGGGAAACTGAACCATGGCTTGTGCAACGTATGACGAGGCTGGTGACGCAAGATCGATAAGATCGACTTCCCTCAAGCCCTAACTACGTAGTCCCCACACACAGTCCCTGCACGCGCACAACACCCACAATCCGCCAGAACTGCAAACCGCGCCTAGCCGAATTTCCCAAAAGAACGAACCGACAAGCCAAACCTTTCGCCCACTCCCCGACCAAACCCGAGACTACTCCCGACAAAAAACCTATCCCAAGATGCCCAAGCAAGTTCACGACATCAAGCAGTTCATCGAACTGTGCCGCAGAAAGGATGCTTCGTGTAGGTTCTACCCGAGAGAGGAATGGGATTGGACGTGGAGAGAGAGGGGGGGGGGGCATCCGAGGAAGCGGAAGGGCCGGGAATTGTGATCCATCAGAGTGCTGACCCCGCGTCTGTGAAACTACAGCTGCCAGGATAAAGGTCCGTTCCGCATACACGTCCATCTCCTCGCCCGGAGGTGGGAGCTTCGAGTGCTGATGTCAAACTTTCGCGATGAACAGAAGTCCACCAAGGGTGCTTCGCAGATCAAGTTCAAGGTCCGCTGCAGCCGGCGCCTCTACACCCTCGTCCTCAAGGACACCGACAAGGCCGAGAAGCTCAAGCAGTCGCTTCCTCCCGGTATGTTCTCGCCTTCTCCCACCAAACGGCTCGGCTCTAACGTTGGATTGTCAGGACTAGCCATCACCGACGTTCCCTCCAGTTCGAAGAAATAATTGTTGGGCGAACAGCGGTAGACGTGGTGTGAGGGCATGAGGAAGTGTTTCTGTTGTGGGGCGCAAATGTGTGCTATGGATATAGACACATTGGGTAAATAAAAAATAACGCTTGCCTTCCACGTCCAACTGGCGTTACCCAACTGTTTGGTTTTTTTTTCCCCCTTTCTGGCTCTGCGGATCTGTCATGATAAAAGGCGCTACAATGGCTTGCTTTCTGGTCCAAACGATGCCCCCCAGGCCCCCACGGCTTGCATACGTGCGAATGAGTGATGAGATCGGCGCCCAATCTCTGTAGATAGTACCCAGAGTGCCGAGCTCATCGCCCGGACTGCTGTTTCCTATCCGTGAAGTACAATCAAGATTATCAGTCCAAAACACCCCCGCTCGTGTCCGCATTCGGGTATTTACGTCACAACAAACCAACTCCGTTGCTCTATGTATCTAATTTACACACCCTATTTCCCGAACGTCTCCGCCTACTCCCGAATGTAGTTCAAAGTTCTGCACTCCCCCAGTCCGTACGTCTTCATCAGGCCATACATACGGACCACATCCAAATCCTCCAAGATCAAGTCGTACTCGCCAAAGTAGTTCGGCGTCTCGTCCGACTTCTTAAACAGCAAAGATTCAAACAAACCTATGCTGCGGCGATTATCCTGGTGAATCTTGACGCGCAGATGCGTCAGGACGCCTTCGACGCCGGCACCGGCACAATACGAGGCGACCAGCTCCTCGCGGCGTATGACGACGTACCAGAGGAACAGCAGGACAGAAGCACGCCCGTACCCCTTCCCTTGATGCTCCCTCCTCGCGATCATCAGCTCGAGCTCGCCGACCACCTTTTTCTTTCCGGCGTGGCCGCGATCGGGCGAGAATTCCTCGGAAGTCCCGTGCTCCTCGGAAAGGAAGAGGTTGATGTCGCCAAGCATAGCTGGGCCGTTGTCGTCGTGGCCCGCGAGAACCTGTTCCGAGTGCTCGGACAGTGGGGACGTCGGCGAGATCGGGGGCAGGCATATTATGAACGTCAGCTTGTCCGCGTCGGTGCGCCAACCGCGCTGCATCGCGTATTCTTCGTCGAGGGTAAGCTGTTCCGAGGCTGTGGCCGCGCGGATTCCCTGGATCCGAGAGGTACTCCGATTAGATTAAAATAAATAAAAATTGTTTCCGGAGGGAGAGACGGAAAGATAGGGAAGGAACAGACTTCGTCAGCCATCCAGGCGTGGTAGGTTGGGACATGATGCGCTTCGTACGGAACAAGCAAAACCTTTCCGTTGAGGAGCGCTGTGAGAAGACGGGAGATGTTAGAGGTATTGCCCCATCCGTTTCGTCCGCCTCGACTGCCCGATATCAACACTCCTCCCCGCCCCTCTCCTTCTCTTCTCCGCTCCACTCCTCCTCCCACGCAAGTTACATCGCAAGGAAAGAAGAAAAAGACAAGGCAGGTGAGTGACCTGTGGATTCGTTCAGCAGCATTTGGAGCTGGTCTGGTCCTGGTCTGGTCTAGGTTTGGGGCGGTGGGTTCCGCTATAGGAGTTGCTTTTAAGTGCGAGGAGATCTGATGTGATGCGGCGTAGGCGTAGACGAGGACGGAGACGGAGACGGAAGATCCAAGAACCCGTGTGGTAAGTGCATGGGTTTTGAGTTAAGTTGAGGGAGAAGGCGGTGGTGGGGCGTACAGAGTAGGCTTAGGCTTCACCATCGCGGGGGTATCTAGTAAGGGCGTCAGATAAGTTTCTGGTTGAGCCTCAAGGCCTAGAGCCTGTATCCGCCGGATCCTTTGACGTCGACCTGCATGTCCCTTCACCAACCAGGCACGAGCACCACTTTCTTCGCTCGGATTCTATGGGAGAAGAGAGTAGGCGACCCAGTAGGGATGGAGATTGACACCGCCATGGTGAATTCCGCATCTTGGCACGTGCCGACTCAATTATCTAGCCAGTCGGTTGCCAGCCACCCGCGGTCCCCACCCAGGCCTCGTCCTGGCCATGCAAACAACCACGCCCACATGATCGTATTCGGGGGATTGAAGGAGATTGCCGTCACACCATGAATGCCTTGACACCGACACGGGCCTGTGCATTCTTGTACCAGCCAATCAAAATTGGATATCCTGATTCCGACAAATGGCGGCAGGACACTCCATCGTCCGAGCAGCCAAATGCCGCGGCGTGCAAGCGCAGTTCCACCAGTACATATCACTTTGAAGTTGAGCCAACTGTGGAAGTGGGATTTGGAAACTACATTTGAAGAAGATTCGATGCGGGGGTTTGACACGTGACTGAGAGCTAGTGATTGCTTAAGACAAAGACTATTACCGTACATATACCCGTCTGAGAGAATGACAACAATAGTACAAGGAGATAGTCGGTGCAGTTATCTATTCCTCCAATAGATACGCATCCTGGGTTCCGCCGCGCGATCTACCACATATCTAATCTATCCCACTGAACATAGGAAATACACAGGTGCGAGCGCGCTATTTTTAACATCACTCGGACATGTCCCCATGTTATTGTGATCCCGTAGCCATAGCTGCTTCACCGCATGACAGTGGTTAGTCTAGATAGGCTGCATGCGAGCAATGAATAGACAAAAAAACTGCATGACAGTAGAAGAGTGGATATGCCGTATGCGATTAATGAATAAACAAAAAAAACGGCAAACGTCTAATGTGCTATAGTGTTTGACCGCAAAGTGTAAAATGCCGTAGGTTTTCTGGGTGGGTCACCGGGTGGTCAGCGGCAGCTGCTAGGCGGCGGCACTTCCATTGCCCTCAGACACAAAGCCATGAACTACAACTCAACCTCCCCCCTCATCACACCCCAACACAGGATCAGTACTTTGACTCTTTTCCGCACTTTTAAGGGTGCCATCGCAGATTGGGTGATAACAGATGAATTTGCAACCACAGTAAAAAGACCGACAACGATCTGCAAACGGCTGGTACGCTGGATGTTCCGGACAATGTTCCCCAGCGCTGTATCTAGTGTGGTTTTTTTTTTTTTTTTTTTGTTTAATCATACTCGCATGAAGCCTATCTAGACTATGTCGGCGTGCATTTGGTCCATTTCCCGCCTGCTGTCCGCGCGGTGGCGGCACGTTGCAAGCTCCCCTTTGCCCTCCGCCCAGGCCTGTATCTAGTGTGGTGATGTGGGTATCATAACAACGGAACCGCTTGCAACGAAGTCTGTCAGATTCCGATCCGATTGGAAATGGATTGATTCGCTCCCTGGCGGCTGGGGCTCCCCCGTGCGCAGACCTTCCGTTTCCGTACCCTCGGCACCAAATGGGGTGCACACAGCCCGTGCCCCTCCTCGTGGACGCACAACTCTGTCCAAATTGTCTTGCCGTGCGAATACCATCCGGGAGTAACCTTTCAGCTACGCCATTGCTTTGGCAGCACTGTTCGGCATCTGACTTCCAGTTGTGTTGCCTTTGAAGGAGAGGAGCAAGTCGTACGGGTTCTACACTGAAATTTCCGAACCGCAAAAACTGCTTTCCTTTTGCCATACATCGTGAATACATGTCGATAAAGCTTCAGCGAAAGCTTCCAGCCCGCAAAAGCTAAGTATTCTCCACATAGTTCTCCTGTAGTGGGGGGGGGTAGAAAAAAAAAACGTATTTACCCCCCCTTGACTGTCCAGTTACAGTATGCAGCGGAGCGACCAAGCAGAATTTACGCTTCCCCACGGAACTCCATTTTAAGAACAGGTAGGCCCGCAACCGTGACACATTTTTTCTGTCTTTTTTTTTAAAGCGGGGGCCTCTAACCGCCGTAATGCTTCACAAGAGACGGGATAATCTTCCGAGCATTGCCGGATAATCATTTCCTGTTGTGGCGAAACTGTCTAATATGCCATGTTTTTGACGATAACATTTAAAATGCTATAGTATTACCGGGTGGGCCCCCAGGTGGTCATCGGCACCCCAATTCAACTCAGTCACAATAGCAAAATAAACAGCAGAGCTTCCAGAAGGCGGCGATACGAATAAAACTTCGACTCCACCGTGATCACACAGGAGAGAAACCTTGCAGACACCCAGTGGTTCTATATATGTACGCGAAGCTTGGCAGTTAAGCGAGAGCGGATTAGCAGGGTCTGCCTGTTACATGCAGGGCAGCCCCTGCAACCTACAACTAGTTAGAGTACATAACCAACCCTAACCTAAAATGATGTTGTTACGGGACGTTATGAGCAAGCTGGTCGAAAGCACCGCGGCCCACCTGATTGCCGACCACTTGGAGCGAAGGAAAGGAAGAGGCCTACGCGGTGGCCAGTTGGGTGCCAAAAGAGAGGGTCCTGTGTTGACGTGGTGGCGACCCTTATGAACCATACCCCGTAGGCGTGGGGGGGAAAGAAGGTGGCAGACGCACTGTTCATGGACGTCAAGTCAGCGTTCATCAATGTGAGCAAGGCTCACTTGGGAAGACGTATGGAGGCACTCGAAGTCGAACCGGACCTCATCAGGTGGACTGGCAGCTTCATGTCAGACCGCCAGGTGAAACTTGTCCTAGACGGGGAGGTGGGCGAGGCCAACCCAGTGGATACCGGCATCCCTCAGGGATCCTCAGCAGCTCCAATCCTCTCCGCCACATATCTGTTAGGGGTTTTTATGAGGTGGGAAGGGCAGTCCCAGGCATCGAAGGGTTATCATTTGTGGACGACATTGGGTGGTGGGCAGACGGAAAGATCAGCTGGGCAACAAATAATGGACTCCTTTCTCCTGTTCGGATGTGACTTCCTTGGTGCGCACCGTATCATCTTGGAACAGGGCGGAGGGCAAAGGGGAGCTTGCAACGTGCCACTGTCACACCCCAGTAGTTCGGGGTTGACAGTTCAGGCAAAAAAAGTATACGGGAATACGGTTACGTAGGGGGACTCGTCATGTGCCAGATCAGCCCGTGACGACCGGCCCCTAGCCGCACGAAGCCGATCGACTGCGAAGTCGCCAGGAGCATCTCGAGCCAAGTATCGGCATTGCCGAGAAGGCGCAGAATGCTGTCGTCCGGAGATATGGCATCCCTTGCATACACTCGTTCAGTGGAATTAGAGAAACACAAGAGCTCGAGAGTCTAGATAAGAGACAAAGTAGGGCGAGTATGGTAGCCGCCGAGCCGCGCGGAGCCATATGATGCGTATCCACAAAAGCGTGCGACGATGCCAGACAATACTTATGTGCCAATGCCGTACAACGGTCGAGGAGAGACAAAACTTTGCAGGCCGCATGTCTGGACCCAGGTGACGCCCCGTTAGGGCTACTACGATGCCGTGTATGTCCCCTAACTCACACTCATTATGTGCAGTGGCAGCGGGCCGTCCGGGCTCCGATCACGTACATACATAGATATATACGGCGGGGCAGCAGCTGCGTCTTCCTAGCAGGGATACCCCGGTGGCTAGACGTTTTACTTCCTTGCAGCAGATAACAGGTTGACAAGGTGCAGTACCATTCCTGCAACTCTCGGTGTGATGGTAGTGTAGCGGCGGCGGCGGCGGAAAAGCCCAAGATACTCGAACGAGTTTGGCCGAGGGAACAGAGGCGGGCGAACACCGAACGAGCGAACGCCGAAGGCGGAGAAGAACAGAGATGGAGGAGATATTGATTCGTAGGTTAGACAAGACAAACAAGAGGAGGCCTGCGCCATGACAGGCAGTGGATTTTTTGAGGTGGTATCACAGGTAGCTAAGTAGTTACCAGTAAACTAGTGGAACATTTGTCTGTCGCAATTTTTCGTGAGATTCCCGAGAGTAAACAGGGGGTGTGTTGGAGTATACAGAGCGCAGATTGGGGCCCTAACAGTCCGAATCTTCTTTGATGGTTGTTCAGAAACCGTACCTCGGATTTTGGGTCCAGACGAGCTTGGCGGTCTATTTGATGTCACACATCGTAGCTATGATAAAGCAGGTAGTTATAAGGAAAAAAACAAGGACACTATATCTAGTGAAGTGGTGCCATGGAACCGTTCTTAAGAGGCACCGCTTTGCCACTGAACTGTCGGAGAGTTTTTGTAACTCGGTAGCCAGTAGGTAGTGACTTGAACACCACCTAGGGCGCTCACTAGCAACTTGACTGACCCCTCGGTGAGAGATTGCGCATCTGGAGGTCTACATGTGTGGGAGTGGCACCGCAGGTGATGGACTGCTGACGATGAGTTAGCATAACTAGTCCTTACAGCCATTTGATTACCCCTATGTCTACGTCGAAGTTGATCCACTATCATATCCGTCGTCGTATAAAGTTTGGTGGGCACTGGGTTCAAGGGTGGTGAGATATGACGACTTTTCGGCTGGGTGTGAACGTACTGGGGTGGTGATGAGTAACTAACTACTTAGTTACTCATGACGGGCAGTAGCCGGGTAACCCATATGGTAACTGTATATGCGCTGCTACTACCACTCCGCCGACCTATTCCTTTCTACGCAGAACGGCATTCACGCGCCCATCCTTGGCTTCTAAGCTCTCCTCCTACCGCTAACAAGCACGATCTACAGGTGGAACCCCCCCCGGCGGCCGACCCCCCCCCTACTGCATAACCCTCAGCCTTGGATATGCACGGAACTACAGTCATGTTAATGCCGGAAATGTCACCATCTCCCCAAGACAATCCGCCAGCGGACAGCGCCCACGTAGGAAGCGTGCTCCAAACCGATGATGAATCGGCGGTGGAGGAGAGCTTCACGTATCCCTGCCCCCGCTGCCCGACGGTGGTGCCGGATTTCAGGCAGATGTTGTGTTTCAATGAAAGTTTCACTATGGATGTCTACGTCTACCGCCAGATAACGTTGATTCAGTCGGTCCGTCAATTGGAGGATCTCTGGTCTCAAGGCAGCGAGTACTTCCGGCTCTATCGACCTCTCAATTCCATCCCCACGATCGGCGATGGAGCCATTAAGAGGATATCCAATATCAAGCTTTCGAATACCAGCAAAAAGGTGAAAGTCGCGTACCTCTGTGATTGCGCTCTCAAGAACGAGAAGCCACGCTACGTTCTTAAAACGATCGAGAGCACGGTTACGGGATGGAAGAACTTCTACCACGAGATCCGTCAACTCCTGTGCATGCCGCCTCACCCGAACATCATCGGACCTCCCGCAGCGCTCGTCTATGCGCAAGGACCGGATACCTTTAAACTGATGAGTGGCCCCGAGAGATTGCCAATCGTCGGATTTTTGATGCCGGCTATCGACGGCAAAACATTGCGGGAGTCCCTTGGGTCATCCGGGGGCCCCTACCCGACCGCGAAATGGTGTCGGCAGCTGACGGACGCCCTCGTTCACATCCTCGACCACGGGAACGGGCCGGATCGCCCCGGGTACTACTCCGATCTGAAGCCCGACAACGTTATGATCACGAGCCAGGGCAAAGACGTGGTTCTGATCGATTTCGAATCCGGCGGTAACTGGAGCGAGTACAATCCGGGCGAGATCGAGGAGGCGAAGAGATTGTACAAGTCAGTTAATTATGGTGACTGTCGAGAATGCAGAGGACTCGGTATGACCCACGCACAATACCACCGCGCAGGCTACGACGGTGGCAAGGATCCGACTCAGTCCACAGAGGTTCCCATGCCCCACCTCATGGCACTTGCACATCTAGACCAATGCGAAACTCACTGGGCGCGCACAACACTGAACCCCATGAGGCGATACAACACGACCAAGTTCAGGTACGACAATGCGCCATTCGGACACCTTGACCCTTGGACCACCATGTCTCGGGAGGCGAGGGAAAATGCGATGCTTTTCTCCCTCGGCGTGGTTTGCATCGGGATCTGCAGACAGAGTGGGAAACCCCCATACCGGGGCGATTATCCCGGTTCCCCTCCAGCAGGTGTTCCGCTGGAATACTGGTCCATCCTTGCAAGAATGCTCTCTCCTGACCCCAAGCAGAGAGGGAGCTTGAAGGTGGCATTGCAAGCCTTCAAGGACTGGGAGGGAGAGGGAAAAAAACACCACCGGTCTTGCACGGAAGAAGGAAGATGATCTGGTCGCTTGTGCAGTAAGAGGGTGAAGCCATGTGTTTAGTTGGAATTTGTAGACGATGTGTAGCAGTGGGTAATGGCAGCTGTCTTGGATTTGTGGGGGCTCTTGAGACTTGGCTCCGAGCATCATGGATAGTGCCTTGAACAGTGAACCCCTCTTCCGTGGTGGAGCCCAAGCGGCCACCACCCTCTCCTTATTCCCATACTCTGAGAGTCTGCGTCCAGACCGTGCAGCCATAGCACCACGGACTGTCCGCACCATATGCAGACGTGATCCCACGCTCTCCCTCTCTCTCTGGGGAGGCAGTGCCGCCCACTGCGTGTCAGAAGACAAGAAGGCCAGTGCTTCTGCCGGGGGGGGGGGGGGGGCGGCACGGGTTCTCCATCCTATGTGGCATGTACATACATGCCTCAACCGGATTGCCCCCCCCCAACGTCGGTGCGAACGCGTGTTGCCGTAGAGAGTTCCCCGCCCAGTTTTGTTGTCAACCTCGATGGCCATCCCCGCGATGGGAAGCGGCGGCCGACCCTGTTGGATCCACAATCCCCGAGTGAGGAGACATGACGCGAGCTGAGCGGCAAGGAGCTGCGCATGCGGCTATGTCTCTACCGGGTACATATGTAGGTAGATACCCCCGACCATGACGTCCCCTGACGGCGGATCGTCCCGGCGGCGAGTCGGCACTGGACACTGGCGTGCATAACTAATCTCATCGTTCCAACCTCCGAGGAGAGTGGCTATTATAGTGCGGCGTCATCCCAGTGGACAGCAAGGCGCAGCGGCAACTGCATAGCACGATACGCACGTTAGTATTTAGTTTTGATACATGAGGAGGAGGAGGAGGAGGAGGAGGAGGATGTTACAACCCCCTGCCTACAGCCCCGACGTCTCGACCGCAAGCATACGAACCAGACGCAGACCGAGCAGCTCGCATCCATTAGAATGGCGGCGCCGCTCGGCTTCACCTCGCCGCGAAGCGCGAGACCGGCCCCACACACACGCCAACAACCGCAGGTGGGCTCAAGTACTCATGGAAGCCCGAGAGGGCGGGCTAGACGAGCTTAGACAGAGATCGCTACAAGCCCTTTGAGGTCGACAGTGGCGCCCTGGTGACCACGGTTCGCCGGCGAGGGGCTCGTGGTTTATAGAGGCGTGGACCGCCATGGTGAGGGACGCTACAAGGAAGGAGAATGGGGGTATGGGAGAGGGGTTGGCGGCAGTAGTCCTGCATTCTGCGCGAGCACATGGATTTCGTTAAATTCCACGAGGTCTCACTTTGGAGATTCGGAAGGGCCCCTGGGGGCAAGCTGCGTGAACACTGGGGACGGAGAAGACCGGTGGGGTTGTGGGGATGCAGCAGCAATGGAGAGTGTGTTGGTTCGTCGCTGGTAGATTCTTTCTCTCCCCAAGCCGTCAATCAAACAATCGAGACATTTTCCGCCAGTCAAAGCCACAACCCCGTCCGCTTTCACTCCATCCCCACTACCGTCCGGGCCTCCAACCTAGAGCTCTGCACGCCCGTTAGCGCACACGCTCCCCTTCTCGTTCGCGCGGATCGGGCAGAATTACTTCCGCAGTCACCCAGAGCGTCGGTGCACTTGATGCTCGAAGTCTGGTCATTCGACCCCTTAAGCCTCATGATGATCTGGCCCGGCGTGGTGGTGAACAAGCGGCCGTTGCAGCCCTGGTGGCGGTAGAAGGCGCAGCAGCCGCTGTTCTGCATGACGCTGCTGATCGCGTCGTTCCAGCCGGCGCCGAGGGTGAGGCACTGGCCGGGGAACGCGGGTTCAAAGAACTTGCAGTTTCCACCGTCGCGGTCGCGGCAGTAGACGACCGAGACGGCGTGAGTGAGGGTGAGGAGGCGCAGGAGCAAAACGAGAGAGAGGAGGCGGAAGACGGAAGACTGCATTATGGCTGGTGATTGGGGGGTTTGAACAAACGAAGCAGAATCTCGTGGATGGCTGCTGGAGGATGGTGGATTGCCGATGGTGGGCCGTGGGCTTTGGCCGGCTTTTGTGGGCTTTGGCATCCCCCCGACGGGACTAGGTGCATACAGCTGTCAACAATGAGGCACGCCCATTCTTTGGACGGACTTTGGGAGGCCACTGCAGCATTGCTTGGGCAGGTGGATGTTTTCGGATGTTTGCATTCTTGGCTCGATGCACACTGTTTCCAGACATCCATCGGACACGGGCACAGTACGCAGTTGTATGTTTTATTGTGCATTTTGGAAAAACTGTGATGGCTGATCCGGTCGGCACAAGTAACGTGTTGGAGCAAGCAGCTCCAGGAATTCATTCAAACCACGGAGGTAAAGAGCAGGAATGGGTAACGCTGCGTGCTTGGCTGCCGATTGTGGTGTGGATGCCGAAGGAACACGTCGTTGGTATAGTGCCCACTGTTCATGGCAGATCACTCACTCATTCATTCGCTAACAGGCGTGTTGCAATTATCACTCGATACGCCGCTTCCTCCTTGCATCTCGACACTCTCGTGGCATACTCTCATTACTCAAATTCTCGAGCCATACTCTCCTTGCTCGAGTCACGCCCGGCAATCCCCCCGGCTGTTCGCTGTTCTGGCGATGTAACTAAGAATCTGCACATCCTTTTCAACTCCCAACACAGCATTTCGTCTAGTAGTGCAACCGGAGTGCCTGACCCAGATGGACCGCCCAACCCAACGAAGCGAGGGAGATGCCAGGAAAACCCCCATCTTCCTCTTCCAGGCAAGAACACTTCTCTGAAGCAGCGTTCTCCCAACACCCAAGCCGCGCGATCTGCGGTTCTTTCCAGCCGCGCGGGACGTACACAGTCACCCGGCTCGGTAGAACCGGCGCAGAAAAAGCGCGCCGCGAATAGCGACGGTTCCAACCGCACCCGTCTACAGATAGGCGCTGTGCCCGCCCCCGGGCGCACGGGTTCCTCGGTGGTGCTGCTGTGGGTGGCGTGCGGCAATATCTGCATGGGCCTGCACAGCCCGGGTGGCGTTGGCGATATGCACTGGGTATCTAGTCCGCAACATGAGTCGCGGTGTCTCATGTAGTGCGTTAGCCAGCCGAGGACATGCGGGGTAGCAAGCTAAGCGCTAGATAGATATCTCCCGCGGCGAGGAGGCATACACACGTCTTCTCTGCTCCAATCCGACCGCCTCGCCGAAGGGCTGCAAGCCCAATGCCCGAAACCCGAAAGTCGAGTGCGCCCCTATGAACGGCCCAGGCTTGACTGCCTGTTCGTTCGCGCCGTATGCATACGCGGCCCGCCGCCAAGATGTGCACACGAATCACGTCGCTCAATCAGCCGTCGCCCTCTATGGGGTAACGAACTGCACGCATACATACCGCCTTCAGCCGCATTCCGCAGCTGAACAGCCTCGAGTCTGTAGGTTAGTTGGATGTACATAGTGGCTGCATGCAAGCACTGACCACCGTCAACTATACATTCAGCCTATGTATGTACGTGTATCCATCCAACACCCGCATGCTATCTAGATATACGTATCTATGGGCCGTATCTCTATCTCGCCAAGCATCATTGAGAACATGCGCCTGCCCCATCCACATTCACAACCCCACGCATGTGAGCAAAGAAACCCACGCGGCATATATGGAGCAAGCTGTAGCTCAGAAACTCAGTGAAACCGGCAGCAGAGGCGGCGCGCCCCACACACCACTTGCTTTGCTCTCACCACTCGGTTCGCTCTGCAGTGCTCCGCACTGTGCGCGGTTTTATGGTAGCCATCAACTATTCCCTCCATCAAATTACAATTCCCTAACATAACTGAACAAAGAAAAAAAAAAAGAAGAAAAAGAAGTGTCTACAGTAACTCTATACAATGAACGTAATCATCCCCTCTCCGTCCATCCCGCGACTTCTAGAACATAGTGGTGGTGGCGGCATTTATGGATGGCAACCAGAGCAACCCCGAGAACAGAGCAACAGACAATAAACTCCAGTACAGTACTAAAACGCAGACAAGAAACTAGTAGGAATAGACCGCACGTAACCACACTAACACAAACACCGGTATTAAAAGGATAAGGAATGGATTTTCTCGCTCGCTCGTCTTTCGTCGGTAGGGGGAGGATAAGGGTAAGAGCGTAGGGTGGAAGCCGAAGAGGGAGAGGGGGGCGGTATTGACGGCGGCGGCGGCGTGGGGATAGTCGTAGAGCATCCTCAACGGTTCGTGCGCAGCACTTCTCGTCCCTCAGAGTGAAAATAACGCCGCCTACTCGCATTAGCCATCCGCCTGCTCCCATCCTGGGACCGAAGAGAGACATACAGCAACCAAAGCCCCAAACAAGGCCACACTCGACGATATCGTTGTGCCAGCACTATCCTGGTCTCCGGGCGGGGGTGTCGCCGACGGAGTCGTCGCGTTCGTTCCGTTCGTTCCGTTCGTCGGTGTGGTAAGGTTCTGCGCGAAAGCCGGTGCCGAGAGCAACGACAGGAGTAGCACCAGCGCGAACAAGAACAGATGCGAGGAGGAGGAGGAGGCTGTTGTTGGTGCCATTGTGCTTTGTGACGGGTAGTGTCCGACTCGGTAGGAGCGGAGAGGTTGGCGGTGGTGGTGGAGAGTGGCGGTGAAGACGAGAGAAGGTTACGGCCGGCGGCTACTTTCCACGTTCGGCGGGACGTGGGGGGGGGAGCGAGAATGCTTGGTTCTGGGCAAACGAAGGATGGGCGTTGGGCGAGGGCGAATTTGATGGAGACGACCTTTGCCGTTACGCGGGGGGAGCAAACAAAACAGAACACCGGAAGAGAGAGACAGCGAAGAAGGGACAAAACCGGGCGCGTTAAATGCGATTGTAGAGTATGTAGGGAACGGGGGCTGGAAGAGAGCGAGCAGGTTTGGAATGGCCGATGCGCACGCCAGGCCGGGGGTGATAGCCGACGCTAGTGGACGCTAGTGGACAGCCTCCGACACTGGCGCAGGAGAATGCACCACTGGCTTCGAGGCAATTCCTGCTGTACGACATGCCGTACTCTATGTGCGCCCATCGCCGCCAGCAACCGGAAAACAACATCTATGATAGATACGTATGGTCTCGGAACGCCTGTCGATCCCAGCCCAGCAGAGCCACCAGCCCCAGCCCCAGCCCCAGCCCCAGCCCAACCCGCTGCCCCACCGTCCCAGTCCTATGACATAGATATCTACATAGCACATGCGTGTGCCCCGCCCAACGCGCAGCGCACTCCAGTGCAACAGCTCTCCTCAGCCGCAGTTCTATTTATATTCAGCCCGACCGGATGCCGATACAGGCAAAAGACACGATCCACACAGATATCGACTCGCTGCGACCCCCCGCCTGACAGCCGGTTCAATTTGCATTCCTCGCCCATTCCACGCGTCCGGATCAAAGGGGTCTCGTCCGGAGCAGGTGGCTGTCCCTATCGAACGTGAGAATTCCAGGCAGTGTTATCCGCCACAACTCCATGCTTTTCGCGTCGTGCCGCAGAGGCTGGTGTGCTATACACCTAACCTGTCTATCGCGCCGTGATCGTCGGAGTCTCTTGGTAGGCGCACCACGCGCAACTTGTGATATCCGACACGTACGTCGCACACGACCCCGGCATATCCATACATCTCCACAGCGTACTGTAAGGAATGTTGCCCGGTAGCAAATGGGGCCAAAGTCAAAGAGCACAATCATCTGCAGGCCGCAGAGCGGTAATGGAGAGTCACCAAGACGGATCGCCCGGCGGCGGAGTCATCCAGAGCCGCGTCGGGCCTCGAGTGCTCCCTCGTGGGGGTCCAATCCACATTTCATCACTCGATCCCTCTTCACTCCAGTTAATGCTGCCCAGACAGCAGTAGAGCATAAATCTACAATTACATTCCTCTCCGGGCGGCGCTGCCGGAAGGAACAGTGAGTGTGTAAAGGCATGGGGCAACCGCAAACGTAAACTGCATATGCGCCGCCCAAGGTCTGATGCCCCAACAGCAGCAGAACCCAACTAGTACACACACGTAATCAAGTGAGATGCTATAAAAAGAGATACAGAACCGTCGTGAAAAGATCTTAGATAGTGCTCGTAGTTACGCAAACAGACATCCTGCCACGACTTCAGCGTACCAATGGTCAATCTCAAGGGAAATACGATAGGTGGAATGAAGATCTGCTAATATCGTTTTTTTTATCCGCAGATCCTCCAGGAATATCAGTGCTAGGCGTGATTGGCAGCAACATGGGCAGAATTGCCGTTCTGTATGATCGGTTTGACTGGCGGCACACCGTTCATTCCAAGATCCTGCAACTCGGCCATAACCGCCAGATTTTCCTCCTCTGTGTCCTCGTCAACCTCCTCCTCATCATCCTCGCTGCCCTCGTCGGACCCCTCTTCCAACTCGTCAGAATCCTCGTAATCCGAATCGCCTTCGTCGTCTTCGAGCATCTCTTCGCCCTCAGCTCGCAACCGGTTTTCCAGACTGTTACGCTCCTTCTGCAGAGCCCGGCAGATACTTTCGAGTTTGGCGTTCCTTTGCTTGAGACTGTCGTAGTCCTTTTGGTGGCGGGTGCGTTCCTCGGCCATCTCCAAGAGGTTCCGATTCGTGGTATCTGATTTCCGGGAAAGCATGAGGTTTTCCTTTTCGAGTCTCTTTGTCTTCCTCGACATCTCTTCCATCTCTTTTCTGAAGGTGAGGAAGAGGTCATTCGAGTTGTTAAGAGTGTCTTCTACCTGTGCGCCGTTCTTGTTACCATAGACCCCAAGCGACACCAATCCACACGATGACCCATACTTGCTTGAACTTCTCAACATATATATTGAGTTGGGACCTGAGTTCGGTTTCCGTCTGGGAAAACGTTGAAACCTGTGCATGCAGAGCTTTGGCACGGTTCACCTCCGCTTCGGCTTGCTTGCGCTGTTGCTCATAGCGTGCTAGGTTCCATTGAACTTCCAACTCTTTCGTGCGGAGGATGGATTGGAAATGGAGTTCTCGAACTTCGTATTGATCGACGAAGCTTTTGAACTTCGCCTTGAACCTATTGCTCTAAAATATTAGCTATCCTTGTCTCCGTGCATCGGTGATTGGATGGAGGCGAACATACAGCTCGTCGATCTCCATATTGGACCTGCGGCTTCCGCCTTCTTCTTCCTCCTCCATTCGGCTTTTGATTTCCCAGATAGTACTCTCAAACTTTTCCGAGAGCTCCTCCCTCTTCTGCTGCTCGTTCTGCGCGAGTTTCTTGCTCTCTTCCTAACCCACCTGTAAGCCCTTCGTGCATTTTATCGCTACCAGCGGACCAGTCCATTATATACCTTAATGCGTTTGTTCTCCTTCTGAAGTTCTCTACACAAAGTCTCCAGCTTGTGTTTCATACTGACAGCTTTCTGCATCTCCGATCTTGAATGATCCTTTTCCTTCTGCAGTTGATCCGCTCGCTTTCTAGACTTCGCATGATCTCGCTCAAGGCGTTTCATATCGTGCAGGAGTTCGCTGTACTTGGCCTGTATGGCATCTACCTTGGCCAGGTGATCCTCGCGGGAGGAGACGAGTTCGGCGAGTTCCTTGTTGGCCTTGCGGACAGCGCGGGCTATTGCGGAAAACATCAGTGAGACATAGGACCACATGGCGGGAGGAGCAATATCAACCTACAGATGGCCTTCTCCTCCTCTTCCTCTAGTGACGCATCGGTTTCTAGCTGTGAAATCTTCTGGTGGAGTAGATTATTGACCTACACCGGGGCAATCAGTCAATCCATTTCAGCCATTTGCCAGCCAACGCGGACAACGGGGTAAGTTTATTTGGAGACACCAAACTATCTTGTTCTCCCCAGCGCTCAAACTCTCACCTCAGATGGATCCAATGGTTTCTTTGCGGCTTTTCCATTCGCAGTAGTAGCAGCGGGGACGGTCTTCTTGGAGGTTGAAGGTGCCGGGGCGATGGCCGCAGCGGTCGTCGGAGCAGGAGCCGGGTTCGATGACGGTGCGTCCAGGACATCACCGTTCTCCTCGACGGTTTCTCCATCCACGACAGTTCCGCTAGCAGCTCCTCCTGGAGGAGCCTTAGTGTCACCGTTACGCTGAGTCGAAGCAGGATCGGCGAGGGCAGCCATGAATAGCGGTTGTCTTGGTTCGTGTAGGTACGTCGTGACGCTGCGTGGTTTCGCGACTGAGCGGCTACCACGAGTGCAATAGCTGCAGATTGGGCGGGGGAGGGGCGCAGGGTGTTGTCAGTTGTTGCGGTTGTTTGAGTAAGCAGACAGCAACGGGGGATGACGGTGGTGTGGGTGTGGAGAATATATGCAAGGGGAGCAAACAGCCGATGGCAAGTAGATTTGAGCACAGCGGGGGTGATGGCGGTTAGTGGGGAAGGGTCTTGTTCGACAATTAAAGGCAGAGAACAGAATGTTTCCTGGGGAGGGAAGGGAAAGAAACGGAAAGGAGAAAGAAGGTTAGGAGAGAAGGAAGAACAGGTAAAGGATTCGGCGAACACACTCGTTCTTTTTTCCTTCCTTTTGTTCTGTTTCCCGCTTGGTAGAGGAGATGAGTGAGTTGGTGAGAACCAGTTCACCTTCCTTTCTCCGTCACTCCGTCTCTATCTCCGCTCTTCTGTGTCCTTTTCTGCCTTTCCCGTACACGTATTCTCTCTTCCTCCCTCTTCGACCGCTGCAGAATGCGATTGGAGGGCGCAAGCAAGTTGTATATGGGCAGTCGTAAGCGTCGTGAGGGTGTGTAGATATGACGAGGGTGCGTAGAGCAGTCGTGTGCTGGTTTCCCGAGCTACTGGAGGCCGACTCGTGTCTCGTGTCTGGCTCGCTCCTACTATGTCGGCGATGGTGCTGGTGACAGCGGGTATAGACGGCGTGAAACCGACAAATGGCGGGTCAATTGGGCCGTACGGAATGTAGCAAGGCCGATGAGGTGATGGTGTGAGAAGGGCTTGTAGCTGAGTGCACTACGTACAGTCGAGAAACGGAACGATGCGGCGTGAACCCGGCGGGCTCAAGCACGTCGTCGGAAGTTTTTGGTGGCGACGATGGACGGATGAAATGGTCTGCCGTGGGAGATCCGCAGTCATGAATCAGGTATGTAGATATGGAGTGCTATTGCAACGGCTGAGGTGACCGGGGGTGAGACTGCCCTACTTACCACACGGCTATCCATCTGATGGTTCGCTTCTTTGGAGGGGCAACGAAACAAATTCACACGAGAGCATGAGGGAGAGCAATGCAACGAAATACGCGCTGCCGGGATATCGAAAGCCGTGCCTGCATTGTCAGACAGCAAGATGGCAGCATGCGAGAGATTCGCCACGTTTCAATCAATTTGAGATTCGATCGCATCTGGTGGTGATGAGGGGGACTGTGCCTGACGACAAATCCACGAACCACGAAAGACGAAGAAAGCCGTGCAGAGATACCCGCTCGCTAGGAGCACAACACCTGCCAACCCGTTCCACCTCCACCCACAACTCGCTTTCGTTCCCGGCCGACCGTGTCTATTCCACGCAAGCCGAGCTACACAGTACATAACTTCTTCACGATGCTCCGAGGAGGGTTATCCCTCACGCGGCTTGCGGTCGGTAAACACAGAGGTTTTCCCTCCCAGATTCCGAAACGATCCTATGCCGCTATCACCGATCTGAAACAGCTTCCGCAGCCCGGCGACAAACTCCACGGCTTCACGGTGCAGAGAACCAAGAGCGTTCCCGAACTGCAATTTGCTGCCGTCCAGTTGCAACACGATAAGACGGGGGCAGACTACATTCACGTAGCAAGAGATGACAAGAACAATGTCTTCGCCATCGGGTTCAAGACCAATCCCAACGACGATACCGGAGCGCCGCATATCCTGGAACACACCACGTTATGTGGCTCCGAGAGGTACGCACACTGTGCTGTTTGTTGGTGGCTGCTTGCCCGCCCGAGCTGATTCGGATGTTAGATACCCCGTTCGCGACCCGTTCTTCAAGATGCTCAATCGCAGTTTGTCGAACTTTATGAACGCGTTTACCTCGAGCGACCACACTACCTATCCATTTGCCACTACCAATAGGATCGATTTCAACAATCTGATGGATGTGTACCTAGACGCAACCCTCACGCCTCTACTACAAGAGTGCGACTTCAAGCAGGAAGGTTGGAGGATTGGACCCGAGAATCCTACCGAGCCCGGGTCGCCGTTGTTGTTCAAAGGAGTTGTCTACAATGAGATGAAGGGACAGATGTCGGATTCGTCGTATCTTTATTACATCAGATTCCAGGACCATATCTTTCCCGACCTGCACAACAGTGGCGGGGATCCGCAGAAGATCACCGATCTGACATTGGAGCAACTGCGCCAGTTCCATAAGGATCATTACAACCCATCAAATGCCAAAATATTTACCTACGGAGATGCTCCCATCGAAGAGCACCTAAGCCGTCTCAACGACCGGTTGAGCGGGTTCGAGCCCGCTAATGTGGACAGCGGCCTCCGGGAACCCGTCGCGCTGAATGAGAGCAAGACCATCACCGTACAGGGGCCAGTCGATCCCTTGACGGACCAGAATGCCCAGCACAAGACCTCTGTTTCCTGGATAATGAACAATACCGCCGATACGGTGGAGAGCCTTTCTCTGAGAATCGTGGCTAGCTACCTGCTCGACGGATATGGCTCGCCGTTGTACCAAGGACTGATCGACGAGAAACTCGGGTCTGACTTTTCCCCAAACACTGGGTACGATATAAATTCCAAGAAGGGTATATTCTCCGTGGGTCTGCAGAACGTCCGGAAAGACGATCTGAAGAAAGTTCAGGAGAAAATCCATGAAGTCCTGCAGAACGTGCACGATAAGGGCTTCGACGGGAAGAAGGTCGAAGGCATTCTACACCAGCTTGAAATCGGGCTTAAACACGTCAGTACACGTCTACAGGTGGCACTCAGCATACAGTCAACTGACCCTAGTTAGAAAACGGCTACCTTCGGCATGTCTGTAATGCACGGACTAACTCCTGCCTGGTTCAATGGGGTGGATCCGTTTGATTCCTTGTCTTGCGAGGAGACCATCTCCAAGTTTAAGGAGCTGCATTCCATGGGCGGATACCTTGAGTCGCTACTTAAGAAGTACTTGCTTGACTCAAACACTCTTACTTTCACGATGGAGCCGGAACCGAACTATGGGCAATCACTTGCCAACGAGGAAGCCGCGCGCTTGGCTGCGGAACTTGAAAAGGTTGGAGGGGAGAGTGCAGCCCGGGATAGTCTGGTCGAGCAAGAGCTCAAGCTCCTCGAAATCCAGGAGAATGCCCGCAACCAAGACCTTAGCTGCCTGCCAACCGTGAAGGTGGAGGACATTCCTCGGGAAATGGAAAAAAAGCCTTTGCAGCACGGAAAGATTGGCGATGTTCCAGTGCAATGGAGGGCAGCACCCACTAATGGGCTGACTTACTTCAGAGGTAGGGTTTGTCCTAAATTTGGCGACGAACCGGCGCTAAACTTACGGTAGCTGTAAACACGCTGGAAGATCTTCCCGAGGAGCTGCGAATGTACCTGCCATTGTTCACGGATGCAATCCTCAGGCTGGGAACCTCGCAAAAGACCGTGGAAGAGCTCGAAGATATGATCAAGCTTAAGACTGGCGGCCTGAAAGCGAGCACACATGTCTCCACCAATCACAGCAATCTCGAAATCACGGAAGAAGGACTGGTCTTCTCGGGATACTGCTTGGACAAAAATCTGCCCGACATGCTCGACTTGCTCCGGACCATCCTTCTCGAGACCAATTTCTACGCCGTGTCGAAATTGAGGACACTGATCCAGGGAATTGCCAGTGGCTTTGTGAACAGTTTGGCGGAGAACGGACACAATTTTGCCAGGACATTTGCTGCTGCTCATCTCACTCCTGCTGCCGTATGTCCTCCATAGCACAGTGTCGAGGAAGGGTATGTGCTGATAGCCACCAGAGGACGTCTGAAGTCATGGATGGTATGACACAAGTCAGGCTGATCAGTAGTTTGGCAGCCAGTGAGATCTACAACGAGGCCCTGGAGAAGCTGAGGGTATGTGTTCCGATTTTCTCCGTACAAGTCGAATCACTAACGGCACTAGGACATCGCCAAGTTCGCCGGCCGCCGGAATGGGCTCCGAGTAGCCGTCACTTGTGGCATGGAGGCGGTTCCTGACAACGAGGCCGCCGTGCAGAAGTTCATCGAGAGTCTTCCCATCGCCCAGACTCCTGCCAGATCGAGCCCCCTCTTCGAATTTGAAGCCCCAGCCAAAGCCTTCTTTCCTCTGCCATACCAGGTCTCGTACACATCCTCATGCGTCAAGACGGTCCCCTACACGCACAAGGACGGAGCCGCCCTGCAGATGCTCTCACAGCTGCTGACACACAAGCACCTGCACCATGAGATCCGCGAGAAAGGCGGAGCGTACGGCGGTGGAGCATTCCATCGTGGTGCCGGCGGAATCTTCGGATTCTACTCGTATCGCGACCCGAATGTGGCCAACACCCTCAAGATCATGGAGACTGCCGGACAGTGGGCCGTGCAGAAGCAGTGGTCGTCGCGGGACCTCGAGGAGGCGAAACTGAGTGTCTTCCAGGGAGTCGACGCACCTACTTCGGTGAACGAAGAGGGAATGATTTACTTCTTTGATGACATCACGGACGAGATGAGACAGGCGTAAGTGTCCCCCATCCACATCAAAACAAACCCAAGCGGTTATGTGCTAATGCCCCACGCAGTCGCCGAGAACAACTCTTAGACGTTGCCCTCGACGATATCCGAAGGGTCGCGCAGAAGTACCTCGTCGAGCAGGCGGGCAAGGAGGCCATCGCTGTCCTCGGAGACAGCAAAGGGTTGGTCGACGACTCGTGGAACATCTTCCCGCTCAGCCTCGACCCATCGCAATCTGTGCCGGCGGACGACAGAGTTGTCTTGTGAAAATCACAACACTCACGTGTTGACGTATAAAAATGGGGTTACGGAGTTCTACACGATCATGTACAATAGTTTAACAGCCTCAGCCCCCACCCCCCTCCCCCTCCTCTCCCCTCCCCTCCCAAAAGGAGAAAAAAAGAGAACATTACCAACCATCTCCTTTCCAGGCGCCTCCCCCCATCCCACCGATACGCGGAAACCTGCAGATCGTCTACCAGTCGAAGTTCATGACTGTGTAGATCACTGGTTTTTTTTTTACCGCAAGAGAAAACAAAAAGGGCGTACTTAACACATACGTCCGTCTCCCCTCTCCCTCCCTCCCTTCCTTCCGCGAAGTGGGTGAGTGGAGAGGGAAGATATCACCTGAGATTTCAGAACTGTCGATACAAATAAAAGCCGAAGATGATGGCGCGACGGACTAAAGCCTCCAGGACATACATATGCTTTCTTCCCTCCGAGTCGAGCGAGTGGGGCAGATGAGAGAAAAAAAGAGAAGAACAAGGAGAAGAAGAAGAAGAAGAGTTGTGTTTTTGCTTCTTTCGAGCGAAGAGAGCACTCCCCACTCGCCCATTCCGACATCTGCCTCCACCCTTCATGTAGAGTTGCCCCCCACACTTCTCGCTGTCTTCCATCACGATCGAAAGGCTCGCGGGGAGAGAGAGAGAGAGAGAGAGAGAGAGAGAGTGGAGAGACAGCAAACACCATCCGAACACATCCATTCCTCCATCCATCCTCATAGACATCAGACATGCCTCACCTTTCGTGCGCACGCACTTACCTACCTACCTACCGACTTGTGGGTTACCGACTTTAACCTAGGTATGTACGTACTACCTACCGCAAGACAGCGGCAGTCGCCGTACATATCACATCCAGCGTTGTTTGCACGGTAGATTTTTTTCCTTCCAATAAAATAATAATAATTGGTATCAAGATCGATCTGATCGCCACAGAGTATGTACCATTCCCTCCCCCTCCTCACTCTCCACTCTTGATCTTTCGCACCCATTCCCCCGTCCCCGTCCCCTTCCCCCCTCCAAATGTGCCCAGCCCACCCACCACCACATGCCAGTCGTCACCTGTGTGTGTGTGTGTGTGCAGGTGCAGCTAGAGACATGTATGAATATCTAGAATACCCCGGTTAGCGCCACCGTTTCTGTTGTGACCCACACTACCAGGAAGTCACTCTACAACTTCAGTGAGGGGCAGGGTACAATAACTTTCACATTCGGCGTATGTACTCCAGCAGTCAGCGCCACTCCACTTCCAGCACGGTGGATGGAAAAAGGCGAAGGCGGGTATGATACGGCAAATCCGAGGGTACAAGTATCTAGAGTGTTCTGGTTACATCCAAACACTAGCACATAGCCGCTCTGTGATATATGTATGTATGTACGGTACATACGTTCCCTTGTTCTAAGAAGGCGGCTTGGGGTGCATGAGAGATCGAGCTTGGGGTCTCGCGTGCTCGGTATAGTGGGCGGAGGTGGGGCGGAGATCGGTGGTCGGTACTTAGTCCGGACCCGGGCCTGGGACTGGTGGGAGGAAAATGAGGGAATGTGGACGAGCGATATGACGAAGGGTCCTCCAAGTGCTGCGTGTCCGTCTGGAGAGATACATATGCACCCATCCATCCATTTCCCACGCGCCTGGGGGGGGGGGCATCAAGAGCAACAGGAGACGCGGACGGCTGGTACATACAATCATATGTGCGCCTGGTGCTGGTGG
>Ga0307508_10001760_pt1 | contig 24053 bp, 22 predicted proteins | sample 9_EM_MG_FD_203089 | JGI IMG/M metagenome (GOLD analysis project Ga0307508, IMG submission 203089) | Populus trichocarpa ectomycorrhiza microbial communities from riparian zone in the Pacific Northwest, United States - 9_EM | ecosystem: Host-associated > Plants > Roots > Unclassified | place... | reverse complement strand
GCGCTCCGATGCTCACGTACTCAAGTACGCTCCGCTTCGGTGCTCGCGAAAACCTCGCCAAAACCCAAGCTTGCGAGGCGGCCGGCTGAAATGTGATGGACGATGAGCGCACCCGAAGTGACTTTCGAGACGCGCGGAGGGCCCCAAGCCACACGAATTTCTTCCGAGGACAGAAGGGCAGAAGGGCGACATCGCAGGCCTGGGCGCTGATTTGGTACGTCTTTCGCGTTGCGCTCTACGGATCCGTGAAGGGCGACGCAAATGACGAAGCTCTGCGGCGCCCCTCTCTTGACTTCTGTCCTTCTGTCCTTCCTGTGAAAAAATCTGGGGACTTTTCAGTGACTTGGGGGTTCGTTCGTGGCCGTGCTACGTCGCGGCGCGGATGCCGCTGACTGAAAAGGATATCAACGAGTGTGTGCGGGTGCTCGAGGCTTTGGCGGAGGACCGCACGGGGCTCTTGAGTGTGGCGCTCGAGGTGCGGAACCGACTGCTCACGGCGGCGGGACGGGTGTCGCGGCCGGAGCGCGCTGAGCAGCGACTACTTTCGCGGGCGGTACGGCGGAAGGACAAGCGTGAAGTGCGCGAGCACGACGAGGCGCTGCTGGCGCGCGCGCAGATCCGTCAAAAGCGCCTGGAGCCCGTCTTCAGGACACCAGAGCCTGTGGAGCTTTTGGCGGCCGGCGGTGGCGTTTTCGGGGATGCGCCGAGCGCGGCCCGGAGCGATGCGGCGGACGACGCTCTGCCACCGCTGAAGGTGCCGCGTGGCTGCTACGTCTGCAAGACTCGCGTCACGCGCACGCACGTCTTTTACGACCAAATGTGCGGCGACTGCGGCGACTTCAACTACAAGAAGCGCTCGCAGTCGGCTGACTTGCGCGGCAGGGTTGCGCTGATCAGCGGAGCGCGCGTGAAAATCGGCTATCAGGCGGCGATCATGCTGCTGCGCGCGGGCGCGCGCGTGCTCGTCACCACGCGCTTCCCGCGTGACGCCGCCGAGCGCTACTCGCGCGAGGCGGACTACGACAGTTGGGGCAGCCGCCTGCAAATTTACGGTCTCGATCTGCGCCACACGCCGAGTGTGGAAGCGTTCGCGAGGCAGCTGTGCAAAGACGAGAGCCGGCTCGATTTCGTACTGCACAACGCCTGCCAGACCGTGCGCCGCCCGAGCGGATTCTACGCGCACTTGATGGAGCGCGAGCTCTTGCCCCATGACAGCCTTCCGGAGCCGGCGCGCCGCCTGCTGCTTGCCTACGAACAGCTGCGGGCCAAGACGGCGCGGAGCTTGACCGGCGCCGGGGCAGACCCGCTTTTTCCAGTCGGTTTGCAGGCCGCGCCATCGCTATCGCAGGTGGCGCTCGCCGAAGAAGATCTCAAGGGCGGGCAGCAGCTATTTCCGTCGGGGCAGCTCGATCAGGACCTGCAGCAGGTCGACTTGCGCGGCATCAACAGCTGGCGCTTGCCGCTCGACGAGGTTGGCACCGCCGAGCTGCTCGAGGTGCAGCTGGTCAACGCCATTGCGCCCTTCATTTTGAACGCGCGCTTGAAGCCGCTTTTGCTGCGTGAGCGCACGTTCGACAAGCACATCGTCAATGTCTCGGCGATGGAGGGTCAGTTTTATCGGCGCTTCAAGACCGACAAGCATCCGCACACCAACATGGCCAAGGCGGCGCTCAACATGATGACTCGCACCTCGGCCGTCGACTACGCCAAAGACGGCATCTTCATGAACAGCGTCGACACCGGTTGGGTGACGGACGAAGACCCGCACCACATCGCGCAGCGCAAGACCGAGGAGTGCGGCTTTCACCCCCCGCTCGACATCGTCGACGGCGCGGCTCGCATCGTCGACCCCATCTTCGACGGCCTGAACAGCGGGAAACACTGCTGGGGCCAGTTCCTGAAAGACTACCGCCCGACCGCCTGGTAGTTTGTGAGCGCTAGGCTCCGCCCGCTTCATGATCGGCATCTCGGACCTCTCTAAGTCATTCGGTGCGCGCACGTTGTTCGAGGGCGTGACGCACAAGCTCGTGACCGGCGCGCGCTACGGCTTGGTCGGCGCCAACGGCTCCGGCAAGACCACGTTTTTGAAGATCTTGTGCGGTGACGAGCCCGCGAGCGGCGGACAGGTCGTGTGGCCCAAGGACGCGCGCGTGGGTGTGCTGCGCCAAGATCGCTTTCTGAACGATGCCGAGCCAATCTTGACGGTGGCGATGGCGGGCGACGAGCTGGTCACGCGTGCGCTCTTGGAGCAGCGAAGGTTGGCTGAAGCGCCGCTGCCCGACGCAGCACGCCTGGCCGAGCTGGAGGACCAGATTGCGGCTCACGATGGCTACACGCTCGAGGCGCGAGCCAGCCACATCCTGGAAGGGCTCGGCATTCCGGTGGCGCTCCATCACCAGCCGCTGGCCACACTTTCCGGCGGTTTCAAGCTGCGCGTGCTGCTCGCGCAGGTGTTGATCGGTGGCCCCGACGTCGTGCTGCTCGATGAGCCCACCAACCATCTGGACATCCTGTCGATCCGCTGGCTCGAGAAGTTCTTGGCGGCTTACCGCGGCTGCGCGCTGGTGATTTCACACGACCAGCGTTTCCTCGACAACGTGGCGACGCACATCTTGGACGTCGACTACGGCACCGTGGAGATCTACCCCGGTAACTACTCGCATTTCGTGCGCGAAAAGGTCGCAGTGCGCGCGCGCAAAGAGGCGGAGGTCGCGCGCGCCGAAGCGACCATCGCTGAAAAGCGCGCCTGGGTCGAACGTTTTGGCGCCAAGGCCACCAAGGCGCGCCAGGCTCAAAGCCGCCTCAAGCAGATCGAAAAGATCGAGGTCGAGGAGCTCGAAATCTCGTCACGCCGCACGCCGCTCTTCAAATTCGAGGCCGAACGTCCGAGCGGCAAAGAGGTGCTGACGCTCGACGGCATCAGCAAATCGTTCGGCGAGAAGCACGTGCTGCGCGGCGTTTCGCTGGTGGTGCGGCGCGGCGAGCGCGTCGCCATCATCGGCCCCAACGGGCTCGGTAAATCGACGCTGCTCAAGATCGCGACGGGCGGCTTGCAGCAAGACGCCGGCAGCGCCAGTTGGGGCTACGAGACGCGCGTCGGCTATTTCGCTCAAGATCACCACGAGCTCTTGGCGGACGGCGCGGCCACGCCGCTGCAAATCATTTGGGACACGCTGCCGCAAGAAGGCACGAGCACGGTACGCGGCCACCTCGGTCGGATGCTGTTTTCGGGCGACGACGTGAACAAGTCCGTTTCGGCGCTGTCCGGCGGCGAAGCGGCGCGGCTGGTCTTCTGTCGGATCATGGTACAAAGGCCCAACGTGCTCGTGCTCGACGAGCCGACGAATCATCTCGACCTCGAGGCCATCGACGCCCTGGTGGCGGCGCTCGGCACGTACGACGGCACGGTGCTGTTCGTGTCGCACGACCGTGCGTTCGTCTCGGCGCTCGCGACGCGCATCCTCGAGGTGACCGAGCTTGGATTTAGAGATTTTCCGGGCAGCTATGAGGAATATTTGGGACGCTGCGGCGACGATCACCTCGACGCCGAAGCCGTGGCGCTGCGCGCCAAGCAAGACAAGGCAGCCGTGGCGCCGGCGGCGACCCAGTCGTGGGAAGAGCAGAAGCGGCGCAAGAATCGCAAGAAGCAGTTGCCCGCTCAGCGCGACCAAGTGCTGGCGCAAATCGAGCGGGCCGAGCAGAGGAAGGCCGTGATCGCTGCTCAGTGGTGTGAAAAGAACTTTTACGAGCGCACGAAGCCCGAGCAGGTATCTGCGCTCGAACGCGAAGAGCAAGCGCTAGTCGGGGAAATTGCGGAATTGATCAGCAAGTGGGAGGCGCTGGAAGCCGAGATCGTGGGTCTTTCCGCCGAATGAGGCGCCAAGGCTTGTCAAAGCCAAGCGGCTGCGGCAAACATCAGGGGTCGAACAGATGCCGAGAGGTTGGGTCTTTGTCACGTCCAACACCAACAAGTGGCATGAGGCGCAGCGCATTCTCGGCTATGCCATCGAGCGGGTAGAGCTCGACCTCGACGAGGTGCAGGCCGAGAGCGTGACTGCCGTGGCGCTGAGCAAGGCGCGCGCGGCCTACGCTCGGTTGGGCCGCCCGGTGATCGTCGAAGACGCAGGCGTCGAGCTCGCCGGGCTGGGCGGCTTTCCGGGTCCGTTCATCAAGTATTGGGAAAAGTTGGGCGGCCTCGAATCAATCTGCCGAGCCGCCGACGGGCTGGCGGACCGGCGCATGCGTGCCGTCTGCGCCCTCGGCATCTGTTCGGACCAAGGCGCAGATGTCGTGGAGGGCGCGGTCGAGGGCATGCTGTCGCTGCATCCTCGCGGCACTTCCGGCTTTGGCTGGGACGCCATCTTCGTTCCGAAAGGTGAGGGCCGCACGTTCGGCGAAATGTCCGCCGCGGAAAAGGACGCTCGCTCGCACCGTCGTAAGGCCTGGCAACTGCTGCGCGAGCGGCTCTAGACCTCGAGGCGGTAAATCGGAATCATCAGGGGAAGTACATGAAGTTGACGCTGAGACTCAACACTGCCGCCGCTACACCCACGAACCTTTCCACCATCCTCGCAGGTTACACTGAGCGGCTCCCCGTCGGTATCGACGAAAGGGGTTTTCGGTCATGAGCCGCGCGCGCTATAACGCCCGCGCACTCAAACCAGGAGACAGCGAATGCGACAGGCGAAATGGGCTTCGGCGGCGCTAGGGTTGGCGGGACTGCTGTTTGCGGCGCCGAGCTTTGCGGAGGGCCCGGCGACACAGGGGGCGGTACAAATTGGGCTCGGGTTTCGCTACGGCGCGGAGCTCAACGACGGGGACTTCAATCCTTGGGGAACCGGGCTCGGGCTCGAGGTGGGCTACACGTTGCCGATTTTACCAATCTACCTGGGCGGCAACCTCGAGTACTTCTTCGGTAACAAGGTCGATCTCGGCGGCACGCCAGCCTTTCCAGGCGGTACTTTGGAGGGCAACTTGTGGCAACTGACCGCGGAGGGCGGTTACGACTTTGGTGTCGGCAACCACCTGGTGATACGGCCCAAGCTCGGGCTCGGCTTCGCCGACACGACCGTCGAGAGTTGTTTCGGCCCTTGCGCGAAGGACAGCACGGCCAAAGCGGTGATCGCGCCAGGCGCGAAGTTCATCCTGCTGCTCAGTCACTTCGAGCTGGCCTTCGACGGACGCTATGACGTCGTCATGTCCGATCCGACCGCGAAGGCCTTCATTTTCAGCGTCGGGGTCGGCTTTTGAGCAACTTTGACTGCGCCGCCGAGGCACGCGCCGTCGGAAGGCCTGGCAACTGCTGCGCGAATGGCCGTAACGCAGACCGGGGCGTGGCTCCTTCGTCTACTTGAAGGTCACGCTGCGCGGCGGGGAGTCGGTGAATTCGCCTGTGGTCTGGCGCGGACCGTCCGCCGTTTGTTCGTCGCGGCTAAACTCGTCCAGAAAGCCACCCGGCGCGGCCATGGCGTCGACCGAGGCGTAAGCGCCGTGCGTCGCCACTGACCAGAGGTATTCGCCGCCTGGATACGTGGTGAAGCCGCCGCCGATGATCTCAGGAAAGGTGAACTGCTTCTGGGTCGTGACGAGGTAAATCGTTTGGTACGCCTTGACCTGGTCTTGGCTGTAAAACGCGACCACGAATGGCCCAGGATTGCCGGTTGGCGCTTGAAGCGTGAACTTGGTAGCGGATGACACGCCGGTCGTGCCATCAGCCGGCGAGAGCTGCACGATGGGCGGCGGGATCTTGAGCGTGGGCTTCGCCCCGGGCGCGAGCTTGTCCGCGTGTGCCACGGCGAAACCGCCGTATTGAATGCCTTGGACGCCGGCCACGGTGAGGCCGGAGTTGGCAATCGTCGGGACAACGTAGCTGAAGGTCGCCGGCCCGTTATCGTCGACGAGCTTGATCGACGCATTGCTGGTGAACCGCAGATAGACTTGGTTGCTGCGAGGGCCGGCACCGTTGCCGGTGACCGTGCCTTGCACGTTGCCCTTGGCGATGGTCGTCGGGCTGAGATTGAGAACGACGCTGGTACTGCCGCTGTCGACCAACGACACGGGCGCACTCTTATACCCCAAGTAGTTGGTCGGTAGACCGCCCGCGTCTTTCTGCCAGAGCAGGCCGTGCGCCGTTTGCTGCGCCATTTCGGGGCCATACCAAACGGTGTAGGCGTCGCTGGTGCCGTCGGCCGTTAGAGCGTCGTTGACCGACGTGCCGTCCGGTCCTCCGAGCGACACCCAAATGGTCTGGCCCGCGACGAGCGTGGGTTTGGGTACAAAGCTGATGCCGATGTATTCGCTGCGCTTGGTCGTGCCGCCGTACATCTGTAGCGTCGGATCGCGACGCGTCAGCCCTTGGTAGACCCAGGCGTCCGATTGGGCGGTGTCGACGTGGTTGTAGACCATGCTGACCTCGTACGTGCCCGGTACGTTGTCGAACACGAAATCGCCCTTTTCGTCGGTGCCGCCCAGCGCGTCGCCGATTTGGACGGCGATGTTGGGCACCGCGTGACCCCAGAAATCGACGACGTGTCCGTGTACCGTCGAGCCAGGCGCGCCCGCCCCGCCGGCGCCTGCGTCGTTGCCGGCGCCGGCACCGCCCGGGTTGCCATTCGCGCCGCCGGTCGGCTCGTTGCCGCTGCCTGCGCCGTTGCCGAGTGCGCCGGCGTTGCCGCTGGTTCCGCCCGAGCTCTTGCCGCCTGGGTTGTCGTTCGTGCCGCCGCTGTTACTCGCGCCGCTTTTGCCGCCGGTGCTCTGCGTGTCGCCGGCGCCGGTGTCACCGCCGGTCAGGTCGCTGCCGGGGCGCGGACCGTCGTGCAAGTCTTCGATGCCGAGCACGCTGGTGCAGGCGCCGACGCCCAGCAGCCAAAGCAGCGGCGAGAGCCCCAGCGCGCGAGGAAGTTGCCTCGACGTGCCCATCTTTCGGTTGAGGTCGCGGCTCATCAGAAGGTGCCTTTCACGAACGCCGAGCCAGGACCAATCCCGAGCGCCACGCTCTCGCGCTTGGGCGCGGTGAAGTAGAGCACCGCGCCGGTCGCGAGCAAGGCGCCACCGGCGACGAACATCACGGTCGAAATCGTGGCAGCCGACTTGGCGCTGCTCTGCAAATCTTGCCCTTCGGCGCTGCAGCCGTACGGAAAGTCCCCGCACTTGCCCTTGGCGTCCGACCACTTGCTCGAAGCTTGCAGCCCAAAAAAGCTGCCCAAGCCGATGCCCACCACGCCCACGCCACCGAACACCAGGCCCGTCATGCGCATGGCCGAGCCGGCGTTGGGGTTGTCGGCAGGCGCTGCACCGGTCGGCCCCGGCGTGGTCACTGCGGGCGGCGGCGCGCTGCTGGTGGGATTGCCGCTCGCTGCCTGCAGCGCGGGAATCTCGACCGACACCTTAGCCGCGTCACCGCCGACCTGAATCTTGGAGGACCACGGCTGCTTGCCAGGCGCGACCGCCTCGATGACGTGCTCCCCGGGGTCGACCGGAATCGGGGCGCCGAGCTCGGCTTCTTGCAGGGCCACGCCGTCGCGCCGCACCTCGAGGTGCGCGTTCGCGTCGTCACCCGCCATGGCACGGATCGTCAGCGTGGAGAGCCGCTCTTGCAGCGCTTGCGCGCGCTCCGTCGCCAGATCTTGTCTGGCTGTGGAGCCGGCGGCGCGAGCCAGCGGAATGGCTTCGCGGTACTCGGCCCAGGCGCTCGCGGTGCGACCGGTCTTCTCGTAGCACTCGGCCAAGTTCAACATGGTGCCGAGGCCCGGGTCGAGCTGCTGACTCGCCTCGAACTTGGGGCAGGCATCACTGAACTTGCCGGCGCTCATCAGGTCGCGCCCTTGGTTGAACAAGGCCTCGGCCGCGGCTCGATTGCCGCCAGATTTGCCTTGCGCGCCGCCGTGCAGCGCGAAAGAAAACACCGTAACGCCTAGAAGGAAAGAAACCCGCCTCACGCTTCACGGAATATCGCAGCTTTTGTCCTGCGACAAGCGCTTCCAACGGCTCAGGCCGCGCTCCGAGCAATAACGCGCACAAAGGAAGAAGCTTCTCGCCTGGTGCGTAGATTGCTCTCGGCATACAATCTGCTCGTCGCAAACCAGGGCGCGTGCGTTAGGTCGAGCTCGACGAGAATGAACCAACCGACAGAAGGCGACGTACTAGCGGGTAAATTCCGCATCGAGAAGGTGCTCGGCGTCGGCGGCATGGGCATGGTCGTCTCGGCGATGCACCTGCACCTCGACCAACGCGTCGCGATCAAGTTTCTGCTGCCCGAGGCGCTGTCGAACGGCGAGGCAGTGGCCCGCTTCGGCCGTGAAGCTCGCGCGGCCGTCAAGATTCGGAGCGAGCACGTCGCTCGCGTGACCGACGTCGGCGCGCTCGAGACCGGCGCACCGTACATGGTGATGGAGCTGCTCCGCGGCCAAGATTTGTCGCAGCTGCTGCGCGATCACGGCGCCTTGTCCGTGCAGCTGGCAGCGCTGTACGTGCTGCAAGCCTGCGAGGCGCTGGCCGAGGCGCACGCCATCGGCATCGTGCACCGCGACCTCAAACCGGCGAACCTGTTTCTCACGTCGCGCGCCGACGGCAGTCCCTGCATCAAGGTGCTCGATTTCGGCATCTCGAAAGTGACGAACGCCAGCGGCTCCGGCTCCGACATGGGCATGACGCGCACCCAGTCGATCATGGGCTCGCCGCTCTACATGTCGCCCGAGCAGATGGCCAGCTCGCGCGACGTCGATCAGCGCGCCGACATCTGGGCCGTGGGCTGCGTGCTGTACGAGCTGGTTACCGGGCGCGTGCCGTTCGAAGCCGAGACCATGCCGCAGCTCTGCACGCTGATCTTGCACGCCGAGCCGCCCTTGCCGCGCACGGTTCGCCCCGACCTGCCCGAGCCGCTCGAGCAAGTCATCATGGGCTGCCTGCGCAAAGATCGGACGCAGCGCTACGCCAACGTGGCGGCGCTCGCTACCGACTTGGCCGGATTTGCGCCGGATGCGGGCCCGCGCAGCGCCGAGCGCATCTCCAAGGTTTTGAGCCAGAGCGGAGTGTCTTCGACCGCGCTGATCTCGTCGAGCCTCACCGCGCGCGCCGCCGGCTCGAGCACGGGCTCGCAGGCTTGGGGCACGACGCAGGCTTCGCGCGGCAACCGTGCGGTCTGGTTGGGGCTGGTAGGCCTCGTGGCAGCAGCCGTGCTCGGCGTCGTGTTGTGGAAGGCGACCAGCGGCTCGCACGCCGCCACGCCAGACGTTTCTGCGGCAGCGGGGCTGAGCAAGCCACCGAGCGAGCCAGCAAGCCCGCTGCCCGCCGTGCCGCCTGCGGCGCCCGCGCCCGTTCGGGTCACCGAGCCGGCGACGCCTCCGCCGCCGAGCGTGCCGCCCGTTGCGTCAGCGGCTGCTTCGAAGGAGCCGGCCGTAGCCGCCGGCAAGGCGGGCGGGCACGTCGCTGCCGGCAAAGCCAAGCCCGGCACCGAAACCAAAGTGAAATCGCCCGGCGACCCGCAGGTAGATCCGCTCTCCGAACGCAACTGAACGTCGTCAGCCCGCTTCGCCGCGCTCGCGCCAGGTGACGAGCCACAGCGGCAGCCATAGTGGAAACAAGAGCGGCGTCGCGCGGGCCAGCTCGCGCCAGGCAGCCAGCCCTTGGTGCGAGCGCTGCTCGGTGTCGTGCACCACCAAAAGCCCCGTCTGCCCCGGTGCCTCACGCTGCTTGAAGCGCGCCAAAACATCCAAGCGCTGGCACAGCGCCGCGACGGCTTTGGCCGCCGTGCTGCGCCCGTTCCACGCGGCCTGTCGCAAGCGCAGCTCCGGCGTCACGAACGCCAAGTAACCGCCCAGCATGGTGTAGCTGAACAGCTCGACATGCGCGAAAAGCTCGATGCCGATGTGGAACATGACACCGAGCCACAGCGCTAGGCTGCGCGTGCGCCGAAACCAAGGTCCCAGCGCCAAAAATAGCTCACAACAGATCGCCCCGGCCGACGCCAGGTGCGCGAACCAGGGAGCCGTGAGCAGCGTCATCAGACTCGGGAACAAGTGCTGCTCGACGAAAGGTCGCGCGGTCGCGAAGCGCGGCAGCAGCACGCTTCCGTTGCGCCAATCGACGTCGAGCAGCTTACCGAGGCTCGACGCCAAATACACGAGCGATAGCTGAGCTGCGACCAGCCGCACGGACCAGCGGGGCGCCACCCCGGCCCGCGGCTTGCCGAGCGCGAGAAACGAGCGATCGCAGGGCGTGACACTGACCAGCAATGTGAGCAGAAGCAGCTCGTAGCGGTTGTTGTGATAGTGCAGCCGATCGCCGAACATGCCGTAAAGGCCGCCCAGCGCCGCCAGTGCCAGCGCCGGGCGCGCCCAGCAGCCGAGCAGCGCTGCGAGGCTGCACAGCGCCTGAAAGCCCAGCAGCGCGACGTATACGGCACGGCTCGGCACCAGGCTCTCCGGTAAGAGCGACATGTGAAAGCTCTCGCCGAAAAAATCGACCTGATACTCACGCCATTCTTTGACCACGAGCAAGAACATCAAGCTCGCGAAGGTCACCCGCAGCAGGCCGAGCACGTAGCTGTCGCGTTCTTCGCTCAGCCACTTCACGGTTTTTCGGCCCGCAGGCGCACGACCGGGCCCGGCTTCTGATTTTTGACGGTTTCGACCTCGGCGACCAGCGCCAAGCTGCGCGTGTCAAAAGGAATGTGGGACGCTACGTCGTCCAGCGCAGCCTGCAGATGAAACAGCTGGGCCGCGAGCCCGTAGGGCGCGTGCAGGCTCGTGTCGAGCGTGTCGAGCGGGTAGTAGCGCACGCGATCTCGCCAAGCGTAGTCGCGCAGGGCGCCGCTCGCGTCGGGAGCTCGCCAGCGGCCGCCCGGCACCGGCACCAGCACGCGCCCGCGCTTGTTTTGCAGCTCGCGAAACAGACGAATCGTCAGCCGCGACGACTCGTTGAACATCTGAAATCCTAGCGCGTGATCCGGCGTCCGCTGCCCCCAAGCGATGCCGCAGAGCTCGAGCCCAAAAAACACCACGCTGAACAGCACGCGCCAACGCACGGGGCGGACGCTAGCGCAGAGCAGTCGCCGGCCCAAGCCGCGCGCTCTCCCCTCTCTGCTGAGCCCCTTCGACAACGCTTTGGCTGCCACAGCGCAGCTAAACTCGCAGAAACTTCCGTGGCGTCTCCGGGCCAAGCCGTCGCGCCAAGCACCGTTTCCGGTGCCGTAACTGAAGTAAACACGCCCGCGAAGGCACCTCACGGGCGTAAATACGTGTCCGAAACCGGACAACGTCTGCGCGACGGCTCGCCCCCACGAATTCATTGAGCAATCTGTGTCCGATTTCGCACACGCATTTCGGCTCCCCGACACCGCTCTGCGCCAAGCCGCCTTTTGAGACGGGATTCGCGGGCCCTAAGCATTCATCGCATCTTCGCTTGGGCTGCCGTGCCGCAGCTCAAATCGCAGAAACTTCCGTATCGTCTTTGGGCCGAGTCGTGCGGACGCCAGCTGAACGCGCTTCGGGCCGTGCGCTTTCTGGTCGCTCGTCTCGAGTCCCCTGTGATTCTCGCAGGCCCTCGCCAAGCGCGATCAGGACGGAGGCAGCCCCCGAGGCCTCGCTCGCTGCGACCGAGGGACGACACGCGAGCTTCTGCGCAGAAGGCTGCGGCTCGGCAGCCAAAGGAGGTGATGAATCCTTTGGCGCAGGCCAAGCCTACCCCTACCTACCAAGTCGTCGTTCCGGCCGACGTCGCCTTACTCGACCTTTTCGAGATGTCCGTCGATGTGTTTGGCGAAGCGGCCGGCATCCCGGCCGTGTACTGGGTCGTCGGCGGGCCAGGGCCAGCCGCCGAATTGGGTGCGTTGGTAGTCGCTGAAGGCTTGCTGGAGCTCGGCGCGGCTGTTCATCACGAACGGGCCGTGCTGCGCGACGGGCTCGCCGATCGGACGGCCTTGCAGCAGCAAGAGCTCCACCGTGTCTTTGGCGGCCTCGAGCGTCACGTCGATGTCCGAACGGACGACGGCCGCGGAGTGCTCGGTCAACGTGCGGTCGTCGATTTTGACGCTGGAGCCGACGAAGAAATAGAGCACGCGGATGGCTTCGGGGTGACGCGCGGCCGGCAGCGTCCAGCTGGCGCCGGCTTCGAGCTTCAAGGTCCAGATCGCAACGTCGCTGTCCCCGCGCGACGCCCACGATTTCGGCGGCGGAGGCGGCGGGCGCTTGCCCTCGAGCTCGCCAGCCACGGTCGTCACTTCGGTGGTCTTGCCCGCCGAGTCCGTGAAGACGTGGCGCGGGATTTCACCGCTCCAGAGCATGGCAAAATGCGGTTTTGCCAGCTTGTCTTCGGCCGGCAGGTTGAGCCAAATCTGAAACAGCTCGACCGGGTTGGGGGCGGCTTGATCGAGCAGCGGGAACATTTCGGAGTGGACGATGCCGCCGCCGGCCGTGAGCCACTGCGCGTCGCCGCGACCGAAGCGCGCGGCCGCGCCGAGCGAATCGGAATGATCGATGTAGCCGCGGCGCGCGAGCGTGACGGTTTCGAAGCCGCGGTGCGGATGCTGCGGGAAGCCGGGCACGACCTCGCCGTGATACATGCGAAACCCGTCTTTGACGGTGAAGTCGTTGCCCAGGTTGCGGCCGGCGAGTGACGCCTGCGGGCCGAACTTTTCGTTGCCGGCCGGGTAGGCGTCATCGTGGTGCACGCAGAACAAAAACGGATCGACGGTCTGCCAGGGAAAGCCCAGCGGCATGGTCTCGAGGACGGCGCTCATGGCGAGGAGTGTAACGCCGAGTCGGCGGCTTGGCTCTTTTTGGGGGGGGCGGACGGGCTCGTCGCGGCGCCTGCTTTGAGGATGCGGGCGCCCTGGGCCGTGAGCTCCAAGACCTGGGCCGGGTGGTCGCCGTAGTAGGCCGAAAGTCCGACATCGATGCGGAAAAGCCGCTCCTGGCAGGCGCTCGAGATGCTGTCCTGCTGGACGGTGTGTCCGACGATCAGGCGTTTGGCTCCGACCTGCGCGAGCACGCGCCCGAGCATCTGGCAGGTCGCGTCGTCGACTTCGGGGCTGCCGTAAACGCGCGTCCACACCGGCGCGTCTTCGCCGCTCAAGACCGCTGACAGGGCGCGCTTTCCGGCGAGAAAGCTCTGCGTTTCGGCGTTGATGCGATCGAGGCCATAGTCGACGTGCGCCGGCAGGACGCCGCCATGCGCGAACAAGCTGTCGCCGACCAGCGCCACCGTGAGGTGCTTGGCGAGCATGAGCGCGTAGCCGGAGCCTGGCGTGAACGCGGCGGCGCGGCCGCGCTGCTCGTCAGGCAGGCGCAAAGCGGGGCCGCCGGCACGAGCGGCGAAGTCGGCGAAGCCCGCGAAGCTTTTGCGCGTCACGTAGCGAAAGTCCAAGCTTGCGTTCATCAGCTCGTGGTTGCCGTTCAACACGATCAGGGCGCCGCCAGCAGCCTTGGCGTGGCCTTCGAGCCTTGCGACCTCGTCCAACACTTCTCGATCTTGGTCACCGCGGTCGACCTGATCGCCTGTCTGCACGACGCTGAGATCTTTGCCGATCCAGCGATCGTCGGAATCGATGGCACCGGCCAGCCGCAGCGCCGCGCGCAGCGCGTTCAAGTCACCGTGAATGTCGCCGATCGCGACGACGCGCGCGCTCGCTGGCAGACGGAACGAGGAGCCGACCAATGAGGGGCTCGGGGGCTGGCCAGACGCGGAGCCATCGGCGCTCGCGCTGAGGGGAGGCCGCTCGATGGCGGCAGCGTGCTGGGGCGCGAGCGCATCGGGCTTGGCGTCGGGAGTGCGGCTACACGCTGGCATGCTCATGGCCACAAGCGTCAGAATTTCGAAACGTCGTACGGTAGCTGACGAACGCAGGCGAGCTTCCCGGTGAGCGGCGTTTTTCAATGGGCGTCCAAAAATCACGTTACCGCTGTCTCACTCGTGCGTGTTGTTCAAATTGGACCAGTAAACTGAGCTGCGCGAGCTTGTCGAGCCTTGGCGACTGCGCTACCCGGAAGCCTCCGAAGCATGCGCACGCTCATTTGTTGCTTGGTCTTGGGGCTCGCTGCCTGCGGTTCGTCGGTTTCGAACGGAGCGCCCAGCTCGGCCGCCGAGGAAGCGAGCGCGAAGGACGACGGCGGCGGCCCCGCCAAGCCGCGCATCCCCACGCATTGCGCCAAGGGCAAAAAACATCACGGCGAATGCGTGCCGCCGCCCGGCTGGGTCAAACGCCTGTGCGACGATGTCTATCCGGACGTGGCGCTGCACATGTTCATGCCCGGCACGCCGTGGAAGCGCCTGTACATGCTGGCGCGCGCTGAGCCGTTCAACGCCTCGGGCGGCTCGTCGCTTTTGGGCGACAGGCTGGAGCGCGGCGAAGAGGTGATTGCGCTCAAGCGACGCAGCGAGAACGAAGGCGAGATTCAGGTCAGCGACAACAACGCCGGCTACGACATTTTGCGCTGGAACGGCGCGTGCGCCACCATTCACGATGGTGACTACGCCGAAGATCGGCCGAGCCACATCGTGCAGTCGAAGGTCGAGTGGCGCCGGCTGAGCGTGCCCTTGCGCGAGCACCTCGAAGCGCAGCCCGCAATTGCTGCGGCCTACGAGGCGCGCAGCAAATCGTGCCACGGGTTCAGCATGGGCAGGGTGTCGGGTGACTGCGAAGCCAACGACAAGCTGTTGATGCAAGAAGTCGTCAGGTACATTCAGTCGAGCCCGGCGCTGCCTGAAGCCGCCCGCATGCCGTGACGCGTGGCTGTCATTTGTCGCTGCCGGTGACCCCGAGACGCGCTACGGTGCGGCGCATGAAATCGTCTTTGCGCGCTGGCTTGAGCATCGGCCTGGTCGGGTCCCTGTTCGCGTTCGCCGGCTGCGGAAACGACGACGATGCGAGCACCTCGAACGCAGGCTCCGGAAACGTGGGCGGCGCTGCCGATGGCGCCATCGAATGTCAGGTGCTGGGCGAGCTGTGTCACGAAGCCGACACCGGCAGCGGCCCAGCCCATGACTGCCATGAGACCGGTCACATTGGTAACGCGGCCGCCTGCGTGAAAGACTTCAGCAGCTGTATCCACGTTTGCGTGACCGACGTGGACGATCTCGGTGCGGGCGGCGCGGCCTCGGCTCCTGACCCGCGCTGCCTCGCGCTCGGCGAGCTGTGCCACGAAGTCGACGACCAGACCGGACCCCTGCACACCTGCCACGAGACCGGTCACATCGGTGACGCAGCCAAGTGTGCGACGGCGTTCGACAGCTGTTCGACGCAGTGCCTGGCGGCGCGAGCCGCGCTGCAGACAGGCGCGGGCGGCGGCGGCGCGACGGGCGGGATGCAAGGCGTGGGCGGCGCCGGCTGCGACGCGGACGCCCCGTCGGGCTTGGGCGGAGCTGCGGGCTCGGGCGGAGCCGCTACGACTCAAGCTGGCGCGGGCGGCGCCTGATCACTTCGACAGGCACTCTTTATAGTGCGTGATGAAGCGCAAAAAGCTCTGATACGTGGGGTCTTGCGGGCTGGCGAACTTCTCGCCGCCGCCGTGGGTGACGCCGCCGCCCACGCGGTCGAGCGGCTTCAGCAGCATCAGGCTTTGCGTGGGATCTTCGGTATTCATGAGCCCCAGGTCGCGCGCGTTTTTGAAGGTGACCGCCGAGCCGTTGCCGCAGTTGCCTAGCGTCGAGATCCAGCGTGGCGCGGTCTTGTCCGCGTCCGGTTGCGAGTCGAAGTGGCAGGGGAAGCAGCGCCCGCGCCACATGTACACGTCGTCGTTGAAGGCCTGCTCGAGCTCCAGGTCGCTGCAGCCGCGGGTATCTGGGGGGATGGCGGCCGCGCCGCCGGCACCGCCACTGCCCGGATCGGGTTCGGCTGCGGCGTCGAGCGCGTCGTCGCAGGTTGGTCCGTCACCGGGCGCGCCGCATGACACGCCCTGGCAGGCCGTGGGGCACGCGGCGTTGGCGTCGATCCAGTCGCGGAAGGCGTCGTGCTCGGCCGCGATCACGTCGGGCGTGATGAGGTCGCTGTTCGGTGACGCCCGCTCGATCCAGCCCAGGATCTTGCTGTCCTCGGGCGAGGCGACGTCGACCAAGCCCTGGTCCACCAGGCACGCCCAGGTTTGGCAAGGCGTCGCGCGTGCGAACACCGACAGGTTGACGCCCGAAAGGTGGCACTCGTTGCAAGTCGACACGTGGCTGTCTGAGAGCAGCGGCGCGATGCGCTCGTTGAAAGTCTGGCTCGGCTTGACCAGACAGGCGGCTTCACCAGGCTGCGTCTCGTGATCAGCGCACGACCCGAGCGCCGCCGCGCACAGCGAGGCGGCGACGAGCAGCGATGACGAAACCCGAGGCTTCACGACCCGGGAAGCTTAGAGCCGGCGCCCGGCCTGGTCGAGCGAACTGAACGAAGTGCAACAAACTGTCAGGTGGCGTCGCCCTCAGGGGCCACACTGGCCCAGGTGCACAGTGGGCTTGTCGTTTTCGTGCTCGACCTTCAGCGTCAGCTCACCACGCCCGGATTTTACCGGCGCGTCGAGCTTCATGCGGTCTGGCGCTGTACCGGTGAGGCGTGCCACGACCTCTTGCCAGCTCATGCCCGGCGCAGCGTAGGCGGTCACGCAGCGGGGCGCCGCGTCGCTCAGCTTGTCGAATGAAAAGACGTAAAGCTCAGAGCCGAGCTCGGCCCGCACCTCGGCGGGGCTGTCCTGGCTTTTGACCGTGAACTGCCGATCCCCGTAATACGATTTGAGGCCCTCGGCGTTCATGTCGGCGAGCTGCGGGCCGCTGCAGCGCACCTCGCTTTTGCTGTCTTTGGGCTTATAGGCCTGACCCTTGGGGCAGCTGGGGTCGCCGTTTTTCACGAGCTCTAGCAGCTCATCCGCCGTTGGCGCGTGTAGCTTTTTGCGGCTGGCGCGCTTTTGCAGCAGGTCGCGTTGCGCCGAGAGCTCGTTCTTGGCCTTGAGCAGTTGCTCGCGCTCAGTACCGAGCTCGGCTTTCTCGCACGCGCCGTAGGCTGCAGTGACCGCGGCCAAGCTGCGCTCGACGCTGCCGATCGCCTTGCTGTCGACTTGCATGACGATGGCTTGCGCGCTCGTCATGCGCTCATGGCACAGCTTGGCGTCGGGGTCGCAGCCCACGAGGCCGCAGCACACGACCCAAATCGACACGGCCCGCATGGCCGTCGATGCTACCAGAGCCGCGCCCGAAGCAGGTCGCCAATTCGAGCGCCCGCTATAGCTGTTTTCGAGGCCATGGCTCAGCGCACCTTGGTGATTTCGTAACTGCGCGCAGGCTCGCCTGCTTGGCGCGCTGGCAGCTCTGCCTCGTCGCCTTCCGTGAGCCCGAGCAGCGCGCGTCCGAGCGGACTTTGCGGTGTGAGGGTTTGGATTTCCGTGCCGCCAACTTGCAGGCGCTCGCCGCCGGCCGCGGGCACCAAGAAGTAGTGCAAGGGTTTGCCCTCGGCCAAGAGCTCGACCAGCGCCGACACGGCGATGCGCGCGCCGGGCTTGAAGCTCAACAGCTCGAGCGCGCTCACGCGCACGAACGACTCCTCCATTTCGGAGGCGCGACCCGCCTGACCGCGCGCTACGTACGAGGCTTCGGTGGCGCGCATGTCTTTGTCGCCTTCCGCGCGGTTCTCTTCGTGGGTGGCACCCTCGGCGGCGGCCTTGGCGCGCTTTTGCGCGCGCTCGAGCTCGTCTCTCAGCTTCTGCTTCAGCGCTTCGAGCACGGCTTTCTTGTCCAGCTCAGGCATGGCGGCTTTGACTCACTTTGAGCACCGTGGCCAGCAGCTCGCGCAGGTCCTCGAGCAGGTCACTTTGGGCGAGCTGGGTCGTGACCGAGAAGGCAGCGATGCCGAGGGCTTCGCCACCGAGCACCACCGGCAACAGGAACAGTGCTCTGCTGCCCTCGACCAGCGGGTGCTCGACCAGGCGCGACAACGGCAACGCCTCGGCTTCTGGCTGCCCTTTGCCGGGCCCAAATCCGAAACGCACCTGCCCGAGCGGCCCCGGCTGCGCCGGCAGCAGGCTGGCGATCACGCAGGCGTCGACGCCGAGTCCCGGTAGATGCTCGGCGAGGGCGCGCGAAACGAGCTCAGCTTTGCCGAACATCTGCGCTTGAAGTTGGCGCGAAAGCGCGCGCGCGCGCGACATGGTGGCGCGCGTCGTGCCGACGGCGACTTGCAGCAGCACGCCCGTGGTCAGCTGCTGGGCGTCGGCAATCGCGTCCTCCATGCGGTCGCGCGCCAGCGCGTTGCTGGCGACACAAGCCAGCGCCTGTTTGCGCAGCGTCGAGAGTACGCTGGGCACCGCTGCCAAATCGCTCCCGCCCTGCTCGAGCTTGAGCAGCAGGCGCTGCACGCGACGGCTGAGGGCGCCCTGCTCGCCGTCGCGCATCTCCTCGATCAGCGCGCTGAAGAGCGCGCTCTCCCAGTCCGAGCCGGCGGCGCCGAAGCTGCCCTGTCCCGAGCGGGCCAGCTCAGCTATGATCAATTGGCGCCGTTGCATCAGCGCGACCTCGAAGCTACTCACCCCGCTCAAGCCGGGCGCTGGCTGCCCCAGCGCGGCGTCCGCCCCAGCGCAGCCACACGAGCGTCTCAGCCTGAGCTCGACCGGCAGCACGCTGTCAGCGGTGCGCGGCGTGCCGCTCACGAGCAGGGCGAGTCGTTTCATGCCTTCGCGGCCGAGCTCACCGCCCGGCTGACGCACGGTGCTGAGTGCCGGCCGCGACGCTGCCGCCGAAGGTACGTCGTCGAAACCGATCAGCGCCAACTGCTCGGGCACGTTGATGCCGCGCCGCCCGAGCTCATCCAGCGCGCCGAGCGCCATGTAGTCGTTGGCGCAAAGCAGCGCTTCGAGCGCGTGCACGCTGACGCGCTTCTGATCGAAAATGCTGCGCACGGCTTGCGCGCCGCTCGGCCGGGTGTAGTCGCCTTCGGCAACCCAGCGCGGATCGGGGTCGATGCTATAGCTGAAGAGGGCGTCGCGGTAGGCGGCGTAGCGCACCTCGGCTTCGTCGCTCTGCGCCGGCCCGCGAATGAAACCGATGTTGCGCTTGCCGTGCACCTCGACCAAATGCCGCACGGCTTCGCTGATGCCGGCGGCGTTATCGACGCGCACGCTCAGCTGACCCGGGATCGGCACGCCCATGCAACACACGTGCAACTTGTCGTAGCGATGCAGCCACTCGGCGAGGCGCTCCGGACCCGCGTCGTTGCCGAGCACACTCGACAGCACGAGCACGCCCAGTGTGCTGTCCTCACCGATCAGGTCGAAGGCGAAGTTGCCGGCGCGTAGCCGTTCGTCGGCAGCATCGACCGGGCCCCCGGCGATCACCACCAGCCGGGCGTCGAGCTCGCGCGCCGCCGTCAGCGTGCCTTGGACGACGGACTGCTCGTACTCGTGATTCAGCGAGTCGACCAAGAGCGCGTAGCGCTGCCGGGTGCGCTCGGGCGGGGGCCAGGAGGTGCGGGCGATCAAGGGACGGGACTCGGGGACGACGGGCAGGGGCAGGGCAGGCGATGGTTTGCTTTCATCCTAACTCCGACGCTGCCTACGTGGGGGCGTGGCGCAGGCCTTCTGGCAATTTTCGGCTTGCTTTCGGCCTGACTTCGCGTAAGTGCCAGGCCTCAGAAAAATGAGCCAAAACCCCAAGGTTGCGATCCTGACTGCGGGCGGACTCGCCCCGTGCCTCTCCTCCGCCGTGGGCGGCCTGATTGAACGCTATTCGGAGCTCGCGCCCGAAGTCGAAATCATCGGCTACTTGGGCGGCTACAAAGGCCTCTTGCTCGGGCAGAGCGTGTCGGTTACGCCCGAGGTTCGCGCCAACGCCAAGGTCTTGCACAAGCACGGCGGCAGTCCGATCAAAAACAGCCGCGTGAAGCTGACCAACGTTGCCGACTGCATCAAGCGCGGCCTGGTGAAGGAGGGTCAAGATCCGTTGCAGGTAGCTGCCGAGCGTCTCACACAAGACGGCATCACCATCTTGCACACCGTCGGCGGCGACGACACGAACACCACCGCGGCAGACCTGGCCACCTACCTGGGTCAGCACGGCTACAAGCTGACCGTCGTCGGCCTGCCCAAGACCATCGACAACGACGTCTACCCGATCCGCCAGTCGCTTGGCGCCTGGACGGCGGCGGAGCAGAGCGCCATCTACTTCGAGAACATCGTCAACGAACACTCGGCCAACCCGCGCATGCTGATCGTGCACGAGGTAATGGGGCGCAACTGCGGCTGGCTCACTGCCTACACCGCCAAGGTCTATCGCGACCGTCTACGTCACCCGGATTTTTTGCCAGGCTTCAACCTGGCGCGCGCCCACAAAGACATCGACGCGGTTTACGTGCCCGAGATGCAGTTCGACATCGAAGCCGAGGCCAAGCGCCTGCGCGCCGTGATGGATGAGCAAGACTGCGTCAACGTCTTCGTCTCCGAGGGCGCGTGTCTCGCGCAGATCGTGCTCGAGATGGAAGCCAAGGGCGAAGCGATTCCGCGCGACGCGTTCGGCCACTACAAGCTCGACAGCGTCAATGTCGGGCAGTGGTTCAGCAAGCAGTTTGCCAAACTGCTCGGCGCCGAAAAGGCGTTGGTCCAAAAATCCGGCTACTTTGCGCGTTCGGCCGCCGCCAACCCCGACGATCTGCGGCTGATTCAGAGCATGGTCGACCACGCAGTCGAGTGCGGCCTGCGCGGCGAATCGGGCGTCATCGGCCACGACGAAGACAAGGGCAATCGCCTGCGCGCGATCGAGTTTCCGCGCGTCAAAGGCGGCAAGCCTTTCGACATCGAGACGCCGTGGTTCAACGAGCTGCTGCGGGACATCCGTCAGCCCAAGGGCCAGCGCGTCGAGATCAAGCACGGCACCGAAAAAGTCCCGTCGATCCCGCCACATTGAGCCGCTAGGCCGCGTCTGGAGTAGCGTGGGCTCATGGCGGATGAAGCGGTCTCAGCCTGGCCACGCCCCTATTTCAAAGCGAGCGAGCAGGCGACCAAGCTGTTCTTCGTGTGCTTCGGGCGCGCGCCGCTGGCCGAAGTCGAGCCCAATCGCGCCTACTTCGGCTTACCGAGCGCCGAGCTGCTCCAGGCTGTCGAGCTGCGCGAGCACCAACGCGGCGCCTCTCCGCCCTGGTTCGAGGGTTGGTGGGCAGGCCCGTTCGGCGTGATCGCCACGCAAGACTTGGCAGCGGAGCTGCCGCTGCTCACGACCAGCGACATTTGCTACACGCTCAGCCTCGAGCTGCCCGATCGCGCCGACTTGGCGCCTGCGCAGACCGTGTGGGGGCTCGCCCGCTGGCTGTGCGCACGCGGCTGCAGCGTGGTGCTCGACGTGCATGCTTTTCGCTTCCGCACGCGCGCCGACGTAGCTGCGCTGCACTTCAGCGAGAGCGACGTGCAGCGCGACGTCAAGCTCGTGCTCGAGACCGAGCCGACACGCGAAGGGCTGCATTTGATGCACACGCGCGGCCTGTGCAAGTTTGCGCGTCCCGAGCTAGTGTGTTTCATCCGCCCTGACGACGCGCGCGTGATGGGGCGCAGCATGAACAAAATCGCCCGCACCTTGATGGAGGGCGCTGCTGCGGCTCAGATTCGCCTGAAAATCGCGGACGGTGTGGAGCTCACGACCGCGCCGTGCAGCGACCGCGCCCTGATCGAAAGCCTGGGCCTCGAGGCTGCGGTTTCGCTCGGCCGCAGCGACGGCGAAAAGCTGGCGGGCCTCGCGCGACTCGTGCCGGTGGCCTAACCCGGGCACGCGCGACGTCTCAATTCAGGGACGCGCCGTTGCCTGGCGCCTACCTGCGCACGCCTCGGTGCCGTGACGACGACGCGGGAGCGGGCGCGGGCATGGTGTCGAGCTCACTCACCCGCAGGTAGCGTCCGGTCGCGCTGGCGGGGCCAGGACCCTGCGAGCGCGACACGTCATTGGCGACGGCGCGCGACAGCTCGAACTCGGCGATCTCGGCGGGCGGCGGTACGCTCAGGCGCCGCACCTGGGCATCGAGCGCCTGAATGGCTTGATCCTCGGAGGCGCCGTCCGCTTCGACCGATCCGGAAAAGGCGCGGTACACGCCCGAAGCTTTGCCGCGCTGTGAGCCTCGTTGAGCGTCCACCTCGACGGGGTACACACAAGCGAGTGGTCCGCTCGGTAGCCGGATCAACTTCATGGTCGCATCAGAATACGGACCTTAAGCGTGCGACATAAGTGAGTGAAATCCCTGACCGGAATCGTGAGTGATCTTGAGCATCTACGGCAGTCCTCAATGTTTCTCGGGTGTTTCATCGATAAACCGGACACGCGATCGCCATCGCGCGCGACGCTCGCTGCAACATCGAAGGCGGCGCGAGTGGCCACGCTACGCGACCCTCGCCCACGCGTGCGTTACTCGTCGAGCAGCCTGAGCTCGATGCCGCCGACGCGCAGATCGCCGACGCTCACCAGCTTCAGCTGGCCGCTTGCCAGCGTGATGCGGTACGGCCCGAGCCCGACCCTCGGTGACGCCGTTGCGACTGAAGTAGTAGCGCAGCGCTAGGTCACGCAAAAAAATCGGATTCTTTCCCGAGTAATGTAGGTAATGCGTCTACGCGATTCAGCCGGGCCTGTTCGCGATGCTGAGCAAGATATCGGCGATGCGGTTGGCGTTCTTGTCCATGCTGAAGCGAGCCTCGCCAATCTCGCGCGAGCGCATGCCCATGTCGAAACACAGTGCTCGATCGCGCTCCAGCCGGTCGATGCGGTCGCGCAGCGCCGCGGCGTCGTCCTTGTCGATCAAGAAACCGCTGCGGCCGTCTTCCACGGCTTCGGCGTGTGCTCCGACGCGCGTCGTGATGATCGGTAGACACGCAGCCATCGATTCACCCAGCACCATGGCCAGGCAATCGCCGCGCGTTGGTAGCACGAACACGTCGGCCTCGGAAAAGCGCCGCAGCAGCTCCGGCGAGAGCGGCTTCACTCCGCGGTGCACGAACACGCCGTCGCCGCTTTGCACGTCGGCGCCAGTCACCAAGTGCAGCTCCACTCGTCCGCGAAAGTGCTCGCGCACGGTATCGAGCAACAGATCGCCGCCCTTGCGCGGGAAATCTCCGCCGACGAACAAGACGTTGAGCGGCTTGTCGGAACGCGGCTGGCGAGCCCTGGGCTCCGGGAAGCTCGCGATCACGGTGCCGGGATGGAGCACGCTTACTTTGTCGGCCGGCGCCCCGTAGTATTTCACGAGTGAGTGCTTGGCCCAGTCGGACCAAACCGTAAACGCGGCAGCACGCTTCATTACCGCACGGTGCGCCCACAGCTTGGCGCGCTCGATCGGTGCGCTGTCCACGCCGTCGTTGTACGCGCCCGCTAGCTCGTCGTAGTTCATGGGCGTCGCGTCGAGCGAGAGCAAGGTCGGGATCTTCGCCATGTGTGGGCCCGAAAACAGCGCGATGGTCTGCGTGTGGATGAATAGACCGTCGAGCGGCTTTTGGCGCTGAGCCGCCGCGATGGCGCGGTACGCCCGCTCGCTCCCGCGCAGCGTCCAATTGCGGCCTACCAGCGGCAACTTGCCGAAGCTGCCCGGCTCGAACGGTATCTCGATCCACTCGAGCTCGATGTCGTCGCGCGACGCCAGCGCCTGCCTGAGCCCCATGCCGTAGGCCACGTGACCCAGGGCTTGTTCGATCACGAAACCGATGCGCCTCTTCATCTAGGAACGCGATTAGACCAAAAGTCGAGGCTGGCGCAAGCTCGGCACGCGCGGGCGGCGCGCAAGGCAGCTGAAGGCGCCTGTGGCGCGGGCCCGGCATTTCATTCACGATGCCGGCGACATGCAAAGCGCGCTCTTGGAACGTCTCGGAAACGTGGTGCGCGACGTGGCACGCCGCGAGATCGCGCCGCGCTTTCAGCAGCTTGCCCCGAGCGACGTCATCAGCAAGCCCAGCGTCGATGACCCGACCGATTTGGTCACGGCCGCCGATCGCGCCGCCGAAGCCGAGCTGACGCGGCTCCTGCCCGAGCTCGTGCCGGGCTCGTCGGTGGTCGGTGAAGAGGCCGTGGCGGCCGATCCGAGCGTGCTCGAGCGCCTACGTAGTGGCGACCCGGTGTGGGTGGTCGATCCGCTG
>Ga0307508_10001759_pt1 | contig 24057 bp, 17 predicted proteins | sample 9_EM_MG_FD_203089 | JGI IMG/M metagenome (GOLD analysis project Ga0307508, IMG submission 203089) | Populus trichocarpa ectomycorrhiza microbial communities from riparian zone in the Pacific Northwest, United States - 9_EM | ecosystem: Host-associated > Plants > Roots > Unclassified | place... | reverse complement strand
GGCCTACGCCTATGCGCAACAGGCGGGCGCGGCGCGGCTACCGACACTTGACGTGTCGGGCAGTGCGTCTGGTGCCAAGCAGAGCTACAATAATGGCATCCCGCCGGCCTTCGTGCCGCGGGGGTGGAACGACAGCGGCAGGGTCGCGGCGAACCTGGATTTCGATCTCGATCTGTGGGGCAGCAACCGCGCGGCCTATGCCGCCGCGCGATCGGACGCCGAGGCCGCCAAACTCGACTTCGCTCAGGCATCGCTCGTTCTGTCGACCGGCATCGCCGATGCCTATGCCGATCTGGCGCGGCTGTTCGCCGAGCGCTCGGTCCAGCTCACCGCGCTGGAGATCCGGCAGCAGACCGAGAAACTCACCGCCGACCGCGTCGCCAGCGGCCTCGATACGCAGGCCGAGCTGAAACAGGCGAGCGCGGCGGTGCCGACCGCCCGCGCCGATCTCGCCGCCACCGACGAACAGATCGCGCTCACCCGCAACCAGCTGGCGGCGCTGCTCGGCGCTGGCCCCGATCGCGGCCTGGCGATCGTCGCGCCGGCCGTGTCGATCGTGCCGCGCGGCATTCCCGGGGATGTGACGACCGACCTGATCGGGCGCCGTCCCGATATCGTCGCGGCGCGGGTGCGGGTCGAGGCGGAGGCCAGCCGGATCAAAGTAGCGCGCGCCGCCTTTTATCCTTCGGTGAAGCTCAGCGCGGTGCTCGGCTTCCAATCGTTCGGGCTCGCCAATCTGTTCAAGGACGGATCGAGCTTCGGCAGCGCTGGACCGGCGATCAGCCTGCCGATCTTCCGCGGCGGCGAGTTGCAGGGCCGTTATCGGGGTGCCCGTGCCGGCTATGACGAATCGGTCGCCAAATATGACCGGACCGTCACCGACGCGTATCGCGCGGTGGCGGATGCCGTGGTCAGCCAGCGCTCGCTCGGCGTGCGTCTCGCTGATTCCGAACTGGCGCTGCGGGATTCTCAGGCAGCCTATGCGGTGGCGCGGCAGCGCTATGAAGGCGGCTTGTCGACCTTTCTCGACGTGCTGACCGCGCAGGACCGTGCGCTGCAGGCGCTCCGCACCGTCGCCGATCTGAAGGCTCGCGCCTTCACTCTCGATGTCGCCCTGGTGCGCGCGCTCGGCGGCGGATTCACCGCTCCGGTCGCCGCGACCGCCAATCCGATCACCCAGAGCAGCAAGGACAATGACCGTGGCTGATGCCGATCCCGTCGATCACCGCCTGATCGAGGCGCATGCCGAGCCCCTTTCCATCGCCTATTCCCCGCCGGGCCAGCGCCGCAAGAGGCTGCTCGGCGGCATCGCGGGCGTCGTGCTGCTCGTCGGCGCCGGCTATGGCGGCTGGTACGCGCTGGTCGGCAGTCATCATGTCGAAACCGACAACGCCTATGTCGGCGCCGACACCGCCCAGGTGACGCCGATGGTGGCGGGCCAGGCGATCGCAGTGCTGAAATCGGACACTGACCTGGTGAAGACCGGCGACGTGCTGGTCCGGCTCGACGACAGCGATGCGCAGATCGCGCTCGCCTCGGCCGAGGCGGATCTGGCCAAGGCGCGGCGTCAGTTCGGCCAGTCCGCCGCCACCAGCGATGCCCTGTCGGCGCAGGTCCAGGCGCGCGCGGCGGACATCCAGAGCGCGCGTGCGCAACTCGCCGCGACGCAGGCCGGGTTCGACAAGGCGCAGGTGGATTTCAATCGCCGCCAGAAGCTCGCTCCCAATGGCGCGGTCTCGGGCGACGAGCTAACCTCGGCGACCAACGCGCTCGCCGCCGCACGGTCCAGCGTCGCGCAGGCGCGCGCCGCTGTCGCCCAGGCCCTGTCCTCGCGCGGCGCCGCCGCCGGCACCCTTGCCGCCAATGATGCGCTGATCCAGGGCGCCACCGCCTCCAGCGCGCCCGATGTGCTCGCCGCCGAAGCGCGGGTGAAACAGGCGCGGCTCGATCTGGCGCGGACCGTGATCCGCGCGCCCGTCGATGGCGTCGTCGCCAATCGCACGATCCAGGTCGGCCAGCGCATCGCGCCGGGCGCCACCGTGATGCGGATCGTGCCGGTCGCCCGGGTCTATGTCGACGCCAACTTCAAGGAAGGCCAGTTGAAGAAGGTCAAGCCGGGCCAGCCGGTGACGCTGACGTCTGATCTGTACGGCTCCGGCGTGGAATATCATGGCCGGGTCACTGGCTTTTCCGGCGGCACCGGTTCGTCCTTCGCGCTGATCCCGGCGCAGAATGCGACGGGTAACTGGATCAAGGTCGTTCAGCGCCTGCCGGTGCGCGTGACGCTCGATCCGAAGGAGCTCGCCGCCCATCCGTTGCGGGTCGGGCTGTCGATGACGGCCGAGATCGACACGTCGGGCAACTAGGCGATGGCCAGCCTGAGTGACGATTTCAAGCCGATGACGGGCGCCACCCTGCTGCTGGCGGGGATAGCACTCGCGCTGTCCAACTTCATGGTGGTGCTCGACACCACGATCGCCAATGTGTCGGTGGCGCATATCGCCGGCTCGCTCGGTATCTCGGCGAGCCAGGGCACCTGGATCATCACCTCCTATGCGGTGGCGGAGGCGATCTGCGTGCCGCTGACCGGCTGGCTCGCTGGCCGGTTCGGGGCGGTGCGGACTTTCGTCTTCGGGCTGATCGGCTTCGGCCTGTTCTCGCTGCTTTGCGGCCTCTCGACCAGCCTGGCGATGATCGTCATCTGCCGGATCGGCCAGGGCCTGTGTGGCGGCCCGCTGATGCCGCTCAGCCAGACGCTGCTGCTGCGCATCTTCCCGAAGGAAAAGCATGGCCAGGCGATGGGGCTATGGGCGATGACCACCGTGGTCGCGCCGATCCTGGGCCCGATCCTGGGCGGCACGATCAGCGACGACTGGTCGTGGCACTGGATCTTCTTCATCAACATCCCGGTTGCGGCGCTGTGCGCGTTCGGCGCCCTGCGCCTGCTCCGTACGGCGGAGACGAAGACCGAGCGGCTCGGCGTCGACAAGATCGGGCTCGCCCTGATGATCCTGTGGATCGGCGCGCTGCAGATCATGCTCGATATCGGCCGCGAACATGACTGGTTCGGCGACAGCAATATCGTCGCGCTCGCCATCATCGCCCTGGTCGGCTTCGCGGTGTTCATCGCCTGGGAGCTGACCGAGGCGCATCCGATCGTGGACCTGAAAGTGTTCCGGCACCGCGGTTTCACCATCGCGGTGCTCAGCCTGGCCCTGACCTTCGGGACCTTCTTCGCGTCGGTCGTGGTCATCCCGCAATGGCTGCAGGCGAGCATGGGCTATACGTCCACCTATGCCGGCTATGTCACCGCCTTTATGGGCGTGGGCGCGGTGATCATGTCTCCGATCGTCGCCAAGCTGTCGGAGCGGGTCGATCCGCGCATGCTGGTGTGCTTCGGCATCCTCTGGCTCGGCTTCACCTCGCTGCTGCGCGTCTACTGGACGAGCGGGGCCGATTTCTGGACGCTGGCGCTGCCGCAGATGCTGCAGGGGATCGGCATGCCGTTCTTCTTTATCCCACTGACGACGATCGCGCTCGGCGCAGTGGAGCCGGAGGAGACCGCCTCGGCGGCGGGGGTGATGAGCTTCCTGCGGACGCTGGCGGGCGCGGTCGGCACCTCGGTGGCGACGACGATGTTCGCCAACAGCGCGGTCGTATCGCGCAGCGAGATCGTCGCGAGCCTGCACGCCGACGCGACCAGTCGGGCGCTGCAGGACAGCGGCTTCTCGCTCGACCAGGTTCGCGGGGTCCTATCGCAGGTCGTCGACCAGGAGAGCATGGCGCTCGCGGCGAACCATATTTTCCTGCTGTCCGCGATCATCTTCGCGTTCGCGGCGATGGTGATCTGGCTGTCACCCCGGCCCCTGCGTGCCGTCGAAGCCAGCGCGGCGCATTAGAATCTGTTGCAGCTTCGCTGGAAAGGCAGCGGAGGGTGGTGCCGTCTTACTGAAACAGACTGTAGGCGTTTCTAAAACGAACCAACACTCTCATGACTGCGATGCGTGTCGAGGACGAGCGGTATTTCGGTAGGCAGAGCGTCAATGAATCGGGCATAGTGTCGGTAGAGATAGAACTTGTCCCATTCGCCTGACCAGCGAGTGTCGGCCGCCACCTGACCTTCCGCTGGTTTATAATGGTACTCGATACCTGGTGCTGGGTGAGAGCTGGAACCGCGCGGATAGTATCGGCGTGACTGAATTCGCAGCGATAATCCGTCCATATGCTTTGCCGATCTTCAGCCGGCATCCTGTTGTATCCATTGCGATTCTCTTAACAAATTCCTGACAGGGTGAGAATGGGCGAGACGGGGCAACGGCTGGTAGTGGATAGGCAAGACTGGATTCCCGAGCGGCACGAGGGAGAAGAGTCGCGCGAACCGTCCGTCGGCGTCACGCAACCCGCTGCCGGCGTGCAGAAGGGCACCGCATCGTCGCAGTGCGAAATGGGCCTTACCGCCGAGGACCTCGACGAAGCCTTTGCCATTGCCCAGACGGGCGTCTGGCGCTGGGAGGTCGGCGGCAGCGACTTTCTCTGGTCGGCCGAACTCTTTCGGATCGCCGGCAGGGACCCGCAGACCTTCACGCCAACGCTCGAGACGACGCTGGCCTGCATCCATCCCGATGATCGCGATCTGGTCCAACGCCGGTTGCGTGAGGCGAGCGATGGCTATGATCCGTCGGGTCGCGAGTTCCGGGTTATCCGCCCTGACGGAACCGAGCGATATTGCTGGGCGAGAATCAGTCCGATCAGGGTGAACGACCGCGTCGTCGCCATTCGCGGCGTGCTGATCGACCTGACCGATCGCCGCCAGGCCGAACTGGCGCTGCTGGCGAGCGAAGATCAATATCGGAACACGGTTGAGCTTTCGCCCCAGATGCCCTGGACCGCCGATCCCGCCGGCAACGTCCTGACCGTCAGCGGCCGCTGGAGCACCCTGACCGGCGTGCCGGAGAGCGCCGCACTCGGCACGGGCTGGTTGCAGCAATTTTATCCCGAGGATCGAAAGACGGTCACAAGCAGCGCCGCCGTATCGCTGAGCACCGGCCAGCCGATCGACGTGAAGGCGCGCCTGATATGCGCTGACGGTGGGTTGCGCTGGATGCGGATCCGCGCCTTCCCCAAGCTCGGCGAGGACGGCAAGGTTCTGCGCTGGTACGGCCTGGCGGAAGATGTCCACCGGCAGGAGCAGGCGCTCGAATCCCTCCGGGAGAGCGAGGCGCATTATCGTTATGCGGTCGCGCTCAATCCACACATCCCCTGGACTGCCGATGCGAGCGGCAAGGTCCTGGAAGCGGGGCCGCTGTTGCGCCAGCAGTTCGGAACCGACGCGGCGGAGTGGATCACTGCCGTCCACCCCGACGATGTGACATCGACGATGGAACAATGGTCGCGTTCGCTGTGGACCGGTGAACGGCTTGACGTTCGCTATCGGCTCAAAAAGATCGACGGCTGTTACCGGTGGTACCGGGTGCGCGCTGGCGCACGCCCGTCCGCTGACGGTGAAATCCTGCGGTGGTACGGCGTCGCCGAGGACATCGACGACCAGGTGAATATCGAGCAAGCGCTACGCGCCAGCGAGGAGTGGATCCGCGAAGCGCATGAGGCGGCCGGGGTCGGCCTGTTCGAGGTGGATTTCACGGAGAATGTCACCCGGCTTTCACCGCAAAGCCTCGTGTTTCTCGGGCTTGCAGCGGATTCGGATCCGATCTTTCCAGGCGAGCGCTGGACGGAGCGCGTTCAGCCCGACGACGGTCCGCGGATCTGGGCCGAGATCAGGCATGCCACCCACACCGGCGAGGCCTATGATTTCACCTTTCGGGTGCCCCTTGGCGATGGTGCCACCCGTTGGGTCAACGGGCTGGGACGAATCGAATATGACACGACCGGCAGGCCGCTCCGGCTGATCGGGGTCAATTTCGATGTGAGCGCCCGGCGCGAAGCGGAAGCCGCGCTGCGGGAAAGCGAGGCTCTGAACCGCAGCATCGTTGATGCGAGCCCAGACAGCATCAAGCTTCTCTCCACCCTGGGCGACGTGCTCTTTGCGAACCAGGCCTGCCGCACCGCCATGGAATTCGAACAGGATGCCGAACTGGTCGGGCGCAACTGGCTCACCCTCTGGCCAACGACCAACCGGTCTTATGCGAGCGATGCCATCGCGGTTGCGCTGGGGGGAGGCACCGGACGCTTCACGTCATCGCGTCCGACTGCGCGCGGGCACCCCAAATGGTGGGACGTCGCGGTGTCGCCGGTTCTGGACGAAGATGGAACCCCGCGCCGGCTGGTCAGCATCGCGCGCGATGTCACCGACCAGAAGACGGCGCAGGACCGGATCAACTGGAGCGCGAGCCATGATGCGCTGACACGACTGCCCAATCGGCGGTTGTTCGATGCGCGCCTCGCCGAGGCGATCATCGAGGCTGAGGCGGGCGGGCAGGGCCTCGCCTTGCTGGTGCTCGATGTCGACCAGTTCAAACAGATCAACGACACTCAGGGCCACGGCGCCGGGGACGCTGTGTTGCGTACTCTGGGCGAGCGCCTGCGTGCGGTGCTGCGTCCGGTCGATACCGTGGCTCGACTGGGCGGTGATGAGTTCGCCCTGATCCTTCCCGGGATCGACACCGAAGCCGAGGCAAGTGTTCTGGCGGATCGAATCCTGGCGTCGCTGCGCGAGCCGATCCCCTATGAGGGCGCCACGCTGGATTGCCGGGCGAGCCTGGGGGCCAGCTTTTATCCTCGCCACGGCGCCAATGCCGGCGATCTCCTCAAACATGCCGATATCGCCCTCTATTCGTCCAAGGCACAGCGTCCCGGCCAGCTGCTGATCTTCGATTCGCATATGCGCGTTGAACTCCAGCAGCGCGTGGCGATGACCAATCTGGCGCGCAGCGCGCTCCGCGACGACCGGATCCGCGCCTTTTACCAGCCCAAGGTCGATCTGCTGACCGGCAGGGTCGCGGGCTTCGAGGCACTGGCGCGCTGGACTGACTATCACGGTCGAATTCACCATCCCGCCTCGATTTCCGCGGCCTTTGACGACTGGGATGTCTCGACCGCGATCACGGATCGCATGCTTGCCGAGGTCATCGGCCAGATGCGCGACTGGACTGACCGCGGCATGGATTTCGGGCATGTGGCGCTCAATGCCTCGGCAGCGGATTTCCAGCGGTCGGACTTTGGCGAATTCGTGCTCGAGCAGCTGCTCGCGGCCGGCGTCCCGACGAAGTGCTTCCAGATCGAAGTGACCGAGACCGTGTTTCTCGCGCGGGGTGCCGATCTGGTCGAGCGGACGCTGCGCCTCCTCAGCCGCGAAGGCGTCAAAATTGCGCTTGATGATTTCGGGACTGGATATGCGTCGCTCAGTCATCTGAACCAGTTTCCGGTCGATGTGATCAAGATCGACCGGAGCTTCGTGTCGGACATCGGCCTCGACCAGGAGCATGCCGCGATTGCCGAGGCGGTGATCACGCTTGGCCGAAAGCTCGGCATGGAAGTGGTCGCCGAAGGTATCGAAACCCCGACCCAGGCCACGCGTCTCGTGGATCTCGGTTGCCAATCTGGCCAGGGCTTCCTGTTCCTCCCCGCCACCTCGCCCAAGGAGCTGGGCGATATCGGGCGGCTTCGGTTTGACTGGGACGGCAAAGGCGCCGGTTAGAGCGGGTCGGAAATAAGCCGATCTTGTACGGCACCCCGAGAGTTGTCGCTAACGCTGCCATTTCCGTTTTGCGAATGATAATGTCGTGGCAAGGGCGCGCTCCGGCGCTTTGCGATACTGGCGCCAGCTCCCCCTGCTCGGAGGTTGAAATGTCTGAATGGACCAGGACCGGCTGCGTTTTCCTGACCGCGCTCGGCGCCTCTTTGCTCTGCGCAAATGCTGTGCCGACAACTCCCGAAGCACTCACCAAGCGCGCCGATCTGGTGGCGGATGTCAGAGTCAGCGAGTTGGGTATAAGCTTACGCGTTCCAGGCGGTACGCTGGTGACGTGCCTTCACGCGGAGATAAACCAGGTCCTCAAGGGCGTCGAAGAAAAGGAGCTCACGGTTTGCGAGACCGGGATCGCTGAATCCGAACCGCCAAAGCCACAATTAGGACGTCGCTATCGAATGTATCTGATGAAGGGATGGGTCGGCACATACGCGCCATTTTCCTATGCGGGGTTCAAGAGTCTCGGTGACGATGCCCTGATCCTGCCCCACGCGACACACGCTAACGTCCTTCCCCGCGCCCCGGGCCTCATAACGGTGGCAGCCGCCACCAACCGCGCGAAAATTGCGTCGAACTCATCCTCGTTTCGCGGATCGGGGAGGTGTTTCGCCACAGTCCTGATGCCGGGGCTCCGGTTGAGAACGCCCCCGCGATGAAGCACGGCATATTCCGATATGAGAGTATGCTCGCGCGCACGCCTATGGTTTCATGATCCGCAGCTGATCTCCGTGCCTGCGTCCGCCTGTTGTGCCGGTCCGGCAACGGCGGCTGAGGGCATCAGCGCAAGACAAAAGCGAAGGTGAGGAACATCATGGATTTGCAGCTGAAGGGCCGCCGCGCGCTCATAACCGGCAGCAGCAGCGGGATTGGCGAAGCCATCGCCCGCATGCTTGCCCAGGAGGGCGCTTCGGTGGTGGTCCATGGCCGGAACCGTGAACGAGTCGAGAAGGTCGCGGCCGAGATCCATGCTGCGGGGGTCGCGATCGGCGATCTGTCGAGCGATGAGGGCGCCGCCGCCGTCCATGCCGAAGCGCTGGCCGCGCTTGGCGGCAATGTGGAGATCCTCGTCAACAATGCCGGCGGCAGCTCGACCGGAAATACGACCAAGACGCCGATCGAGATCAAGACCGACGATTGGGTCTCGAACTATCACGCCAACGCGCTCTCGTCGGTGCGGCTGTGCCGTCTCGCCGTGCCCGATATGGTGGCCGCGAGCTTCGGGCGGGTCATCAATGTGTCGAGCGCGGTCGCCGTCCAACCCAACAATCTGGGTGCTGACTATTCGGGCGCGAAATCGGCGCTGAACAATTTCACCGTCAGCCTCGCCGGCTCGCTGAAGGGCGTCGGGGTCACGGTCAACACGGTCTCGCCCGGGATCATCATGGTGGACGGTCTGCTCCGCTTCGGGCGCCACAAATATGGTGACGCCAGTCTGACGATCGAGGAGGTCACCCAGCGCCTCGCCGCCGACAAGGTGTTCGATCTGCCGCCGGCGGGGCGATTGGGCACCCCGCAGGATCTCGCTTTGGTCATCTGCATGCTCGCCAGCCCGATGTCGGGCTTCGTCACCGGTGCGAACTACCGCGTCGATGGCGGGCAGGTGCGCAGCCTCAACTGAGCGCTCCCTCTTATTTCACGAAAAGGCAGCCCCATGTCCGAGAAAAGCTATCGCGTCATTCAATGGGCTACCGGCACGGTCGGCAAGGCGGCGCTCCGGCATTTCATCGAAAATCCGGTGATCGACCTGGTCGGCGTGTGGGTCACCAGCCCTGAGAAGATCGGCAAGGACGCGGGCGACATTGTCGGCCTTCCCAAAACCGGCGTGATCGCCACCAACGATGTCGAGGAGATCATAAAGCTCGACGCGGATTGCGTGCTCTTCTCGCCGCTCAACATGGCGGCGGCCTCAGTCGATCTGGTCTGCCGCCTGCTTGCGTCCGGCAAGAATGTGGTCTCACCCGCCGGTCCGTTTCTCCCGAACAAATGGTTTCCCGAGGTCACCGCGCAGGTCGAGGCGGCCTGCCGCGAGGGCGGCACCTCGTTTCACGGTTGCGGCATCCACCCGGGGTTCGCGGGCGATATCCTGCCGCTCACCCTGACGCGGCTGATGAACCGGGTCGATTGCATCGAGGTCACCGAGATCATCGACAAGCTGCGCAACCCGATGATCTATACGGAACTCATGGGGTTCGGTGCCGACCCGGAAGAGTTGCTCGCCAACCCGCGCCGCTCGCCCACCACCTACCAGTATTTCTATGCCTCGATGGATATGATCGCCAGGGGGCTGGGCAAGGAGATCGACGAAGTCACCGTCAAGTTCGAGGTGTCGAGGGCCAAAAACGACATCGTGCATCCGCACGGCGTGGTGAAGAAAGGCATGGTCGGCGGCCAGCATTATGAATGGACCGCCTGGGTCGAGGGCGCGCCGCTGATCGTCTATCATTTCTACTGGCAGCTGGGCGAAGACCTCGACCCGCTCTGGCATGTCGGCGAGGCCCGCTACAACGTGCTGATCAAGGGCGATCCGGCGCTTGAAGTCCAGCTGATGGGCGCTGAAGCAGCCGATGGACGCCGGCCCTTTCTGGGATTGCCCTGGACCGGCCTGGTCGGCGCCACCGCTGTGCCGGCGGTCTGCGATGCCAGGGCGGGGGTGATCAGCCATATCGATCTGGGCGTGGTGCAGCCGCACGGGCTGGTGCGGCGCTCAGCGCAGGTGAAGGATGAGCAGGGTGAATGAAGATCGTTGTGCACCGTAGTCGATAAAAGTGGCCGCGACCGAACAAGTGGTTAGATGATTGCATGATTCTGAGGGGGAAATTTCATGCTTCTCCGTTACAGGCAATATGAAGAACCTTGTTCTGTTGTATGGAGAACTGAACATTGACTATGCCGCATCCGCCATCAAATACAAATTTTATCTTGTCCCTGCTGCGCCATTCTCGGCCTGGATTGTCAGATATCAGATAGGTTCCGAAAATCATCGGCCCATCACGGTAATAATATCTTCTATACGTCGCCAGCGAGCCAGTCCCACGCGGCATGTGAACTTGCGCTTCGACCGTGTCCAGAAGCTGGTCGGGACGAGAAGACGTACAGGCCGTTGCGGTCAAAACGAGAGCGAGGATAGAATAGCGCATTCCTGGAACCCTGCACCGAAGGCTCTGTCGCGGCAAGGACCTGCACGGGGCATCGGAGAATTGCGCTGGCATCCCAACAGCCGACCTGTCGCGCACCGGCCCGATGGGTGTTAAGCCCAAATCACAATCGCAAGGGGGGCGAAGATGGGGTTGTCGGTAATCGGGTCGGGCTTTGGCCGGACGGGCACGCGATCGTTGAAAGATGCGCTGGAAATTCTCGATCTCGGGCCATGCCACCATATGGAGGAGGTCTTCCCCAGCCCGGAGCAGATCGATCTCTGGCACGCGGTGTCCATTGGGGAGCCGCTTGATCATGCGCGCATCTTCAACGGGTTTTCGTCGCAGATCGATTGGCCGGGCGCGCATGTCTGGCGTGAACTCGCTTCGGCCTATCCCGACGCGAAAGTCATTCACAGCGTTCGCCCCGACGAATCCTGGTGGAAAAGCTTCTCGGGAACGATCGGCAAATTCCTGACGATCTATCCGACGATGGCGTTGCCGCCGCATATCCGCGTCATGAGCGAGGTGATAATGGAATTGGTCGGCGTGCAGACCTTTGCCGGTCAGCACGCGGACAAGGACAAGGCGCTCGCGGCATACCATCAACGCGAAGCCGATGTCCGCTCCGCGATCCCCGCCGAGCGCCTGCTGGTGTTCGATGTTGCACAAGGCTGGGAGCCGCTGTGCAGTTTCTTGGAGGTGTCCGTGCCGGCCGCCCCTTTTCCGCGTACCAACACCCGTGAAGACTTTTGGGCGAAGCTTGGCGGCGAGCCTGGATAGGCCGCTGCTGTCGATCCGCACCACTGCGCGAATTCAGCAGGCAGTGACGATGGCGCGATTCCTGCCCGATCGTTTTGCCTCGTACAACGCCTTGTCGGCCGCATCGATCAGCTCCGAATAGGCGTCGCCGTGCCGCGGCGCGCAGGTCGCGCCGCCGGCGCTGATCGTCACCTTCTCGCCGACGGTCGTTCCGCTATTGGGCAGGTCCAGGGCCTTGACCGCGTTCACTACCTTTTCCGCAAGCGTCTGGAGATCGCCGGCCGCGGTCTGCGGCAGGATGACGACAAACTCCTCGCCACCGAAGCGCGCGGCAAGATCCTTGGGGCGCCGGAAGCAGTTCATGACCGTGCGCGCGACCGCTTTCAGCGTCTCGTCGCCAGCGAGGTGGCCATAAGTATCGTTATACCGCTTGAAATGGTCGATATCGAGCATCAGCAACGAGAGCGGGTGTTTGGAACGAATTGCCTGGCGCCATTCGGTTTCGATGAATTCATCGAAATAGCGCCGGTTGCTCAGCCCCGTCAGCCCGTCCACATTGGTCAGGCGTTGCAGCTCGAGATTCGTCTCCATCAGATCCTGCTGGCTTTTCCGAAGCGCGCGATAGGCCTCGTCGCGCTGGATCTGGGACAGATAGGCGGCCGAATGATAGCGGATGCGAGCGATCAGCTCGATCCTGTCGGGAAGCTTGACCAGATAATCATTGGCGCCCGCGCGAAAAGCGTCGCTCTTCACCGTTGCTTCCTCCTTGGTGGATAGCACGATGACCGGGATGTTCTTCGTAATGGGATCGGCGCGATACTGGCGCACCAGATCCAGCCCGTTCACCGCCGGCATGACGAGATCCTGCAGGATCACGGTCGGCTGCACCTTCTTCGCGATCGCCAGCGCCTCGAGCGGGTTCGAGCAAAAATGGAATTCGGCATCCGCCTCGTCGACCAACGCGCGTCGGATGGCTTCTCCCACCACGACCTGATCGTCGACCAGCAGGACCATGACCGACGGTCGAAACTGCGGGGCGGACACATCGGAAGGGGTGTTGATTGGGGCGTTCACTTCGCACATCCTTTTCTCGAAGAGACGGAGGCGGCCAGCTCGACAAGTCTGGGCGCGATCCGATCGAGCGGCAATATCTCCACCGCGGCGGAAATCGCAGCGGCTGCCTTGGGCATTCCGTAAACGGCGCTTGTCGCCTGATCCTGGGCGATCGTGTGGTGGCCGAGCGTCCTCAGGGCTTTCAGGCCCGTCGCGCCGTCCGATCCCATGCCGGTCAGCAGCACGCCGACCATCGGGCCGGGCCAGTAGCGCGCGGCACTGCGGAAAAACACATCGACCGAGGGGCGATAGACATGGTCGGAGGGCTGGGCCGTATAGCCCAGTTGATCCTTCGATTTGAGCACCAGGTGATCGTCAGTGCCGGCGACCAGGACCTGGCCCGACGCCGCATGATCGCCTTCAGCCGCCATCCTGACGGGCAGGGCTGAATGCTGGCCCAGCCACTCCACCAGGCCTGGCGCAAAGCGGACATCGACATGCTGGATGATGACGATCGCGGCCGGGAAATGCCGCGGCAGGCCCTTCAACAGGGTGCAAAGCGCTGCGGGGCCGCCGGCGGATGCGCCGATGGCGACGAGCTGGGTCGACGAACCGGCCGATTTGGCGCCGCGCCGGGGAACGCCGTCGGCGATCAGCCGGCCGATCGCGGCGATCTTCGCCAGCAGCGGCATTGCGCCCGCCAGCAGATCGCCCGAACCGAGCAGCGGCGAATCCACCGCGTCGAGCGCACCGTGGCCCATCGCCGCGAACACGCGCGCCGCGTTGGTGTCGATATCGGCCGTGACGACGAGGATCGCGCAAGGGCTATGCGCCATGATCAACCGGGTCGCTTCAACGCCGTCCATGCGCGGCATAATCAAATCCATCAGCACCAGGTCGGGCCGGTCCTGCCGGCACTGCTCCACCGCCTCCACGCCGTCCCGGGCTATCCAGACGAGCGTGTGCTCCGGCGCCAGCGTCAGCACGCGGCGCAGCGCTTCCGCCGCGATCGGCAAATCATTGACGATCCCGATCCTCATGCGCCAATCCTCATGCAGCCGCGTCCCCGATCAGATCGACCACCGCGTCCAGCAGTGCATCGCTCTGGAAACTGCCCTTGGTCAGGTAATAATCGGCGCCCGCCTCTAACCCGCGCTGGCGATCCTCCTCCCGGTCCTTGTAGGAGAGCACCATCACCGGCAGCGACTTGAGGCGGATGTCGTGCCGGATCCGCGTGACCAGTTCGATCCCGTCCATGCGCGGCATATCGATATCGCTCAGAACAAGGTCGAAATGGCCGTTCCGGAGCGCGTTCCAGCCGTCCATGCCGTCAACGGCGACCTCGACCTCATAGCCGTGATGGTCGAGCAGCTTGCGCTGCAGCTCGCGCACCGTGAAGCTGTCGTCGACCACCAGGATGCGCTTGCGCCGGCTTATCGCCTCACTGCCGGCCTCGCGTCGCACCCTGGCGAGCTGATCCGCCGAGGAAAGCTTGTCCATCGATCGGATCATGTCCTCGACATCGGCGATCAGCAGCGGCGTGCCGTCCTCCATCAATGCCGCTGCGCTGATGTCCTTGATCTTGCCGAGGCGCGGATCGAGCGGCTGGACGACCAGCTCGCGCCCGCCCAGGAAGCGATCGACCACCAGCGCATGCATGGCGGTCGCATTGCCGAGCAGGATCAGGGCGAGCTCCTCCCCGTCCTGATCGGGCTCGCCGCACCCGAGGATCTGATGCGCTGTCACCAGGCCGACCTGCTGCCCGTCAAAGTCGAAATGCTGGCGGCCCTCGAGCATCCGCACCTGATCCCTGGGCAGTTTGAGCGCGCGGACGATATGGGCGAAGGGGAAGGCATAGGGCTCGCCACTGATCTCGACGAGCAGGGCGCGCACCACTGACAGGGTCAGCGGCAATTCCAGCTTGAACCGGGTGCCCTCGCCGGGTTGCGACGTGATGCGGACGAGACCGCGAACCTGCCGGATCATGTCCTGCACAACATCCAGCCCAACGCCGCGGCCGGAGATTTCGGTGACCCCTTCCTTCATCGAGAAGCCGGGCAGGAACAGGAATTCGAGCAGCTCGGTGTCGCTCAGCTTCGCCGCCACGTCGCTGTTGGCGAGGCCTCGGCGGATCACCGCCTGGCGAATAGCCTCGGGATCGATGCCGCGCCCGTCGTCGGAAACGATGATCTGCAACGAGCCCGCATTGTGAAACGCCTCCAGCCTTATGGTGCTTTCCGCGGGCTTGTCGGCCGCGACCCGATCATCGGGCAGCTCGACGCCGTGGTCGAGCGCGTTGCGGAGCAGATGGCCGAGCGGCGCGTCGAGCTTCTCCAATATGTCGCGGTCGACCTGTGTCCGGTCGCCGACGATCTCGAGCCGCGCCTGCTTGCCGAGCGAGCGGGCGACATCGCGAACCATGCGCGGAAAGGCGGTCACGCCATCGGCAAAGGGCCGCATCCGCACCATCAGCGCCTGATCGTAGAGCCGGTGGGCGACCGTGGTCGCCTGATGGTCCGATGCCTCCAGTTCGCCGATCTGCTCCGCAAGATGCGTGCGGCACTCAAGCATGCGTTGTTGCGCTTCCGCCAGTGCGGCCCGCGCTCGCTCGTCCAGCATTTCCACCGGCAGGGCAGCGTGCAGTGCGTCGATCGCCGTAGCGGCTGCGCGCTGCATCCGCTTCAGCCGCACCAGCGCCTGTCCAAAGGGCCGCAGCCGGCGTGATTCGACCAGCGATTCGCCCGCCAGATCGAGCAGGCGATTGAGATTTTCAGCGCTGACCCGGAGCGCACGGTCGGTCGGGTCAGCCTCCGGCTTGACGGGCGCTTCCTCCACGACTGGGGGCACGGGAGCGATCGGCTGGGGCTCGTCACCCCCCGCGCTCGATTGGCTCAGCGCGGCGGCTAGCCCATTTGCATCCGCCTGCCACACCGAGTCCTGGCTGCCGCTCTCGAGGTCCGGCGAACTCGCAATAGCCTTGAGCAGGTCAACGCCTTGCAGGAGCAGATCGATCTGCGGCTGGCCGAGCACGACATGGCCGGCCTGCGCCGCGACGAAGAGATCCTCCATCGCATGGGCGGCGGTCACGCCCGGCTGAATCCCGACGATCGACGCCGCGCCTTTCAGCGAATGGGCAGCGCGCATGCACGCCTCGAGCTGGTCGGCCCGCCACGGTTCCTTCTCGAGCACCAGCAGGCCCGTCGTCAGCGCCTCGGTCTGGCTCTCGGCATCGATCCGGAACAGGTCGCGCATCGAGAACTGGCTGAGATCGTCGCTCATGTCAGGCTCCGGTTGAGCGCATCGAGGAGGAGGCGCTCGTCGAGGCAACCGACACTCCTGTCGCGCCACCAGAGCAGCCCCTTGGTAAAGGAGGAGGCCGATTTCGCGACGGTGGCCGGCACCGGCTTCATCTCGTCTAGCCGGTAGCGATGGGTGTGCTGCACCTCGTCCACCGGGAAGGCGAGCCGCCCGCTGGCATGGCGCACCACGATCAGCCGGCCCTGTGGCGATGGGGCTGCCTCGCCGATTAGCAGCCGCGCGATCGAGATACAGGCCACCAGCTCGCCGCGGACATTGGCGAGCCCCAGCAGCGCCGGATTGCGCCGATGGGGTATCGAATGGATCGGGCGCAAGCCGACGATCTCGTCCAGCAGCAGCGTCGAAAGCGCGAACCATTCAGTCCCGACGCGGAAGATGACCGCGGATTCAGTGCCCCCTTCCTCGCCCGGCGTTACCGCGGCGAACTGGCCGGTCGCGACAGCCGCCGACGGACCCACCAGGTCGCGATCGAGCAAGGTCGCCGCCGCCGCCGAATAGGTCGGGCAGTTGCGGCAATGCGAATGGCGTGCAAGCTCGGGGCAGGATTTGTCGCCCCGCACGCCGATCCGATTCCAACAATCGAAGATCTGGGTATCGGCATCGAGCAGGCTGGCTGAGGGTATCGGGCGCATTTACCCGGTTCCCTTTGCGGCGAGGCGGCGCATGCGATCGTTCAACACTTTCGCGCCGGCAACATCGCCCTGCTTCTTCAGCAGCAGCGCAAGATGGCCCAGCGTCTCGGCATGGTCCGGCTCGAGATAGAGCGCCTTGCGGTAATGGCCGGCGGCGGCGGCCAGATTGCCGCCGGCATCGCTGATCAGGCCAAGCAGGAGAAACGCCTCGGGCGTCGCTCCTTGCTCGCGCATAAGCTCCTGGCAGCCGCGCGCAGCCTCGGCCAGCTGGCCAAGGTCGGCGATGCGGCGCAACTCTGCCAGGTCCTGCACACCCTTTAGCGGAGCCGCGCGCTTGAAAGCGGGCGGGGGCGAAGGGGAGGGGGGCGGCAAAGCCCGATACGGCACCTTTTTCGCTGCGGCGGGCTTAGGCTGGAAAGCGGCACGTGCCGGCGCGGGTTTCGCTTTCGGTTGGCTCGGCATCGCCTTGCGGAAGGCAAAGGCCATCGGCATCCTGGCCGAGACAAGGCCCTGGTCGAGCATCAGGCTCGCTTCGGAATGGCCGACGAACAGCACCCCCTGCGGCGCGAGCAGGCGCTTCAGCACCGCGACCGCGCGGTTCTGGGTCGCGACATCGAAATAGATCAGCAGATTGCGGCAGAGGACCACGTCATAGGTCTCGCCCCCGCCTGGCACATCCGCGCCGAGCAGATTGCCCTGGAGGAAGCGCACCGGGCCGCGCACCGCGTCGCCGATCCGGCAGCCGCGCTCCGCCGGTTCGAAATGACGCTCGCGAAAGGCGAGGTGCTGGCCCCGGAAGGAGTTACCGCCATAAATGCCGCGCCGGGCAATCGCGAGCGCCAGCCCGCTGATATCGATCGCATCGATCCGGAAACGATCGGCCGGCAGGCCTGCGTCGATCAGCGCCATCGCCATGGTATAGGGTTCCTCGCCGGTCGAGCAGGGCAGGCTCAGCAGCCGCAGCACTCCGGTGGCGTGAGCGGGCAGCCATTCCTCCATGACCACGCGCACCATCGCCGCGAACGCGGCCGGGTCGCGGAAGAACCAGGTCTCCGGCACGACCACCGCTTCGACAAGGTGCTGGACCTCATCGGGCGAGTGCAGGATCCGCTCCCAATAATGATCGGCATCGTCGAGCTCGCAGGCGCGGAGCCGCGCCCGCACCGCCCGCTCGACCGCTGACGTGCCGATCGAGGCGGCGCTCAATCCCATGGTCCGTTCGAGAAGATGTTCGAAGCGGACAAAGCTCATTGGCTGTCCACCAACAGGCCGCGCGCGAAACTGCGCAGCCGCGCCGGCAGCAGGCTTTCCAGGTCGACGCGCTGCACCAGGCCGCGCGGGCCAGGGGCGAAGGGTGCAAAATCGGCCGGCTCGAGCCGCAGTGTCTCTGTCGCGTTCTCGGCGATCAGCCCGATCACCATGCTCTCGTCCTCGGGCAGACGGACCATGATGATCCGCGTGCTCAGCCGCCGCCGGGACGGTCGGCCCAGTTCGAGCGCGCAGAGGTCGATCACGGGAATGAAGCGGCCACGATAGTCGAAGGAGCCGGCAATCTCTTCGGGCGCGTGGCGCTCCTGCTTGAGCTCGACCAGCGGCAGGATCTCCACGATCCGATCGGCGGCAAGGGCGAAGGCGCCGTCACCAATCTGGAAATGAAGAAACAGCATGTTGTCTTCCCGGGCTTGAGTGTCGCGAAGCGCCTGATCGGGTTCCCCCTCAGGCCGCGGCGACGAGCTTGAAGCGGGCGATGCTGCCATGGAGATTGCCCGAGACCTGGCTGAGCTCCTCGATTGCCCCGCTCGACAGGCGGAGCGATTCCACCGTCTGCTGAGTCGCCTCGGTGAGCTGAACCAGCGCTTCACTGATCTGCTCGGCACCGGTTGCTTGCGCTTCCATGCCCTCGCTGACCGTTTCGAACCGCGGTACCAGCGTCAGCACCTGCGCGATGATCTCGGAGAGCTTGCCGCCAATGTCGTGCACATCGTGCAAGCCGCGCCGGACTTCTTCCGAAAACTTGTCCATCCCCATCACGCCGGCGGAGACGGCTGACTGGATGTCCTTCACCATCTGCTCGATGTCATAGGTCGCAACCGCCGTCTGGTCGGCGAGCCGGCGGATCTCCGACGAGACGACTGCGAACCCGCGTCCATATTCGCCCGCCTTCTCGGCCTCGATCGCCGCGTTGAGGGACAGGAGATTGGTCTGGTCGGCGACCTTGGTGATGGTGGTCACGACCTGGTTGATGTCGCTGGCCTTCTCGTTCAGCACGGCCAGCTTGGCGTTGATCGAGCTCGCCGCTTCCATCACCTGGCCCATCGTCTCTTCCATCTGGGTCAGCCCGGATTGGCCGCTTGTCGCCAGCTCGGCCGCATGTTCCGCAACCGTCGCCACATCGTTGATCGTGCGGACCAGCTCCTTCGATGTCGCTGCGATCTCGCGGGAGGTCGCGCCGATCTCCGTCGTGGTGGCGGCGACTTCGGTTGCGGTTGCCTGTTGCTGCTTCGAGGTGGCGGCGATCTCGGTCATCGATGTGTTGACCCGAATGCCCGATCGCTGGACGTGCCCGACCAGCTCCATGACCTCGTCCGCCATGCGGTTGTACCCGTCGCCGACATCGCCAAGCTCGTCCTGCCGCTCGATTGTCATGCGCTGGGTGAAATCGCCCTGCCGCATCGCATCCATCAGCACCGTCAGCCGCGCTAGCGGCGGCATGATCGCGCGCAGCAGGAAAAAGCCGGCGATCGCCGCGATCACCACCGCCATCGCGATGCTGATTATCACGGCAGTGAGGAGCGCGCGCATCTGGCCATCGATGCCTTCGAGCTCGGCGCTGGCCAACTTCTGATTGAGCTGCGAAACATCGGCCATCGCCTGGAACGCGGCGTTGAACTTCCGCTCGAAATCCGGAAAGTACCTGTCTTTCACCGCCTGGATGTCGTCCTGTCCGGCGGATCGTCCAAGCATTGCGGTGCTGGCGTCGCGATAGCTGGCATAGGCGATCTGGAACTTCGCGAACGCGCTGCGATCGGCGTCCGAAGTAATGGTGCGCTGGTAATCCGCGAAGAGATGATCGAGCTTGGCCTGGTCATTGGCGAGGAGCGACTCGTTCCGTACCCTTGCCTCCGCGTCGCGCTCGATGACCTGATGCGTGACGATCTGATAGTCGGCGGCAAGGGCATCCTTGATCAGGCCACTCTGGTACAGCCCGGGTACGGCATCGGTCTCAATAGCCGCAGTATGTTGATCGATCGCGCCCAGATAGGAATAGACGAAACCGCCAATCCCTACCATGATCAGCAGGATCAAACCGAAGCTTCCCAATATTCTATTGCGAACGCTGAGAGTCTTCATTGTGCAATCCCACGCGCGAAAGAGGACAGAGTCCCGAGGCCGGAATCTGGTGCCTTGCCTTACTCACATTCAGTGTGAGAGGTGATGCAGTAGACCACAAAATCTGCCTCCAAACATTACTGCTTTAGAGTTAACGTCAACCTAACATTGACTTAGGTCTAATTACGGTACCGGAACCAATATCGGCCTCGGAACTTGGTGCGCCCGGTCGGCGGTGTCACGATACTATGAGATCCTGCCGATCCATTGGCACCGGCTCGGCCGGTACATTGGGGCGCGCCATTCTCCGGCATTCGCTAGGAACAGGACGGGCCCGGCTTTCAGCTTCCGCTCATCTGCGCCGAAACCGTTCTCCCGGCCGTCACCAGGGCGTCGCCCAGCGCCTCCAGGCCGCGCTTCTTGACCGCGCTGCCGATGCCGATCGCGACCAGCGCATGGCTCGGCTTGCCGCTCGCTTTCCACACCGGGGCGGCGAGCACGGCGACACCGGCGATATAATTGCCGTCATCGACCGCGAAACCCTGGGCGCGCGTTTCGGCGACCTGAGCCCGCCATGCGTCGAAGCTCGGCGGCTCGTCCCAGCGGAGTGCCCTGAACCGCCGGGCGAGGTCTGCCTCGGGATAATCGCCGAAGGCTGCAATGCACCGGCCGGTGGCGCTGATCAGCGCTGGAAAGCGGCTCCCGACCTGGGTGCTGAGCTGGATATTATTGCCCGAGCGGGAGACGGCGACCGCGATGATATGATCGAGCCCGACGATCTGCACGCCGAGCATCGTCACGCCGAAATCCCCGGCGATGCGATCAAGTACCGGCTGGACGAGATCGGGGAACTGGTTCCGCCGCAGCCATTGCCGCGCCAGGGTCAGCACACCGGCATCGAGCGCATAGCGCTTCGTGTCCGGATCGAACGCGATCAGTTCCTCCTCGGCAAGCGCGCGCAGCACATAAAGGCAGGTGCTCGGCACCAGCCCCAGCTCCCGGGCGATCGCCTGAACGCCCAGCGGCGTGTCGCTCTTGCCGAGCAGCCGCAGGATCGCCGCCGCCCGTGCAATCGCGGGCGCTTTGCTGGGAGCAAGTGAAGACTCGGTCATTTCAGCTCCTCGCATCGCCCCGGCGATGTCCTTGTTGTTCAATATACAGAACACTATTCGATATATGCAACAGTTTTGCGGCGTGACATAGATTTGGCGAACGAGGAGCGATCCACAATGGGCTCCCGCGACGCGAAAAGACTGGTGCGCGATGAAGCTGACTGATTACTCAGACTATGCGGATGCGATCGCGTACGCCGACACCAATGCGCCCTGGGCGCTGTTCGACGGTGACCGCGACCAGCTGAACATCGCGCATGAATGCATCACCCGCCACGCCGATGGCAGCGGCCGCGCCGCCGTGCGCCTCGCGCATGCTGATGGCCGCGACGAGGTCCTCAGCTTCGACGAAATCTCCGCCGGCGCCGCGCAGTTCGCGCACTGGCTCGACGCGAACGGCATCACCCCCGGCGATCGCATCGCCTTCATGCTCGAGCCGTCGCTGCCTTTCTATGTCTGCCTGTTCGGCGCGATGCAGTCGGGCGCGATCAGCGTGCCGCTGTTCACCCTGTTCGGCCTGGACGGGCTTCGCCTGCGCATCGACGATTGCAAACCCAAGCTGCTGATCACCAACCGCGAAAAGGCCGAGCTCGCCCGCCAGATCGAGGGCGTCACCGTGATCATCGCCGATGATGGTCTGCTCGACGAGATCGCCGCCTTCCCGGCCGCCTATGCGCCGCAGACCAAGGCGACCGATCTCGCCGTCTTCCAATACACCTCGGGCACCACCCGCGAGCTGCCTGAGGCCGTCAAGCACACCCACCGCGCGCTGGTGACCCTGATGTTCGCCGCGCTCTACGGCACCGGCATCCGGCCCGGCGACGACTTTTTCTGCCCCTCATCGCCCGCCTGGGGGCACGGCCTGTGGCACGGCACGCTCGCGCCGCTCGGGCTCGGCGTCTCGACCGGCACCTTTGTCGGCCGCTTCGATGCAGTCCGGCTGATGAAGGCGCTGCAGGATTACCGCATCACCAACATGTCGGCCGCCGCCACCCATTATCGGATGATGAAGAATAGCGGCCGGGCAGGGGACTTCAGCTTCGCGATCCGCAAGCTCTCCTACACCGGCGAGCCGATCGATCCGGCCACGCTCGATTTCATCGAAGAGACGTTCCACGTCCCGGCCTGCAGCATGTACGGCACCACTGAGATCGGCGTCGTGCTGGTCAACTTCCCCGGCGCTGCGGATTTCGCGGTCAAGCCCGGCTCGCTCGGTAAGGCAGTCCCCGGCCAGCGCCTCGAGGTCCAGAACCCCGATGGTTCTCCCACCGCGCCAGGCGTCGTCGGCGAACTGATGCTGTGGCGCCGCGACCGCTGGGAGACGACCAAGGATTTGGCGAAGATCGACGAAGACGGCTATTTCTATCACTGCGGCCGCGCCGACGATGTGATCATTTCCGCCGGCTGGACGATGAGCGCGGTCGAAATCGAAAACACCATGCTCAAGCACGCCGATGTGCAGGAATGCGCCGTGATCGGCGCGCCCGATGCGACGCGCGGGCTGGTCGTGAAGGCCTTCGTCGTCAGCAGCCGCGCGCCGAGCGACGCCTTCGTCACTGAATTGCAGAATTTCACGCGCGAGCGCCTCGCCCAGCATGAATTCCCCCGCCTCGTCGAATTCGTCGCCGAGCTTCCCAAGACGCCTGCGGGGAAAGTCCACCGCAAGATTCTGCGCGACCGCGAAGCCGCGGCCGCCCTCGCCCTCACCAACTGAATTTCAGGAGAAGATTGATATGGCTACCGTTCTCGAAAAAGCCGAACAGCGCTTTCCCAAGATCACCGAGCAGGGCCTCGACGATCTGCGCCAGCGCATCGGCGTCAAGATCGAAAATACGATCGAGCCGTGGAACTATGAAGCCACGCGGGATGCGATCCGTCACTATGCGCACGGCATCGGCGACGATAACCCGCTGTGGAACGATCCGGCTTATGCCGAGAAGACGAAGTACGGCACGCTCGTCGCGCTGCCGAGCTTCCTGTTCACCACCAGCCGGATCATCTCGGGCTATTGCGGCGGCCTGTCGGGCGTTCACGCGATGTGGGCGGGTGCCGACTGGACCTGGCACAAGCCGGTGCTGCGCAACGACACGATCCGCACCGAGGCCTATCTGAAGGATCTGGTCGAGCATCAGACCAAGTTCGCCGGCCGCAGCTTCCAGCAGATCTATCACGTCGATTTCTTCAACCAGGGCGGCGACAAGGTTGCCGAGGGCGACAGCTGGGTGTTCCGCACCGACCGCGACGAAGCGCGCGAGCGCGGCACGAAATACACCGAGGCGCGCGGCCGGGTCGAGCAGTACACCGAGGAAGAGCTCGCTGAATTCACCCGCCTGTATCAGGAAGAGGAAGTTCGCGGCGCGACCCCGCGCTATTGGGAAGACGTCAATGTCGGCGATCAGCTGCCGCGCATGATGAAGGGGCCGATGACGGTCACTGGCTTCATCTGTTACGCGCAAGGCTGGGGCGGGCTTTACATCCGCGCCAACAAGCTCGCCAACCAGATGCAGCAGGCGCATCCGGGCCTCGGCATCCGCAACCGTTTCAACGTGCCGGATTGCCCCGAGCGCGTTCACTGGGACGAGGCGTTCGCGCTCGAAGTCGGCGCGCCGGGTGCTTATGATTACGGGCCCGAGCGCTGCTCATGGTTGACCCATCACGTCACCAACTGGATCGGCGACGATGGCTTCCTGGTGAAGTCGAAGTGCCAGATCCGCCGCCACAATCCGGATGGCGACGCGATCTATATCGATGGTTCGGTGATCCGGAAGTTCGAGGAGAACGGCAAGAAATATGTCGAGATCCAACAACAGGCGACCACCCATCGCGGCGAGAACTCAGCCTTCGGCACCGCGATCGCCGAGCTGCCGAGCCGGGCATAAATATAAGCCCCTCCCCTTCAGGGGAGGGGTTGGGGTTGGGGGCGCGCGTCTGCGCACTCAAAAGACTTCCCACCCCTAGGATCGAAGCGTCGAGCGGGGCCTCGAGCCCCCCTCGACCGGGCCCCACCAAAT
>Ga0307508_10001758_pt1 | contig 24072 bp, 32 predicted proteins | sample 9_EM_MG_FD_203089 | JGI IMG/M metagenome (GOLD analysis project Ga0307508, IMG submission 203089) | Populus trichocarpa ectomycorrhiza microbial communities from riparian zone in the Pacific Northwest, United States - 9_EM | ecosystem: Host-associated > Plants > Roots > Unclassified | place... | reverse complement strand
ACCAAAACGTAAAACCAGCGCCCCCCCCCCCCCCCCCCCCCGGCCCGCATGCCGACGCCGCCGGAGAGCAAGCGGCAGTCATAACGTACATAGCGATCGTTACGACGCCAGAGCGCATGTTCCCTCGCCCGTCCTGGTCGCAGCGGGCGCGCGGAGCAAGCCCAACAGTCCGAAGAACGGGCGCTTGGACCTACCACGACATTCGGTCCGCCCACCACTGCATTCTCTCATCCATGGTTCTTTGGAATTCCGTGTGGGGTGGGGGGACACACGGTGTGCGTGGGCCTTGCGCTGATTGGCGCCGGGGACTTTCGTCGGCCGGAACGGAAGGGGGATCACTCAGGAACCAGGAACGGTCGCCCCCTTCCAAGGCGCCGGGCTAGTAGTTACGTACTCTACCTAGATACATACATACACCGCCATAGGGTGGGGTGTGAAGAATTTTACGGGGCAAGCGGAGAAGAAGAAAAGACGGCGCAGAAGGACAGGAAGCGGAAGGTCGCTATCGATGCTTCGCACGGTCTGCAGCTACACGAGTGCGCAAAGCACACATGTATGTACATAAGAGCAAAGAGGTGATCGCACGATCGCAGCTCGTGGGGTCTCGTGGTGCCCATCGGCGTGGTGGGAAGCTACATACGGACATGGTGCTCTGCGCAGGGCTGAAGCAAGCACTGGATCTGTTCTACCATCCGGCTGCTTCCTGTCGGCAACGCAGGAATTTGGGCCACTCTCTCACGGCCATCCCATTACATACATATGTGTAACTCCCGAGCCCCGGGCGAAACGGAACCGTGAAACAAAAGCCCTCGCGCTCACGAGCAACTTTTCGATTGGCCGAATCTGCCGGCAAAGGGGACAATTTTGTTTCCCCCTGCACTGCAGAAAAGAGGAGTGAAAGAAAAGCTCCGCCACTTGTTTCAGCGGGTCTGCTTGTAGACGGGCCGCGCTACGTGGTCTCCCTCTTGTAGGTATGATATGTGGGTTCCAAGACGAACGGGCAAGGAACGGAAAGGAACGCCAGTAGATAGGCTTCTTCCGTGCATCCCGCATTGCATGCAGGTACAGAGTTTTCTTCGTTCGCCACACCCTTCATGGTTGTGTGGTTAATTGGCTGGGCGAAGGTTACCGCAGCCGTCGCAACTGCTGCTATGTACCCCTCGCGCCGCCTCGCCTCGCCTCTGGAGTCCGGACATGCACCGATGGCTGGCTGCGCCGGATGGCGCGCGGCGGATGCGAGCGATGCGGCTTTTCTCCGAATCCCCCATTCGGCCGGAGGGAGAGGTCTTTGTTGCGGCTGACTGCGGCGGCGGTGATGGTGGTGGTGCGTGATGTACCCGTTGGCTGGCAGTGGCGCCTGGAACTACCTACGTGTACTCTGCATCGGTGCTTGGCGGCCATCGGCGCCGATCAACGGCTCGGTGGTGCATGCATTTCAGCCGTCCGCGACTTGTGTGCACACAGGTCTCCTCCGGTTCGTCGGCTCGGCATCGACGCATCGAGCACAGCGCAATATTCCTCATCTGCACACACTTGGCCCTGACGGGAACAGAAGCCAAGGTCGACGGGCTACGTATCTGCAAGCAGGCCCTGCAACAGGAAGCGGAGTCCGCCAACAGGTGCGATGTCGCACGTGCGGGGTAAGCGGACGGAGAGGAATGGGCCCTGCCGAAAGGCAGACTTCCCCTTGTTGGGGCAAACAGGGGAAACATCGGTACATGTGCTTGCGCTCGGCGCTTCATCATTCGTCCGGGGAGCTCGGGAGTCGAGAGCTGCCCGCGCCGACTCCGCGCGGTGCTGTGCTTCGGAAGCGGTCATGCGTGGGGCTCGAGACGGCACTTCCATCTCGCGCGAGAGAGCTGTCTGTGATTGCACCTTGCTGCCGAACGGATACGAGTTGTCGCCACGCGACTTGGATCCAAGTACCCAGGTAGGTACGTGTACGCGCCACCCCCATCCCGCCTGGAAGCAAAGCTTGCTGACTCGCAGCGCAGAGAGCTCAACACGGCACGGAGGATGCAATGAGCTGTCGCTTCAAGCGACCCCGCATGCCCCTCCCTCCCGCTGTCGCGCTCATATGTATCCAGGAATCACGAGGCCCCTGTGGTCGAGACCGTGCTCTGCTCGCATGTGGTCATTCTCCTCTTCCCGATTGGAACCCGACAGATATGGATGACCATGGGCCGTATCTAACGCGCCGATTGCGGTATCAGCCAACTGTGGTGCGTGGTCCCCGCAGCAGACTCGGAGGACGAATATGTAGCTGATTTCCGGTATTGGTCAGCAATGAAGGCAGGCCCCGATTGCGATGGCGGGGGGGAATGTACGCTGCGCTACCAGACTCGGGATGCCACCATTCATTGGCTTTTAATATCCGCTTGTCCAAATTTGGACTCCGAGTGATGTTGCGTGGAGTTGCTGCGAGGTTGACTGTAGATCGAGCGGCTACTCTAGCGAGTGAACTGACAGAAAGTCCTGGGATATATCCCCTTCGAGCACATCTCTCTCCGTCTACGTAGAGCTATATCCTGCGGCGCACGTATGTGGGCGTTCCCTGTTCTAACTTTCGGCTCGAGGCGTCGCGGGAGAACACACCGAGGGGTCCAGCAAGTCGGAATGGCCCTTTGCGGCTGGATCTATGTCCTTGAAGCCCCAGCGGCCAATCACCGCAGAATGCGTCGCTCATTGGACCGGGTGTGTGTATCGGACCGTAGGAGCTCGCACCCGTCCACAACGGCCCGCGGGCTGGAACATGGGAAGATGCGACCCCATTGGGGCTCCGATTCGACCGTGGGCTCCCCAGCAGTGCCGCGAGTCCGTGGACCCGGTGGGATTGGGTCGCTTTGACACACAGCCTCCCCAATGACGGCTACAGTTTCGACCGAAGCCAATGAGGGGATGTCGTATATTATGTACTCCGCCGGAGGAGTGCGGAACCGGCTGGGTCGCACGGGAGATGGCAGCCGCGGGTCCATATTGCCATTCTTCGGGCCGAGAATCTGATGCCGTAAGGGAGGAAGTGTCTTGACTGAATGGCAGATGCTGGAGAGCACTTCGTACCGAGATTTTTTTATTTTTTTTTTGTTTATTCATACCCGTATATAGCCTTACTAGGTTATGGCGGCGCACTTTTTGTCCAGTTTTCCCGTCCGCTGTCCGCGCGGTGGCGGCACGTTGCAAGCTCCCGTTGCCCTCCGCCCAGGCCTGTTCCAGGATATAGGCACACCAGAGAAATCACAAAGGAAACAAATCCGAATGAGTGGAGAACGAAGAAAGAACAAAAGGGAAGTGCGGCCCGCCCCCTAGACCTCGTCTGCGGATGCCGTGGAAAAGGGTGTGGATAGGAACAGCGGTAGCTCCTCCGCCTCCGTGCTCCTCTCCTCTTCCCGCTCCCGGCGCTCCCGGAGCTCCCCTTCTGACGCCCCGCTCCCTGAACTTCGTTCCGAGATTGGTAGCACTGTGGTATGATTACGTGGGCCCACCAAAACTGCCAATCTTCCGTTCCCAAGACGCCGCGGGAGGTACTAGATACACAGTTAGGGGGGGGGGGGGGGGGGGGGGAGGATCTGGCCTGTCTACGAACAAAACGAGAGAAAGAAAAAACCAATCTGCCTAGCAGCCCAAGAGGCTAGGAACATATTGATAAGTAGGGTTTCCTCACTTTTTGTATACTCCTAGTGACAGCTTTTGTAGGAATGTATGCAGTCAGAAACCCGACTCGTATGATATGTACATCCACTGGCGCTTGGGGTGACGACATCGCCGGCGGGCACCGTGACGGCCCGTGATTGGAAGTGTATGCACGTATGTCCGCAGGATGACGGCCCCGGCAGCCATGGCTTCCCACGGCGGACCGACCGCCCTCCCACCACGTATCCACTGATTAGAATGCTCTACAGCCTGCTCACAGCTGGATGTCTAGGAATGGCGGAATTAGGCCTCTTTTTTCTTTCTTCCTTTCGTTTGGCCTGATCAGCGGCGACGCCTGCCAGTGCTCAGAGCGGGTTGACAACATAATCCCTCGCCGGTTCGTTCGCTGGTCCTATTAATCTCAGTTCCCGTCGCAGTTAACCCCTGACTGGACCTCCCATTTCCCTTGGGCCGGGCTCTTTCTTGAGTCTGGCTCATCCTCTTTTGTTTAATCGTTAATTGCATACCACCTATCTAGATCATGGCGATGTACACACACCGGTTCTGAGTCTGGCTCATTTTCATCAGCAGCACGCGAGTGGAGTACCCTCGAGTGATATTTCATGGCACTCGGGCGGACAGTCAAGCTGCCACCCGTGCGAGGGGCTCCGATAAGCGCTACCTGCTGGCGGTAAGCTCTGCTATGTGTGTGTGATCAGCACAGGTGGGCCATCGGTAGCCAAGACCCAAGGCCGAATTGAGCGACGAAACGCCAACTCACTCCCGGAAAGTCAGCATTTGATATTTTACAACATGTACCGAAACCATGTGTACAGCTTCGAGCCCCAAATCCCCCTGGTGCGCGCCGGGATCAGAGCCTTCTCTCGTCAAAGCCCCGCCGCTAATTAGCCTTGTCGGTCTCCCTCCAGTCCCGAGAACACCTGGCACGAGGACGGCCATCAATCCCCTCTTGGCCCCCCGAGCGAGGACCTGCAAGCTGACCTCCTCAGCGCCCAGTGTTCTCCGCACCAGTCTCTCCTTGACGCAATCGAGCTTCATCCGGAGCCGAGCGTTTCGACCTCCTGTACGGCGGTTGGCTTCCTGGAACTTCTCGTATCCGTCGAAATTGACGCTGCTGCCGGCGGTTCTGGACGAGGTGAATATGCCGAACGACGTCGCTGTCGAAGTCAACCTTGTTCTCGTGGTCGTCGGTGGCGTTGCGTCCGGTCTTGGCCTGCGCGCCGAACCGGTAGCTGCTGCGGAACTGCACTCCAGGGATGTCGACGGCGAGGCTATATCACGCCGGGAGGCGGCGGTTAGTGGGCCCCTAGTTGACTGAGGAGGTAAAGGTCCGTTGGCACTCTGAGCAGCCTGTTCACCCCCCGCACGCACCTCCCCCCCGGGTAGCAACAAGCGGCGACACGGACACGACCGCGATATCGTCGTCGCTACTCAGTAGAGGCTGGAAGTCGGCGCCTCTAGCTAGCCCCACCAACATGGTTCGTCACTCACAGCCGAGTAGAGGTCGGTCGGTTCGAATTTCCATCGTAAATTTCATCACAATACGATACCACTTCCGCACTTTCCAAAGTCAGACACAAGCGAGCGGAAAGACCTCGAAAAAAAAAAGCCAAAGTGTTCCGGTACGGGGGCTAGCATAGAAGCTCCGAGTGTGGTGATTGTGGCTGTCGGGTCCCGATTTCCAGCACCCCGCCCCCCGGGTTGAGTATGAGGGCTGGACTCGCTGCCTGACTGTCTGCACCTCTTCACCACCGCCACGCTCGCTGTCTGCCGCCGCTTTTCCCACCCACCATACCGCTCCGGACTTGGCTGAAGGAGGGATTCGGATTGTCACTGTCGCACGCTTGGCTTACTCGCTCGGTTTATGTACGTGCTTAGTTTCTTGTTCGGATGTTCGTATAGACGGAGCGGGAAATGCGGTGATTCACGGGGCATGAGGACAAGGAATCACTAGGTGAGAGTGAGAGGTGCCAGCGCTGTTTTTTTTCCGACTTTCTTTCAATCTCCTTGCGCGTGCTCCACCAGACCGTGCCGCATATCACTGTCCTCGCAGTACATGGGGGCCTGAAATATTTGTGGCTGGACGTGTGTGGCGCAGGCAATAGTGACACATATTGTTAGGCCTCCCCACGGTGAAGGTTCTCTTCAATAATGCCACCAGTTATTGCTTGTTTCTGAACGTTCGCCTGGTTGAGCTCTATCGTTCAGGCTATTCAACGCTTTTTTTGACGGGCATTGCTGCTGAATTTAATGTTCCGCTATAAACCTTACACATCATGAGGATATACAGTTACATGTTCCCCGCCCACTGCTCCAGAACCTGCAGCACCTTGTGCGCTCCGTCGCGCAACTTATTTAAGCTATACGACATGTTGCAGAGTATCGGAAAGCAATACGTGGGGGCGCTCATAATGTAGCAGGATCGCTAAACCTTTATACACTTCCTATTAGGGCTTGATTCATTGTAGGAATTGCAATTGTCTCATTGTCACGCACTCGTCCCGAATGTTGCAGAAATATCCAAACCCTAACTACCTTTAGCGAACAGAAGTGGGGGGGGGGGGGGACATCAATTTTATTTCGCATCTATCAGCCTGTGCAAGACTACGGCGAACGCCAGCAACGACACCAACCCTTATCCGTCCGCAAGTCTAGCTGTGCGGCTCTCCCTTTGGCCCTACTGGCCATCTCCCCATCCACACCTACTGCCAGTTGCCACCAACTCTCCCTCCCTCTGCCAGTCCTGCTTCCACCTCCAAGCCCCTCATCCTCCTGCTCCCCAGGCCCATAACTTCCTCTCTCCCGTTCATCTTCCCTGGCCTTTCGGCCTACATCGGTTGTCTCCAGAAATTTGAGTATTGCATCGGTACAACGCTCATCTGCAAAGAGATCGGCAATTCGGAACCGGTCACGTCCACGCTTTGTATGTACTCTGACTTCCTTCCAAAGTACCTTTTGCTGTCGGCGCCATGCTGTGCATACCTTGAACAGATGTTCTCGCGTTTGGGTGATCCCTGGTTGGTGACACCACCAGCACGTATCGTCTTCTCGGCTTCCAATCCATCGTAGGTAATTACCAGTCAGGGCATGCCCAGTCTTCAGCTGGTAGTACCGGGCTGCCGTACCCTTCTTTGACTTTGCTGGTACTGGATTGGGTCGATTCTTACGCCACTGACGGCACTTCACGTTGTAACTTGGATTGGTTATTCGTGAATACGCCCAGTCCTTTGCTTCCTCCCACTTTTTCTCCTCTATCTGTCTTGATAGGTGTGCTAGCGAGGTATGTGGCATACGTCTTGGCCGGTTGTCAATGGTGAGCCATTCAACGCCGTGTTCATGTGGTTGGTCTGCAGCGACTTTCGCACATTCATCTGCTTTTTCATTGCCTATGATTCTTTCGTGGGCAGGCACCATCGAATTTCCACTGGACAGTCGATCTCTGCCAGTATACGTCTTGCCTGAAGTGCGAAGATCTGGCCAGGGCCAACCTCCACAGTCTGCATCCGTCGGATTGCTGCCTGTGCATCTGTAAAGCGAACAGAAGTGGTTTCGGTGTTTGGACTTGGGCCGGAACGGCCAAGTCGAATCAGCGGTGGAGCTGCGGCAGCCGCCGACTGCACGCCAGGTCCAAGACTTCGTGATCGTAGACTAGTTGCGGTCAACTTGGTTTGACGTCACCATGGACTATTCTATGAAAGTGACGTATGCGATTGCCGCATACCAATGACAAGTTCGAGAAACCATGTGCATACAAGCCGTCTTGCCAGCCCCAAAGATCTTCATTGCCCCCCAACAAAAGTTGGAAATATATGACGATCTTCGGGCAAGAAAGCTGAAAAAGGAAAGACCTGGATGAAATACACACCAAAAAACCTGATATAAAAACAAACGCAGACCAAGCACGGGAAGTAACAGTTTTGCCTCCCCAACCAAAATAAAACCAAAAAAAATAATCGAAGAAACCCCCCCCCCATGTGGTACCCAAGAGATGCGAACAATCCAACCGCCTAAAATTCCGTCAGTCGTAACAGAAATGTTATCGTCATCCATCTCCTGGCTCCTACGCTCGTTATTCTAAATGGTCGTTAATCATAAGCTTCGCAGTGAACATGCCACTGAGGCTGTCGCAGTCCTCCCGCGAATACTCCGCCGCCTGCCGCGATGCCAGGTATTGCTCTGATTCTTGCAGTTTAGCTCCGCATCCGTCATCCGTGGACAGGCTGGGGTTATACCGAACTTGGGCACCTGCTGGCTCATCGCCTTCATGTACTCCACCGCCTCCTTCTCATTGCCGGCCACCTGAACCGCCTGCCTTTGATCCCATTCGGCTGTGAACAGAATGAACCCCCGAGAAACCGTGCGGAAATGCGAGACGAGCATTCCGGCAAGATTACTGTTCTTCCCGATCAAAATTGTTGGCGATACTCGGAGTGGCCAGAGGAAGGATTTGCTTAGGTCGGGATGGGCGTTCTGTAGATTCTACATCAGAGACAAATATAAGTGATACTTTCACACCGGGTCATGGAAGAGTAGCTGCAGTGTGGAGCGAAGAGAGAAAAACCAACCAATTGATGGAACTGTTCCTGGAGGGTGGGGCCATCGTGTTCCCAAGTATTCAAACTCCATGTATCTCGCTCAAGACTGCTGAGGTGAATGAATATGGTAAGAAATATTCCAAACCAATCGGTCGAATTACGACCCAAGATATGCCCCTGAAGGTCCGCAAGCAGTTCCCTCTCCAAGGTCGCAACCCTGAATTCGAGTTGCGCGTCCAGCTGCTGGTTGATCAATCGCGGGAGCGGGATCAAGCCATCAACGTTGATCGATGTCATCCCGAGAGTGTTCGCACCCCAGATTCTCCATGAGCGGCGGAAGAAAAACGCCTGGGCAACCCAAATGCGCAATGCCTTCTTAACGAGGACGCTCTGTTCGGTCCCACTGTAAGCTTTTCCAGTATACTCTCAAGAGATTCAGAGCAGGGGGTTACCAGGTTCTTGTTGCCCTGGGCATATTCCTGAGCTGCTCTCATCGTACTGGCGACTATCGGGACCTCATCGCTGGACGGTCTCAATTCGTTGTCAATAACACACTGGACGTGCTTGTCGAGATAGTCATCGAAGGTTTCAGCCGACACTTCCCCTTTCAAGCCGTAGGACGTCGATGGAAGGCGATTAAAATCGGGACTACCGGGAACCCGCCACACAATGTGCTGAAGCAGGTTTGCATCACGGGGAACAAATCGATGCGCCGTCAGTCGAAGGGTTGGCGCGTACCCGTTGTGGACTTCAAAAATCTCCCCGTCAGAGTCGGCGGAACCAGTCGCCCCAGCGTTCCAAAACTGAATGTTGTTTATAAGTGATTCCACTCTGTCCTGATATATCACTAGGCAATAACCGTTAGTACAGGAAGTGATCCAGCTCCGAACCTCTAATACCTCTATCGAATACGGCTCTCTCCTTGAATTGTGCTGGGACGCAGATAGTTTTCCACAACTTCAAGGTGCGACATCGGTCGCATGGGATGCCGCCACGGCACTGGGGCCGAGCACTCGGTGTCAGATCACTAGCATGTTAAACGGACGGATCGTGGAGAGCTTACCTTCTCCTTGTATATTTTGCACCTGATGCAGACACCATGCTTCCGGTTCCTTCTGATCGCCTGGCGCTCAGTCTCGTCGGTGCGCCTCCTGTTGGTCCCCCTTCCTGACATCGCTCTCCTAGCGTCCTTACTCTTGGCGGTGCCGGTCGTCCCGGTGTTGTCGTCCCGATTGGTGCCGAATGGGACCAGAACATAGCATCCAGGTTCGTCGAGTTGACACGTTTCCAAGGGCCCTCTCAGCGGAGAGTCGCTGCCGGAGTTGCTGGGAGACGTTGAGCCCTGGGGACTGGATATGGGTGGGGTTGTATCATCCACAGATGGCGGCGGCTCATTTTCGAACAGTGGGAGTTGGCGGGAGATATGATTTAGGGATAGTCCAAGAGTGGCCGGTGGTGGTGGTGGACGAGGTGCGTGTTGATCGAGATTGTGCCCGTCCTGGATACTCGTGCTACAGTGACCTAAAGGCTGTTGGAGGAGGGTAGGATCGTTGTGGTGCGATCGCCCGCGATGGGATGCCACTTCTGGGGAGTATCTGTATCAGTAAGGTGGGGGCGGTGGTCGGCAGTGGTATGTGGTACCTCGATGTACGGGAAGTGGTAAATCTAGGATTGCAGGTATCGAACTACGCGGTGGTAGATTAATCCCAGAACTAGAAGCCAGAGGCTGTCAGAAGTCAGCCCAGTGCAGCGAGCCCAAACTGGTGCCGTCGGCCATGCGATTAGCCAGGACGAGGGGCACGCAGACAGGACGAGAGCCGGCAAGAAAAACAACGACAACGCAAGGCACTCACTTGGCTAGTTGCCGCGTATACGGTGGGCTCGGGGGCTGGAAATACGGCGGCGGAAACCGCGTAACCCCCATCAGGCTGCATGAAGAAATTCGGCGCAGAACCTCGCCGGTCTGTGTGTGTGGGTCTCAGCAACTGAAAAAGGAGTCCTCCCACCCTCCATGAACACGACAGGACGCATCCACATCAATAAGACGCCGTTACCGGTGTTCGGTGACGAACATGGTTTCCGCACGCGTTCTCGCATGCTCGTGGTAGGCGATTGTGAGAACGATGGGAGAAGTTACCTTGGCTATTGTAGTGGAATTCCTCGTTGAAGAGCGGACTCTGAGCCCGGCCGTGGTCCCACCTGTGCAGGCAAAGTTGCTCCCGTATCAGCAGAGCTCCTGTGGCACAGATACCCTCGAACCGGAAGAACTTGTCAACAGTAGATGCTGCCCGGACATGGACACAACAAAGAATTATCGCTCCCATACCATTGATCGCTGCTGCTGCTGCTGTGCTCCCCTTGCTCCGGGTGTTGTTGCGCCCTCACAGCGTGGTATTCCGCCGCCGAGTGTCGGCTGGTTACAGTTAACAGACTCCTTCTCCTTTCATTTTGGAATAACGACCGGCAGCAGTCGGAGGAACGTACCGGGCCATGGTCAGCAGATCGTAGGAGGTATCCTTTAGGTGATAAGTAGCCGAAGGGGGATTCTGTTCGAGACGCGAGGTATGATTCCGATGACGGGCGATTCAGCTGATAAGAAGGACCTTCCTGTGTGAGGGGCCGGATCCCGTGAGTTTTGTCTGGCTCGGGGCATATATCCTGCCAGCTGCTTATAGAGAAGAATCAAGTTCTTTACCGGTGCAAAACTTCAGCAGTCATGGTCATTCTGTGTGCGCACGGTGAGATGAACCCGAGGGACTGGCGATTCGCTAGAGATTCCGGGACAGGCATGAGGAGGAGAGAAGAGGGGGCACAGTGGGTGATTGGCTGCACCTACCTTTGTTGACGTGTTTTGGCTGGTTGCTAGATTTTGCGACTTGTACACATTCGTCGCCGGTCCAGCCTGCTGCCTGTCAGGCCGGTCCGGCTGGTGTCAAGGACAATCCCAACCGCGGAGGCTTCACTTACCACCAATCCGAAGACAAAAAGAATGAATTATTTTTTGTGAGCCGTGTAGAGCGTTTTCCTCTGGACAACTAAGCATGCCTACAAGGGCTTGAGCGAGCCGCCTGGCGCTGAAGGTGGTGATGTCGATGTCTCAGGTTCGAACGCTCGATGCGCGCAAATGTAGTCTGTCTGCTCGCAAGACAGTCAGAGGTCCAGCCATCGCCGACAAACGAAGCGCCATCCGCTCAGTTGCTCTCGCTGTTGTATACATAGCCGGGTTTTTCTTTTTATTATTCCGGAAAACGTGTATCTCTCGCTATTAGGAGAGTATGCCGAGAAACAAAAAAGGAAATAAAGAGTGAAGACTCCGAGCCACATGTCGGGCGTGGTTGCGTACTCGGTAGTTGCTTACGGATCATTCGTCCAACCGTGGCCCGTTCGACTCTGAGATATCTATATCACATTATTCCTCAACCAACATTTGATTTCCGCATCATTCAGCTTTGGTCCTGTTCTGAATTCAGATAATGCTGGCTCCAGTGCTATCATCAGTCTGCATGCAAACCGACTACTTAGCTAGAGTATGGAGAAGATTGGAAACGCGCATACCGCTCCAGCTCCAGTTACATCGAAGTTGCTTTTGGCTGGCACGACCGTAATCACTTCGGGCTGCCTCGCGGACCCGCAATCATAACCTGCACGGAAATACCAACACTCCGGAGCGAACACGCGTCTACGAGTGAGTTTGTGTGCATCCCTACCCTACGGAGAGCGGAAAGTCCGAGCTCATCGTCATTGGCAACCGTGCCGACCAGAGGCATCCCCGCTCGTGAGCCCATATCGCGGCGGGATGTGCAGATGGGGAGCGATGTGATGCGTTCGTGGACGTACGCTGTGGGTGCGCGCTTACCATTGGGGGTGGCTATTGTAGCATTTACAATATCACCTGCGTCGGGTTTCCCCACAACTTCCCTACCACAGGAACCCGTCTCTGGGGGAATTGCTCTCGATCGCTCCTGTGCTGATGCCGATCCGGGGAGACCTCACCGGCCATACACCCCCCAATCGACCGCATCAACTGCAAGATGTTTTGGGTGCATCGCAGCCTGACGAACCACATGCGCAGGCCCGCGATTAGGCAGAGGGATTTCGGTCCGTCCGGCTATGTACGAGGGTTATGCACTGCCGGGAGGTGCAGAGAAAGCCACATATCTACGCGTATGCGGTTTGTGTGTCGTTGATTGGCGGCTGCAGCAAGTCACGGTAAGTACGTAACCTCTGATGTGGGGTGTGTTCTCGAGATACCCCACTCACCCCCACGGATACCAACTGAACAGCAAAAACCGGCTGCGAAAACTTGCCGCCGAAGAGATAGCTATTATATAGATACCAATATTCGAAACGGCTGTACATACCGACACCTTAGGTCGGGAGCTAATACGGACCGTTGGGCTTTAATTCTTCCTCCAGCTGCCTCTTCCGGCGGTGCTGTAGGATGCCGCGTGTCTTGGGCATGAAGAACGAGACGATCGTGGTGGCTCTGCTCATCCGGGCATGACATCAATAGATGCTACCGTCCGCGTTTGTCGCCATAATGACAGTGTAAAAGAGCACGGCTAATAGGAGCCTCCGAAAAAAACACGAGATCCCAGCCCCGATCTTCCCTGGCTTCATTCTGCCTTGATGAGTTGTCCCTCCGTAACTTGATGCCGCCGCTTTAAGTATATGCTGTGCAAGTGAGGAGTAGGCGTAGAACCACATGCCAACATGTAAACTGTTTGTATTGGAATTGGCTTCGAATTTATGCCGAAGACTAATGCAGGTATCTAATGAATCCCTCGGCTGATATATCTGGGAGGAAATATTGATAGCATGTACCAAGAACTCGAACACTATCATAAAAACCGTGTCGGTGAGAGTCAGACATCAGTAGAATATAGAGCACCCATGCAAATATTCCGATGAGCCAAACATTGCGGCAGTGGAATCCAGTCGGTAATCGTCTGGCTACGACCTGTCTCCGCGGACGGAGGTGCGAACTGTGCCATACAACGCAACGATAATCGCTAGCTCGATACTGGAGGCTCAACCCAACGGAGGACTTCCGCTGGGATGCGTTCATATGTTTACGAACCAGCAATGAACGCCGACCAGAAGGGAGGGTGGACAGCCGAGCATGGTTATCATGAATTTATTAGTATGTTGATAACAAACAAGTGCGGGAATATTGTATGGGTGTGGGTGTGGGGGAGGTTTGTAGGATGTTATCACCAAACCTCTCACAACCAGCACCGCATGGTCGCCCCGTGAGTGCAGTCACTAGAGTCGGCGATGACCACTTGGGGGGGGTGTCCGAATTTCCATCCGGACTTTTATGAAGCGACCGAACAGAATTCACAGTTTTTGCGGGCAAGGTCCGCGGAATTCTTCTGGACACATCCTCCGGAACAGCCGACGCCTCAGTGACGAAGGGATGTGCTGACTAGGCTCCATGGCCGGTGAGTCTTGCCGGGGCTAGAGCACGTGCGAAGAACAGACCTCGACTAGAAGAGCCAACGCAGCGTCGAGATCGCGATGGGATAGGGACTCCATAGTCACACTGACAATCTCCCTGGACTATGTTCTCCAGGTGCATACAGGACGAGCACTTCAATATACAAGGCCAGACGAAGTTGCAACTAAGCGGCTCCCCGTCCGCCATTCCCCACCCCAAGACGACTGGGCTTACGACCTGTTCTCCGCCGAGTCTGACCATACGATTGCGGTGACAGAGTTGGGCTTCAACTTGCATCTCTTTGGCAAATGAGTAGATGCATAGCCGTTACTTACTCGCAGCTCCCAAAACTGGCGATGACCTTTTCTATCAGACGAAAACGGCCTCGCAACCCGCAAGCAAGAACGCACTCTATTGCGCCCGCCGCATCCGGCGCCGTAGACGGCCAGTAAATACACCTAGACCACTGTGTCGGTGGCGCAAGTCGATTAGGATACCGTTTATGAATATGTACCTTCTGCGCCATGATGACGGTGTGTGGTTTGCAAAAGCCGCTTAGCACTTGCTCTTGTCGAGCCGGAGAGGAGGGGTACAGGATAGAAAGCACCAATGGTATTGACAGCTCGGACAGGCTCTCCAAGCCAGGAGTGAAGTGATAGGCCATGGGCCGAGAGAAGCACACGTCCACGCGGGATGGTTAGAATGTCGAACCAAGCGGGCTAGGAAACGCACAGCAGCCAGTTTGGAGAACATCTGTAAAACCGATTTCGTTCCTCTGGAACAGTTGACATCCCCCCACCTAGGACAATCTATGGATAATGTAGATCTAAAAAATCTAGTCTACATTTCATTTGCACCCTTGGCACACCCAGCAGATTCTCGCGTTCATCAACCTCGAATCGTCCATCCTTTCATGACATCCGAACGTCCACGCCGTCTCAGTCGGTGGGTCCTGTTCATTGCCATCACCGGCTGTCGCCGGAAACGTCACGCTAACCCTTCCAACCGTCCTCTCCACCTCACGCAGTCCAGAAAAGCCGCCGACGGCGTCAAAGTGCGTCAGACCCAACAAGCCATCCAGTCCACGAGTAGCAATGAAATCGTAAAACTCGTGCACGAATGCCTCAGGGAACTGTACTTCCGGTGATCCCGTGGTGGGAGGCGTAGGGCTGCCCGTAGGAGCCCGGAATTGAAACTCGGTGGGGTGCAACTTGCCATCAAAGAAGGCCCAGGTACGCGGCACAATACGGCCACCAAAGATTTCTGTCTTGTAGCCGGTAGCCCAAGGCGTAGCTACCCCGCGGTATTCAATCAGCCGCTCATCGAGAGTCAACGAGAAGTGCCGATGAAGCATAATGAGCCCTAGTTTGGTGTGTACTCCATGACGGTGGAAGATCTCTCTGCAATTCGTGACACCAGCGACTAGTGAGAATCGATGTTGCAGAATCTAATGAAAGCAAAAAGGAGGACGGGCTAGAGGACGGGAAGAGAAACCTACCTCAAGAGAGAAACTTCCGTCTCTTGGATCAGATCCTTAGTTAAGGCTCGATGGGCATCCTCAAAGAGAGGAAGCTTGTTGAATAAATCGGGTACATAATCGGCTGGAGAGTACAACGACATGGTGAAATTCGTTGATGGGTAGATGGCTACTTTGGGGTAATCGCTACGTGTAGTCACCGAAAAACCGAGGCTGAAGATCGAGAAAGTTGTGTAAGAAAAGGAGGGATCAGAAAACTGGTCTCTTGGGAACAAACTGTGAACGCGCCGAGTACCGTTTCTTGGTCCTCAAACGTTTGATTTTCCGAGATTCCTGGAGGGTGAAATACTCGCCGGTCTACCTTCTCGTCAGGGGATCTCCCGGTTGGTGGGCAGCTACACGCACATTTTGGCTCTCCTTCCATGAAACAAGCAGTCACAAAGGCACGGAAACAGCGAACGGTTCAGACGAGCATCACAGTCTGCTGTTGGTGGTGGGGCGATTACCGTGAGGGTTGGGGTAACTGAGTGGGGGTCAAGAGATCTGGCGGGAACAACTCATCCGAGGGTATGTTCGCGTCGTAAACGGAAAGCTGATATGACGTGGGCGGTAGTGCTTCGTCTCTCTGGGTCTGTTGTTCATCAGACAACTGCTGGATGATTTAATTTGCTTGGATCCGAAGGGAGACTGCGAGTTAGCCGGCCGTCTTAGTGTCCAAATTCTGCCTACACTTTCTGATATGCAGATGAAATATTCGAGCACCGTTCGGACGAAGCACCAGTGGGTCGTACCCCTTAGTTGGGCAAAAGGATAACGCGATCCGCGGAGAGAGGGGAGGATGGAGACCGGCCATCGATTGGGCAGCTGGCAGCAAGCAGTGTATTCTCGATACCATGATCCATGTTTTCACATCGCTAGTTTGACAATGGGCCATGAAGAGCTTTTAGGTATGGTGCAGTGCTGTGAGGAATATTGAGGAAGAGGCTGCAAGCGGCGGGAGTTGAGAAGAGGGGGTGGCGGAGTTGGAGGAAAGGAGAGTGGGAACGGGGAGGGGAAGGGAATATGAGACAGGAGGAAGATAGTGGTACAACATCAAGCGCTATCCCATAGCCCATTGGATGGCCGGAACTAAGTGCTTAAGCTGGTTGGGGAGAATGTGAGGAATGTTAAAGCGGGGATAATATCCGGATTCGAACGCTCGGATGCGTATCCCAAGCAGCCAGAAACATTAACGCGCTTCATTAAACGTGAGGAATGCGCTGCGCAGCCCGATATCCGTCCACGGGTCCGTCCAGTGGGAAAGGCATAGCAGAGTGAGTGCGTAGATTCTGGTATACTTGACGCACCACCAGGACATCTTGGCCACAAGCCCAGGCCGCGTACTTCCCGCAGAGCCCTCAGATCAAGCAGAGCAGGCGAGAGGAAGGCAGCCGTCGATCTCCCGCGGTGGAGAAATTCATAACGACAACGCAAAGGGTGGGCGAAAACCCTGTTAATCGCAAAACCCCCCACTTGGTTCAAAATCGGTGGCAATCGCTGATACGGCCGGTGTACGTACTCCATTGCAACAATCGGAACCTTGAAGACTTTGAGATACGGAGGGAATTAACAAACGGGCCGGCAAACAAACAGCCTTCAGACCATCACCCACGTTCCTCGGTGAGTCATCGGCATTTGAAGAATAATACCGGCACTTACCACAGCTTCGGGAGAAGAGGGTATTCTGCCTATCTCGTTCGTCGTGTTTCCAGGTCCGTTGAGCGATATTTCGTTCTACCTATGAGTCATTCCGCTTAAACATCGAGCCAGACTTTATGGGACAGGAGGTTCATATACCGATTTCGAGTGACCATATGTGGGGCAATTCATGGATCCCACTTACTCGTATCTTATCTGCGGCCTGCTCCCCATACTGAAATATGTTGCTGAGAACTCTTCGCGGATGTGTTGAAGTGCGGGCTTTGTGTTGGTTACTTACTTGCGGGCGCTCCGGACGCTCCCCAGGCTAGTTTATGAGTAGCCCCGGCTCCCATCAATCTTCCTCGTCCCGCCTCTCCTTCACAATGGACGGACATCGAGTATTAATCGTTGAGTTGGAAGAAGATAAGAATGGTGCTCCAAGGTATATGATTTTTTTTCCGGCTATTTACGAAGTGTCTCTGCTCCGATCATGTATTTTTTTGGCTTTTGACGAATCGCACGGATCCTTTGTCTAGCGGCCAGATCCATTGGCTTGTACCCTTTCACAAGACAAATCACTTTTACACGCAAGTTATGGGGACTGGATTGTGGGAAAGGCCTTACCGCCAACAGACTAAACTAGGGGCACCGAAGCCAGACGAACGGGATGAGACTCTCGCCGGTCCGGGGCTTCCGGTTACAGCAGCTGCTGCCGTTCTACTCTGCCATTGTGTAGAGGTTGGATCAAGGATGGCCCGATGTGGCTGGTGGACGGGCCGTCCCTGTCGTGCCCCGCTCCCCGTGGAGTATATATGTCCAGCACTATGACATAAGATCCAGAGGTCCAATATGTCACTTTTGTGCCATGTACTCTACGTGGTGTGTTATTATGTGTTTAGTGGTACGGGGACAAAACGAGTGGAGCTGACGGATGCGGCGGTACGTAACAGACACCGATGGTCGGACTATATCGGTTCAGTAGCCCTTAACGTATGAGAGGCTAAGAAGAACTAAGACGAGTCCGGCGGGCACCCACAAAGCACGCATGCACCGTGATGGGCTCTGAGTTACGAATCTTGGCGCCTTTGTACTCATTTCAGACGACGCCGGCGGCGGACGCGTCAATCGGTAGTGGCTCGACCACCAAACGCATGGACTCTCATTCGGTTGTCACCTTGTGGCGACCACAGGGTGAAAACCGATGGCCTAGGCCTGATGAAAATGCGGTGAAGGGGCCGGGAGCGCCGTGCGCTAGCGATGGGCCCAAGGCTTTCCAGACAGCGCATAGGAGCATGGTGCGCGATCATTCGGCATTGGTAATCATACATTTCTTTTTTGCGCGTGGCCACTGGTGTCATGGGCCAGGACAGATGATAGATCAGCGTGTCCGGAGTTACAATGCTCTCTAGTCTATCACTGCCAGTGATTGGTGCATTGCCCAGGAAATGCAGTTGTGGCAAGAGCGCAGCGATGCTTTCCATAGCTGCAACTGCTGATGAATCAGTAGAGAACTCACGGCCACCGATATGGAGTCGATCAGATGAAGAGCGATCGCGAACACCAGATCACTCTCCCGGTGCCAGTGAGTACAAACCCAGTGCATAAACTCTCTCCCGGTGCCAGTGAGTACAAACCCAGTGCATAAACTCTACAAACACCTAAAACCTTTGATGGCGTGCTGGGAGCAGGACGTCAATAGGATTGGTAATCTTGTGGTCGTGTGATTGGCCGACGGAACGACTAATCGGACCATGTCTTCTGGGAACGGGTACAGCTGATGCTGGCCCAATCACATGACGTGTTCCGTTTAGATTTTTGAGTGGAACAACCGCAGGCTCGGCGTGGGCCAGATAGCCAATGGCACTCGACGTAAGTCGGACGTACTGGTGGTAAATGTGAAGCGTCTTCTTGATCAACCGCCAATTGTGCGACCACCCCTCTAGTTGTACCCAGCTTCTAGTTTCCGCAGTGAATTTCACACTCGTGGCATTTATTTTTCTGGAGCGAGAATCAACCGCCCGGTACGCCTGCACCAGTACGCGTCCAGGCTATCAAATACCCAGACGTGACGGATCCTCATTTTTTTTTTGTTCATTGCTCGCATGCGACCTATCTAGGTGGTGGTGCCGGTTCCTGTCTACTGCCCTTACGGCTTGAAACTTGACGGATTTTCTCTTTTTTTTAATTCATTATTCGCATGTGACCTAGCTAGATCATAGCGAGAACAACCTGTCCGTTTCCTGTTCGCCGTCTGCCCCGACCTCGGTCAGCCTGCAGGCGGCTCATTGCAAGCTCCCCTTTGCATACGTGATACGTGATGGATCCTCGGGCTTTACCTTCCAATTCACGGTTTGCCACTTCACGAGTGATGAATTGTGAGTATATCCAAGGAATCAGTTGAGGATTTCGAACTGCAGGAGTCTTCTTAGACATATCACAAGATAAGCACCTAGCGGGGGCATCAATTTTATTTTGCAACTGTAAGCCTGTTTAGTCTACGGCGAACGCAAACAATTCAACACCAACCCGTATCCATCCGCGAGTCTAGCTAAGCGGCTCTCTATTTGCCCTACTGGCCCCACAAGCAACCTTACGGAACACCACCGCCATCTACCTTCACCTCCTCCATTTGATCTTCCTCCGAACAGCCATCACTTCCTTCCTCCCATATATACCTCTTATCTGACCTTGCGTGCACCCAGTGGGGCTTAGTGGGGTGGGGTGCTGCTTTAGCGCGAATCTAGCGCTTGTCGGCTTATCTAGGGCAGTTGTTGCCGACGACATTGCGATGTGCCCTTTTCCTGAAGTTCCTAGGGACTGCCTACACATGCGACCAATACAGCACCTAGGTTATGGATGGCAACGCATCTGTGTCAGAGTGGCGGGCAAACATCGCCGAAGGACCACGCTTCTGAGCGAGGGTTTACCGGATGGACTTCACTCGCCGTCCGCGGTCGTTTCATGGCGTGTTTCCCGGCTGCCAGACTCGATCATTAGCAAAGACGCCTTTGGTATGGGGAATCAACGTTGTGGAATCATTCGGAAACCCTGGTTCTCTTCTAATCTGGTTTAGTGAGATATCTCCCGCAAGTGGACACGAGAGCGATATGGCACGCACATAGGTACATCTATTATAGTTACATAATCATCGTCCCTCACTCATACAAGCGTATCCGGTCTAGTGACGTTGGGGCGGGCGCGTAGATAACGTCAGCACCCCTCCAAGTGGCCCACCACCCGAGACCACTGAGCCCTAACTGATAGCGGAATAGCCCTGTCTCCGGCCCGGCCCGAGAACTGCCGGCATATCTAACCACGCCAATGACGTCTCCTAACCTGTTCGCGCGGCTTCTGTTTCTGCTTTTTCCTGGACAACACCTGTGTAGCGAAAGGGCCCGCAGCTGAACTTCAGCAGACGCATTCGATCCGCGCAAGGAAACCTCCGTTGGGGACTATTAACCGGACGAACATGTGGGTCCGCCTTCCGTTCTGGCGATGTGGAGCCCCAGTCTCCGGGTCTGAACTCCCACAACGACCGCTAACGGATATCCGACTGTATACGGACTTTGTTGCGCTTCTACAGTGAGTACAGTCCATTGCGTGTAGTCGTGTATCCAACTAATGGTAAATTGACACCGGTCCGCCTGCCCATCGAATGGAATCCGTCAGAATACGCGAGTGATACGAGGTGATGGACAGCGATTGGTCGCAGCATTTGGGAGAAGGCGATATACTTTGTCACGAAACGTACCGAGTGGAGGCCAATGAGGCACGGTTGTCTCGATTCTCCAGCTGCCTGCAGCCCTAAAGCACTAGAGACAGTGCGTCTCTGGACTTGCGCGCACAGTCACGCAGACCGAAACCCCACGCAAGATGCGCACGAGCAATTCGTCCGCATTAGCTCTGAGCGACGACATCGAGGCGGTCCAATTGTGGTCATTTAGAAACTCGCACAACGTAATAATATCTGGATGGCCTAGGCAGATGATTGGAGAGAGTAGCCGACACACCACAGACTGAAATAGCATCCATTTTTCCAACGTCTGGGTTTTATGTCTGCCGCCCCGCTTCGGCCGGCCCCCGCCGCCCCCTGCGTGCATCACGGGTAGGGGGCACTTACTCTATGCTGCTGATCGGTCACTGGGATGAAACTTGCTACGGTGCGTATCAGCCGTTTGATGCACTTGACGACACGTAACCGTCATGTGGGGCAAATAGGGTTATGTATCCCCCGGAACGGGAGGGCGGCGTGGATCGCCCCTACCTCCACAGCAGCTCCCTCGCCAGCACCAGTATCGCGATCGCCCATCGCTTTTCAGCTCCTGTTTGCGGTCTTACCTTCTCGGCATGTACAGCACAAGCAAGCAAGACCAGCGTGCAAAGAGGGGACCAGGTGGTTGTCTACAACCCAATCGCATTCTCAGGCGGTTTGCGCGGGAAATTCCTCAAACTTGGTATCACTTTTCTTCACTCCGCCCAAATTCACGCTACAGGCAACCACTCCGGCCATTTTGCTGATTGGCACGCGCAGGAATAATCACCGCATTTCACCCGGCTTGTGGTCTGTCTCGGGGAAACGGCTCTCGATGAGTGCATAGCTTCGATTCGGGACGTAGGGATAATGGGGCCAGAACCACCGGCGCTGAAGGGGCATGCTGGCTCTACTCGTACTGGGCGTTTACTACTTCCTCTCCTCCATACTCTTCATGTTGCGATTGGTCGAATCGTCGGAGTCGCTCGTCCACAGAAAGTCCATGCGGTTTCGGCCGAATGATATCGAAGGTGGCCAGAAATATGTGAACGCTGACGGGCTGATTTTTTGGTGTGTAGAGTTTGCGTTCGCACCCTTTTGGCCATCCCCGGTGCCACGAGTTATTTCGGGAGTCCAGTAATTTACATACAACTCTCAGAACCAATAATCTAAGGTTATCTTGCGTCCACCACTAGTTGCAACCGACAGAATGTGATCGGGATGACTCACGGTTAGAAATGCTCGAAAAGACAGGATTGTGATCCTGGTTTCAACTTTCAGGCGGAGCGCTGAATTATCATACCGAAAAGGCTGCCAATTGGAAAGGGAGAGGAACAGTTCCAGCCTCGAATGGCGGAGCGATGTGCTGGCTGTGGTTATGTTTAGTGGGGCCTGAGCTGCTCGGGGCGGGTTCCTTCGATCTTGATCACTCCCAATGATTCGTCTTGGCATTAATCTGTCCTCAATAGCGAGTTTATTGACTGAGCTGTTATACGATTAATGACTAAATAAGAAACAAAATTGACTGAGCTGTTTCCTGTTACTTTGCTTGCTTGTCTGTCTCCCTGTCAGAATCTCGGGCTTTGGCGCCATTTGGTACGCATTGATCTGCTCAATCTCACCTGTGCTGGGTGCACGGTGATACTCCAGTCAGTCCTGTCGCCTTTTGTTGGCGTACACCAAACTCGCACTTGATGCGGGATCTCCTCAGGAGCGGACCGACTCCGCTTCGGGTCCCGTGAGGTGGGGAAATTTCCAGCCATACAGAGTTCTCTTTCGTTAATCGCCACCAACGACTCTTGTGGTGGCGGCCTCGTCTGTTCGCAGTGCGTGCAGAATGAGAGCTTGCACTCCTATCGGGGCCACCCTGCAGAAATTTCGGTGTATGTGCTTTCTCTACTACGTCGATTTTGCTTCCGAGTGCCCCTGCACGAGTGATACTCTATGTTCAAGAACGTGGATGTGCCCCTCTGGCAGTCGGCGATAGCAGATTAATCGGTACACGTCACGAATCATAGCAGTACTCCGCCTTCCGGTGAGTGCCGCCGCCTGCCAGGGTCTGGGCACACCGTCGTCGTCGTCGTGGGCACGTACTTTCGTGGTCACTCAGCCGTTCTTCGCATACCTTACATCCGAACAGAACAGGCTCGGCAATGCCAATTACTGGTCTTTCTCGGATCACTTGGTCTCCACGCATGCTAATATCTAATCTGGGGCAGAGCCCAAGGTCACGGGGAAAAAATACAGGTACAGCCGACTCCAGGAACCACGCCAGAACTGGACCTGGCCCTAGCAAACGTTAACAAGCGGCTCGCTGCGAGGTTCTAGTTGGCGACGGGTCATTGCCTCACCGGCCAATACCTTGGGCAAACGAAGAAGCAGCCCACCGCTAAGTGCTGGTGGTGCCCAGATGCAGGAGTACCTCTTCAAGCGCTGTCCGCTCTGAAAACGCAGAAAATCTTGTAGGTAGAGGTGCGGAGAGAGACAGGAAGAGGTAAGGACCAGTTCAAGATCCGGGACCTCTTCGTTGATAAGCGCTGGAGCGGAGGGAAAGGGAAGAGGAGAGGAGGGTGGAGACGGAGGAGCTTGGTGCCGGGGGTGAGGAACAGCCGCTTTTTCTCCCCACGCTCTCCTTCATGGCGTCCGCGGAGGAGTAGTGTGATCTCGGGGCGGCTATCCTTTGTAATTTCCTTTGTAATTTCCTTAGTGTGCTCCATAACTTTTGGGACAGGCCTGGGCGGAGGGCAGAGGGGAGCTTGCAACGAGCTACCTTCGGCGCGGACTGCAAACAGGAAACGGATAGTACATATCGTCATGATCTAGCTACATAGGTCGCATGCATGCAATGAATGAATAAACAAACAATAGTATCTGACCTGCTGAGACAAATCGCGATTGCCATCAGCATCAGTATCTTCGCCAACTGCATGCTGGTCCTATTCCGATTGGACACGGCGGGAGCGTTCGAGCACACTTGCGCCGGTTTTCACGTTCCTGTGCCATAATAGTAACTAGAGACTAGCGATCCGCGGTTCACCGACGAACATTCCCAAGAACGAGCCCTCGCCGAAAATGAGGAGTTAGAAAAAATAAGAGACCGTAGAGCGGACTACATACCTAACGGGATCTCTACCACGAGTCCGCGCCGGTAGGTCCCGGTCATTTTGGGGCGATTATACATACTGTACTGCGCCTTTTAGCGGCCAGAGAACTGGCGAGCAGAAGAGCGCGAGTCGTTCGCTGGTGGCAGCGATTGCTTCAGTGTTGATCGGAATATTGCTTTCTTCTTTGGACTGAATGGGTATGGGATGGGTTCTCACTGGTCCGACAACGCTAGCCCCTGCGGGTCGTAACGTTACTAGGTACTACATACATACGACCGAACCCTCAGGGCCATATCGGCCACGCTATTTAGGCCTGGGTGGAGGGCACCGGGATGCTTGCACTGTGCCGCCATGCGCGGTTTGCGGCGGGGAAACGGACTGTATATACCCCTCGTCATGATCTAACTAGGTCGCACACGAGTAATGAATAAACA
>Ga0307508_10001757_pt1 | contig 24073 bp, 36 predicted proteins | sample 9_EM_MG_FD_203089 | JGI IMG/M metagenome (GOLD analysis project Ga0307508, IMG submission 203089) | Populus trichocarpa ectomycorrhiza microbial communities from riparian zone in the Pacific Northwest, United States - 9_EM | ecosystem: Host-associated > Plants > Roots > Unclassified | place... | reverse complement strand
TCGCCACAACGTGCAGAACCCCGATCTATCTCTCACTCCCGCCCTCGAAGATCCTCCTGTTCGCTCTCTCTCAAACCAGAGAGTATTGGAAAGCGCAAGCAAACACGGACGGCCATAATCTTCAACACGTCCGGACATGACTGAGTCCCCGAGCACCGGCTCGGGGGGCAGTCTTCCGTCCTTTGTCCTGACGGCCTTCCTGTATATAGAGAGATCTTGCGCCCGCATAATGCTGTAATACAATCTTCACCTTTTATCGATACATATATTCCAACAGCTTGGCCCGTCCGTCGGCCTTCTCGTTTCCTGGGGCTCCCTTGTGCACCGGACACCACCGGATCTCGATGGTGAAGCCAGGCCTGGCCCTCCGCAGCATTGCGATATAATGTTTCCTTGCCTGGCCGCGTACATTTAGCCACGGCCGGGCTCCTCCGAGGCCATTCGTCGGTGAAGATTGTGATCCGTTCCGGTGTCATCTGTCTTCTCGAAGCGGTTTCCAATGCCCTGGCGAGGGCGGCGCACTCCGCATCGTAGGCCTCCTGGCTGTATTCCATATGGGTTTTGATGTCCACCCAGGATCGTCCATTTTTCTGTACCACCGTGTACCCGGCGGCCGGCCGCGGCCCGTCCGTGAACATTGTTGGCCCAGGCCACGTCTTCTCTGCCTCTGCCTTGGCTTCGGCCTCTCCTTTCTGTAGCAGTTCAGCGTCAAGTGTTTCTGGTGCACCTCCCAGTGTGAGCGCTAGAGGCGACACGGTGAACCTTTACCACACCAACTGCTCATCTTTGACCGCCACATTCTAATTTACCGCACCCACTGTTTTTTTGAACGTTGGGTAGGCCTACTTTCAATGCTGCTCTAACGCTGCCCAATCATCTTTTAATTTAGATGTGGTGTAAGAGAAAAGCTGGGGGCCGGCAATTGGTGTCTCCAACCATATGTACCTAGGTATGTAGAGTACACATGTTAAGGTTCTCAGTTAGCGACGGAAATCACCGTGGGCGGGGTAGAGCGTGGGCGCCAATCACCGGTCGTCTCGTGGCTTGGCAACATCCACGTGTATACTACTCCTGCCTCCACGCAGCAGCAAAAGCGGAGCACAGAACGGAATCCATTGCACTGCACCGTTCATCCTACACCCGCACCTACAGTGGCAGCACCAACGAACACCACCCAGTGCACTACATCACTTATAGTCAAACTTGCCGTCGTCGTTGCGTATCCACATAGCTATGTCGCTCGGTTTCAGCATTGGCGATTTCATCACCGTGGGCAACCTCGCAATCAAGACATACGCATGTCTACAAGACAGCACAGGGTCCGCAGCCGATTATCAGCGTTTGAAGCTCGCATACAGCTCCCTCAAGGTGACCATTGCCTTGGTGGGCGAACTTCTGGCCGAGAACCCCGGTTCCCTCGCGTCACCGCTCGTCAATGCCACCAAGATGCACTTGAGCGAATGTTATACACTGCTGCAGGATTTTGCCGATATCACCAAGAAATACGATGCCAGTCTTTCGACCGGAGGATCGGGGAGCAAGGGGAAGGACGCCTTGCGGAAGCTGAAATGGGGAACTATCAAGGATGATGCAAGAGAGATTTTTCGCCGCCTCCAAGGGCACATCGAGGCGGTAGACACGCTTATAAGCGCCGACAATATGTGAGTTATGGCTGTAGCCGCTGGCGGTGCACGAACTAACCGGGCTTGCGGCCCGCTTCCAGGCAGGTACTGCTTCGAATTGAGAAAGCAACTCAAGAGAAGTGCGTCGCCTTGGAAAGAATGCGACCAGCACAACTCCCGCAAAGCGTTGGTTGGAGCGACAACGAGCCCATCAAGTTTATCGATGCGTTCGACAGAAGGATTATGCTAGCGTACGAGTGGTGCAATACATGGCAGGTAGCAGTCCGTTCGGGCAAACGCAGACAAGTGCGAGCCTCACAGTACATCAGGCATTTCGCGAAGCATTACGTGGAAGCGTCCGTGGCCAACCAGAAAGCGCGTGGGTCGAAAGCGATTCGTTTGAAGTCTTAGACGAAGACAATGGAGCCGCACTAATTACTCCAGCAAAGTGGGAAGCCACAATATCACCAGGCAAGATCCTTTCCATGGCTATGCTACTAAGAAAGCAGGGAGAGATGTCGCGAGCAACAGAGCAAGAGTGTCCTACTTGTCAGACTGCGTACAGAGGCTTTGACAAGCGCAAAGACCTAGCCCGGCTTCGATGGTGAGCAGGAATTGGCGCCTTGCTCGAACTCGGACTCGGTATTTCGGACAGATATCCAAACCTGGCACCAACGTCTTAGTCACCTCAACCTCAGCGATGTCCGAAAGCTACTGCCTAAGGGATCCTACTCTGAAAAGGAAACAGCCACATCCACGGCCTGTGACATCTGCATCAAAGCGAAGGCTAAGGAGAAGTTTCAAAGGAAGGTTCCAGCTCGGCGAGCGACTAAGCCACTGGAACTGATCCACTCCGACCTATGTGGACCCATCAGCCCTCAATCACTGTTTGGGTGCCGATACTACATACTGTATATTGATGACTTCAGCCGCTACACCTGGGTATGCTTCCTACGCTCGAAGTCATCATCGGAAGTGTGCACAGTATTCAGAGACTTCAAAAATCATGTCGAGCTACAACTAAAGCATCGCATCATTCGATTCTGGTGCGACAATGGCAAAGGAGAATACGACAACAAAGCATTTCGATCAATCCTTACAGAATACGGTATTACCTTCGAGCCATCACCACCATACACGCAGCATAAAAATCAGGTCTCCGAAAGGATGATTCAGACCCACAATGCAAAGGCTCGCGCAATGCTACTGGACTGTACTCTTCCACCAAGCATGTGGGCGGAAGCCATTTCCACAGCAAACTACTTGCACACTCGGAGCTCGACCTCATCGAACAACGGTATGACTCCTTATGAAAAGCTTTTCAGAAGAAAACTGGAAGTTGGCCATCTACGACGCTTTGGATGCAAAGCTTTCAAATCACTCCCAGCCTCCCACTGCAGCAAGTTCGGCGCACGTGCTCACCCTCTATTTATGCTTGGCTATATCCATGACAGTACCACTATCTGGCGCTTTTGGGATCTCACCGGAGGCAGGTAATCCAGGCATCAAACGTCACCTTCTTAGAATCGAACGGACTCGGACTCGACGTCTCGGCGGTCAGACTCGGACTCGGTGCCTCGAGCGAACTCAATTCCTCGGGCAGACTCGGACTCGATGCGTCGGCAGTCGGACTTGGACTCGGCACCTCGAGCAAACTCAATTCCTCGAGCGAACTCAATTCCTCGGGTAGACTCGGACTCGACGCCTCAGCGGTCGGACTCAGACTCAGCGCCTCGAGCGGACTCAATTTGGAAGGAAACACCGGCCGGTATAATCTTCGGAAGAAACCTAGAGCGGTCACCCACCGGATCCAGGTGGAAGAGGAACCAATGGATTCTGCAGATGTGGTTGATGAGGAACTCAGATCTTTGGCTGAAAACTCAACCTGGGACTACGTCGGGCTGGAAGACGTTCCAGCCCAGCGGGGGTCGACTTTGATGAAACTTTCGCTCTGGTAGCAAAGCTGCAAAGCCTACATATGATGCTAGCCCTCACTGCTGTCCACGACTGGGAAATCGAATAAATGGATGTTGTCACTGCCTTCCTGAATCCCAAAGTTGACGGTGACGTCTACATGGCTCTGCCGCAGGGTATTGAGGCGGACAAACCTCAAGTCTGCAAGCTGAGAAAGTCACTTTATGGACTTAAGCAGGCCCCCCATCTCTGGCATGAGCATATTGACCACTTTCTCAGATCTCTTGGTCTCGAGCGATGTGAGTACGATCCGAATGTCTATCTCTCTGCAAGCACCACCTTAACCGATCGAACTGATTCCCCACTGGCCATCTGGAATTCCAAGCAATCGGCTGAGAACGACACACCAATAATTCTGCTGCTGTACGTTGATGACATGCTGCTCTTCTCTCCATCGGCCAACCGAGTCACCACAATCAAGCACCTCCTCCACACCAAGTACAAGATGACCGACCTTGGACCAGTTCGCTGCTTCCTCAGTATAGAGATTGAGCGTGACCAATCACGACGGATACTGCATATCCACCAACAGCGCGCTATCCGGAAGCTCCTTGCAACTAACGGTTTTTCCGACTGCAACGGCCACTGGACACCACAGCCTACCGGAAGCAAGCTCCGAAGACTAGAGTTAGACGTGACAAATGGCACAGCAAGGACTCTTGACTCAGATGGTAAACAACGGTATCAGTCAATTGTTGGCAGTCTAATGTGGCTAATGCTATGCACTCGGCCAGACCTCGCATTCACCGTCTCCATGCTCAGCAAATTCTCCTCCACCCCGACTACCAAGCACTTGTCAGAAGCCACCTACACGCTACGATATCTGCGACACACGGCCAACCTCGCTATCCAGTACAACGCATCAGACTCCGAAGCCACCATGCCCATCGGCTACACTGACTCAGATTTCGCCGGAGATCCCGATGACCGAAAATCAACATCTGGTTATGTATTCATGCTTGCCGGAGGCGCTATCACCTAGCATGCTCGTAAGCAACTGCTCGTCGCTTTCTCAATGGTGGAAGCCGAATACATAGGTACTTCTGACGCCGTAAATGAAGCCATATGGGTCCGCTCCTTATACGCTCGTATATTATATGGCAAAATCCTGTACAAGCATGCCGAGCAATGCCCCCACTGCTTATGCTCAGACAACGACTCTACGGCTACCGAGCCCCAGCAAATCTTTGTCGATAACCAAGATGCAATCCAACTTGCAAAGAACCCGAAGTTTCATGAGCGCACCAAGCACATCAGTGTCCACTTCCACTTTGTCCGTGATGCCTACGAACAGAACGCCATCAAAACCACAAACCTTCTGACATCCGACATGCTCGCTGACATCATGACGAAGAACCTCCCTCAAGACACCCACTGGAAACACGCTCATGGACTTGGGCTTGTAAGCCGGGACTCAGGGGAAGTGGTTGACAAACCACGTGTTGGAATATATGGATAAACGTGAAGATTGTGTTACAGTATTATGCGGGCACAAGATCTCTCTATATACAGGAAGGCCGTCAGGACAAAGGACGGAAGACTGCCCCCCCCCCCGAGCCGGTGCTCGGGGACTCAGTCATGTCCGGACGCCTCCTCATCTCCGGACGCCTCCTCATCTCTCATGTCCGGACGCCTCCTCATCTCCGGACGCCACCTTATTCTGACACCACGCGTTAAGCGGTTGAAATAGTTTTTTCCTCTCATCTTCCTGTTCTTTCTTTGGAGGATGCACTCTTTCTCCTATGTCTGTGGTTTCTCCCTCGAAGGGTTTTTTTTACACGGTTACAAGTTTTAACGAGGCATCCGAGGATTCTGTTTTTTCTCATTCTCTCCTGTGTTCCTTTGCATCTTTCCGTACGAGGGGAAGTGTCAGAATAAGGTGGCGTCCGGAGATGAGGAGGCGTTCGGAGATGAGGAGGCGTCGGGAGATGGGGCGGCGTCCGGACATGACTGAGTCCCTGAGTACCGGCTCGGGGGGGTAGTCTTCCGTGTCCTGACGGCCTTCCTGTATATAGAGTGATCTTGTGCCCGCATAATACTGCAATACAATCAATCAGTTCACTACCTTCGTCTCTATCGATCCCTATATTCCAACAAAGGGGAGAAAAAGAGGAGGCCCCTGGCTGCTCTCCTCTTCAGCACGCACCGCAGCAGGACGAGATGCAGCACACCGCAACGAATACAGAAGAGGGAGGAAAAAGAGGTTGTATTGTCTATCTTACCTGTCAGATGTATGGGTTGAGGGCCAGCCTAGGAGTGACAAGGCCACGGCGCTCAGTTGCGTCCGGAATTCATCAGGTGGCGGAGGTGGCAATTCGCCACTAGTGACGCAACAAGTCGCCATCGGCGACATCTAGACCGGAGCTGGCAAGTGGCCACCCAGGGTATCCGGACGAGCCGGTGATGGGTGATGGGCTTGCTTCTGCATGTATATAGAGAGCGGTCCTCTCGCTATGGTGAAATGATCAAGTAACGGAGTTCCTACACACCCTATCACTCGAATATCTTTGTCGTTCCCTGTTGCAATATCTCATTCGTTCTGCTTTGTCACGTTACTTTGTCACGTGTAGAACACGTCATGTACGTACGTGTATTCAGACTTTTCACTTTTCCTGCCTTTCTCTCCAAGACAAGACTATACACACAAGACTTCATCGTTCCATCAAACTTCCATCATAATCTTGACATTCCCAACTACCGAACACAAAGAAAAATAAAGGGGACTACAGCGACAGATGAAAGGGGAGGGAGCGCGACAGCACTGCGCCAGTCACTCCACCTTTCCGTACTACTATAAAAAAATAGTGCTGCCGAGTGCCCCGCAACACCGCCGATGAGAGCATTTGTTTTTGGGGTCCACTAGCGGCAGTCGGGGTGTCGTCTGTCTTCAGCGATGCACACGAGGGATGCAACCAGCTGATAGCCAAATGCGGCGACCGACATGACGCAGTCCAGCAGGGGGTTTGGCGGCTAGCCAATTACAGCCCACAACCGCGACGACCCGTCTCTTATCCCTCGGTGCCTTTACCCACGCCTTCTTCACCTCCACCACCTTTACCTTCACCAACATCCAACACAAACCCACCACCTTCCGCGCACGCACACACCATGGCCCACACGATCCCCAAGGTACAGACCCCCCTGCGGCGACGCGCATCTGCGGGCTCGCCGGTCGGCAGTGACACTGAGACGAATACGACGGCGGCGGACACTGAGCCAAGCAGCACGACCAATAGTGAGTTCCCCTCCCGCTCGTGCTGTTTCTTTACCGACAAGTGCAGGCCCGGCGGTCCCCACGAAAGAGACGACGCCCCCAGGACTAGCGAGTTACCGCCGGCTGCGCGCACTGTTCATTAAGCGGCAGCGGGAGGCGACGCTGGACTACGTTGACGGACTCACGAAGCACCTGAAGTGGGCGGACGCGATGCTGGCGTCGTCGATCGTGCCGCCGGGGGCGCTGCACTCAGAGCTGCAGCACTTCCGCGACGCGCTGTTCCGCTTCCTGCACGCCGACAGCGACCTTTTCTTCGTCTACGACGTCGCCATGCGCGTCTTCGTCCCCCAACCACTCAAGTTCCGCCCCTGTGCTCGCAAGTTCGATCGCTGGCGCGACGCCATCGTCCACGACTTTGCCGACAACGGCGTCGCGACAAGCCCACCCGCCAGGAACCTCTAGGAGAAGGGTTTCTAGCGCTTTTGTCCATTCCAGGGAAACCGTACGTATGCGAGGATCGGCCTGTATCGGATATCTTTAGTATAACGCACGGCGGGGGAATTGGGAGAGATGTGCATTGAATCCGTGATTTGTCTTCCCGCGGTGATTTACGCTGTTTCGTCGGATAAATCATCGTACCGTAAAACTGTAGATGAGCTAAGCCGAGTCAATATCTGTCTCGAAGCAGATACTGTTCGCTACGGCAAATGACGCCAATATCCCGCTTCCACCAAGTCATAGACCATGTAATTGTGTAGAGCTTGTACTAGGTAGTTGTCGGCGTGCCGGGCTAAAGAGACGATATTGCTGTCAACTACTTTCGTATTGGTGTGCAGGCGTAGTGGTTTGGCTGCCTATGGTCTACTCTACTGATGGGAACGTACTCAATCAATTCGATCGACGCATATCTTTTTGGTACATAACTTGAGAGCCACTGAGCCTCAAGTTTTCTCCTCGCTATCGAACACCTCATTACCGCCACCACAATCGCCTGCCAGGCTTGTTGACAGGATTTATGTATAGTGTATCGGTATCTTTTTTGTTTGTCGTTAATCGCGTGCGACCTTTCTAGATCATGGATATACACACGTAGTCCGCTTCCGTCCACTTCCTTTCGGCTCGAGGGGGGGTATGTCGGTATCGGTGAGCGTCAGGGCGTACGCGAGAGTCGCTGAGAAAGTGGGGTACGTGGGACGCACGAACCTGTGGGGCAGCGCAGCGGCTTTTCTCAAAATGGAGGGGATTGCCGATCTTATTACTGACCTCGTGTTACTGACGTGCGGCGCCAACGGCGGTAAGACTAACTTGCTCAGGTTTAGTCATTGTAGTCGCGCTTGTGCGAGAGCCGCCACCGACTGACGCGGCGACGGTGTAACGCGAGATCAGAGAGTCTGCCGAGCCGCCTAGCTGGTTTCCTGATGAGAATTAGTCGATACTCCTGTGAGCGCGGGATCGTCTGTACTGAACCTAATCAATACTCGCCCGTGCACATCCGGAAAGCGCGCACGTCTGGAAATTCGCAGGTCCCGGAAAGCGTGTCCGTGCGCGGTGGGGGAAAAGAATTGACAACTACAGTACACAGGAGTAAAATTAGTGCCAGCTTAATGCCATATATGCGCATCGGAGGGCCAAACGCAACATCAACACCGCCAAAGCTACTTTTCCGGGTTCGAACTGACAATCCGGTAGTGGTATTCCACCTGTTGTTTTTATTGTACACACCCATTACTACAGCTTGTAGACGACATCCAGCGCAGTCCGCCATAGGCGCAACTCCACTCTCATGTCCCTATCTGTCGAGACGCGTCGTCGCTGACAGCAGGCTGTTTCTCACCGAGTTCTGACGGCAACGTCAGCTCAACAAACGCTCATATCCGGAGCTGCAGCTGACTCTCGCTCGTGATCACAACCACCAGCCGAGCGTGGCTACAACAACATCTAGGTACTTCCGGCGACCGCCAGATTCGCACTAAACCCGCTGCATCCCCCACGTTACCATACACACCCGCCAACTGTGATTAATCATCTTCCTTCCCGCGTCCTTCCGCCGCTGACAGGTCGCAGGCAGCCACTAGACAGGTCGCAGGCAGCCACTAGACATACTCGCTCCCTTCGTCACAGCTCTTCACACGAACGGTAGGTTGTTCGTCATTCGTCCCTCTACAGCGTACTGACACTCAACCCAGAGCGCGATGCCACCCCCGCTGCTCGCCACAAACGCCGCCACCGGCGCACCGCTATCCGCGGTCACGATACATGTTGGAATAAAGGGATCGGTAGAGACGAAGATAGCGAATTGATTGATTGATATAACGTCGAAGGAAAAACATTCTCTCTATATACAACGCGCCTGAGGGACTCGCCAAGGGGAAAGGACGGAAGACTGTCTCCCGAGCCGGTGCTCGGAGACTAAGGCTGCTGTCATCTCCGGACATGTTGCCTCTGGTCCGTCATCTCCGGACGCCGTCTCCGGTCCGTCATCTCCGGACGCCCATTATTCTGGCAATACATGGGCTACAACCAGGAGGCCTATGATGCGGAATGCGCTGCCTTAGCAAGGGCGCTGGAATCAGCGTCGAGAAGACAGATTACGCCGGAGCGAGTCACAATCTTCACCGACGCCCAAGCCGCCATCAGACGGATGGCCTCAGAGGACCCTGGCCCTGGCTAGCAGTACGCACTCTAGGCAAGAAAGCATATCGCTGCGCTGCGAAAGGCCCGGCCCGGCATCACCATCGAGATTCGGTGGTGCCCAGCCCACAAGGGTATTGTCGGTAACGAAAAGGCCGACGAGTGGGCGAAGGTTGCAGCAGAGGAGCCCGACACCCATGGGGTGGAGTGGCTGAACTACTCGGATCGGGCAGAGGCGCGCGCAATGCCGCTCCCGAGGTCGCTCGCAAACCTCAAGCGGGAGATCTCCGAGAAGAAGTGGACAGAAGCTCGGCAATGGGCAGGAGGCCGGACCTCCAAAACGAAGTACCGCATGCCGATGAGCCAGAAGCCCGATGGCGCAGTGGCCGGAAGTACCAGGAGGCTCGCCTCAAGATTCTACCAGCTGGAGATAGGCCACGCCCGGACCGGACAGTACCTGCACTGGGCTAAGATTCGCCCCACTGCCCAGTGCTGGTGGTGCCAGTGCCCCTCTCAGACGAGAGACCACCTCTTCAAGGTGTGTCCGGAGTGGAAAATGCCGCAGAAGGTTCTGTGGGCGGAGGTGCTGAAGGAGACCAAGAGATGGAAGAGCAGGTGGACGGTCCGAGACCTGCTGACGGACGGAAGATGTGGGCTGGCAGTACTGGACTTCCTCTCCTCCACGGACGTGGGGAGGCTGGTCCCGTCGCCGGGAGAAGGCGGCGACGCCGAAAGTGAGGCGTCTGAGTGGGAGCGCCGGGAGCGCCGGGAGCGGGAAGAGGAGCGGGAGGCGGTGGCGGTGGAGCGGGTTGCTGGGGAGGAGCTACCGCTGTTCCTCCCATGCCCTCGTTCATGGCATCCGCAGATGAGGAGTAGGGGACGGGCTGCACTTTCTTTGGTTCCTTTCCTTTTACCTGCCACTCTCGCTCGGTCACTTCTTTTCCGCCGAGATTTCCTTGGTGCGCTCTTATCTTCTTGGGACAGGCCTGGGCGGAGGGCAAAGGGGAGCTTGCAACGGGCCGCCACCGCGCGGACAGTGGACAGGAAAACTGGATAAAATGTATGTACGCCGCCATAGTCTAACTAGGCTAAATGCGAGTACGATCAAACAAAAACAAATCCGCGGTCACGATCAAGAACGGCGCTAGCAGCGCGCTCTCGCCGGGCGACGGCGGCGACGACGAAGGCTAGGATGAGGAGATGGAGGGTTTCGACGACGGGTGGGACTCTACTTGGCGGCTTGTGCGCTGTACGGATGGAGCCCGATCTGATGATCTGAACGTGGGGAGAGGAATTGGCGGCTATGAAAGAGGGAGTACTATTTTCTTGTTTCTCTTCCTCCATGTTTTTACTATTTCAGCAATGGAGTTCTCGGACTACGGATGCCCTGTTAGGCATGTGGCCACACCGCTATCGGCCATTGTCATTCAAGCTCTTCGCCGGAAATCTCGTGAGCCAGGGCCTTCATTGCACTGTCCGGTCGCTAAGGACGGGAGTGCCGTGGTGTGTGCGTGTTCCTGCAGTGGGGTGAGGGAAGCAGAGCGAAGATGCAGGAGTGTGGAGGGGGCAGGGATCTGAATGATATCTATTCGCCGCCTTGAGTCATCTATTTCTCCACGGATATACGATGGGCGTCCGTCTGAGTCAGCGACAAGACCGTTGCCGAGGTCCCGCCCAGACACTGTTTCCCGCCGCCGCCAATCCTTTCAGCGACTGTACCCCCACGCCAGTGAACGATCGAGATCTTGTACTGCAGCACGCCCCAAGCGGATGCGAATGTCCCAGTTCGGTGCACCCCCACTGCCCGTGACGTGTGCTGCATCTCCACCTGGACATCCACTGCACCACGGACACCTTCCACTCTTCCCACCCCACCCCCAAACCATCAATCCATTAAATCATCTCACCTGCATACTCCCAGCACGTACATTCTTCCCGCGTCAAGGCCAGACTACCGCGTATGTCCCACATCTCACCCTCCTACTTTGCTCTCAACCATGCTAACACCAATCCCCAGTGCTAGGATGTCGGGCCAAGACAACTGGACATCCGCTGCTCCCGTCCTTCCACCCGCCAACATGGCAGTGATCGTCGCCCCGGCGAACGGTATTTTGTCGGTTACGTACTACGCCTTCACGATCACGAGCGGACCCGGCTACACGGGCATCATGATCACGCAGACGGCCCCGCCCGCTCCTCCTGCGCCCACCCCGGCTGCGGCCCCGCCCCCGGCGGCTCCTGCGGCCACCATCCAGTCTGTCAACGACGAGGGCTATTGCTCTGCGACCGCCTCGCCGTAGCGGGTCGGGGGTAAGCAGATGGAAAGCGAGAGTATTCGGGATTCCAGATTCGGGACAGGATCAAAATTGTTCGCATGTTGAACCGGTTTGCTTTACACCAGATGGTTGGGATGAGTCTAGACAATTTTACGGGATATTTTCTTGTGCGGGTTGGGCCGCGTATTTGTTTGTTTTTTCTTCCGGACTTCGCTGGATGTGATTCACGAGTTTGAGGTCCTTTTTACGGTGATTTTCACTGGCTTCATTTTTTTTCGGTGGAATTCTGGCATCTGGCGAACCAGAGGTATACATGTAAATACACACATGAGCTGCAATGCTTTCTGTTTTCTCTCCCTTCATTTTCAAGAATTCCCATCCCGAGATAAAACGTCCTTCACGTCGAGTTCGATGGCGACGAGAATCTCACGGCCAAAGCTAGAGCGAGTGGCTGCGATTATCACGGGGGCCAACCAACACAACACCGAAACAGCGCAGCTCCCGACCAAAATACACCATCCCCATCCTTTCCTCCACCTTCGCCTCTCTCCACTCCACCGTTTGACCCCCCACCACTTTCTATCACCACCAACTCAAACAATTTACACCGCAATGTGGTGCTGCTCTCTTTGCACCCTCTTTTCCACCGATTACGACGATTACGGCGACGACAACGACGGCGCGAGCACTTTGCCGCCGAATAACGGCTGCGTATATGTGCCGCTACTCCACGACGATGACGATGGACCGATGATTCCGAATGCACGCAAGGGCAAATACGTAGTGCAACCGGACCGGTCGGCGCTTCCGAAGGGCGTCCGATCCAAGACGCTAGAGGAGCACCGGCAGGTGATGCGTCGCAAGGGGGACCGACGGAAGCCGATTCCAGACATGATGTACGGCAACGACGGCGAAGGAGTCGGTGGATCCGGCAATGCCAACGTCCAGCGCAAGGGGATTTCTGATGTGGCCGGGTCCTCCGACGCTAAAGGCAAACGAAAGCGTATTGCGGTCGACATCCCCAACCCTGAGATCACCCTCGACGAAGACTTTGAGCCCGATTGCGGCTACGAATCCAACATGCGGGCCACCCCTCGCAAGCGCAACCACATGGACTTCACTTCCGAGTCCGAGAGCCTCTACAGCACCCCCAAGGCCTACGGCTCCCAGGCTATTGAGAACTTCCAGCCTATGCGCCCCACCATGGTCTACGGCGGAAACCAGAAGGTCATAACCGATAGGATGTCCCACTCCTCGGGCGAGGCCGACGAGTAATTCAACCGAATGGACTTTGGAGTAGTATTTGTGCGGAATTCTATGGTGCTTAAGCTGGTCACTTCTGTGTTGCTTCTTAGCCAGGAGATCCAGTACTGAATGCACTACTCTCACCTTCAACCTGTTCTTTTTCCCGTGAATTCATTGCGGCTGCTTTACTTATCACCGGTTGTGCTGCTCCCTATTCCTCCGTAATCAATTTATTCCTACGTTTTGAGGATGTCCGAGTCATTCTCGGACACCGCACAAAACTCCCCTCCCCGCGGAGACACCATTGTTCCACTCCATACTGCTGCAGACTGGTATTCGAATTTCAAACTGCGAACTGACCATGATAGGAACTTGGTGTCTTGGTTTTTCTCACCATAGCTACTCCTAAAGAATGCTGCCAGTTACTAACCCTCAGCCTAACCAGCGTCGGTAATAAAGGAATCGGAGAGCTATTCCCCGTGCCAGTAGGTGATAAATGCAGCCATGTCGACCGGTCAGATGCGACGATTGACTGTAAGGGCAGTGAAGAAGTGTCAGAATAATGGGCGTCCGGAGATGACGGACCGGAGACGGCGTCCGGAGATGACGGACCGGAGGCGGCACATCCGGAGATGACAGCTGCCCGAGCCTCCCGAGCACCGGCTCAGGGGACAGTCTTCCGTCTTTACCCCTGGCGAGTCCCTCAGGCCCGTTGTATATAGAGAGAGTGTTCCTCCTTCGAAGTTGTATCAATCAACGAATTCACTATCTTCATCTCTATCGATCCCTATATTCCAACAAGAAGCTAGGACGGCGACTATGAAGTCGCGGGGACGCAGCGGGGTCCGAAGACATCATGGTAAGAGACACGATGTTCCACAGGCAGAGCGGTGAGTGACTGGTCGTGAGCCTCCCGCCAGGCAGCGGCAGGAGTGATGCAGCCCGACGTTGGACTACCGATTTTCGCGGCCACAGTCAAACGATCGAATACGGGTGCCGCGGGAGAGAGTTGGAGGAAGAATCTGGGGTTAAAGCGATCAGCTCACCAGGCGTGCCATTTCCCATTTTCCGTAGTGCGAACTTCCGTCAATTTATACATACAAATCGCAGCCGAGAAGGCTCTCGTCGCCATGCGCAGCGGCGACCGGATAGATCATCTCACCATTACCTCGTGCATGGGCGGGAGGGAAGTGCGCCGGATTGGGACTGCTGGGCGTGCTGGATGGCCACAACTGCGAGGTATATCTGCAAATTGCTTAGGGAGTTGCCTATGCATCTACATACTCGCATCTTCTACTAGCTTATCACCGGGAAACTAAGACTTCGCTCGGTGATCGTGATTCTGGGGAACAGGCTGGTGCTGGAGGGATACGAATAGGAATCGGTTTGCTTTGGTAATGCGATCGCTTTGATTCAGATGATAGACTCTTCACAGTACGTAAGAAAGACCTTGAGAAGAGTGGTAGGTATCCATTCATACGGCAGCGCTAACGCATCCTCCTCCGCAGTGCTTCCGTCGAGCAGCCACTTCCACGTTCATTCTCCTTTACGTCCACCGGCGATGCGGGCAGCGGGCCGGCCACAGGCGTTCATGTCCAGTGCAGCGTCCCAAGGCGAGTGGATGGCAGGGCAGATCTTGAGTGCAGGGACGACGGTCACCACCGTGGTCACCAGCTTCGTGTACCTAGCCCCGTCCTCTTTGGCATAATGGATCTCGCTCTCTTCAAATGCCTGGAAGTAGAACTTAATTTGAGACAGGACGGATGGGTCCATCATCGAACTTGCGGACAGGTGAGGTACAAGGAATGTGACCCAGACTACGGAGTCATAGGGGTCCCCGTCTTCGTGCGACTGATCGAGGGTGTAATACCCCAGGGGTATGTCGTCGGGGTCGGGATCTTGCCACCGCCAGGCGCTAGCGCAGACGAGGAAGATAGAGAGAAGTAGGATGTGGAGGAGAGGACAGCGCATGGTGTAGGTTTTGTGGTGAATGTGGTGGCAGTGGGGGTCGGGTGAGGTGGTTATCGAAAGATACTCTGTTCTGACTCTAGGATGAAGTGGTTGTCTTGTGTTTGTAATCACAAACTAGAGTAGGCGCCAAAAATTCCGCCGGCCCGAAGGGGGCCGGCAGGAAACAGAAAGACGAGCGAAAGACTCTCCGTCTCCTTTCCTCGCCTCCCCAACTCTCTTCCACATTACACAACACTCCGATAATCCTCCATATCTTTCGCATACTTACAACACCAAAACACTCATATATCCGCTAAAAACCCTTGCAACAAGATGGTCTTCCACTACTATGTTCGGCTCGCTACCGCTTTGCTCTTCGTTGCCCTCGGAAGCCTCTTTGCGCAGCACAGTGCCACCCTTGCCCCCATCCCTGCCAGGTACCGCAATCTGGCCGCTCGCTATGCGCCTGTCGATGCTGCTGGCGCCGCTGAGATCAACCTGCTCTCGCCTAGCATCGAGGCCAATCCTCCCGCCACAATCTGCCGGACCTCCTGGGTCAGTCCGATGTTGGCGCACGCGCTACAGGCCGTTGCCAAGATCAACACGAACGACCTCTGCAGGCCGCCGTCGTCCGGAAAGTTCAACTGCGGTGAAATTGCCTCGCACCAATCTGCGCGTATCGTTCTGTGCGGGGAGACCAAGGGAATCATGTGCAAGATCATCAAGGGTGCTGCTGAGGACCTCATCGAAAAGTGCGCGAAGGAGGGATTCGGTGTGTTCACTAGGGTCAGTGGCCGGGGGACCATCGAAGGCTCAAATCTCAAGATCATGATTGTCTGGAACGAACGGTAGATCGGGGAGAGACACACACGACTGCTGGTATAGGGACGGACTGGCGATGGGAGGAATGACTCAAATGGAAGTGTTTGTACTTCCGCTGTCCCTAACTAAAATGGATGGCATTAGTTGGGGCAGAGCCACGATACGTACCAAAGTCGAGTTCCTGGGGGTGAGGTGTATGGATTGACCGGGTGATGCGATTACGCCTCGGGTGACGCACTGTAGCTCCTGTTACATCATGCTTTACGGTCAGCGTCACTGCCGCACCGTTGTGCCGTGGGGCGCGAAGCACTAGGAGCACCAGAGCGACGAGTACTATGTAGGGTTCTCATTGCGGCCACCAAATTCAGCTGTAGCACGTAGTTCCTCACATGTAAGTCGCAACCAAAGTAGGACCAAAAGGGATACCGGCAAAGCGTCATGAAACGTCGGTAGAGTCTCGAAATACCTGATCCATGCCGAGATGGCGAACGCCTAAAGCGTTGACAACAAAACCACACACACCAAAGCTGCTACTGTATTCCCAGACATATTAGACAGCAATTTCCCGCCAGCATGCAGCGTAGCTTGAGGCCCTTGAAAGCCAGCTTTTGTTGAAAGTCCTAGGTGGTCTGACAATGGACGATCAATTTATTTTTATTCCTTCATTGATCGGGTGCGACCTATCTGCATAGATCACGGCGATACACAGAATCCGGTTCCTGTCCACTCTCCGATCCCTGCACCACTCAATCTGCAGGCGGCACGTTGTAGCCCCATTGCCCACTTCCAGGCCTGTACGAGGGAGACACAGCGTCCGCACCAAAGAAGCGGAAAAGAAAGGAGCAATCCTGGCAGTCTCGTGGGTGGCGAAATGGTGATTAGGTGGCATTACTAGCTGGACCACTGTAAGAAATCATGGAAATTTTTCATTATACGTCTATAGGTACTCGACCTACGAGGCCAATTTTCATGGGCGTTCTGTCTCCCCATGCGATTGGGTTCGTAACTCTCGACAACCACCGTGTGGCCGGTATAATCTGTCATGGCAACTCAATCGCACCCGCCATAACCCTTCGGCGACTCGAGCTCTCCCACGAGTGTGTCGATGAAATTATCGGCCCAAAAGTATAGCTATTCAATCATTTTAACACAATTTGACTCCAGTACTTAGGCTCATGTCCATCCCCGCTTTACTCCGCGCTCGGTCAAAGCACCTGTGGTTTCGAATGATTGGTACGGGGCCACGACGCCTGCAATTCTACGTTCACAGAATACTTCTTCGTCACACAACATCCTTTGCGTCACCCTTTTATGGGACAGCACTTGGAGAAGGGCGCATATCTGGATCAGGACAAATGGCCTTTCTTGGAGAGATATGGGTCAAGTTGTCGGGTCGTCGCACCCGAACTCCCGAGTCTCAGTTCTTCAAGTTCAAGGTTTTCACTTGTTGCAATCAATCAAGATTCAATAGCACATGACATGGTCGTTATTGGCCTCCGTGGGCACACCATTAGAACCTCAAGCGTTCTCCTCCGCGCCCTCCAACAACCTCGCCTCCTGAGCACCCCAGTTGCTAGTCCCGACAATGACATCTCCACTCTCTCCGAGCATAATCGCCGCGGAACGCTCCCCCCCCTTGATGTTCAGGAGCACACGGTAAGCGTAGAACTTGGTTCCATCCTCGAGGGTGACCCAGAAGCGTTCGCGCGCCATGAACGCGAGCATTCCGAGGATTCCCATTGGACTGGTGAAAGTTAGAAATGTTGGAATCTCGGTCGATTGGAGAGGGAGATCGAGCGCATAGGGGACTTACAACATGTACTGGCCAAGCATCACACCGCTGATGGAGATGAGTATGGCATTGCCTATTCCCCTAGAGAAGTCGTAGGTGTACTCGAACTGGCATTCGAGAGGAAGGAAGGCCGGAGGATAGCCCTCAATGGTCTTATCGATGATGAGGGTGAATTTCTCATGAACTAGACCTTCATGGGCTTCGGCCATTGCGGACTACGGCGATCTGTAAGCATAGAGAGAAAGATCCTGAGGGGTATCAGGTGTTGGGCGAGGGTGAGTGGTGGCTGGGGACGACGAACTTTGACCTTTTTGAAGTGGGAGAATTGGATTTTGGAAACTGGAAGGTAGGGTTCTCTTGAAGGAATACTGCTTGTTTCGTTAATGGGAATCAACGCTTCGAATGTTAGGCGGTGAGGCCGTTCACCTTATATACACGAAGGTGGCGTCAAGCGATGCCTCAAACTACGACATGAATGTAAGCTGGATGTATGATGATTGATCTAAAGGACCTATTGGCTCTTGCGTTGTTGCCGACATTCCTAACGGAGACTAAAAGTTGCACATCCATAACACCGTCGGAACTCCAAAAGAAGCAAACCAAGCACCTACCCATCCACAGCTGAAAATGCAGGCCAAGTGTGATCCCGCTGTCAGGGCATCGATGCAGGATGTTTGTGGCGGGGCGTTCGGCATGCCCCAACGGTAGAGATACCTACATACTCGCGGCGAATATGTGGCCTCTGGAGAGATTCAGGCCCTTTGGTTGGAGTGAGAAGGAAGGTTGCTATCAGATGCCCGGAATAGCGGATAACTGCTGATCCATAGAAGTGTCTAGATACACAATCACCGCATACGTTTACGTGCACTGCAGCGACCGCTCCAGACCGCCTGTCTGCCGTGTCTCATCCTCTCCGTCTATCGTCAAAATTCCGCACAATTCCAGGCTATTCACCTGCTTTCTGGTGCCCAAGTACCCTGGGTAGTTTGAGATAGAAAATTAGAACTAATGCAGTCTCAGTGCCTCCGTATCCTAGGACGGGACGGACTGTGGTCGACTGCGATCGACTGCCAAGGCGCCATCAAAAAGTGGATATCGTTCGGGTGACCTTTCTGCTACCCGAACGCAGTGGTGCCGTCCTTCTGTCGTTCTTCTCGCCCGAGGTCGCTCCAGGATCGTGGTGGACTGGTGGCAGTAGGGATGCGAATCTTCGGGGAATTTTCATTCGCTTAGCACTAGCACGTGACTTTAAAAAAAATTAAAAAAATCGGCAATTGACTTCCATACCACCCGTTTTTGTGGAATTGACTCCGATACCACCCAAAATTTAGGGGTCTCCGGTACCACCCTTTTTGGCGAGTGATAGAATTTCGGATTAGCAACAGCTCATTATAGTCGCAACGGCACGAATGAGAAACGCGGTAGTAATTGAAAAACAGAGTAGGAGGCAAGACAGATTGGTAGTGCTATCGATTCTACTCTAAGTGTGCCCCTCAGTGCACTTGGGAGCGTAGTGGCCGGGCTTTCCACATGTCGAGCAACATGCCTTCGCTCTACCCTCAGGGCTGGAACCGTGCATTCCACTACGAAAGTTCTCCCTTCCGCCTGCGCTTTTTCGTAGGACGGCCTCGTGGGACAACAGTATTCGGAGGTTCAACGCGCGCGCCTTCCATTTCTGGAACCACTGGGTGGGGCTGCGCCTCGGGAGCTTCCGCAAAGGGAACCAACGGTGTTCTAGGAAGGGCAACCCGTTGCTGTTCGAATTCAAGCTCTGCCATCGCTTTATCATAGTCTCGCTTCAAACTAAAGGCTAATGATGCCCTCCGTATCCAAGGGTTTGAGATTGACTGAATAGGAATAGGTGTGCTGATGCCTCGGACCCGAAAAGAACAGGTAGGCATCCGACAGACCTAAGATCATCATCCACCTAGCTTGTCAGTCCATTGATTATAGTGGATGGGTGGTGCTACTCCTGACGAACATACCACAACGTTCGTATTGCGGTCAGATATCTGATACCGGACACCAAACTGGGCTGTGGCACACCAGCACAATATGGCAGCTTTGAAAGCAGCAAAATTTGTAAATTTGCGGTCCTAATGGAGTGTGCTTTGATCCTCTTCCGCCTTATCTACTTGCTCGCTGATGAGATCGCTCGGGCCTATGGTTGCTGGAGGGTAGTAATGAAGGTGATGATACGGGAGGGAGAGGGGTTGTTGCTGGTACTATGGAGGTGGCGAATGGGGGGAGGAGGGGGAGCTGGTGGTGTGGCGTAGAGATGCAGAACTCGACGCCGTCACGACGATTAGGTTTTCTATCACTCGTCAAAAAGGGTGGTACCGGAAACACTCTAAATTTTGGGTGATATCGGAGTCAATTCCACAAAAACGGGTTGTATGGAGCCAATTCCGAAAAAAAATATTAGCGCCGTCCGTCCACCAGCTACGACCAGGCCTCGCAGTCGCCCGTCCCGTCCGCCATGAGGCCTGCCCGGGACTGAACTATGGCCGCTAGTCCTGGCAGCCAAAGGACGGCCGACCCATAGACATTTTTGAGAACTGGACGGACTGCCGGGCGCGGACGGGCCCGCCCCTCCCCCAGCGACAAGTCACTCCGCCGCCAATCCAGGGATCGTCAAGGGCGAAGAGAAATGGGAAGTGGAGGAAGTCTTAGACGGTCGAAGGATCCAGGGCCGACTTGAGTACCTCATGAAATGCCCTGGTCTCTGATCCCCACACCCTGGTCCCCTATCTCCGGTCTCTGGGCGGGTGTCCAGTTGCTTCAGTTGATTCGCAGGAGCCACGGCGTACCCCAACTATGTATGCACCTACCGAGAAGCACGAAAAGAATACTATTGTCACAGTGATCGGACAAGAGGTGGAAGAGAGGAGAAATTGTTTATTTTCTGCGATCTTTGTGGTTTATATATCGCTCGCATTGTCCCCGCCTGCCTCCGTCTCCTCCACATGCTTCGCCTTCGGCATAGGCATCGGTACCGAGCGCCGTTAGGCATTCTGAGTGGTTGGTGAGTGGGGGTACCCACTGGGCCATCCCCAAGAGTTTCGATAGCATAATTTACGGCGAATGTTAGAGCAGAAGTTTGTGATGGAATGGAAGATGGGGAACAGTTTTCCGGTTCGCTCGTATGATGTGGTCGGGCGCTGCTAGAAGATGGAATATTCCTGTCCTCAAGTCCCGTCGAAAAATGGCTACTTGTTCTAATTGCGCTCCATGTGCTGTGCAAATCGCCGTCCCCACAGATCTCACGGAGCATTCGCCATCCGAGAGGAATAACCTCTTTGTAATAACCTCTTTGTTGCCATTTTCCGGATGGAGACGGTTTGAGGGGGGCACCAGGCACGGAAATAGCAGGACTGGCGGGAAACCAGCACGGAGTACACACAAACACCATGGAGCTTCTTAGTACTTACTATGGAGCGGAATTAGCGAGCTATCCCCGCTAGATATCAAGAGGGGCATGCCGTCTGCTTCAGCATACCAAAAAACTTGTCAGCATTGTTTTTTTCTGTTTAATCATACTCGCATTGAGCCTATATAGACTATGGCGGCACACATTTCTGTCCGGTTCCCGTCCGCTGTCCTTCCCCTTTGCTCTCCGCCCAGGACTGTCCCAAGAAAGAATAAATGCGCACCAAGGAGAGCACAAAAGTAAGAACAGAGGGAAGAGCAGCCCGTCCGCTACTCCTCATCCGCGGATGCCATGAAGGAGGGCGTGGGGAGAAACAGTGGCGATTCCACCCCAGCACCTAGCTCCTCAGCCTCCACCTTCCTTCTCTTCCCGCTCCCTGTGCTCCCTGTGCTCCCATTCTGATACCTCACTCCCGCTTCTTCCTCAGCTGGGACAAGCCTTGCCACATCCGTAGTGGAGAGGAAGTCCAGTACTGCTTGGCTGCACTGTCAGAATAATGGGCGTCCGGAGATGACAGCCGCCCGAGTCTCCGAGCACCGGCTCAGGAGACAGTCTTCCGTCCTTTCCCCCTGGCGAGTCCCTCGGGCCCGTTGTAAATAGAGAGAATGTTCCTCCTTCGACTTTGTATCAATCAATCAATTCGCTATCTTCGTCTCTACCGATCCCTTTATTCCAACATGCACATCCCGTCGGCAAGCAGGTCCCCTGATCTTGAACCGGCTTAGTAAGAAAGAAAGAAAGAAAGAAGAAGGAGAACTTGGTACAGAACGCCAAGCTGTTACACAACGTTGACTCCATCCTGGTGCCCTTTGCCCCCGCCGGCACGCCGCGCCGGAGCGGCGAGAAGTATTTCCAACACCCATCCCCTACTTCTCCCTCCGACAATACCTTTCAACCAACATAACCAACCAACACAGTTCTCGACGACAGCAATTCCACACTGCGAAATTAACCTTTCCCTAGGGGACTACATATTTTTAGAGAGTGGTATCGCGCTCCTACTCCAATAGTTTAGCTGGTAGTTAACTCCAACGTCTATCAACCGTAGGTCATCCCCTCCTCCTCTAATCTGTGGGAGATGACAGAGAGCTGACGAGAACAGACACCGAAGAACCAACCCTCTCACCCGTATGCGACGGTTGGTCCGCTGTCGCCGGTTTGTTGCTACGCCAGTGGAGTGTGAGGGGGTGGCGCGCTATTGCCCGCGGTCAGTTTGTCCCACAGCCCGGTCGGTGCACGGCGCTGGCGGCCGGCCGGAGGGCGCGTGGGTGGGTGCAGCAACTCCAACCTCACCATTGCTCCACTTCAACGCCTAGCGCCCAGCAGCTCCGTAAGACCTCCGGGCAACCCACAACGCAACAGTGGAGGGTCCGTCCAACTAACATAAAGGCGTCTTAAAAAAAATAAAGATGCGGTGTCACTTACGCGGTAGGCTTCACCGACCGCCCCCGAGCTCTTAGGATTTATAGAATCACGAGTATATCTAGAAAACCTTTTATATGCCATCATGTTTAGATTTGCTAGATCGAAGTAGAAACATTACTCCGATCTGTCCTAGCTATGATTCGGATCACAAACACTTGATCGTCGGAATCTCACCGAATCATCATGTATCTGTAAAACTAATTTATCAAATCACAGTTCATCACAGCGATGAGTCTCTTATGCAGAAAGATATTCTGTGTCTAGCCTTATTTGCAAAGCCTCACCTCTCAGGCTGTACATAATCTCGCCATAATCTAGATAGGTCGCATGCGAGTAATGATTAAACCAAAAAAACGTCAGCCTCACCTCCCTGTGGGGCACATTCCCCTGCGTCGGCCTCATCTTCCTTTGGGGCTACCACAAGCCCTCCGCACGGTCGTCAGGAGTCCCATAACCAGAGATCTGCGGGTAGAGATACCCCCGCGAGACGCAGGTAGAGAGATATGGCGAGTTGTCGGGGGAACAGATTTGCTGTTCGTGGAGGGTGGGAGCAGAGGAAGCACCACTGGTGCTGTCAGTTGTCCCGCTTTCGAAGTCGCGAGTGCTGCGGCGGGGAGTAGAGGATCGGGCGTTGATTCCACCTGGCCGTGCGCTGACCTTAAGGTTGATGACTTTTGGCGCTCTCTTCGCGTTTCTCTTCCATCCTAAGCGAAAGGCCGTTCCCACTTATGTGGCGGCAAGGTTTTGTGGTTAACCAGAAGGTTGTCCAGTTGGATCGTCACGGCCAAAACAGGCACGCAATTTTCAAGCATCATCTGCCTTCTCGAACATCGATAGCTGGTTTCCTATCCTTTTTTATCTACTTATGAACTCCCGGCGACGCCAACTAAGCAGTTGGCAGCGCGACGGCGGGCAGTATGAAAGCAGCAGCCAGAAAAGTTCCCGCTGTCTATGCGGTACGCAGGTGCGAAACGCTGTATTTTCAGCGGCTATGATGCAGCGATATATTTTGGGGAGTAGAGATCGCCGGTTTCCTCTCAAGGAATGTAAGCTGAGTCGACTGTTAAGATGGGAAGATAAGACAAGGGGGAGGCCCTCCAGAACCGTAAAACGCCTTACATACCAGTGCAGAGTAGAGCGCAGTTCACCTTAGGCTCACATCACTCTCCACACCTCCTCTGGCGCACACGGAGTGCGGCGTACAACAGTGAGAAAAGCCAGCTATATACGTAGGTGCCTTGTTGGAAGATGGGTCGCCATCTCGGCATCCCTACGCCGCCGCCGAGCCAAGATCGAAATCGGGAGCACATGGAGGGCAACACACAGGCACTGTACATATGGATCTCGGCTGTCGGGAAGTGAGGCGTGATTGGGAAATTTGTGCACGTGCAACACAATTCCAACATGACACAACCAACTGCCGAGTATTGAAAAAGGTAAGTATGCACAAATTCGCCGGGTTTCTAAAAGATTTACTCTCATCGGCCGAATCCATCTCGCCATCCTGTGGCACTAGCTGTTCAGTCCGCCTAACACTTGCGCGGACAGACCGTCGACAGATGAGGGCAGGCCTCGCAGTCGTCCGTCCCGTCCGTCCTGAAGCCTGCCCGGGACTGGACTATGGCCGCTAGTCCTCGCAGTCAAAGGACGGCCGTCCCGTAGACATTTTTCAGTGAGGACTGGACGGACTGC
>Ga0307508_10001756_pt1 | contig 24074 bp, 27 predicted proteins | sample 9_EM_MG_FD_203089 | JGI IMG/M metagenome (GOLD analysis project Ga0307508, IMG submission 203089) | Populus trichocarpa ectomycorrhiza microbial communities from riparian zone in the Pacific Northwest, United States - 9_EM | ecosystem: Host-associated > Plants > Roots > Unclassified | place... | reverse complement strand
GCACAAGCACCCAGCGTCACATCCATCGCCGCTGTTTTTGACGCGCGTAGCATTGCTGAGTGTCGGAAACAAAGGAAAGTTGGCAAATACAACACGACGCGATGAGCCCGACGCGATGAGCCCAACGTGATGAGCACGACGCGATGAACACGACGCGATGAACACGACGCGATGAGCACGACGCGATGAGCACGACGACTATGAGGAGGATGGCAGTGAGGACGCCGGCGGCGTGGACGATAGCGAGTAGGACACGGCGAGTATGAGAGCGAGTAGGACGCGACGAGTATGAGAGCGAGTAGGACGCGGCAAGGATGATAGCGAGTAAGACGCGGCAAGGACGATATCGAGTACAACGCGGCCAGTATGATGGCGAGCTTTATGGCATGGTTAGCACAGCTCTCAGAGTGACAGAGACACCGGGAAGTTGTAGAAAACACAGTGACGAGTCGATGTCAATGAGGGTGCCGGCGGCGAGGACGATAGCTAGTAGGAGGTGGCGACCACGATGGCGAGCTTTGTGGCATGGTAGGACGACGACGAGTATCTAGGACGAGGTGAAAGGAGAAGAAAAAAGGGGTCTAGGAGCGATGAGGATACCGAACCTTGCGCAAGCGCAAGTGTTGGTAATGGCTTGGTGCTTTGCATTGACATCATACACGTCGCGTCCTACTCGCTATCTATCGTTCTCGCTGCCAGCAATATCATTGACATCATACTCGTCACATCGTATTGTACCAGCTCCCACCGCTGTTCCTGTCACTCGGAGAGCTGTGCTAACCATGCCACAAAGCTCGCCATCGTGGTTGCCGCCTCCTACTAGCTATCGTCCTCGCCGCCGGCACCCTCATTGACATCGACTCGTCACTGTGTATTCTACAACTTCCCGGTGTCTCTGTCACTCTGAGAGCTGTGCTAACCATGCCATAAAGCTCGCCATCATACTCGCCACGTCGTACTCGCTATCGTCCTCACCGTGTCTTACTCGCCATCGTCCTCGCCGCGTCTTACTCACTATCGTCCTCACCGCATCCTACTCGCTCTCATACTCGTCGCGTCCTACTCGCTCCCATACTCGTCACGTCTCACTCGCTCTCATACTCGCCGTGTCCTACTCTCTACCGTCCACGCCGCCGGCGTCCTCATTGCCATCCTCCTCATAGTCGTCGTGCTCCTCGCGTCGTGCTCATCGCGTCGTGCTCATCGCGTCGTGCTCATCGCGTCGTGCTCATCGTGTCGTGCTCATCGCGTCGTGCTCATCGCATCGGGCTCATCGCGTCGTGTCGTATTTGCCAACTTTCCTTTGTTTCTGACACTCAGAGCAAAGCTACGCGCGTCAAAAACAGCGGCGATGGATGTGACGCTGGGTGCTTGTGCTGGAAATGCGAAGTGTGGTAGTAGCATATATAGATGTACATTAGATATAAAGAATAGAACTGGACTGAGTCACTATGCCTGGAACCCGCTGCGTGTTTGTGAATGCGACGCGAGTATTTGCTGCGATGTTCCGTGCCTTGACAGCCAGCGTAACCACGGTGCCATGACACGCGTCGTCCGGATGCCATTTGCCCTAACACGGCTGCGTCCAGAAGGAAAATGCCCTGACACGGCTGCGTCCAGAAGGAAAATGCCCTGACACCGTGCATCCAGAAGGAAAATGCCCTGACACCGTGCGTCCAGAACGAAAATACCCTGCCACGCTCCGTCCGGTAAGCAGATGCCGTGACGAGCAGCGTCCGGGCGCATCATGCCGTGGCGAGATGCGTCCGAATTCACATTGCCTGTGCGTTTTGCGTTGGGAGTGGTATGTGCGCTGCCAGGGTGCGTCCAGAGCATCCCGAGCGCCTGGTGCGTCAGGACGCAGCCTGTGCGTCCGGACGCACATTTTTTTTCCTGATGCAGAGACGCAGTGCAGTTTGCTATTGCAAGAAGCGTGCCAGAAAGGATCACGATTTCCAACACCGGACAAGTGCTATTTCGTACGTGTTGAATAGCATCGCTTCAATTTGAATCGACCGAGTCTGTGCAGTTTCCTCAGATGGATGAAGCTCTAAGAAGAATGCCGACACCGGGCAAGTGCAATTCTAGGTGTCATTAATGCCTTTGTTGAAGATGTTCCCGAGATGCAGTGCTGTTTGCTATTGCAAGCAGCGTGCCGGAAAGGATCCCGATTTCCGACACTGGACAAGCGCTATTCTAGCCATCATTAATACCTTTGTTCAAGATGTTCCCGAGATGAAGTGCAATTTGCTATTGCAAGCAGCGTGCCGGAAAGGATCCTGATTTCTGATGCCGGACAAGTGCTATTCCAGTTGTCATTAATGCCTTTGTTCAAGATGTTCCCAAGATGCAGTGCAGTTTGCTATTACAAGCAGCGTGCCGGAAAGGATCCCGATTTCCGATGCTGGACAAGTGCTATCATCTTTCTTGCTATATAAACCCCCAGATCTGCCCTGCCACCTCTCTATCTGTCCAAACCAATACTGAATCTCCTGTACAATCATCTATCTTTTCCAACTTAATCGATAGTACTTCCCAAGTAGCATCCATTTATCGACACCACAATCCAACCCTAAACCAAGACATGCCGCCCAAACCAAGATTGCGGACCCCAGAGCCGTCGGAGCCACCAGGGTCTTCTAAGTCACCAGAGCCAACCCCGAAGTCGACACCAACCCCGAAGCTGACACCTAAAGGTACAAAGGAATCGGAGCAGGAGAAGAAGCTGACTTCCCGTGGCATTAAGAAGGACAGAATGCCAACAGGGATAGCTAGAATCTATGCGATCCTCAGATTCGAGAGCACGAAGGCGCAAGCTCTGCAGGCAGAGTATATCCGGACATTAATACAGCAGTCCGGATATACAGGTGTAAAACATGAGAATGTCTACAATCTCATGTACACCATTCTCTTTGGTGACGAAACCACACTCCTCCACTTCTGCCAATTCCAGGGCATGTGGGAATACCAATCACTTAGCCCTACGGCGGGTGGGCCATGGGCAGAATGGTGGACGGCCTTCCGCTGGTTCCTTCGCGACTACATTTTGAAGGTGAAAACACAAATCAACAAGGAGGGCTATAGCCTTCCCCAAACCTATAGCGATGAAGTAGGCAAATTAAGGCCTGCTTTAGCCACTTCAGAGGGAGATAACCGAATGAAGGGCAAAGGCCGGTCCAGAGGTGAGGAAGCGGACATGTCAATTCAAGCAACACAGCTGGCGTGGCCGTTTGCACTGTCAATAAACCTCTTGTCGGCTGGAGGGGAGTGAAGATATGGGTACCAAAATGATCCGCCACCAAGAATCAGCATGTCCGGAGGCAGTGGGTGTAGCCCACATACTTATGTGGCCATCATCATCGACCCGGATAAGGCTCGACACAGCTCTCAGAATGGTGTCCATGACATGTATGACCCCTTTGGCTCCGCAGCGAGCCGGACTTTCACAAATGTCACCAGTCTCACGCTGCTGGCTCTTTTCCAGTAAGTAAAGAGATTGTCGTCCGACCGTGAGCCTCGTGCGATTTACGGCTGCCTTGTCCGACCACGCAATTCAGTTGGTACAGTCGATCAGGATGGTGTCCCGGATCCCATCCAGGAACAGAGGGCTCGTGAGATGGAGCAGACCTACTTGTTGGGAGAGGATGACACTATCCTTCTCTGGTCTGACAGGACTCTGAAATTATTCTTCGATACGGTTCAAAAGCCACCGTGGGTCCTTGTCATCCTCCAATGCAAGCACGCCCATGGAAGAGGTGATACCCCTCCAAGAGGTCCACAGGTCACTCCGGATACCATGGGAACTGTGATCTCAGCCCCTCCTATGCCTGCATCTCCGCGGGCCACTCCGATTACAACACGTAACATCATTGCCGTGATGGACCACATCGAACACATGAAACGGCGATTGGAAGAGGAGCAACAGGCCATAAACAATACGGTCACCGAGCTCGGCTTGGAAAAGGATCCGATGCTTGTGTGTGTGCGCAAGTGCCTAAGGACTTCTGAAAGCTTGCCAGGCATTAGACGCCACTCCAGGAATATTGAAGACGATTTGCAAGGTAGTGGAGACCATGACGAGGATTCTGGAGATGATGCCAGCAGCGACGAGGCGGACACAAGCAGAAATGTCAGGACACCATGTTGGGGAGGAAGACATCGCCCTCTTCAAGGTGGTGTAACCGGTAATGACACTGACAGAAGCAGAAATGTCAGGACACCACGATGGGGAGGACGACATTGCCATCTTCGAGATGATGCAACCGGCGACAAGAGTGACAGAAGCAGAAAGGTCAGGATGCCACGACATGGAGGATGACATCACCGTCTTCAAGATGATGCGACCGGCGATGAGACCGATAGAAGCAGAAACGTCAGGACGCCACGAGGGGTAGGACGTCTTTATCGTCTTCAAGATGACATGACCGGCGACGAGACCGACACAAGCAGAAACGTCAGGACGCCATGGCGGGGAGGACGATATCCCGGTCTTCAAGATGATGAGACCGGTGACGAGACTGACAGAAGCAGAAACATCAGAACACCGCGATGGAGAGGATAGCATCAATAGTCGATTATATCGTTGGAGGAATAGGGGTGGAGAAAACTGTTAGCAATTTTGGGTATTCAAATATCGGCTTAGGTATTGTGTGTGTTGTGTAGTAATCGTCATACATCTTAGGAAGTGTGAACAATTTACAGCTGCTTTTTGCAACAATTTTGAACATATCCTCACTTCCAATATTCGTAGAAATAGGATACCGTGGGTGGAATAATAGACAATCTTCCTGGCGTTGCGAGTGTGCGTACGAATTCGTTGCAATGGGCATGCATACTAGATAGCGACAAGCACTCCTAAGACTGCGTTTCAATGAAAGCTAACAACCTACTATGTATGAAGATTAAAATGACCTGGTTGAGGTGTTGTAGGACTAGGGTTTCATGTTAAGGGTTGTGGGATGACGGTAATGTGGTTACTAGAGGGCAAGTACTTTCATATAAAAAGGAACCCATTGTTTGTCGTTGTTCCCTCTTTTCTCTCCTTCTTCACGCCACCCACCAACTCATACTACTCTACCCTCATTTCTGACTCTGAATATTAAACCCCACTCTGTATGTATCATTCATTCTTCCTCCTTACCTTCAAATCGCCCATTGACTGGCACATATCTTCTCACTGTTCTTTATTTTTCATTAGTTCAATTACTTGTTTTCATAAAATAAAATCAGCCTTCTTTTGAGTAATTAAAGATTTGTACTATATTTTAAATAAATAGGTGTTTTACTTCTGAAATTATATTGACCCTAGGTGTTATATCCTTCCGCCTTGTATTTGAAAAAATATAATAAATGGAAATCAGCTTTGACTCTCTTCTTCTGAAGAACTTTCTTTTTCATTTAAAAAACCTAGCATTTCTTTATGATAGTGTTCAGCCGACCATGTCGACCCCACGCAGAACCCCCAAATCACAGGCTGTTGAGAAGATTCAAGGCGGTACCCAAGAATCACGGATTCGACCCCCAGCTAGCTCTCATCACCCGAGCTCTCCAAACTCACAGCTTTCATGGCAGGCAAGAGACCCCTCTCAACATCAAGTAATGGTAATGCTCGCAAAAAGATGAGGAAACCTCTGCACGCTACTTCTGGAATAGCTCAAGACTTACGAGAAGTTGTTCGATCATCGCGGGCAGGACTTCCGCCAGCAAATACACCTTCGAGTGCACTGGGTCCAGCTGTCAAGGTGATCTCCTATTCACTGAGAGGAGGACATATTGACAACTACTCTTCTCCGCTATCTACTTCCAGATCGACACCCTTTCCCTTGCCTTCACAATCGTTGGACCTAGGTTCAGTCGCATCCTTTGCCGGTCGTCCAGGATCCCAAAGTACGCTACATTCGGGGAGTTTGGAATTGGCCAGTGTGCTGAAAGCAGTGAAGTGATTACTTGAGCAGTACTGCTACAGAGTATCCCTGTTCATTAGTCATGCCGAGGAGATGATGGATGTCAGTGCCGAATGACACTTCAGACATAGTGTTCGCTTTTCATGCTGACACTAATGGGTTTTAGATCATTACCAAGCTGTGGCCAGAGGCCAACAGACAGAAAGGATATGATATCGACTTCAACTTGGTGCAGGTGTACAACCTTAAATACTTATAGAACAATTCACTCTTCCTGTATGTTACACCCGAGGGTATCAAAGGGGATAAGGTATAAGGAGAAAGGTAGCAAATGGTAAGTCGCGTGACTAGAGATCCCTGAAGAATCTCAGGACCTTGGAAGGCAGTTTGGTAAGAGAAAGTAGGGTACCGGTAACCTCGGCGCAAGCGATTGCTAGGGTGGCGTACTAGGGCACAAACTGTCCAATACCACTATGTTATTGTAGGCAGGTAGACCCGATGCACTACCGACTCTCGTAGCCGCTGCATATGAGAACGAGATGAGTGAGAAAACTAGCTTCCTTCAAAGTCACACGCCATAAGCGGGGCTTATATCGTAAGAAAACTCTGAGAGAGTCTAGATGTAAGATAAGACCCGGAGTTAGGACCTTACGGCTGAGACGAACAGACATAAGAATAAACTCCGGAGAGGGGCCAGTGGCAAACTAGGAAGGTGATGGGCTTCGGAAGAGCCACGTCTGATCCTGACTAGGACCTCGATGGGAAGTCGGCATAGTCCAAAAGACTAGCGTCAGGTGGAATATGAGGTCACCGACTGATAGCCTCCACCCTTATCGCTAGGACCAGTCAGGACCAATCAAACCCATGCACCTGACCCCCTGAGGCCGTGCGTCTTGAGAATGGACCCCCGACGTAACGATAGAAAGAAAGACCACGTGACATGAAAGAAAGTTTGCATATATACCGCACGTAACTCCACCAACTACCTTCTATTCCCCATCCTTGGATCCCACAATCACGAAAACCCCGACATGACGAACCTAAGATAATTCCGCTGTGAATAAAGACCAATCGAACCTGACTTTACGATATCTTTACCTCCACCTCCATACCCACGTACTCAGGTGTCACACTATAATCTTGGTTCACAAGCCACCTTCAATTGACCACCTATATGCCCTTGTTTGAGCAAGACCACTTCTTTCTTCTCGAACTAGCGAGTATCTTCGAACCACTCTCCACTCAGCACTTCGATCAGAGCTACCAATCAATCGAGGCCCTGCTCTACGAAGTTCTCTGGGACGAACAGATTGACGGCCCAATCCCTTCAGAAGCCATTGATTGCACACTGCAGCATTGGTATACACAATACTGGTACGACTGCGTATTCGCCCATCAGTGTGCAAACCTCACAGGACTTGACTTTCGGGACATCTGTGACTACGAGTTCACAGACAACAAAACCCTCTATACCGGGCACCCCCTCAACCTATACTAAGGAATGACGGAATCAAACGTTGATGTACTCCGACTGGAGTACCCCCGAACTGCAATGGAAGTTTACAATGACACCAAAACCGATCAATCCACGATCGACCTCCCAAACCCCACCACATGGTTCGGCTGTAGGTCACCCAACACCAACAGGCCCAATGGGACTTGGAACAGCTCCAGGGGCTATGCGGTGATACCTACGACTGAGCTGACCGACCAATTATAGCCATTGAGCAGAATTACCAACTGCTCACACAAGCCCTTGAATACGTCTACAAGATGGCTGAGGCCAACACAACCATGTCCCATGAATGGATGCAAACCGAGCTGATGCGCACAGCCAGCACTCCTCAAAACTTCACCGCCGACGTATGGACAGCGATTACCTCCCACGATAAAATCCTGGCCGAGAAAGAAGGATACCAGATCACCCAAATGACACGGTTGAACAATACAGTTCAGTTCCTTCAGGTTGCGGACTGAAAACGATCAGAAGAACAACAGACCTGGAACAACAACTGCGCACGGTGCGCACGAAACCAACAAGAGGAAACCGAACGGCTCGTGAAAGAACAGCAACGGCTGCACATGGAGGTAAGTACCATCCAATGGGTGACTACCACACCTACCTACCCACAGTCGGCGCTCCCAAAGGACGTCCCACTCCCAGCCTCCAGTGAAGAATCCCCAGAGGTAGTGGCAGGAGGGTTCGGGGAAGGACCCCCCAGACCACCACGAACCAGGCTGGAGCTCCATTCCCTGTCCCAGGAGCCAGCCGGACAACCAGAAGGTCGGAAAGGCGATGACGACGATATGTACACGATCCCGGAAAGACGGTGAGACCCAGCGGTCAGAAGAGCCCCACCAGGAGCCGGGCAAATCCGAGCCGAGCATATCGCCACTATGCTATCCCCAGAAGAAATCACCTGTTTGGTAGGAGAGGGCATTGCAGCAGCTCGAGTGGACCAAAGGGCTCCGGAGGTAAGAATTAACACCTCACAGTTAAAGCTTTAGAACCCAGAATCATTCGATGGAAAACCCACCTCGGCCTTCGATGTCTGGTGGGAATCTGTCCTCGAATACATTGGGTTCTTCCCAGAAACCCTCGATGCCCAGAAAATCGCCTGGGTAGGAACGCTGCTGTTGGACACTGTGAAAGCCTGGCACCAGCACCGAGAAAGGACAATGGTGGATCGGAACATGTGGGCCCGGTACGCCGCAGCTATCCGAGCCGAGTTCTGGGACACGAGGGAAGCAGTGAACGTCCAGCTGAAGCTTAGTCAGCTCCGGTACAAGGGCGACATTAAGGCATACTTCACGGAATTCTGTGCCTTGAACGTATACGCCCACACTACGGGTGAAGGCCTTGGAGAAAAAATCACCCAAGCCATGCCCAACAGCATCCTGGTCCTGCATTTTGCCCATTACATGGAGGAATTTATCGGCGACGAACACTTCCTCACGGCCACCTATAACGTAGGGCTCCATGTGGACGAAGAAAGGCCCTGAAGGCGGCCCGTAAAGCGCCGCCAGGAAATGACGGAGGACCAAAGGATGGCCCAGACGGGAAGGTTCCGGGCAATGCCTGAAAGGGTAAGGAGAGCGGTGGCCCCAAGCAAGCTGGGAAGTCTGACTCGGGGGGCAAGGCTGAAAAGCCAAGGCAGACATGGGCGGAGCGCCACTGGGGAAGCAGTGGCAATACCTACAAGGGGGTTCCCCAGGTGAAAATCGACTCCTACAGAAGCAGCAAAGCGAATTGCTGGCGGTGTGGGTGGAATAGCCACGCGACTCAAGACTGCTACGCCTGTACATCGATCAAGGACACGGAGATATCCGAGGCTCCGAAGCAGGCGAGCTCGATTCAGGGGAATAGAAAGAGGGGGGAGGATGCCGAGATGGCTCCGGTCCCCAAGCAAGCCAAAGCGGTCCACGTAAAACTCGAGGACGAGGACATGCGGGAAGTCGCCAGCGCCACCCTGAGCTGCTGGAAGGATGAAGACGATGAGGATTTACCCTAGGATGGGGTATGCCGCACCCTGAATCCTTTCCAATAATTTGTGGAACGAATCGAAAATGAAAGGGTCCGGAGGAACCAAAGATTGGAGCCTCGCAGGATAGACAATGAAGAAGGCTAGAACCTAAGCCAGCCTCACCCGAAAAGTCTACAATCAAACCTCATTGTGGCAAATGACCGATCACCACCATGATCATTTTGTGGGGCCCTACGCAATATGCGGTACGGGTCCTGCTTGACACCAGCTGCTCAGTACCCCTCATCAGGACAAGGGTTACTGAGAAATACGACATACCCCGAGTCCGCAGACGCAGGGCAGCCCCACTGCAGAACTGCTCAGGAGAGGAAGTCCAGGGGGCAGGAATGGAATATACCGAGCCCCTTCTACTCCAACATCGAAAACACTTCTCTCGGGAAGTGTTCGAGGTCGCACCATTAGAACCAGAGGTTGATATCTTCCTCCCCTTCTGGTGGATTGCCAAGCACCACCCCCAGGGTGTGTGGGACTCAGAGGAACTCCGCTTCAGCAGCCCCAGCTGTCGGGGAAAATGTACGCAATTCGAAACTGCAGAATTTTCTCTGTCTCTGGATGAGACCGTAACCCTCAACCCAGAAACCGGAATTATAGAGTACGTCTCAGCAATCGATCAAGAAGATCCTCAGGATCAAGTCCCTGAGGAATTCAAGGGATACTTCGGCATCATGAGTCAGGAAGCGGTAGAAGTGCTGCCGGTACACCGACCCTACGATTGCAAGATCGACCTCAACGAGGGAGAAATCGCCCCCTGGGGAATGATTTACCCCCTCTCGGAGAATGAGCTCCAGACCCTCAGAGAGTGGTTCAAGAAAATGCTCAGAACAGGAAAAATCTGAAGGTCCACCTCCCCAGCAGGATCTCCGATCCTGTTCGTACCAAAGCCCAATGGAAGGTGGCTCCAACTTTGTGTCGACTACTGTGCACTCAACCAGATAACGATTCCCAACCGATATCCCCTTCCTCTTATGCAGGAATTACAGGATCGGATTCAAGGAGCCAAATGGTTCACCAAGCTGGACTTGAAAAACAGATTTAACATGATCCGCATACGAGTGGGAGATGAATGGAAAACAGCATTCGGAATCCGTTATGGGCTGTATAAGTTCCAGGTCATACCATTCGGGCTAACCAACACCCCCTCCATCTTCCAAGACATGATGAACCACATCTTCTCCGACATGATCGACTTGGGCCTCCTGGTTTACATGGACGATTTCTTGATCTATGTAAAAATCGAGGAGGAGAACGATCAGAGAGTCAAGGAAGTATTGAGAAGGCTAGGGGAGAACCAACTGGTGGTCTCGTCAGACAAGTGTATCTGGAAAACCCAGGAAGTGGAATTCCTGGGATATGTCATCGGACAAGAAGGAATCAAGATGGCAAAAGGGAAGGTGGAAGCAGTGCTGGAATGGAAGACCCCAGCATCACTAACAGAAGTACAATCCTTCCTAGGATTCGCCAACTTCTATCGGCGCTTTGTTAAGGACTACTCCCGAATTGCCAGACCTCTGACGGAGCTGACAAAAGGGAGTAAAAAGGAATGGGAATGGAACCCACAGGCGGAGGAGGCTTTCCAGCAGCTAAAGCAGCGATTCACAACAGCACCGATACTAGCCCATTTTGACGCCACCAAACCCGTGATCATCGAAACGGATGCTTCTGACTTCGCTATCAGAGCTGTCCTGTCACAAAGAGATGAGGAAGGAAGCTTATACCCCATCACCTTCCACTCTCGGAAGTTCCAGCCTGCGGAAATCAACTACGAAATCCACGACAAGGAACTTCTGGCCATCGTCGATGCCTTCAAGCACTGGCGTCGATACTGTGAAGGGGCGACGAATCAGGTCCAGGTGTTCAGTGATCACCAGAACCTCGAGTACTTCACAACCACGAAGATACTCAACCGACACCAGGCGCAGTGGGCCCAGGAATTGGCAGGCATCAACTTCCGCATCTACTACCGACCAGGAAACCAGAACAGGAAACCAGACGCTCTCTCAAGGCGTTCGGAGTACCGCCCTGAAAAAGGGGGGAGTGAAAACCAGCCGATTACGACAGTTTTGCGAAAAGATAACTTCGTGGAACCAAATAGGTGGGGAAGAACATTTATCTGCTCATTGGCAAGGCTCGCTTCACTCCCACCACAGCAATGGTTAGAAGAATTTGCGGAGGAGGTACAAAAAGCAGGGAAAAAAGATGAAGAATACCAGGACGCAGTGAAAGAACTGGAAGCAGTGCTGGGAAAGGTGGCACTGAATGACTGAAAGGTCAAGGAGGAAGCTGCCCACCCTCGTGAGGCGTGGTGGAGGGACTGAGAGGTCAGGACGGAAGAGGTCCTCAAGATCAAAGACGGGCTACTCTACCGAATGGGTATGCTCTGGATCCCGGAGGATGGAAATCTCAAAAATCTGATTCTCAAATCGGAACACGACATGAAAATCGCAGGACACATGGGCTAGGATAAGACGATCAAACTTATCCAACGATACTTCTGGCAGCCAAAAATGAACGCAAGAATCATCAACTTTGTCTGGAGCTGCCCAGAATGTCAAAAGAACAACACGGCACGGCATCAACTGTACGGGCTCTCCTCGCCCTTGGAGCTCCCGTACACCCCATGGCAGTCCATCACAATGGACTTCATTATGGAACTACCACTCGCGGAAGGATGCGACCAGTTGTGGGTGGTTATTGACCGATTCATGAAGATGGTGCATTTCCTTCCCCTCGAAAAGGAAAAGAAAACAGCGGCCGAATAGGTGATCATTTTTGTTCGGGAAGTCTGGAAGTACAACGGGCTCCCCATGGATATCGTCTCAGATCGCGACTCCCAATTTACCTCCGAGACTTGGCAGGAATTCCTCCAGCTGTCTGGCATCTGCCCAAGGATGTCAACAGCCTTCCACCCCCAAACCGATGGGCGGACTGAACGCCTCAACCAGACTATCGAGGCATATCTCTGAGTGTTCATTGGATACGAGCAGGACAACTGGGTAGGCCTACTCCCGATGGCGGAGTTTGCCTACAACAACTCGATCACCATGGGCAATGGGATGTCTCCGTTTTACACCAACTACGGATTCCACCTTGTATCCTCCAACCCGGCCACCTCAGGACCCTTAAACCCTGCCAGCAAGCTCTACGCCCACTGGATGCATGCGGTATACAAGGCGTCCGCAGAACGACTGGAGGCGGCACACGAGCGAATGTGCCATTACATGGACCCCCAACGCACCGAGCCTCCGAAGTATCAGGTCGGAGACTTGGTAATGCTCAACGGGCACAACATTAAAATGCGCCGACCATCCCGGAAGTTGGACCACAAGAATCATAGTCCCTTCCAGGTGGAAAAGATCGTCTCGCCCCTCGCCGTTCGACTCACCCTTCCTCGAAAGTGAAAGATCCACAATGTTTTCCACATGTCGCTGCTCGAACCCTATCGAACCAGCAAACACCGAGCACTGACGGACCCCTCAAAAATACTCCGAGAGGCTGACAACATCGAACAAAGTGAGGAGTACGATGTTGACGAGGTCCTTGGGAGCACCAAGAAAGGGCACCGCATCCTGTACCTTGTCAAATGGCTCAACTATTCAGACCGGAAGGATTAGACGGAGGAGCCATACGACAACTTTTCGGTAGTAGGTCTGGAGAAACTCCAGGAGTTCACAGGAAGAACCCAGATACTCCATGGGACTACTGGCTCACCGAGAGCTAGACTCCAATCCACCTCGGGCCTATAACGAAGCCAACGGGGTTGAAGCACAACCGGGGGGTAGTAGGATAAAGGGGAGGAGGACTTCATCCAAAGACGCAATCAACGAGTAGAAGAGTGAAGGTATTGTAATCCCATTCTGACGACAGCCGCCCCTTAAATGTGGCGACGCGTGGGTGACCGGTTGGAAGCCACTGGTTTTGACTGGCTCTGGCGGCGAGACTACTGTACGGCCAGCCTGATCCCCTGCTACACTGGCGTGCCAGGTCAACCCATCTTCTGACCACCTCTTCAGGGGAACACTGTCATCAAATGGTTTTCTTCACAACACTCCGACAAGTAGGTCTCCAGACAGAACCCCGAGACTGAGGGCTGATCGCCAGCCGAAGGACTATGAGGTTTGTTCTCGAAGGAGGGTTTTCCTCATAGCCCGGCGATCAGAGGGATGCAGGGGCTGCAGGACTGCATTCCACAGAAACACGCAAAGCAAGAGGAGGCATCAGGACAGTTAAGCTTCGGACCGAAGCTAAGAAAGAGAGGAAGTAGTGTTACACCCAAGGGTATCAAAGGGGATAAGGTACAAGAAGAAAGGTAGCAAATGGTAAGTTGCGTGACTAGAGATCCCTGAAGAATCTCAGGACCTCAGAAGGCAGTTCGGCAAGAGAAAGTAGGGTACCGGTAACCTCGGTGCAAGCGATGGCTAGGGTGGTGTACTAGGGCACAAACTGTCCAATACCACTATGTCATCGTAGCCGGGTAGACCCGAAGCACTACCAACTCTTGTAGCCACTGCATATGAGAATGAGATAAGGGAGAAAACTAGCTTCCTGCAAAGTCACACGCCATAAGCGGGGCGCATATCACAAGACAGCTCTGAGAGAGTCTAGACGGGAGCATCAGCAAAAAAATTGAGAATTCCTAGGGAGCTCCTGTAGCTCTCATAGCTCCTGTAAGCATCGCTAACTCCCATAAAAGGAGAAGTTATATTTTGCTCCTGTAAGAATTTTTAAAAAAAAAGTGCTTTATTTTTAGCTGAAACCTTAAGAAATATTAGTTCAAATTTATATCTCACCTGTAAAAAAAGCAATATACTTCAACTTTCCATTTTTAGGCTGATGAGATAAGACCGGGAGTTAGGACCTTACGGCCGAGACGAACGGACATAAGAATAAACTCTGGAGAGGGGCCAGTGGCAAACTAGGAAGGTGACGGGCTTCAGAAGAGCCACATCTGATCCCGACTAGGACCTCGATGGGAAGCCGGCATAGTCTCATAGACTAGCGTCCAGTGGAATACTAGGTCGCCGACTGATAGCCTCTACCATTATCACTAGGACCGGTCAGGACCAATCAAACCCACGCACCGGACCCCCTGGGGCCGCGTGTCTTGAGAATGGACCCCTGACGTAATGATAGGAAGAAAGACCATGTGACAAGAAAGAAAGTTTGCATATATACTGCATGTAACTTCACCGACTACCTTCTATTCCCCATGCTCGGATCCGACACTCACGAAAACCCTGACACGACGAACCTAAGATTATTCCACTGTGAATAAAGACCAATCGAACCTGACTTTACGATATCTTTACCTCCACCTCTGTACCCACGTACCCAGATGTCACACTGTATACGTTATGTACATTTGATGAGGTGCTAACAGCATGTGTTGAACGTAGATTCTACAGATCAAGAATGCCTATCACAGTATGCAATCGAGTTGGATTTCAACTGCACGTAAATCCATCGTCGACTTGTACAATATGAACGCCCATTCGAGTGCGACTGTTCGTTTGGCCGCGGTCGACACATTGTTACAGAACTACACATTGCTTTACTGGGACAGCAATCAAAAATTACCACCTGGGGTGAAGGCTACCATTCCCATTCTATCATCCTTTGCACTCAAACAGTCTAACGCTATTCCCAGAGACGTATAACCCCTTTTTTTGCAAGTCAAATCTCACAATTCATCCACTTGCACTTCTTCAACAAACATCGTGTTCAAATCCCAGAGCTTTACAACTGGTTGCTCGACAAGCAACCCCCCACTCTTATTGTTTACGTGGTTACTGCACTTCATCACGCACTTTCGGAGTTGCGAAACAAGGAAGAAGTGGCTCAATTAGGATCTGTGCTGCAATGATCGCAGCTCAAATCAACTGGTTGGACTTATTTTTTCAGCATAGCAAATGATGGTGGTAAGTAGATTTTGACACTCTAAGAGCACTGCTAATTATTTCTACAGCATGTTATGCCGCCTTGATGTCCATGTGGAATAGCCTTCATCCCGGATTAAGAGAAAAGGCTATGAACTCGATACGTTATACACTGAAGGCTGAAGTTCTTTCGAAAATGTCAGCTGACAAACCGAGACTGGCAATAGAACCTCTTCCCACACTGGAAATGGACCCCGAACTGTTGGCCACCTTTCTTGCGGAGCCTGAACCCGAGGAGATCGATTTGCGACCGCTTGTAACACTGCAGAGGGACAGCAGGATCGCAATTGAGAACGACGGCGACTACGAGTGTGTAACGGTCCGAACCGAAATTTTTGGACTCTACAGGAGCTTTACCAACGATGACTGCAGCGCTTCAGAGGACGAAGTAGAAGCCACCGCTGGCAATCAAGATCACTGGATAGCCAAGGAGAAAGATGATAGTGCAGTCGACGATACGGATATGGAGCATTTGGAGCTTTCCGAGGATGATGGTGATATATAGCATGCGCTAAATAGCAATACATCAGAACGGTTGGCATTTCAATTCACTCATCAATTGTTATGTGCGAAATTGGATTTAAAGATTAGGAGTATCGTGCTCATGCGTTGGAACTAAGACGTATTGTGAAGTATAGTAGATCACAGGCATTGTCGTCACCACGCCACAAGCATCGTCTACACGTAGAAAAAATTGTTCGCAGTAGGGAGTTAGTACTGATTAACGGAAGTCTGCATGTGAAGGAAGATAGTGGGAATCGTCGTAGCCACGCCACGAGTATCATCTACATGTAGAAAAAATCGTTCGCAGTAGGGAGTTAGTGCTGATTAACAGGCCTCTGCATGTAAAGGAAGATGGTGGGAATCATCATCACCACACCACGAGTATCATCTACATGTAGAAAAAATCATTCGCAGTAGGGAGTTAGCACTGATTAACGCACGTCGGCGTGTAAATGAAGATGGGGCATCCAGTCTCCGGTGTGTAGATCTAACGTTGCAACTATTACCACACAGCGCCCCATCGTTTACAAGTGAGAGGTAGCGCTGAAACCGTTCTATACGTTGGATGCCAGTACACACACATAACGCAGAATTTTTTTTCCCAATGCAGGAAGATTACTGTATCGAGGAAAGTTTTATGTCTCTGCCTATGGCCCTCTAAGATTATATCTGAACCAAACACATCATGAAGTACTGATAGTGGGCCACCCCGGACGATCAAAAACACTCGAATTGCTCTCAAGGAACTACCACTGGCCGAAAATGGGGCAAGATGTGGAAAGGTTTGAAATGAACTGTGACACTTGCCGGCAATCAAAAACCAGTCGACACGCACCCTACGGAGTCCTTCACCCATTGGCGATTCCCCAGCAGCCATGGCAGAACATTTCGATAGACTTCGTTATGGGCCTACCACGATCAAAGGATCACGATGCTATCAGGGTGGTAGTGGATCGGCTCAAGAAACAGTGGCATCTTGTCCTGTGCAGCACTACCATCGATGCCCATGAACAATAACTTCGGACCGTGGTCCTCAATTTACCTCTGCATTCTGGCATTGCATCGGTGCACGACTGGGAATTGAACCATGGCTGACTACCGATTTCCATCCACAGACTGATGGTCAGACCGAACGAATGAACACCATAATGTAACAATACTTGCGGTCGTACGTGAACTACCTGCAAGATGATTGGGCTGACTGGTTGATGATCGCCGAATTCGTATCGAATAACCATACCTTGGAAACAACGGCTGTATCTCCGTTCTTCGCCAACCTTGGCTATGACCCTCACTAGCAATTCGACCTTTCAGCCTCTGTATCCAACCAAGCAGAAGATCAACAAGCGCATTCCGCGGCAAAAGCATTGTCCGAAAATCATGACCACCTGTGGACGGACATGCATCGCGCCCAACTCCACTACCAGGAAACCCTGGACACCTATCGGCTCCCCGCTCCAGACTATCAGATGGGGATCCTCTGTGGCTCGACGCTCGAAATTGGAAGACTCGACGAACATCAGCAAAGTTGGATCATCGACGGCACGGCCCATTCAAGATCGCACGCAAGATTTCGTCTCATGCCTTCCGGTTGGAACTTCACAGCTCGATACAGGTACATCCCATTTTTCATGTGTCCTCACTTGAGCCGGCAGCACAGAATCCGCTTCTGGGACAATGACAACCACCGTCTCCTACGGTGGAAATTGATGGCGAGTAAGAATGGTCTGGGGATTCCATTCTCGATTCTTGAATGTATCGATGACGACTTCAGTAACTTGTTAAATGGACCAGATTAGATCATCCGAATTGGGAGCCAGTGGAAAACATCAAAGAGCTAGAAGCGGTTACTCGATTCCATGAACAATACCCCCACAAGTCAGGGCCTCTCGAATAATGCTTTGTAGAAGCTCAGCGATAGGAGGGGGATACTGTTACGGCACAGGTTTCGGTGCTTGGTTTGGGTTTGGTTGTTTGATTTCGGGTGCTAGGAAGGTTCGGCTGTTTGATTTCATTGTTAATGCTGGCACCTCGCTGCGGAAGTCATGATCTTGGGAAGAGTGTTGGCACCTCGCTCCAGATGTCTCGATCTTGAAAAGGGTGTCAGTTCTGGGCTCCAGTTGCATCAGAGAAGGTTGTATGAGTTGTGCAGTTATGAGCACATATTTGAGTATGAGTACGTATGTGAGTTGCATGGGTATGAGTAGGAGGATATATGGGAGTTGCAAGAACAGTGTATATAAGGAGGGCTGTCTCCTGTATTTTGTTTTCTTCTTTTCTTTATGCAACCTCTTGTATTCTATTCAGAATATCAACCTTGTCTCTGTTTCCTCGGTTTCCGCCATTCCTCCATCTCAGCAACACTCGTCCTGCTCTACCCATTCCTATCGAACATGTCTGTCGGACACTGTCCGTCTCTCTGTTGGATACGTACTTACGATGCTGTCCGTCTCTCTGTGTGACACATCCATCTGATGCTGTCCATATCTGTACGACAGGTCTATCTGACATTGTCCATCTCTGTTCGACATGTCTATTTGATGCTATCCGTCTCTATCGACACATCAGGAAAAAAATTCTGTGTCCGGATGCACAGGCTGCGTCCAGACGCACCAGGCGCTCGGAATGCTCTAGACGCACCCTGGCAGGGCACATACCGCTCCCAATGCGAAACGCACAGGCAATGTGAATTCGGACGAAGCACGCCATGGCACCGTGCATTTGGACACCGTACGCCAGGGCGCCATGCATCCAGATGAAGCACGCCATGGCAGCGGGCATTCGGACGCCATATGCCAGGGCGCCATACATCTGGACGCAGCTCACCATAGCATCTGCTTACTGGATGGCGCATGTCAGGGCATTTTCCTTCTGGACGCAGCCGTGTCAGGGCATTTTTCTTCTGGACGCAGCGGTGTCAGAGCATTTTCCTTCTGGGTGCAGACGTGTCAGCGCAAATGGCATCCGGACGACGCATGTCATGGCACCATGGTCACGCTGTCTGTCAAGGCACGGAACATCATAGCAAATACTCTTGTCGCATTCGCAAATACGTAGCGGATTCCAGACGTAGTGACTCAGTCCAGTTCTATTCATTCTATCTAATGTACATCTATATATGCTACTACCACACTTCGCGCGGAAACAAAGGAAAGTTGGCAAATACGACACGACATGTTGAGCACGACACGATGAGCATGACGTGATGAGCATGACGCATTGAGCACAATGCAATGATCACAACGCGATGAGCACAACACGATGAGCACAACGAGAAGAACATGACGCGATGAGCATGATGACTATGAGGAGGATGGCGATGAGCACGCCGCCAGCGGCGAGGACAATAGCAAGTAGGACGTGGCGAGTATGATTGTAAGCTTTGTGACATGGTTAGCGCAGCTCTCAGAGTGACAGACAGCGGGAAGTTGTACAATACAACGTGATGAGTACAATGTCAATGTGGGTACTGGCGGCGAGAACGATAGCGGGTAGGACGCGGCGAGTATGATGTCAATGAGGGTGCCGGCGGCGAGAACGATAGCAAGTAGGACGCGGCGAGTATGATTGTAAGTAAGACGCGGCGAGTATGATGGCGAGCTTTGTGACAAGGTTAGCGCAGCTCTCAGAGTGACAGAGACACCGGGAAGTTGTACAATACACAGTGAGGAGTACGAGGTCAATGAGGGTGCCAGCGGCGAGGACGATAGCGAGTAGGATGCAGCGAATAAGTCGCAGCGAGTGTGATGGCGTGAAAGAGGTCACGAGTACAATGGCAATAGAAAGCGCCAAGCCACTACTAACGCTTGCGCTTTTGCAAGGTTCAGCTCATCACTCATAGATAGACCCCTTTTTTCTTCTCCTTTCACCTCATCCTACTCATCCACATTTTCCTAATCGACATCTTACTCGTTGCGACTTTCTCGCCCTCATACTCGCCGCGTCTTACTCGCTCTCATACTTGCTGCGTCCTACTCACCCACACTCGCCATGTCCTAACCCCTATTGTTCTTGCCGCCGGTACCCTCATTGACATTGTACTCGTCACGTTGTATTGTACAACTTCCCGCTGTCTATTACTCCGAGAGCTGTGCTAACCATGTCACAAAGCTCACCATCATACTCGCCGCGTCCTACTTGCAATCATACTCGCCGCGTCCTACTTACTATCGTCCTCGCCACCGGCACCCTTGTTGACATCATACTCGCCGCATCTTACACACGATCCTACTGTCCGCGGCCTACTCACTATCGTTCTCGCCGCCGGCACCCTCATTGACATCATACTCGCCGCATCCTACCCGCTATCGTTCTCGCCGCCGGCACCCTCTGTTACACCCAGTGCGCTGGTGACACCCCAAGTCATGCAATTAGTATGACTAGCCGGACTCAATCTGAGGATTGAGGCCGAGTGAGATTTCATGATTGAAAGTGACAGGCTGGGGCGAGCTCTGAAAGAGAGGAGTATTACCGACCCAACAGCAGCCAGGTGGTAACTCAAGGTTACCAAAGGGAAAGGGGATGAGTGGCAGCCTCAGACGGGGGTCTGGTCACATCCCTGCGAGGTGTCAAGGTTATCCTCCGCGAGACCCATTCTAAAAGCTACTAGTTGCCGTATACCAGCAAAAATGTCGACTTTTTCTGGGTACAATATAACTCACGAGCGGTTGTGCAGGACGCGCGAGACGGAACGGGTCCAGTGGGTATATGAGGGGAGCCAGACCACCGCCCTGCTGCGGCACTTGTACCGACGTCACCAGACATTCCTGGAAGCATCTAGACTCATAGATTGCGACCATGGATGCACCTGAGAAGCATTTAGCCAGTAAGGGCTGCGATCAGGAGCGCGAGGATGATGACGCCTACAAGGGGGTGCAAACGAAGATTGTTCGCAAGTGCTCAGATCGAAGATCTTCTGGGTCCATACCTATCAATCAGTGCCACGTCCCAATCAACCATATCTCCCTCGGACGAGGAGAGACGCTGCTGTGTAATACCGATGTATTGCGATTCCTGAGTCAGCCCGAGCGAGAATGGCCAAAGAGTCGGCGCGACATTTAATGAGCGCCAGTTTCCTACGTAGAGAGGCATCAGCAACGATCAGTCGGAAGTTGAGCCTTAACAATATTACATTGTTTCTGGGATCAACTCTCTAGTGATATTTCGAATGCGAATCTCTTAGTGAATTTTCCCACCCGCTCCCATGCGAATCCTTCGGAACTACACAGTCACTCTGCTGCCATCATGCAAGTGTTGCCCGCTCAAGGGTGATAGACTGTTGGTGACCACCTGCGCGATTGTGCCGTTGGTGAAACACCCGAGTGTTACACCCTCATTGACATCGTACTCGTCCCGTTGTATTGTACAACTTCCCGCTGTCTGTCACTCTGAGAGCTGCGCTAACCATGTCACAAAGCTCGCAATCATACTCGCCGCGTCTTACTTGCAATCATACTCGCCACATCCTACTTGCTATCATCCTCACCGCTAGCACCCTCATTGACATTGTACTCCTCACTGTGTATTGTACAACTTCCCGGTGTTTCTGTCACTCTGAGAGCTGCGCTAACCTTGTCACAAAGCTCGCCATCATACTCACCACGTCTTACTTGCAATCATACTCACCGTGTCCTACTTGCTATCGTCCTCGCCGCCGGCACTCTCATTGACATCATACTCGCCGCGTCCTACCCACTATCGTTCTCGCCGCCGGCACCCTCATTGACATCGTACTCATCACATTGTATTGTACAACTTCCCACTGTCTGTCACACTGAGAGCTGCGCTAACCATGTTACAATGCTCGCAATCATACTCGCCGCGTCCTACTTGCTATCGTCCTCGCTGCCGCCGGCGTGCTCATCGTCATCCTCCTCATAGTCGTCGTGCTCATCGCGTCGTGTTCATCTCGTCCTGCTCATCACGTCGTGCTCATCGCGTCGTGCTCATCGCGTCATACTCAACGCGTCGTGCTCATCGCGTCGTGCTCATCGCGTCGTGCTCAATGTGTCGTGTCGTATTTGCCAACTTTCCTTTGTTTCCACATGAAGTGTGGTAGTAGCATATATAGATGTACATTAGATAGAATGAATAGAACTGGACTGAGTCACTATATCTGGAACCCGCTGCGTGTTTGCGAATGCGACAAGAGTATTTGCTACGATGTTCCGTGCCTTGACAAACAGCGTGACCGTAGTGCCATGACACGTGTTGTCCGGACGCCATTTGCCCTGACACAGCTGCGCCCAGAAGGAAAATACCCTGACCCGCTCCATCCGGTAAGCAGATGCCATGGTGAGCTGCATCGGGACGCACGGCACCCTGGTGTACGGCGTCCGAATGCACGGTGCCATGGCGTGCTGCGTCCGAATTCACATTGCCTGTGAGTTTCACGTTGGGAGCGGTATGTGCCCTGCCAGGGTGCGTCCAGAGCGTCCCGAGCGCCTGGTGCGTCCGGACACAGCCTGTGCCTCCGGACGCAGATTTTTTTTCCTGATGCGGGCCTGGGCCAGAAGAGGTCAGAGAGTCTAGACGGGAGATAAGGAAACAGAGTTTAGCTCTCAGCCGAGACACCAGCCATAAGAGTTAACTCCAGAGAACATCAGCTATAAATTTGAGAATTCCTAGGGTGCTCCCGTAGCTGCCGTAGCTCCTATAAGCATCGCTTACTCCCGTAAAAGGAGAAGTTATATTTTCCTCCCATAAGGATTTGAAAAAAAATATGTGGTTTATTTTTAGCTGAAACCTTGAGAAATATTAGTTCAAATTTATGTCTCACCTGTAAAAAAAGCAATATACTTCAACTTTCCATTTTTTTACTGATGAAGAGGGGATGAGTTTGCGCAAACGAGGCAGGAACAGTTAGACACCCACACCTCAACAATCGGAGGGCCCTCCTTCACCACAATCGGAAAAGATAGCCATGACACAGCTGCATTCTCCACTCAGCTGTATGGCTCTCATGCAGTAAAACAAACGAAAACCCCTCTCCCTTATCTAAACCCTGACCAGGACCAATGAATCAACCCACGTTCCCACAGAGGAACGAAGTTACCACAGAGGAACTCGAGTCTGAGTCACTACTTTGCACTCATTCGCTCCCTGATAAAAAGAAATACTTCTTGCCCCGATAGAGGGAAAGCAGCATGAACCTCCTCACCAACACTACCACCGAACCCACACACAAGATCTAAGATTATTCCATTGTGAATTATCGAAAGTAGCCTGATTACCTTTGATTCTAACCGCACTCCGGATACGAAACAACTCCTGTATCACACTATAATCTTTGATCCAAAAAATCAACCTACTTTCACAAAAAGAGGAGACCAACGGATGCCCTCCTTTGAACAAGATCATCAATATCTTCTCGAATTCGCAAATGTATTCGAACCAATGTCCCAATATTTGTTTGACCTCATATTCCTCACCATCAATTCCATATTCAACCTCTGTTACACTGGACTATCACAGGTCGGTACTGTAACACTCGGGTGTTTCACCAACGGCACAATCGCCCAGGTGGTCACCAACAGTCTATCACCCTTGAGCGGGCAACACTTGTATCATGGCAGCGGAGCGACTGTGTAGTTCCGAAGGATTCGCATGGGAGCGGGTGGGAAAATTCACTAAGAGATTCGCGTTCGAAATATCACTAGAGAGTTGATCCCAGAAACAATGTAATATTGTTAAGGCTCAACTTCCGACTGATCGTTGCTGATACCTCTCTAGGTAGGAAACTGGCGCTCTTTATATGTCGCGCCGACTCTTTGGCCGTCCACTCTCGGGCTGACTCGGGAAGCGCAATACCTTGGTGTTACGCAACAGCGTCTCTCCTCGTCCGAGGGAGATATGGTTGATTGGGACGTGGCACTGATTGATAGGTATGGACCCAGAAGATCTTCGATCTGAGCGCTTGCGAACAATCTTCGTTTGCACCCCCTTGTAGGCGTCGTCACCCTCGTGCTCCTGATCGCAGCCCTTACTGGCTAAATGCTTCTCAGGTGCATCTGTGGTCGCAATCTATGAGTCTAGATGCTTCCAGGAATGTCTGGTGACGTCGGTACAAGTGCCGCAGCAATCACAGTTAACTGAAGAATACGTCTCTGTAACTTAACAAGTTAAGGTCCGATCTTCTTCAAACAACTGACAGATGGTCTGGCTCCCCTCATATACCCACCGGACCCGTT
>Ga0307508_10001755_pt1 | contig 24076 bp, 19 predicted proteins | sample 9_EM_MG_FD_203089 | JGI IMG/M metagenome (GOLD analysis project Ga0307508, IMG submission 203089) | Populus trichocarpa ectomycorrhiza microbial communities from riparian zone in the Pacific Northwest, United States - 9_EM | ecosystem: Host-associated > Plants > Roots > Unclassified | place... | reverse complement strand
AACGAACTGTACCGCTTCGGCCTTGTACTCGGGAGTGAATCTCCGCCTCGTGCTTCCCACCTTTGATCATCTCCTTGTAGATCAATGTCCATCGTGGTCACTGTCTACAAGATCGGGAACGCTTCACTTCCCAGTGGCCGCGTGGGCGGGAATGGTTGCCCCCGCCGGTGAGATACCGACGGCTGCCCGCGGTGCAGCTGATCGAGGAGGCCGCTGACGATCGAGGCCGGCTCGTCGGTCGCCGGCGCGGCGCCTAAAGGCGGCCGGCGTAGGCCTCGTTGGCCAGGCTGCTGCGCAGCGCCCGGCTGCTGAAGTACGGCCGGAAGCCGTGCCCGCGGTAAAGGTCGGCCAGATCCTGGTAGAACCCGAGCACCTCGTCGAACGTGGGCGGCACGGCGTCGCGGACGGTGGCGCCTTCGTCGAAATGGAGCACGCTGGCGCCGGGCACGACACCCAGGGCGGCCAACGTCGCGCAGCCGTCGAGCAGGCGGTCGATCGGTTCGAGACCCAGAACGAAGTTCGTCCATGCGAAGCCGGGCCCGAAGATCTCCGCGCTGCGCGCGAGCGCGGCGAGGTACCGCTCGCGGCCGATGCGTGCCTTGCCGGGACACTCCCGCAGGAAGGCGTCCTCGTCGAAGGCCTCCAGGTTGATCGCCATGGTGGTGATGCCGGCGTCGGCCTGCAGCGCCAGCAGGCCGAGGTCGTTCGGCGGCGCCGACATGGCCACGAGCCCCTCGTGCCCCGGTTTGTCGCCTAGCAAGGGCCGGATCTCGCGGGCGATGTCGGCGTAGATCTCCGCCTGCCGGTCGAGCATGCCGTCCGCCAGGTTGCCCGAAATGATCATCGGGAAGAGCTCGTCCGCATAGCACGGGTCACCCACGGCGATCTTGACGGCGACGGCCAGATCCGCAAACCACGCCTCGATCGCGTCCGAACGGCTCCGGCCCAGCTCCCGAGCGGTCAGGAGATCGCCGCCGCCGGCCCGGCGCTGAACGCGATTGACACCGCAGAACCGGCAAAGCTGCGTGATCGCGCAGTCGTGCCACGGCCATACATTCAGCTCGGTCTCACCGCAGCTGCTGACCACGCGGGTTATCGGCTGCCCCGACGGCAGCGTCTCGAGGTAGTAGGCCGGCTGCCGGACCAAGGCCACCTCGACCTCGGCGCCGGTCCAGCGCGAGTTCCGGATCACGAGGCTGCCGTCCACGACGTCGACCGACAGCGGCTCGCGGCCCGGCACCGGGGCGACCGCGGAGACACACAGCCGGTACCCGTCCGGGTCGGTCATGACGATCTCTTGAGGCGCTCCCGCCGCTGCCCCCCGGGGAGCGTTGTAGACCCGCTGAAGACCCTTCGCCGACGACGAGCTCGCATAGCTCAGTGCGGCCGGAGTGAAGGTCACCCCGTGCGTGAGGACCGCCGCCTTCAAGCGGGCTGTCCCAGCGTGATCGAGCCGTGTCATGGTCAGCCCTCGACGTACGGATGCGGACCGAGAGCATAATTAGCCAGCGCCACTGTCTGTCAACGGCTGGCCGCTAAACAGGTCGTGCCATCACCGTCAGTTTCCCCCGGTGGTATGACTTGCGGGCCGGTTTCAGCAATCTCCTACGGCATGCGGTCATCGTGACCTAACCGCGTGACGCCAGCAGCGCCACGGCAGACACGAGCAGTGCGATCACGGAGACCACCAATGTGATCGCTTGGATGATGTTCTCGCTGCGGGCCGAGGTCACCGAGGACTTGAGGTTGACAGCAGCGCTCATGTCGTCGATGCGCCGTCGAGCCGCGTCAAGCTGCTCATCCAGGCCGATCTCCCGGCGCAAGCGCGCGGCAACCTCGCGGGTGAAACCGTGCCGGCACAACGAGATGAAATCGAGCGACTCGCTGACCTGCGTCAGGTTGGCTCGGCCGTCCAGCACCACGGGCAGGGCGTCGGCAGGGCGTTCGGCTTCGAGTGGCCGGCGAGAGCTCCGATCGCGGAAGAAGGCGACCTGCTGGCGCAGCAGGGTCAACCGGGAGAGTTGGTGCTCCACCATCGTCAGCAGATCAGCCTGGTACCAGTAGAGGGGATCCCGCTCTGCGGCCGGGCCGCGGTGGGCCTCTCCGGCGTCGGGTGCGGGTTCATCGTAGAGATTGCGCCAGTACCGCTCCGCCACCACGACCGTCGAATGGTGGCCGACCAGGTAGATCTCGTCCCCGCGGTGGCCGACCTCGTTGCGCCGGACCCGCTCGATGTACCGGGCGCCGTACGCCTTGTACCAGGGCGCCTCGGTCAGGATGCCGGCCAACTCCCCCGCGTGACAAAATCGCGGTGACGACGCCGCCGTCCCTCGAAAGAATCCGGCGGGTCGAACGACATTGCAGCTGCACCTGCATTTGGCCGGGCCGCTTCGCGCGCCACGACTCCGCCGATGCGGCCGGAACGCCGACGGAGTCGGTCGCGCGCCTGATTTCGCGATTCCTTCGGCGGGAATCAGCGATCCTATTCCGGCTCACATTCGACGGGCGAACGGCGCGGACATACCGACGCAGCTCCGGCAGCTCTGCCGCACGCGCGACGGCTGCTCAGCGCTCCAGGATGGCCACGACGCCCTGGCCGCCGGCCGCGCAGATGGAGATCAGGCCGCGGCCCGCGCCCCGGTCGGCGAGCAGCTTGGCGAGGGTCGCGACGATCCGGCCGCCGGTCGCGGCGAACGGGTGGCCGGCCGCCAGAGACGAGCCGTTGACGTTGAGCCTCGAGCGGTCGATCGGGCCGAGCGGCGCGTCCAGGCCGAGCCGTTCCTTGCAGAACTCCGGCGACTCCCAGGCTGCCAGCGTGGCGAGGACCTGCGACGCGAACGCCTCGTGGATCTCGTAGAAGTCGAAGTCCTGCAGGGTCAGGCCGCGGCGGGCGAGCATCCGGGGCACGGCGTACGCGGGCGCCATCAGCAGCCCCTCGTCGCCGTGCACGAAATCGACCGCCGCCGTCTCGCAGTCGGCGAAGTAGGCCTGCACCGGCAGCGACCGCTCGGCCGCCCACTGCTCGGAGGCGAGCAGCACGGTCGAGGCCCCGTCGGTCAGCGGCGACGAGTTGCCGGCCGTCATGGTCGCGCCCTGGCGGCCGAAGGCCGGCTGGAGCCTGCCCAGCTTCTCCAGCGTCGTGTCGGAGCGCAGGTTCTGGTCGCGGGCGAGGCCGAGGTACGGCGTCACGAGGTCGTCGAAGAACCCCCGGTCGTACGCGGCCGACAGCTGCCGGTGCGACTCCAGCGCCAACTCGTCCTGCGCCACCCGCTCGATGCCCCAGCGCAGCGCCGTCACCGCCGCGTGCTCCCCCATCGACAACCCCGTACGCGGCTCCGCGTTGCGGGGGATCTCCGGCCGGAACGGCTGCAGTGGCCGCAGTTTCGCGGCCGCCCTGAGCCGGTCGCCCAGCGACCGCGCCCGGTTGAGCTCGAGCAGCGTGCGCCGCAGGTCCTCGTTGAGCTGCAGCGGCGCGTCCGAGGTGGTGTCCGTGCCGCCGGCCACGCCGACCTCGATCTGGCCCAGCGCGATCTTGTTGGCGACCAGGATCGCGGCCTCGAGCCCGGTGCCGCACGCCTGCTGGATGTCGTAGGCGGGGGTGCGCGGGTCGAGCCGGGAGCCGAGCACGACCTCGCGGGTGAGGTTGAAGTCGCGGGAGTGCTTGAGCACCGCGCCGGCGACGACCTCGCCGAGCTGCCGGCCGGCCAGCCCGAACCGGGCGATCAGTCCGTCGAGCGCGGCGGTCAGCATGTCCTGGTTGGTGGCGGCCGCATACTTCCCGTTCGACCGGGCGAACGGGATGCGGTTTCCGCCGATGACGGCGACGCGGCGCACGTTCTGCACGACATTCCTCCACGACGGGAGCGGGCTAACTTACTCGCCGGTAGCCTAGCAAGCTTCCCCGCAGAGCAGGCGCAAGTCGGTCGATACAAGAATACCTACTGGCGAGTAGGCTGCGGTCATGGCTGACAGGTACACGGGCTTCGCCAACTCCGCGGCCGGCCGAGCCCTGGTGAAGCGGCTCGGGTTGCCCGACCCGCCCCGGCTGCGGCGATTCCGGCCGGGCGACCCGCTGACCGAGGGGCCGGTGCTGCTCGGCGCGGCGCCCGGCGGCCGGCTCGAGGCCCCCGTCCGCAAGATGCTCGAGCAGGCCGGGGTCGAGGTCGTCGAACCGGTCGACGGCGCCGGCTACGGCGCGCTGGTCTTCGACGCCACCGGCATCACCGACTCCGGCGGCCTCCGGGCGCTCTACGACTTCTTCCACCCGGTGGCGCGCGGCCTCCTGCGCTGCGGCCGGGTGATCGTGCTGGGCACGCCCCCGGAAGCGGCCGGAACGCCGCGGGAGGCGACCGCGCAGCGCGCGCTGGAGGGCCTGACCCGCAGCATCGGCAAGGAGTTCGGCCGGGGCGTCACGGCGCAGCTGGTCTACGTGGCGCCGGGCGGCGAGGCGGCCGTGGAGTCCACGGTGCGGTTCCTGCTCAGCGGCCGCTCCGCGTACGTCTCGGGTCAGGTGATCCGGGTCGGCGCGGGCGAGGCCGAGGCGCCGGCCGACTGGGCGCGGCCGCTGGCCGGCAAGGTCGCGTTGGTCACCGGCGCGGCGCGGGGCATCGGCGCGGCCATCGCCCGGGTGCTCGCTCGCGACGGCGCCGACGTGATCGCCCTCGACGTGCCCGCGGCCGGCGACGCGCTGGCCGCCGTGGCCAACGACGTCCGCGGCCGGGCCCTGCAGCTCGACCTGACCGGCCCGGACGCCGGCGAGCGCCTGGCCGCCTACGTCGGCGGCGGCCTCGACGTGCTGGTGCACAACGCGGGCATCACCCGGGACAAGACGATCGCCCGGATGGACGCGGGCCGGTGGGACTCGGTGCTCGCCGTCAACCTGTCCGGCCCGGAGCGGATCAACGAGCTGCTGCTGGAGCGCGGCGTGCTGCGCGCCGGCGGCCGGATCGTCGGGGTGGCCTCGATCGCCGGCATCGCGGGCAACCGGGGCCAGACCAACTACGCGACGTCCAAGGCCGGGGTGATCGGTCTGGTGCAGTCGACCGCTCCCGTCCTGGCCGGGCACGGGATCACGATCAACGCGGTCGCGCCGGGCTTCATCGAGACGGCCATGACCGCCACGATGCCGGTGCTGCTGCGCGAGGCCGGGCGCCGGATGAACAGCATGGCGCAGGGCGGCCTGCCGGTCGACGTGGCCGAGACGATCGCCTGGTTCGCCTCGCCCGGCTCGGCGACGATCACCGGCAACGTGGTCCGGGTCTGCGGCCAGAGCCTGCTGGGAGCGTGAAAGGCGTGGCGGTCGTCGAGCTGAACGAGGACCCGGGCGCGCCGCTGCTGCGGGCCGCGATCGGGCTGCTGCCGGGCAACCGCCGGGCCGGCACGCTGCCCGAGATCGAGCTGGTCCGGCGGGGCGTGCCGACCGACCGCGGCCACCTGGCCCGGTACGACCGGGTGTGCGGTTTCCGGCTCACCGACCGGCTGCCGGCCACCTATCCGCACGTGCTCGCCTTCCCGATGGCGATGCGGCTGATGTCGGCGCCGGGCTTCCCTTTCCCCGTCGTCGGCCTCGTGCACATAACCAACCGCATCACCGTGCTGCGGCCGATCGACGCGGGCGCCGCGCTGGACCTCTCGGTGACCGTCCGCGACCTGCGGGCGCACGACCGGGGGCGGCAGTTCGACGTGGTCGCCACCGCGAGCGCCGGGGGCGAACTGGTGTGGCGCGGCGTCTCCACGTACCTGCGCAGGGACCGCGCGGGTGAGCGGCGCGCCGAGGGCGAGCGCCGCGACCCGCCGCCGGCGGACACCGCGCGCTGGCGCGTCCCCGCGCGGGTGGGCGCCGACTACGCCGTGGTCTCCGGCGACCACAACCCGATTCACACGTCGCGGCTGGGCGCGCGGCTGTTCGGCTTTCCCCGGCCGATCGCGCACGGCATGTGGAGCAAGGCGCGCTGCCTCGCCGCGCTGGAGGGCCGGCTGCCCGAGACGTACACCGTGGACGTGGCCTTCAAGCTGCCGATCCTGCTGCCCACGACGGTCACCTTCGGCGCGACGCAGGTCATCGACGGATGGAAATTCGTGCTGCACTCCGGCCGGCCGCATCTTGCGGGCCAACTTACGCACCCGTAACGTTACTCGCCAGTAAACAAGCCGTTCGCCGGAAGGGTGCACCGCAAACATGGAGTTTTGGCTCGACCTCAACGAGGAGCAGCAGGACCTGCGCGAGTGGGTGCACGGCTTCGCCGAGGGCGTCGTGCGCCCGGCCGGCGCCGAGTGGGACGAGCGCGAGGAGACGCCCTGGCCGGTGATCCAGGAGGCGGCGAAGATCGGGCTCTACGGCTACGAATTCCTGATCAACGCATGGTCCGACCCGACCGGCCTGTCCCTGCCGGTGGCCAACGAGGAGTTGTTCTGGGGCGACGGCGGCATCGCCATGGCGATCTCCGGCACGGCGCTCGCGGTCGCCGCGATCTACGGATCCGGTACGCCGGAGCAGCTGGTCGAGTGGGTGCCGCAGTGTTTCGGCGACGCCGCCGAGCCGAAGGTGGGCGCGTTCTGCTCCACCGAGCCGGAGGCGGGCTCGGACGTGGCGGCGATGCGTACCCGGGCGGTGTACGACGAGGCGTCCGACGAGTGGGTCCTGGACGGGCAGAAGGCGTACGCGACCAACGGCGGCATCGCCAACGTGCATGTGGTGACCGCGTCGGTCGACCCGTCGCTCGGCTCGCGTGGGCAGGCCGCGTTCGTGGTGCCGCCGGGCACGCCGGGTCTGGTCGGCTCGAAGAAGCTCAAGAAGCTCGGCTTGCGGGCCTCGCACACGGCCGACGTGTTCCTCGATGGCGTGCGGGTGCCCGGTAGCTGCCTGCTCGGCGGCAAGGAGGCGCTCGACGAGCGGCTGGCCCGGGCCCGGGAGGGGCAGCGGGCGATCCGGCAGGCGGCGATGCGTACGTTCGAGCTGTCCCGCCCGGCGGTCGGGGCGCAGGCGATCGGCATCGCCCGGGCCGCGTACGAGTATGCGTTGGAGTATGCGAAGAACCGGGTGCAGTTCGGCCGGCCGATCATCGAGAACCAGGCGATCGCGTTCGCGTTGGCGGACATGAAGACCGAGATCGACGCGGCCCGGCTGCTGGTGTGGCGGGCCGCGTGGATGGGCCGCAACGATCGGCCGTTCACCTCGGGTGAGGGCTCGATGTCGAAGCTGAAGGCCGGCGAGGTGGCCGTGGCGGTCACCGAGAAGGCGGTGCAGATCCTCGGCGGCGCGGGTTATCTGCGCGAGCACCCGGTCGAGCGGATGTTCCGGGACGCGAAGATCTACACCATCTTCGAGGGCACCTCCGAGATCCAGCGCCTGGTCATCGCCCGGGCCATCTCCGGCGTGCAGATTCGCTGATGGCCGCCGCCGGTCCGTCGCTGGGCGCCCTGGCCGAGGCCGGGTTCCTGGTGAAGACCCTGACCCGGCGCGGGCTGATCGCGCCCGGGCCGCCGGTGCGCGTCGCGCGGCAGCTCGGCCAGCTGCGGCGATGGGGCTTCGGCCTGGCCGGCGAGCTGCGGCAGGCCGCCGCCCGGGAACCCGCGCGGATCGCGGTGATCGACGAGAACGGCCCGCGGACGTACGCCGAGCTGCTCGACCGTTCCGAGAGGCTCGCCCGGGCCCTGGCCGTCGGCCCGGGCGACCGGGTCGGCGTGCTGTGCCGCAACTCGGCCACGATGATCGAGACGCTGGTCGCGGTGACCATGACCGGCGCCGACTCCGTGCTGCTCAACACCGGCCTGTCCGGTCCGCAACTGGCGACCGTCGCCCGCGACCAGGGCCTGCGTCGCATCGTGCACTCCGCCGAGTTCGACCTCGGCGAGCTCGGCTGCGGCATCCTCGAGGGCGATCTGGACGAGCTGATCGCGGCGACCCCGGCCGGCCGGTTCGAGCCGCCCGCGGCACCGGGCCGCACGATCGTGCTCACCTCGGGGACCACCGGCGTACCGAAAGGGGCCTGTCGCCCGACGCCGGGCGGATTCGGCCCGCTGGCCTCGATCATCGACCGGATCCCGCTGCGTGCCGGCGTCCGCGTGATGATCGCGGCGCCGCTCTTCCACACCTGGGGCTTCGCCGGGCTGCAGATCGCGTTGGCGCTGCGCGCCACCGTGGTGCTGCGCCGCAGATTCGACCCGGCGACGGTCCTGCAGACCCTCGACGAGCACCGGTGCACCGCGCTGATCGCGGTGCCGGTCATGCTGCAGAACCTGATGGAGCAGCCGACCACCGACGCCAGGCCGCCGCTGTCGGTGGTCGCGGTCAGCGGCTCGGCTCTGCCCGGCGGGCTGGCCACCCGGTTCATGGACCGCTTCGGCGACATCCTCTACAACCTGTACGGCTCCACCGAGGCGTCCTGGGCGTCGATCGCCGTCCCCGCCGACCTGCGCGCCGCGCCCGGCACGGCCGGCCGCCCGCCGCACGGCACCCGGATCGCGGTCCTCGACGAGGCGGGCCGAGAAGTCCCGGCCGGCGAGCCGGGCCGGCTCTTCGTCGGCAACGAGATGCTCTTCGAGGGCTACACCAACGGAGGGTCCAAAGAGGTACGCGACGGGTTGCTGGCCACCGGCGACGTCGGACACCTCGACGAGGCGGGTCGGGTGTTCGTCGACGGCCGCGAGGACGACATGATCATCTCCGGCGGCGAGAACATCTTTCCCTCCGAGGTCGAGAACCTGCTGGCGGACCTGCCCGAGGTGCTCGAGGTCGCGGTGATCGGCGTGCCCGACGACGCGTACGGTCAGCGCCTGGCCGCCTATCTCGTGCTGCACCCGGGCGCCGCGCTCGACGAGGAGAAGGTGCGCGACCACGTACGCCTGAACCGGGCGCGCTTCTGCGTGCCGCGTGACGTGGTTTTCCTGCCCGCCCTGCCGCGCAACGCCACCGGCAAGATCCTGACCCGGGATCTGCCGCGCTGAATGCCGTGATCACTCGTTTGTGGAAGAATCTCGCGACATGACGCAGAGCCCGCGCCCGCTGGACACGCGGGTGGCCCACATCGCGCGGGTCTACGACTACTGGTTGGGCGGCAAGGACAACTTCGCCGTCGACCGGCAGGTCGCCGACATGATGCGGGAGGATTCGCCCGAGGTCGTGGAGGGCGTGCGGGGCAACCGGGCCTTCCTCGCCCGCAGCGTTCGTCACCTGGCCGGCGAGTGCGGGATCCGCCAGTTCCTCGACATCGGCACCGGGTTGCCGGCCGCGGACAACACCCACGAGGTGGCCCAGGCGGTGGCCCCGGAAAGCCGGGTGGTCTATGTGGACAACGACCCGATCGTGCTGACCCACGCGCGCGCCCTGCTCACCAGCACCACCGGCGACGGCGCCACGGCCTACCTCGACGCCGACCTGCGCGACACCGGGCACATTCTGAAACAGGCCGCGGCCACCCTCGACCTGACCCGCCCGGTCGCGGTCATGCTGATCGCGGTCCTGCACTGCATCCCCGACGAGGACGACCCGGCCGGCGTCGTGACCCGGCTGATGGAGGCCGTCGCCCCCGGCAGCTACCTGGCCCTGTCCCACCCGGCCATCGACATCCACACCGGCGTGCGCAAGGCCGCGCCCCGGATGAACAAGTTGATGCAGACCCGCCTGACCTTCCGCACCCACGGCCAGGTCGCCCACCTGTTCGACGGGCTGGAGCTGGTCGAGCCGGGCGTGGTGCGGGTTCCCGAGTGGCGTCCGGAGAGCGAGGCGGGCCGGGACAACCCGGCGGCCGTCTGGGGCGGCCTGGCCCGCAAGCCCACCTCCTGACGCCGCGGGCCGCTGCTCCCCGCAGGTGGCGGCGCGTCAATGCCGCGGCACGGCGTCGGGATCGGGAAACGTGATGGTGAAGGTGGTCCGCCCGGCCGGGCTGCGGGCGCTCAGGCACGCGCCCAGGCGGTCGGCGAGGAGCCGGGCCAGATAAAGCCCTAGCCCGGCGCCCTCGTCGTCGCGTTCCGCGGCCAGCTCACCGCGTTCGAACGCCTCGAAGATGCGCTCCTGATCGCCGGCCGGGATGCCCGGCCCGTCGTCGGACACCTCGACGATCGGTCGACCGCGGTCCGTGCCGGCGTGGAGGACGACCTCGCCGGGGTCGGCGAACTTCACCGCGTTGTCGAGCAGTTCGCGCAGCGTCCGGGTCAGGATGGCGGTGTCGGCGTACACGGTGACGGGGTGGTCGGGCAGGTCGGTGCGCAGCCGCAGCCCGCGCTCCTGGGCGGCCGCCGCGAACGTTGCGGCGGCGTCGGCGACGACACCGCGGCAGTCGATCAGACGCGGGTCGCCCTCGACCCGGCCGGACTGGAGGTTGGCGATGTCGACGACGCGTTCGATGGTGGCCAGGGACTGGCGGGCGCTGCTCTGGATCATGTCCAGCTGCCGGGCCTGCCGCGCCGGATCCGCGACGCCGAGTTGCGTCAGCAGGATCTTGGTCAGACCGATGATGCCGGTCAGCGGGCTGCGCAGCTCGTGACCGAGCTTCGACAGCACGTCCGCGCCCGGCGCCGCCGTGGACGGGTCGGCTGTGTGGGGTGATGCCGGCATGTCGCCCATGCGGTCCGTCCTGGCTGTCGTCGTCACGACCGAACGCTCTTCCGTACCGATCCGTCATCTAGATCATACAAAATCACCTCATACTAGGGTACGTGTCTGACTCGTCGCGTGAACTTCACGGCATCTGGCGGCCTTCCCGGATCGTCGCGTTCGCCAGCCTCATAGCCGTTATGGTGCCCGGCCTGACATTGCTCGGTTACGCCACCGGGCTGCGGATCCTCGCCCAGCTCGTTCCGGCCGTCTCGGCGATGGTTCCGGAGACCGCCGTATCGTTGGCCCTGGCCGGAATCGGCCTGTGGCTGGTCGCCCCGCCGCATGCGCCTTCCCACCGCCGCCGGGCCGGTCAGGCGCTGAGCCTGCTCGTGGCGCTGTACGGCGTCGTCGTGCTCGTCGAGTACCTGACCGGGCACAATCTGAGCGCCGAGCCGTTCCTCTTCGCCGACCGGGCCCGCGCCTGGTCGGCCGGGAACGTCCCCGGCCGCCCCTCGCCGCAGACGGCCGTCGCCCTCGTGGTCACCGGCTTGGCTCTGGCGCTGCTGGACGCCGATGCCCGCGGCGGACACCGGCCGGCCCGGGTGCTCGCGCCGGCGGGTGGGCTCGTGGCAGCGGCGGCGGTGGTAGATCACGCGTACGCCCTGGCCTACCTGTCCGGGCCGGCGACGGTGACGTCGATGGCCTACAACACCGCCGCGACGTTCGTGGCGTTGTCGGCGGGGATCCTGGCGTGCCGGCCGGAGCGCACGGCAGCGCAGGTGCTGCTCGGCGCCGGGCCCGGGGGCGCGGCCGTGCGCAGGCTGGCGCCGATCGCGGTCGTCGCCGTCCTGCTCGTCGGAGTGTTGCTGACCGCCGCCGGCAACCACACCCTGCCCGACGAGCGGGCGCTCGTCGCCCTGGTCGCCACCGAGCTGGTGTTGGTGTTGTATCTGGCGGTGCTGTGGGCCGGGAAGGCGCTGAACGACGCGGACCGGGCGGCACGCGCCGAACGCTATTTCAGCAACACCGTGCTGGGCTCTCTGCCGGAAGGCGTCATCACCGTCGCCGCGAACGGCACCGTTCTGGACGTCACCCCCCGGTGGTGCGAAATCACCGGATACCCCCCGCAAGAAGTCATCGGCCGCACCCCGCCGTACCCGTGGTGGCCACCCGAGCGGGCGACCGATTTCGCCGACAACCGCGAGGCCTCGCTCGCCGCCCGCGGGCCGGTCGAGTTCGACATGATCATCCGCCGCAGGGACGGCGCCGACGTCGAGACACTCGTCACCGCGTCACCCATGCGCGACCGCGGCGGACCACAGCTCATCGTCGGCACCTACCGTGATCTCACCGAACGGAACCGGATCGAGGCCGAACGGCGGCGTGCCACCGATCGCCTCGACCACTACTTCAGCGTCTCCACCGACCTGCTGTGCATCGCCGGGTCGGACGGCTACTTCAAACACGTCAACCCCGCCTGGGAACGTATCTTCGGATACACCGCCGACGAGCTGATGAGCCGTCCGTATGTCGAGTTCATCCATCCCGACGACATGGAACGCACCAGAACCGAGGCCGCCGAGCTACTCGGAGCAGGCAAGGTCATCGTGGCCTTCGAGAACCGTTTCCGCTGCCGCGACGGCTCCTACCGGTGGCTGAACTGGAACGCCACACCCGCCCCCGACGACGGGTTGATCTACGCCGTCGGCCGCGACACCACCGACCAACGCCAGGCCGACGAACTCCGGGGCCAACTCGCCGCGATCGTCAAAGGCACCCAGGACGCCGTCGTCGGCAAGACCCTGGACGGCACCATCACCAGCTGGAACCCGGCAGCCGAACGCCACTACGGCTACACCGCCGCCGAGGCCGTCGGCAGGTCCATCCGCATCCTCCTGCCGCCCGAAGACCCCAACGAGATCACCAGAACCCTTGACCACGTCGCCCGCGGCGAACCGGTCGAACTGCACAACGCGGTCCGGGTACGCAAGGACGGCAGCCGCATTCACGTCGCGGTGAGCATCTCACCCGTCCAGGACAGCGCCGGACGCGTTGTCGGCGCCGCCTCCATCGCCCGCGACATCACCGAACGGATACGAGCCGACGAACGCTTCCAACGACTCGTGCTCGCCGCCCCCGACGCCATGCTCATCGCCGCCCAGGACGGCACGATCATCCTCGTCAACGAACAGACCGAACGCCTGTTCGGATACCCCGCCGCCGACCTCATCGGCCAACCCGTCGAGGCGCTCATCCCACCCCACCTACGCGAGCAGCACGTCCACCACCGCCGGCACTACCTCCTCGCCCCGGCCGAACGCCGGATGGGCACCGGCGCCGGCCTGAACCTGACCGCCCTGCACCGCGACGGTAAGCAGTTCCCGGTCGAAGTCAGCCTCGCCCCCCTCGACACCGACGACGGAACCCTCGTCTCGGCCGCTATCCGCGATGTCACCGAACGCCGGCAAGTCGAACAGGACCTCGCCGACGCCCGCGACGAAGCCCTCGCCGCCGCCCACCTCAAATCCCAGTTCGTCGCCATGGTCAGCCACGAGATCCGCACCCCGATGAACGGCGTCATCGGCCTGACCAACCTCCTGCTGGAGGCGCCCCTGGAACCCGGCCCGCGCCGCTACGTGCAGGCCATCCGCACCTCCGGCCAAGCCCTGCTGGCGATCATCAACGACATCCTCGACTTCTCCAAGATCGAAGCCGGCAAGATCGAGCTGGTCGACATCGACTACGACCTCGACCAGCTCATCGAAGACGTCATCCAGGCCGTCGCAGAACCCGCCCACGACAAGGGCCTCGAACTGCTCGCCTACTACCCGCCCGAGCTGCCCACCGCCCTGCGCGGCGACGCCGGGCGACTGCGCCAAGCCCTGCTCAACCTGCTCGGCAACGCCGTCAAATTCACCGAACACGGCGAAATCCAGCTGCGCGTCGAACCCTCCTCCGCCCCGAACGGCAGGCCACAGATCGCCTTCGCCGTCACCGACACCGGCATCGGCATCGCCGAAAAGGACCTGCACCGGCTGTTCGAACCCTTCTCCCAGGTCGACGGGTCCACCAACCGCGAGTTCGGCGGCACCGGACTCGGCCTCACCATCACCCGCCAACTCGTCGACCTCATGCACGGCCAACTGAACGTGGAAAGCCAACCCGGCCAGGGAAGTCGGTTCTCCTTCACCATCCCCGTGACACCCCGACGCAACCCCGCCGGGCGGATACTGAGCTCCGACTACGCCGGCCCCGCACCGACCAGGACTGACCCCGGCAACCGCGGCCTGATCCTGCTCGCCGAGGACAACACCATCAACCAGATGGTCGCCGTCGACACCCTCGAAACGCTCGGCTACCAGGTCGACGTCGCCCGCAACGGCATCGAAGCCCTCGAACTGGCCACCGCGAAGCCCTACCTCGCCATCCTCATGGACTGCCAGATGCCCAAAATGGACGGCTACGCGGCCACCACCGAACTACGCCACCGCGAACCCCCGGACCAGCACATCCCCGTCATCGCCATGACCGCCGGCGCCCTCCTGCAGGACAGAGAACGGTGCCTCGCCGCCGGCATGGACGACTACCTCGCCAAACCCATCGACCCCGACCAGCTTCAAGCCGCCCTCGACCACTGGACCGAGGCCACGGCCTACTGACGTTCTCGCAGTTCGTCATCGCCCTCGGTCGGCGGGCGCGCGGGTGGCGATCGCGGCCACGGCGGTGCCCAGGCAGAGTGCTGCGGCGCTCAGGGCCAGCGACCAGTGGATGCCGACCACCGCGCCGAACAGGCCCACCGTGATGCCGCTGCCGAAGCGCAGGCCGTTGGCCGACATGCCGTAGACGCCGATCACCCGTCCCCGGTCGGCGGGCGGGGCAAGCAGCTGCACGACGGTCTGCCCGATCGACATCGAGGCCAGGTTGGCCACACCGCCGATCACGAGCAGCGCCACGGCCAGCGGATAGCTCCCGGAGACGGCGAACAGCAGCGTGCTCAGGCCGTAGACGCCCGTGCTGAGCATGGCGGCGGGAACGCTGGGCTGGATCCGGCCGGTCGCCTCCAGCAGGATGCCGCCGATCACCCCGCCGGCGCCGTTGGCGAAGAGCAGGACGCCGTACGCCGTGCCGGCGCTGCCCGCGCCCAGGTCCTGCGCGAAGATCGGCATCGACGACTGCATCGAGGCGCCGACGAAGAACGAGCCCAGGCCGCCCAGCAGGATCATGGTGACCAGAGGGCGGTTGGCGCGCACCTCGCGCAGGACGCGTACCGAATCGACCAGGCCGATCCGCTTGGCCCGGACGCCGCCGTCGCGGGTGTGCCCGGTGAACCTCGTGCGGAAGAGGAAGAGCGTCAGCGGCAGGTAGAACGCGACGTTCGCGAAGATGCCCGCGGTCGGGCCGAGGCCGAGCAGCAGCACCGAGCCGACGACGGGGCCGAACAGGACCCCGAGGCTGCGGAAGGTCGCGTTGAGGCGTACCGCGCTGGGCAGTTGATCGTCGCCGACGAAGTCGTGCAGCATCAGCTGCTCGCCCGGCCCCCACAGCGATCCGGCGAGGCCGTGCAGCACGAGCAGCAGGCACGCCTCCCAGATACGCAGCGAGCCGGTCAGGAACAACGCGCCCCAGGCGACCGAGACCAGCATGAACAGGCCCTGCGCCGCCTGGATGACCCGCCGGCAGTCGAACCGGTCGGCGAGCGCGCCGAAATACACCGAGAAGAACAGGAACGGCACCCAGTGGCTGATCACCTGGAAGCCGGCCAGGGCCGGCGAGTGGAATTTCTGCCAGAGGACCCAGTACGTGATGACGTGCTCGATGTTGTCCGCCATCATCGCCAGCGCCGCCCCGAACAGGTAAGGACGGCAGTCCGGGTTGCGTAGCGCGGCGAACTTGCGCGGCGCCGCCACCGCCGGGACATGCGTGGCGATACCGCAGCTGGCGCACATGAACACAGCTTGCCCGCACCCGCCACGAACCGCCGCCGGGGTAGCCGCCCAGTGACCGGAACCACCCCGCCACCAGCCCTAGCCCCAACCCGCCCGGCCACCCAGCCGCAGCTGCCCGCCCCACCGCCCACTCGGCCGCCGAGGGTGTGAAGTTGCGGTCGGCCGGCGGGCCGCGCTCACAAGATCGCAACCACGAGCGAGGCCGTACGGACGCTGTACGGGTGGACCGCGACGCAGTACGACGACGCGTCACACGCCCGGCTGCTCGGTGCGCCGCCGCGCCCGGTGACGGCGACGTCCACGCCGAAGGTGGGTGCCAAGCCGGTACCGGCGAAGCGGACGACCCGCGGGGCGCGACGGAAATAGCTCCAGAGCCCCTCACCGGCCAGGATCTCGCTGGTCAGCAGGATCCGGCGACGGTTCCAACCGGTCCACCAGTGGCCCGGCAGGTAGCTGGGCGAGGAAAAAGGGCAGCGTCCCGGCGGCCGCGACGAGGCCGGCGACGGCGGGTGATCCGGTTGCGGCCAGCACGAGTAGCGGCAGCGAACTCGCCGAACCTCTCCCGCTGGGAGGTAGGTGTGCAGGTCGTTGTCGGAGCGTTCCAGCCATTGGCGGCCGATGCCTGCGAAGACCGACCGGGGCATCGCAAATACAGGAAAGACTCTTTACAGTTTACCGATTTTGCGATATGAACAAGGTCCCCCAAGCGATCAGGGTCCATGTCCCCCACCCCCCCCCAATGCCTCATCGAGGAGCATCACCATGGACAGATCACGACCGGCGCGCCTGCGCCGGGTGCTCGTCGCGGCGGCCGCTGCCGTGCTCGGCACCGTCATCCTCATCCCAGGTACAGCGTCCGCCGCGGGCACCGGCTCGATCACCGGCTACGGCGGCAAGTGCGTCGACGTCGCCGGCGCCAACACCGCCAACGGCACGCAGGTCCAACTGTGGACATGCAACGGCACCGGCGCCCAGAGTTGGACCGTAGGCACCGACGGCACGATCCGAGCCCTCGGCAAATGCCTCGACGTCTCCGCCGGCTCGACGGCCAACGGAGCGAAGATCCAACTGTGGGACTGCAACGGCACCGGCGCCCAGCAGTGGGTCGCTACCGCCGCCGGCGACATCGTCAACCCCTCTGCCAACAAGTGCCTCGACGCCACCGGCCCCAGCTCGGCCGATGGCACGCCACTGCAACTCTGGTCCTGCAGCGGCGGCGCCAACCAGAAGTGGACGGTCCCGGGCGGCAGCAATGGCGGCGGGTCGAGCGGCTTCGTGGTCAGCGAGGCCGTATTCGGCCAGATGTTCCCGAGCCGGAACTCGTTCTACACCTACGCCGGGCTGACCGACGCGATGAACAAGTTCCCGAGCTTCGCCACGACCGGCAGCGACACGGTGAAGAAGCAGGAAGCCGCGGCATTCCTGGCCAACGTCAGCCACGAGACCGGCGGCCTGGTGTACATCGAGGAGATCGACAAGTCCGGCAACTACTGTGACGGCAGCCAATCCTACGGCTGCCCGGCCGGTACGTTCGCCTACTACGGCCGCGGGCCGCTCCAGTTGAGCTGGAACTTCAACTACTACGCCGCCGGTAACGCGATCGGCCAGCCGCTGCTGAACAACCCGAGCCTGGTGTCGACCAACGCGTCGATCTCCTGGCAGACCGGCCTGTGGTACTGGATGACCGGCACCGGCAACGCCGGTACCACCTCGCACAACGCGATGGTCAACAGCCAGGGCTTCGGCACCACGATCAGGGCGATCAACAGCATCGAGTGCAACGGCGGCAACACCGGCGAAATGCAGGACCGGGTGAACCTCTACAACCGGTTCGTCGGCCTGCTGGGCGTACCGGCGGGCGGCAACCTGACCTGCTGACCCGCACTACGCCATCTGTGCGACGGGCCGGTCACGCCGACAAGCGTGACCGGCCCAGCATCTGTCCGCACCGGACCCGTACGTCACGGATGCCTTCGCCGGTGGGCGCCGGCCGGAGCGCACCGGGACCTGTGTGAGCTGCTCGGCCTCGACTCGCCGCCCACTCGACCGCCGAGGGTGTGAAGTTGCGGTCGGCCGGCGGGCCGTGCTCTACAAGATCGCAGCTACAGCCTGCAGACGAACGGGCCGGGCTGTTCGAGTGGCCACGTGATCGCTCGGCCCTTGGCACCGATCTTCGCAGGGCTTCTTGGTACTCGTCGAGGTGCGGCCAGCAGGGGTAAGACCAGCAGGACAGGACAGGACAGGACAGGACAGGGGGGCGGGACGGTCAGGAGGTGACTGGGGCCTCGGTGAGTTCCGGGGGCGGGTCGGCCGGGGTCGAGCGGTTGCCGAACTCGGCGGTCAGGGCTGCCACCGCCACCGGGACGAGCTCCCACCACGAGCGCAGGCGTAGCTGGCGGGGCCGCCACAGCGGGTTGAACTTGTCGGTGAACAGATAGAGCGAGCGGAGCTCGATCCACCGGTCCAGCGCGTGCAGCGGCACCTGGACCAGCCTGGCGCCGCGGATCTCGCCGGCGTAGACGCGCCGCATGCCGGCGAAGTTGAGCGTGACCTCGGTGGCGCCGCGGGTCCGGGCGTACTCGACGACCGCGACGATCATGCGTTCGACCACGCCGTTCGGGGCGTAGCGGCGGCGTGGGGCCACGTCCAGGGTGAGGATGCGGCCGCCGGCGGCTAGGGCGAAGCGGGCGAACGCCACGGGCTCGCCGGTCGCGTCGCGGGCGACAGCGTAGACGGTGTCGGCTCGCGGGGTGAGGATCGCGTCGAGGTTCATCGCGAAACCTCGCTCGCCGCGGCCGCGCAGCCAGTCCCGCAGGACCGGGTCGAGGCGCGGGGCCAGCGCCGGGTCGAGGGGGCCGATCTGGACGCGTACGCCGGAGTTGTCGGCCCGGCGTGCCGCCTGGCGCAGGTTGCGCATCCTGCGGGTGGACAGGGAGAACGTGGCGACGTCGAGCACCGCCTCGTCGCCGATCTCGACCGCGCGGCGCACCCCGGCCCGGCTCCAGAGCTCGCCGGTGGCGGCCGCGTCGTTGCCGAGCACCGCGGGGCGCCAGCCGTGCTCGGCGCAAAGCCCGGCGAACGCGCCGATCGCCTCGGCCGGAGCCGCGCCGACCGGATCACCGCCGGCCAGGGCGACGCCGAAACGCACCCGGTAGCCGATCGCGCCGTCACCTCCCGGGCTGAATACATAGGTGCGGTCGGCACGGGTGGCGAACGGGGCGAGGCTGCCGGCGCCGGGGTCCTGCACCAGGTAGCGCACCCGCGCCCGGTCGACCTCGCCGGACGGCGGCGGCGCGGGCGCGGCGGCCAGGGCAACGGCCAGCGCCACGACGATCGCGGCCAGGACCACGACGACGAACACCCGGGTCGAGCGGTCGGGCTCCGCGGGGGCCACGGGCAGGGCGGCGAAGGCGGCCCGGCGCACCGGCGCGCCATGCCGGGCGGCGGCCCAGAAGCCGCGGCCGACCGCGACCGCGAGCGCCAGCGTGCCAGCGAGAAAGGCGGTGCGCAGCCGCTGCGGATCGGGCCGCACGACGAACTTGCGCCGGTCGGGCAGCAGCAGGATGGCGATCGCGGCCGGCAGCAGGAGTCGCACCGCCTGCACCGGCGGGACCAGCGCCGTGACGGCGGCCAGCCCCAGGGTGACCTGCAGCGCGAGCCGGCGGCGGCCCGCCAGCCCGTGGGCGAGCAGCAGCAGCGCGATCGCGAGCGGGATCCGGTCGAGCGCGGGCATGCCGGCGCCCTGGACCCGGCCGTGACCCGGCCGCATGAGCGCCAGGGCGGTGAGGACCAGAAGAATCGCCGCCGCTCGGGCGCTCCACCATCTCACCCTGTCATCATCGTCTTGCTGGGCAAACGAATTGATGTGACATCCGGTACGCCGTGCGGTTGACTTGGCGGCGTGCTTCCCGCCCTGGCCGCCGCAGCAAGGCTCGGGCCCTATTTCGCCTGGGAGCCTTGGCCCGGCGACTCCCGCGAGTCCGGCTGGCGGCCGTGGCCCGACCTTTTCGACGGCGAGATCGCCGCGGAGCGGGTGGCGGCGACGCGGGCCGCCCTGGTGGGCATGTTCGGGCTGTCCGAGGCCTCGGCGCCGGTCCGGGTCGTAGCGTCGGTGACGTTCCTCGGCTACGCGTCGCGGGTGGTGTCGCCGCTGCTCGGCGCGGCGGTCGCCGGCGGCGCCCTGCCGGCGACCCGCCCCGCGGACCTCCGGTGGCGGGCGGTGCCGGGCGGGCCACTGCCTATGGCGTACGCGACGACCGGCGCGGAACCCGTCGCCGACCTGGACGTGACCGCCCTGGCCGAGGCCTTGGCCGAGGTCGCCGTCGGCGGCCTGCTGCTACCGCTGCTGGAGTGCTTCCGGGAGCGTTTCGCCCTGTCGCCGAAGGTGCTGCACGGCAACGTCGCCTCGGCCCTGGCCGGCGCCGCCGGCATGATCGCCGCCGCCGCGCCGGAGCACGCGGCACGCGCCGCCGCGGTAGTGGACGGCATGCTCGCCCTGCCGCCGCTGGTGGGCGCGGGCACCCTGGTGCGGCCCGATCCGGACAGGGAGCGGTGGTTCCTGGTGCGGCACAACTGCTGCCTGTATTACCGCGTCCCGGGCGGCGGCACCTGCGGCGACTGCGTCCTGACCCCGGAGGCCGACCGCCGCCGCACCTGGCGGGCAGCCCTGAAAGGCTGACCCGCCCCACCCGGCAGACAACCCCGGAAGCTTGACCCGCATCGCCAGGCGGGAGTCCCCAGGGGCCGGGAGTCCCCAGGGGCCGGTGGCCGGATCAGTGGCAGGGGAAGCCGAGGAAGTGGCGGCCGTCGTGGACGAACTCGTGGATGTGGGTGTCGTTGCCGAACACCGACAGCGCGCCCTGGTCGACGCCGACGAAGTAGTAGACCGCCAACGCGATCAACGCCGTGCCGAGCAGCCAGAACACGGCGCGCGAGGCGGGAATGACCAGCGGCGTGGCGGCAGTGGCCGGGTGCGACAGGGAGTCGGGGCTCATCGGGGCCTCCTTCGGGGATCGTGCGTCCCTCGTGCGGATGGGGCGTGCGACAGCTGAGTGTCTGACTCGCGGGCCGGCGGGCCCGCTCACAGTGGCGCGACCGTGCTGGATCTTCCCCAGCTTCCTCACGCTGCCGCGCCCCGAACACTATGGGCCGCCCCCACCGCCGTCAATGTGACTGGCCCCCGGGGCGGGGCTTCCAGGTTCCGTCGAGCGGAACGCCTGCGGCCGCGGCGATCCGGTCGCGCGATTCCACCAGCCGGGTCTTGAGAGCAGGCAGGTCCGCGACCAACAGCCTGCCGTCGCGCTTGACCACGCGGCCGGCGACGAGGACGGTGTCGACGAGGCCGGGGTGTCCGGCGGTGACGATCGTGCCGGCCGGGTTGTTCGCCGGGAACGCGGTCAGGTCGTCGGAGCGCAACAGGATGAGGTCGGCGTCCTTGCCGGGCGTGATGCTGCCAGTTCGCTCGGCGAGTCCGCATGCCCGAGCGCCGGCGACCGTGGCGAACTCCACCAGGTCACGGGAGTTGAGTCCGCCGTCCAAGCCGCGTTGCGCCGTGTAGGCGGTGCGCATGGTGGCGAACATGTCGCCACTGGCGCTAGGAGCGTCGTCGGTGGACAGCGACGGGCGCAGTCCTGCGGCGAGCATCCGGCCGGTCTCCGGCCAGCCGAGGCCCATCCGCAGCTCGACGTCCGGGCTGATCGACACCGAGCTGCCGGCCTGGGCGAGCATCCGCAGCTGGTCGTCGTCGATCCCGTTCACGTGCACGAAGGTGGTGGTGTCCGACAGCAGACCATGCTCGAGTAGTTCGGCGATCGGGCGGCCGCCGGCGCCGCCGGATTCGATGTGCACGCTGGTCCGCAGACCGAGATCGGCGGCCAGCTCGAGGTCCCTGGCAACCGTGTCCATAGCTGTCATCTCCGGGCCGCGCAGCCCCAGCGCCATGCTGACCAGGCCGTCTCCGGGGAGGTCGGACCGGACACGGCGGACTTCGGCGTCGATCGGATCGGCGGTACGGAACCCCGCGCCGTAACAGAAGATCGACCGCCCGGGCGCATCCCGCAACGCCGCTACAGCGGCGTCGGCATGCTCCGGGCTCTGCCCGCAGTGGAACCAGTCCAGCATCGTTGTGACACCGCAGTGCAGAGCCTCCAGCCGGCCGAGCAGGTTGCCGAGATAGACGTCCTCGGGGCGATAATGGGGCTTCAGCGTGCCGTGCACCGCGAGCAGGTACTGCGCGAACGTCCAGTCCGCGCCGACGCCGCGGAACGCGGTCTGCCAGGTGTGCCGGTGGGTGTCGACGAAGCCGGGCAGCACGATCCGCCCGGTCGCGTCGATCACCTCGGCGTCCGGCGCGTCGATCCGCTCGGCCACCTCGACGATCACACCGTCGTCGAGCAGCACGTCGCCGCGGTCGAGATCGCCGACGGCCGGGTCCATGCTCACCACCGCGCCGCCGGTGACAAGGATCCTCATAGGGTGCGCTCCTCCGCTAAGTAATCCGGGTCTGCCAGGTGACGGACGGTCAGGCGCTTGCCACCGCGTCGGCGGCGCCGAGCACGTCGGCGACGAGGTCGGCCGTGTCCTCCGTGCCGGCGGCCAACCGGACCAGGCCCTGCGCGACCCCGGAGGCGGCGATCTGTTCCTGGCTGAGCATCCCGCGCCACATGGCGGCCGGGTGCACGGCCAGGGACTCCACGCCGCCGAGGCTGGCCGACCGGCGGGCGTAGCGCAGCCGGCCGAGGAACGCGTCGGCCGCCTCGAAACCGCCGGTGAGCTCGACGGCGAGCACGCCGCCGAAACCGCTCATCTGACCGGCCGCCAACGCGTGTTGCGGATGGCTGGCCAGGCCGGGGTAGTGCACCCGGGCCACGGCCGGGTGGCCTTCCAGCGCCTCCGCGAGCGCCTGGCCGTTGGCGTTGTGCCGCGCCATGCGCAGCGGCAGGGTACGCAGTCCGCGCAGCAACAGCCACGCGTCGAACGGGCCGAGCGCGGCGCCGGTGAGCACGGCGACGTCCCAGATCCGGTCCAGGATCTCGGCAGGTCCGGCCAGCGCGCCGGCGGACACGTCGGAATGGCCGTTGAGGTACTTCGTCGCGCTGTGCCAGACCAGGTCGACGCCGAGGTCGGCCGGCCGTTGATTCAACGGCGTGGCGAACGTGTTGTCCGCCAGCGTCAGCACCTGGTGCGCTCGGGCCAGCTTCGAAACGGTGCGCAGGTCCGTCACCTGCAACAACGGGTTGCTCGGCGACTCCAGCAAAATCAGCTTGGTCCGCGGGTTCAGGGCCCTCTCGAAGGCCGCCGGGTCGGTCTGGTCCACCTGAGTCGTCAACACGCCCAGCCGCGGCAGCAGATTCAACAGCACCGACGCCGTGCCCCCGTAGGTGGACCGCTGCCCGATCACGTGGTCCCCCGCGGACACCAGGGCCAGCACGGCCGTGGTGAGCGCGGCCATCCCGGACGCGGTGACCATCGCCGCCTCGGTGTGCTCCAGCTCCGCGACCACCGCCGCGACCTGCGCATGGTTCGGGTTTCCGTAGCGGGTGTAGAAGTCCTTGCCTCGCCGGGCCACGGCGGCCTGCGCGAACTGCTCGGCGTCCTCGGCCCAGAACGCCGCCGTCTGGTAGATCGGCGGCGCTACCGCGCGGCTGGGATGGACATCGCGATCGGCATGAACCGCGACCGTGCTGCTGCCCGACATGGTTCCCCTTCCCGTGCGCCTCTGATGGCGTCACAAGAATGGCCACCCGGTCTGCCCGCGGGCGCAGATCTGGGCAACTATGGCAGCAAATTGCGCCCCAGACCGAGCCGGAAGTAGTGGTAGGCAGCCCGGGAGAGCAATAATCTGCCAACATGGACGAGGTTGATCGAGCAATACTCGCCGTGCTCGAGAAGCACGGGCGGATTCACAACGCCGACCTGGCCGTCCGCGTCGGCCTGTCACCGTCGCCCTGCCTGCGCCGGGTTCGCAGGCTGGAAGAAACCGGGGTGATCCGCGGCTACCGGGCGCTGATCGACCCCGCCGCGGCCGGCCGAAGCCTGCGGGTGTTCGCCGGCGTCCGGCTGGTGCGCCATGCCCGCGCGGACGTGGCCGCGTTCGAACGGGCGGTCGTGCGCTTGCCCGAGGTGGTGAATACCCACCACGTGACCGGCAACTACGACTACCTGCTCCACGTCGAGGTCGCCGACCTGCCTGCCTACGAGCAGTTCCACGCCAACCGCCTGGCCGGCCTGCCCGGCGTGGGCGCGGTGACCAGCTACGTCACCATGAAGACCCTCTCCGCCGACACCGCTGGATAAGCAGCGGGATCGACACCGGCCCGAACGCCCGCCGATACCGCGGCGAGGGAGCCGTCGGCGACTCGTCATGGGCCGCAGGCTGGGAGGAGCCGTGCGTCATCCGGGCCGCTCGGCTCAGGCACGAGGAGCTCACCTCTAGGCCGATGTCGTGACGTCCAGCCGGATGTGGGGGTAAAAGTTGGTGGCCCACCGCGCGACGACACGCCACGGACATCGACACGCCGAGCGGCTCGGCGTGGCTGGTCACGCGAGGGCGGCGGCGAGGGCTTCGGTCAGGGCGGTGTCGGCGGCCAGGTCG
>Ga0307508_10001754_pt1 | contig 24079 bp, 19 predicted proteins | sample 9_EM_MG_FD_203089 | JGI IMG/M metagenome (GOLD analysis project Ga0307508, IMG submission 203089) | Populus trichocarpa ectomycorrhiza microbial communities from riparian zone in the Pacific Northwest, United States - 9_EM | ecosystem: Host-associated > Plants > Roots > Unclassified | place... | reverse complement strand
GACCCGCCAGCTTCGAAGACACCGACCACTTCGACCGGCCGATTCTTCTTCAACTCGAACTTCTGACCAAGATCGACGCCTTTGAAATTGCCGACCAAGGCCTTACCGATGATGCACTCACCGGTCCCAGGTTTCGCCGGGCGCCCGGCGATGATGTGCACGTCAGGCCGCACCTTGAGCACGTTGTCCGGTACGCCGCGCACCGTCATGTTCGACACCTGACCCGCGTCTCCGCCCAGCTTGTCCTGCGCGATGACCACCACGACCTCGCCGCTACCGAGCGGCGCGCCGCTCTCGTCCTTTTTGACGCCCGGGACGGCCGTGATCAGACTGACGGCACTGTTGTCGATGCTGCTCGATAGCTCGTTGTCACTGCCCTTGCGGATCACGATGGCGTTGTCGGGGCGCCCGCCAGCGACCAGCGTTTTCTTCACGCCGTTGGCCAGCATCATGCCCGCCGCCATCACGAACACCACGAGAGCGATACCGCCCGCGGTGGCGATGGTGGTCGTCTTCCTCACCAGCAGGCTGCGAACGTTGTAAGAAATCGGGATCATGCCAGGCTCCTCAACCGACCCGCCGTAGGGAATCGACCACTTGCAGGTTGGCCGCTTGGCGCGCCGGCAGGATTGCCGCCACGAGGGCCAGCAGCACTGCGAGCCCGAAGGCGAACGCCGCCAGTTCTGGCTGCACGCGGAACTGCGGAAAATACTGGCCCATGTTTTCTTCGATGAAGCGTCCGACGCCGTAGTTGACGAACGGATAGCCGAGCACCAGCCCGACACCGCCGCCCACGACGCCGATCACGACCGCCTCGCCCAGTACGAATTGGGCGATGTGCTTGGGTAGGAAACCGATGGCGCGCAGTACACCGTACTCGTTGGTCCGCTCGCGCACGCCCATGGCAATCGTGTTGCCGACGATCAGGCCCATGATGGCGATCATCACGATCGAGACGACGTTGATGGCCTTCAAGATCGTAGCGAACATGCCCAAGAAAGAGTGACTGAGCGCCGCCTCGCTCATGGTCACGGTCTGTAGATCGCGGTCGTCGAACTTGGCGTCGACCGCCTTGGAGATGCTGCCCGAGGCGCTGGCATCGTTGATGTTGGTCACGATCCAGCCGACCATGTCTTTGCGGCGTTCGGGCAGGGACTCGTTCATGTAGTCCCAATGAAACCAGACCGTGGAGCGATCGACGTTCGTGGTGGTAGTCGTGTAGATGCCCGACACGTTGAAGTCCCAGTTGCCGGGATAGATGCTGCCCGCGAGTGTGATCTTGTCGCCGACCTTCCAGTGCTTGCGCTTGGCGAGCGCATCGCCGATCAGCGCGCCGCGGCGGTCCGCCAGCCAGGCCTGCTTCTGATCTTCGGGCGCTTTGATCTCGCTGTACACCTTGAGTAGGCCCGGCGGATCGGTCGCGATGGTGGCGAAGAAGTCTTTCTCGTCCTTGGGATCTTTGCCGCCGAACCAGGTGTTGTACGAAACTGCGCTCACGCCCGGCATTTGCGCGATCTCTTCGGCATAGCGCTTGGGTAGCTGCATGACGAAGCTGATTTTGTGGCGCGTAGCGATGCGGTCTTTCTTGGCGAACTCTTCAGCGCTCGACCACGACCACACGACGGTGCGCAGCATGATGAAAAATAGCGTCGCAATCGCCACCACCGCGACCGTGAGGCCGGTGCGCAGCTTGTTGCGCCCGATGTTGCGCGCCGCGATGCTGGTCAGCGTCATAGCGCCAGGGCTCCCTTGTCGAGGCGGTGGCAAACGGTGGCGCGCTCGGCGGCAGCCGGATCGTGCGTGACCATGACGATGGTCTTGTTGAACTCTTTGTTGAGCTTGCCGAGCAGATTCAAGATGTCGTTCGCGCTCTCGCGATCCAAGTCACCGGTGGGCTCGTCGGCGACGATGATCTTGGGGTCGGTGACGATCGCTCGCGCGATGGTCACGCGCTGCTCCTGCCCGCCGGAGAGCTGGCGCGGGTAGTGGCCCATGCGGCCTTCGAGGCCCACGACTTTCAGCGCGACTTCGGCGCGCTTGCGGCGCTCGGCCGCCGGCAGCTTGGTGAGCAAGAGCGGCAGCTCCACGTTTTCGACCGCGGTGAGCACCGGCATCAGGTTGTAGGTCTGGAACACGAAGCCGATGTTGGCGGCACGAAAGCCCGCGCGATCGCCCTCGGTCATGTGCGACAGCTCCGAGCCCGCGACCTTCAGTGAGCCCGAGGTCGGTACGTCGAGCCCGGCGATCAGATTGAGCAGCGTCGATTTGCCCGAGCCGGACGGGCCCATCAAGGCCTCGAACGACCCTTCTTTCATGGTCAGGTCGAGCTCTTTCAGGACGTCGAGGCGTTCTTTGCCGCGCCAAAACGACTTGCCCACTTTGCTGAGGACGATGATGTCGCTCTTGCCGCCGCCGTTGTTCTCGCTCATCCCGCGTTCCTTTCCTTGACCTTCTGACCATCCGCGAGTCCCTGCGGAGGGTTATTCACGAGGCGTGTGCCGGAGCTCACGCCGCTCTGTACCTCGAAGCCGTTGCCGAAAGCCGGGCCCAGCGTGACGGGCGTCATGCGCACCACGCCGCCCTCCAGCTGGTAGACGACCTTGCTGCCGTTCAGCGTGACGACCGCCGTGATGGGCACGATGGTCTTGGGCGGCGCCTTCATGGCTTCCTTGTCGAGCTCGCCGCTCAAAAAGCTCACGCGCGCCGCCATGTCGGGCAAGACGCCGTCGTTGTCGTCCACGAACGCGACCTTGACGGTGAGCGTGGCCTTGGTGCGGTTGACCTTGGGCGTGATCTCGACGGCTTTGCCGCGAAAGCGCTTGCTCGGGAAGGCGTCGAGCACGATTTCGGCCGGACCGCCCATTTTGACCTGCGACAGCCGCGACTCGGCCACGTCGACCTCGACCTGGAGTGTCGAGAAATCGGCGATTTGTACGCCGCCCATGTCGATGGCGACCCCGGCCGGTTGCGGCCCCACGAACTCTCCGAGCTCCGGCGGCTTGTTGACCACGGTGCCGGCGATGGGCGCGATCACGGTGAAGTTGCCGAGGTTGACGCGCAGCGCGGAGGTGAGGGCGTCGGCGGCCTTGGCTTCAGCCTCGGAAGCTTTGACCTGCTCCTTCAAGGAAGCCACGCGGGCATACAAGTCGTCGGCGCTGGCTTTGGGCCCGATGCCTTCTTGCGCGAGCGTTTGGGCGCGCTGGGCTTGAACCTCAATCTCGGTGACGCCCGCCTTGGCCATCGAAATTCGGGCGCGCGCCGCGGCCGCTTGGCTCACGGCGCTGGCGATGGCGGCGTTTTGGTCCGACGGATCGATCTCGAGCAGGACGTCGCCGGGTTTGACCTTGGCGCCTTGGCGCACGTGCTGGGCTTTGACCTTGCCGGCGACCTTGCAGGCGACCGCCGAGACGGACTGCGCGACGACGTAGCCCGTCGACGTGAGCTCGACGGATGCCTGCGCGGGCGAAACCGTAATCACCTCGGTGGTATCGACCTCGGCCTTGAAGACGGCCGCCGAAAGCGCCGGCAAGCCGTACACGTAGCCGGCCCCAGCGGCGCCGAGCAGCACCACCACGGTGACGATCGTTCCCCAGGGACTCTTGCCCTTGGGGCGCGTGGGAGCGCTCCGGTCGATCTTCAGGGAGGCTAGGTCGGAGGAGAGCTGGTCAGACATGCACGCGGGGCCCAGGTACCACAGCTCCGATCGGGCGTCGCCGAGCGGGAGGGAGCCTCGCCGTCATGAAAACGACGAGAAAATCGAGCGATGGCGCCCTCACCTAGGTCTCGCTATCCGAAGCGACAACCCCTAGGTCCAGTGTCCTGGCCGTCCGAAGAGCTGGCCAAGCGGCCAACGTCATCGCCGCGCGCTACGAATGTGGTATTCGAGGGGACCCCAGCCCGCTCACGTCAGCCCGGTGGCCGGCTGCCCAACCAGTCGATATTCAGAACGAATTCAGCGCGATGCAGAATCCGCTCAATCTTCGCAATCGGCCGCTCGACACCAGCTACGTGGCTACTTACGTCGAGATCCCGTTCGCCAACGAAAACCCGTTTCGGCGACGCCCGCGACGCGCGGGTCCCGATTTTCCAAGTTTCGCGGATGCGCAGGCACGCTTGCTGCCCGCGCCGCACTGGCCAGGCCATGAGCCGGCCATCGACTGTTACTGGCGCTGCTGGGAAATCGCGTTTCAAAATTTTCGCCGTGCCTCGGACGACAACGGCTTCATCTCGGACTTCTCGTCCACCATGTTCAACGACTGCTTGTACATGTGGGACTCGGTGTTCATCACCTTGTTCGGGCGCTACGGCGATCGCGCGTTCAAGTTCCAGCACACGCTCGACAACTTCTACGGCAAGCAGCACCCGGACGGCGGCATCTGTCGTCAATTTCGCGAAGGCAACGGCAGCGAATGCTACAGCCGCTTCGACCCGGCCGGCAGCGGCCCCAACGTGCTCGGCTGGAGCGAATACGAGTACTTTCTGCAGTTTGGCGATCGCGAGCGCATCAGTCAGGTCTTTCCGGCGCTGGTTGCCTACGGGCTGTGGAACCGCAAGTACCGAACCTGGCCGAACGGCGCTTACTGGGGCACTGGCCTTTCGAGCGGCATGGACAATCAGCCGCGCGTCTCGACGGCGCAAACGCAGATCGATCACGCGCACCGCACGTGGGTAGATGCCACGTTGCAGGCGGTGCTGAGTAACCGCATCGTGCTGGCCTTCGCCGACGTGTTGGGCCGGCGCGACGAGGTGCAAGACTTCGAGGAAGAGAACGCGCAGCTCATCCCGTTCATCAATCAACAGCTATGGGACGAGAGCAGCGGCTTCTTCCACGATCTGCACCGCGATCAAACGCGGCTCACCGAGGTCAAAACCATCGGTGCTTATTGGGCCTTGCTCGCTGACGTGGTGCCGACAGAGCGGTTGCAGCGTTTCGTCGCGCACCTCGACCTCGATGGCGAATTTCGACGCCTGCACCGGATTCCGAGCTTGTCGGCCGATACGCCTGGCTACGATGGAGACGGCGGGCTGTGGCTCGGTGGCGTGTGGGCCCCCACCAACTACATGGTGCTGCGAGGCTTGAGCGAGCGCGGCTTCGAGGACTTGGCCCAGCAGATCGCCGAAAATCACTACTTCAACGTGATCGAGTCGTTCGAAAAAACCGAGAGCGTGTGGGAGCATCACGCGCCGGACAAGCCGAGCGAAGGCCGCGGTCGCAGTAACTTCGTGGGTTGGACAGGCATCACGCCGATTGCCGTGCTGTTCGAGTACTTGATGGGCTTGCGCTACGACGCGCGCAAGCGCCGCCTGACCTGGAAGCTACGGCGCTTGGACGAGATGGGAGTCAGTCGCTACCCGTTCGGCGCCGACGGTCTCGCCGAGCTGCGCGTCGAAGCTCGCGCCGACGCCGGGCAGCGCCCGCGCTTCACGGTCAGCGCGAATCGGGCGCTCGAGGTCGAGGTGGTCTGGGCCGGCGGCTCGGAGGTCGTGCGGGTGGGGCCGATCTTGTGACGTCGCTCGTGATGATCGACGGGCGACCGATGCTGCCGGAGGCGGCCAAGGTCAGCGTCTTCGATCGTGGCTTCTTGTACGGAGATTCGGTGTTCGAGGCCCTCCGTACCTACGCCGGGCGGCCGTTTGCGCTCGGCCGCCACTTGTCGCGCTTGCAGCAGAGCGCCGCGCGCGTGTTCATCGACCTGCCGGTGAGCCTCGAGCAGCTCGGGCGCGAGGTCGAGTCAGCGATCGTCGGCGCCGGCAACCCGGAGTCGTACGTGCGCCTGACGGTGACGCGCGGCGTCGGCGAGACGCTCGGCCTGGATCCCGGACTGTCACGGCACGCGCTGCGCGTCGTGATCGTGACGCCGCTCAAGTCGCCGCCCCCCGAGACGTATCGCGACGGCGTGAGCGTGATCACGCATCGCACCGAGCGCGTCACCGATCACAGCACGGCGGCGGGCGCGAAGGTCGGCAACTACTTGATGGCCGTGCTCGCGCAGCGCGAGGCGCGCCTGGCGAACGCGGCCGAGGCGTTGATCGTCGACGGGCGCGGCGCGGTGGTCGAAGGCGCGACCTCGAACGTCTTCGTCGTGCTGGCCGACGGCACGCTGCTCACGCCGCCTGAAAGCGACGGCATTCTGCTCGGCATCACGCGCGAAAGCGTGCTGGCCGTCGCCGCCGAGCTCGCTATTCCGGTGCGCCTCGAGAGCCTGCCGCTCGAGCGCGTGAAAAACGCCGCCGAAGTCTTCTTCTGCTCGAGCATCCGCGAGCTGGTTCCGGTCGTCAGCATCGACGGCGCCCGCATCGGCGACGGCCTGCCCGGCATCACGACGTTGCGGCTACTGACGGCTTTCCGCGAAGCGTGCCTGCGCTCAGTCGCTCCGTAACGTCGCTCGGTGGACCCAGATTTTTTACAAAGAGATCAGGAGATCGGGAGCTCGGACTGAGCCGAGCATTGGGGCGCCGTCTTGTTGCGACGCTCGCGTTGCTACACGAGGTTCAGTAACGACGTTGGAAAGTGCGACGCGATAGCCGTTACCAGGTGGCGCCCAAAAATTCTCGCCTCCTGAGCTCCTGATCTCTTTGTGAAAAAAATCTGAGCCGTTACGGCGCGGGCACTGTTTCCGTGGCCTTCGGTGGCAGCGGGATACGCAGGCGTCCTTGATTTTGCATGGCCAGCAGGCTGACGGCTTTTTCGAAGTAGCCGCGCAAAAACGGAATGTCGCGCGGCGGGTTCGTGATCAGACCGGCCTCGGCGGTGACGGTGGCGAGGGCTGCGATTTGGAGTGCCTTCTCTTCGCCTTCGCGCGGCAGGGCGCTGACGGCCGCGTCCTTCAATGCGAGTACCAGCCGCGCGCGGCGCTCGGGCGTGAAGTAGCGATCGGTGGCGGCGGCGATCTGCTCGTTCAGAGCCTCGCGCAGCGCTTCGGCGGGCGGTTCTTGTGCGGGGTCGTGGCCGGCGTCCGAAAGACCTTTGCCGACCATCGCGAACAGCTCATCGACGGCGCCTTTGTCTGGGAACCAGCCAGCAAGCTCCGGCAAGTTGTGGAGCGCTGCCGAACCTTTGGTCATCTCGGTGGCATCTTCGAGCGACAGCTCGAGGCCCTCGGCGTCGAACGGATGCGGGACGGCCTCGCTGGGCACGGGCGTGAGCAGCGACTCGGCGCGCGCGAAGCCCATTGGCTCGGGGATCTTTTGCTCGGCGTGCTTGGCGCGAGCATCGGCGATGCGACGGCGGACCCAATCCACCGGCACCGAGACGGCCTTGAAGCGCGCCCCCGGCAGCGCCTTGGCCAAAGCGTCTTTGAGCTGCGATTGGCTCAGCTCGCCGACGTCGACACGGTGCACGCCCAGCGCGTCGTTCAGGTATACGAACACGACCTTGCCGCGCGTGGTTACGCTGCGCGTCGCGATCGCCAAGAGCACGTTGCCCAGGCTGTCGGGTGCGAGCATGAAAGCTTCGGTTTGCTCGGCCGACTTGGCGCCCGCCACCGCGCTTACCCGCACCGGCTCGGGCACGGAGATGCCGCGCGCCTTGAGCACGTTGAGCCCGCGTCGCGCCGCTTTGCGCGCGCCACCTTCGGCGCGCTCGGCCGCTTCGGCGACGGCTGCGGCATTGCCGGCTTTGACCCACGCCTCGACCAAAGCGGGCGCCTTCGCGCCTGCCTGGTTCAGGCTGGAAATTGCGGCGGAGGCGGGTGCAGCGAGCAGCTTGGCGTCGAAATCGGAGGCAGCAGGGGCGTTCATGTTCGGTTCCTGAGTGAGGCGGGTTTCGCGGCGACCCGTGGCCGTTGTCTTGGGGCTTGGGGCCCCAACTCAGCCCTTCATGGGATGGGCGCGCGCAGGCGCGCGATGGCTTCTAGCTCGATCTTGGCGCCGCGCGGTAGCGCCGCGACGCCGACTGTGGCGCGTGCCGGCGGATCGGTGGGGAAGGCGCGCACATAGGCGGCGTTCATGACGGCAAATTCGCTGAAATCGGACAAGTAAACGGTGGTTTTGACCACATCTGCGAGCGTGGCGCCGGCGGCTGCGAGCACGGCCTTCAAGTTCGTGAACACCCGCTCGGTCTCGGCTTCGATGCCGCCGGGGACCAGCTGGCCCGTGGCAGGGTCGATGGCGATCTGGCCCGAGCAGAAGAGCAGGTCGCCCGAGGCGATAGCTTGCGAGTAGTACGCGCCCGGCGCCGGAGCGTCAGGGGAGCTGATGACAGTGCGCGATGCCGACATACGCTGGCGATGCTCCCGGAAAACGACGCCGAAATCAACGCGAGTCGAGCGAACGACGCCCTTCGATGGCGCGGCCGAGCGTGATCTGGTCGGCAAACTCGAGGTCGCCGCCGTGCGGCACGCCGCTGGCGATGCGGCTGACTGCGACGCCGCGCGTCGTGAGCTCGCGCGCCAGCAAGAGAGAAGTCGCCTCGCCGTCCACTGATGGCGGGGTCGCCACGATCACCTCCTGGACGCCGTCGTCGCTCAGGCGCTTGAACAGGCGCTCGAGCGGCAGCTCGCTCGGGCCGATGCCGTCGAGCGGCGAGAGCAGCTTCCCGAGCACGAAGTAGCGACCGCGCATGGCCCCACTGCGCTCAATGGCCAACAGGTCCTGAACCTTGGCCACGATGCAAAGCAGGCTTTGGTCGCGGCGGCGGTCGCGACATATCGCGCACTCGGCTTTACCCTGAGCGTCGACCTCGGCGATGTTGCCGCAACGCTCGCAGCTCTTCAGTTTTTCGCCGATCTCGGTCAACGCATGGCCGAGCGCTTGCGCGGTGCCGGATTTTTCGGCCACCAGATGCATCGCGAAACGCTGGGCCGTCTTTTCGCCGACGCCGGGCAAGCGAGCCAAGAGCTCGATTAACTGGAGGAGCGGTTCGGGCAACATTGTCGAGTTAGGCAGCGCCTCCGAGCTTTAGCTCCTTGAGCTTGGCGCCCAGGATCTCGACGGCTTCGGTGATGCGCTCGTGCTTTTGAGCGGCGGCGTAGGCGGCGCGCGTGCGTTCGGCGCGCTCTTGGCTGTCGGCAGCGGCCAGCGATTTGCGCCCCTTGGCCCGCGCTGACTCGAACTCGAAGCTGACAGCGCACGCCTTGCCGAAATACTTTTCGGCAGCGCGCGCCATCGCGGCCACGCTCTCTTTGTCGCTGGCGACCAGCATGCTGTCCGGCGGCCAGCCGATCACGACGCCCTCCAGCGCGAGCTTGAGCGGGATGGCGTGACCGAGCATCGCCGCCAGATCGGGGCGTTCGGCCTCCAAAATCGCCAAAATTTGCGCGTAAAGTTGATCGAGCTCTTCGACGCTCTGCGACGGTGGCTCCGGCTCGGGAGGTAGCGCGCGCAGGCGCTCGCGCTCGTTCGGGCGCTCGCGCTCGTTCGGGCGCTCGCGCTCGTTCGGGCGCTCGCGCTCATTCGGGCGCGAGGGCGCGGCAGGTCGAGAGGCGACTGGAGGCTCTCCACCGCGATCGTCGCTTGGCGCTTTGCCGCTCGGCGCTGGGCTGCGCGGATCGCGCGGGCGACCGGCGTAGCTCTGCTGCTCGGCTGCGCCGCTGTCGTGCGGCGGCCTTGGTGCTGGCGCTGGGCGCTGCTGGGCTTGTGGCTGCGCCGTACCACCACCACCACCGCCGCCCAGACGCCGCTCGAGCGCGCCTAAGCGCGCCACCAAATCATCGATCGGCAAGAGCGGCGGACGGCGCGCCATCCGCACTAAAAGCATCTCGAGCGCCATGCGCGGGCGCTCGCTCTTCACGACCTCGTCAAAACCCTGCGAAAATCCGTGGTAAAGCCGGTTCAAATCGTCGGCGTCGGCGCTCTTGACCAGCTCTTTCACGTCGCGCGCTTCGGCGTCAGGAAGATCGAGCAGCGCCTCCGGTTCTTTAACGACCTTGGCCACGACCAAGTTCCGGAGCAACGAGAGCAGGTCGCGCGCCACGTGGCCGATGTCGTAACCTTGATTGGCCAGGTCCGACACGATGGCCAGCGAACGCGCGGCGTCGCCGCCCTGCAGCGCCGCCGCCAGCTCGTAGAGCACGCTGTGGCTGGCGACGCCCAAGACCTTTGCTACGTCGCTGCCGACCAGCTTGTTGCCACCCCAGGCGATGACTTGGTCGAGCACGCTCATCGCGTCGCGCATGCTGCCTGCCGCTTCGCGAGCGACGATCGAGATGGCGGCGTCGTCCGTCTCGATCTTTTCGGCGCTGAGCACCTCACGCAGCCGCGTCGCGATGGTTTGCGTCGAGATCAGCTTGAAATCGAAGCGCTGCACCCGGCTCAAGATCGTGACTGGCACCTTGTGCACTTCGGTGGTCGCGAAGATGAACTTGACGTGCGCCGGCGGCTCTTCGAGCGTCTTCAGAAACGCGTTCCAGGCGTTTTGAGACAGCATGTGGACCTCATCCACGATGAAGATTTTGTAGCGGTCGCGCGCCGGGCGATACGGTAGCGAATCCTGCAGTTTTCGCACCTCGTCGACGCCGTTGTAGCTGGCGCCGTCAATCTCGCGCACGTCCATGTCCGAGCCCAGCGCAATTTCCTGACACGCCGCGCACTGCAAGCACGGCGTGATGGTCGGGCCGTAGCCGAGGCCGTGCTTGGGGTCGTCGGGCGGCCCCATGCAGTTGAGGGCCTTGGCCAAGATGCGGGCGCTGGTCGTCTTGCCGACGCCTCGCACGCCGGTAAACAAGAAGGCGTGCGCCACGCGCCCGCTAGCGATGGCGTTGGCGAGCGTCCGCGACACGTGGTCCTGCCCCACGAGATCTTCGAAGCGCTGCGGGCGCCATTTGCGCGCCAGGACCAGGTAGCTCATTGGAAAAGTAGCGAGGCTCGAGGCTTGAGGGGTGAGTGACGGGGAGCGGCAGAGCGCGCCGGCGGGTTATTTGAACTAGCAGAGTTGCGACGGGGCAGGTAGGGCCGGCAAGCGCCCGGCCGATCGCGTATGCTGGCGTTGGTGAGACGCTCGCCGGTTTCGCTCGCATTTGCGCTGTTCGCGGTCGGCTGCGCCGCTCGGCAAGCTCGCGCTCCGTCGCCGGTCCCTGCGAGGCCGACCCCGCTGCACGTCGAAGTGCCGCGGCAGGCAGCGCCGGTGACGGGTTGTCGCGCGACGCCCAGCACCGTGTATGGAGACGAGCCGGTCGTGTTCGAGCTACAGGCGCCTGGCGGCCCGGCGCAGGCGGAAGTCGAGCTCTTGGACCAGCGGGGTCACGCGCTGGTTTGGGAGACGATCGCCGTGCCGGGAGCCTGGCGCCCGGCTGACGTCGGGAGCGGTGATTTTGCGCTGCAACTCGGCTCGAGTGGCGTTACCTGCCAAGTCACAGTGAATCGTGAGCTAGCGCGTGCTACCGAGACAGCGCGCTGATGGCCCAGTACCTCTCTGGACTGCTCACGGCTTGGGCCACCGCCCAGCTTGGCCTATCGGTGTTCTTCATGCTGGCCTACTTCCTGGGCCGGCGTGAGGTCGAATACTTCATTTTCAGCCTGCTCTGCCTGTCGCTGTCGGTCGGTAGCGGGGGCGTAGCTTACGACTACTCGCAGACCAGTGTGACGACGCGGATGCTAGCGGACCAGATCACGCACAGCGGCATGATCTTGGCCGCCGCCTTCAACCTGCATTTTGCGTTGTGCATCGGGCGCAAGCTCCGCGATCAACGGCGCGCCGTTTGGATTTACTTGGTTGCGCTGGTTTATCTGCTGGTGTTGTGGAGCGGTGCGTGGTGGCAGCCGGGGCCCCCGCACGTACTCGACGCCTTGCTGTTCGGCCGCAAGATCGTGCACCTGGTCGGGCGTGCAACCTGGATCGGTAAGAGCTTCTACGTCACCGCCTCGCTCGAGACCGCGGTCGCGGCCGCGGTCCTGGTCTCCGCGTACCGAGCGGGGCAGCGCGAAGTCGGCTCGGCCATCATCGGCATCTTGTGCATTTTGCCGGCGGTCGGTAACGACGGAGCGCTGGCGTTCGGCTTCATCGAGAACGCCATTCCACTCCTGCCGCACGCGTTCCTACTTTACGCGTTCGGCGTAGCCGGCACGCTGCTGCTCCGCTACCGCGTCGGCAAAGACGAGCTGGAAGAAGCCGCGCGCAGCCTGCAAGAAAAGACCGAGGAGCTGCGCCACTCGTACGCCGAGCTGCGCCTGGTTCAAAACGAGCTGGTGACGAAGAAGCAACTGGCCGCGGTGGGCGAGCTGGCGGCGGCCATCGCGCACGAAGTCAGAAACCCGCTGGCCGTGATCGTCAACGCCGTCGCGGGTCTCCGGCGCAGCGCGGTGCGTGACGAGGACCGCACCATGCTGCTCGGCATCGTGGACGAGGAAGCGGCGCGGCTCAATCGCCTGGTCACCGATTTGCTGCGCTTCGCGCGGCCGGTCAGCGTCAAGCGCTCGCCGGTGTCGTTGCTCGAACTGGCGAACCGCTCGCGCTCGTCGGCCATGCTCGACGGCCATCACATCGTGGTGCAGATGGCCGACGATCCGGAGCTGAACACGGTGTGGGTCGATCCCAGCTTGTTTCGCCTGGTCTTCGACAACCTGGTCGAAAATGCCTGCCAAGCCATGAAGAGCGGCGGCACGGTGCAAATCTTGGTGCATCGCGGTCAGCTGCGCGGCGAGCCGGCGGTGCGCGTCGAGATCGCCGATTCGGGGCAGGGCATGGAGCAGGGCGTGCGCGAGCGGGCGCTCGATCCGTTCTTCACCACCCGCCCGAGCGGTACCGGCCTAGGTTTGCCCATCGTCCACCGCATCATCGAAGCGCACGGCGGTGAGATCCACCTAGACAGCGAAGAGGGGCATGGCACGACCGTGACGCTGCTCTTGCCGCTCGGGCCACCGGCCGAGGAGCAGGAGAGCCCGAGCTTGCCGAGCGTAGAGATTCAAGAGGAAAGATCGGCGTGACGACTCGCGACGCGATTCTGGGTCAAGACCGAGCCCACGTTTGGCACCCCTACACCCAGATGCAGGAGTATCTGGAAAAAACTGAGCCGCTGGTGCTCGAGAGCGCACGCGGGTCGCGCTTGTACGACGTGAACGGCAAGCAGTACTTGGACGCGAACGCCTCCTGGTACTGCGCGGTGCTCGGGCACCAGCACCCACGGCTGGTGAAGGCACTCACGGCGCAGGCGGAAAAAATGTGCCACGTAGCGCTCGCGGGCATTGCGCACGAGCCGTCGGCGGCGTTGGCCCAGGAGCTGTGTGCCGTCGCTCCGGCCGGCCTTTCGCGCGTCTTCTTCAGCGACGACGGCTCGACGGCGGTGGAGGTCGCGCTCAAGTTGTCGCTGCAATATTGGGCGCAAAATGGCAGGCCACAGCGCACACGCTTCTTGGCGCTGGATGGCGCGTACCACGGCGATACCATGGGCGCCGTTTCGGTCTCGGGCATCGACGTCTTCCGGCGGTCGTTCGGCAGTGTGCTGATCGATTGCTTGCGCGCGCCGACCGGAGCGAGCGGCTACGCGCAGGCATTCGAGGTGCTGGGGCGCATGTTGGCCGAGCACGCCGGCGAGCTGGCGGCGGTCATCGTCGAGCCGATCGCGCAGGGTGCGGTCGGCATGCGCCTATACTCACCGGAGCTCTTGCGCGCGCTACGCGAGCTGACTGCGAAGCACGACGTGTTCTTGATCTGCGACGAGGTCTTCACGGGCTACGGGCGCACGGGGCCGTTTTGGGCCAGCCAGCACGCCGGCATTGCGCCGGATTTGCTGTGCGCGGCCAAGGGCTTTACCGGCGGCATGTTGCCGATGGCGGCGACGCTGGCAACCGAGCGGATTTTCTCGGGGTTTTTGGGCGAAGCCGAGCGCACGTTTTTCTACGGCCACACTTTCTGCGGCAATCCGCTGGGCGCGGCGCTGGCGCGCGAGGTGCTGCGCGTGTTCGAGGACGAAGACGTGCTAGCGAAAGCGGCCGGCAAGGCGCAGCGCATCGCCAGGGCCTTCGCGGGCTTTCGCTCGCTGCCAGATGTCGTCGAGACGCGCAGCCTGGGCATGATCGGCGCGCTCGATTTAGCCGGCAGCAAGAGCTACCTCGAGCCGCGCGGAAAGCGCGTTTACGCGGAGGCGTTGCGGCGTGGCGCCTACCTGCGCCCACTCGGTAACACCGTTTACATCACTCCGTCACTCAATATTCTTGACGAGGATCTGGACGAATTGCTCGGCATCGTGGAAGAGTCGGTGCGTGCTTCGTGAGGGTTTTCGCGCCCGAGCGCGTTCGTGACTTCTGAAACGCTGCTGACGCGCGCCTGGAGGTTCGGGCGCGCGCTCGTGGTGGGCAGCGGCGCGACGCTGATCGACTTCTCGATTTTTACGACTTGCGTGCGCGCCATCGACATTGCGCCGACGCATGCTCGGTTGCCGGCACTGGTGGCGGGCGCTTGCGTGCAGTTCGTCGGAAATCGCAGGTTCACGTTCCGCGCCCAAACCGGACGCCTGTCGCGCCAGCTCAAGCTGTTCGTCGCCGCCGAAGCCGTCACGCTCGGGCTCAACTGGAGCGTGTTCCAGCTGCTCATTCGTCGCATCCACGGCGTGCCGCCCGAGCTAGTGAGCTTTCTCGGAACTGGGCTGGTTTTCCTGGCTTTTGCCTACCCGGTGCGCAGGCTACTCATCTTCAGATTGCCGAGTATTCCCGCCGAGCTTGTTGAAGCCGAGCCGCCGCAGTAGCTTTCTCGATCTCGATGGCTGAGCGAAAGCGTTACTTGTTCGTCTGTGTGAATCGGCGCCCTGACGGCACACCCAAAGGCTCCTGCGCGGCGCGCGGCGGCGAAGCGCTGCACGCCGAGCTCAAAGGCATGCTCAAGCAGCGCGGCCTCGCCGAAACGGAGGTGCGCGCCTGCACCTCCAGCTGCCTCGACACCTGCTGGGCCGGCCCCTGCATCGCCGTCGAGCCCGACGGCTACTTCTACGGCCGCGTCACGCTGGCCGATTTGCCGGAAATCATCGACGGTTTCGTGTCCGATCAGCGCGTCGAGCGGCTCGTGCTCACTCCCAGTGACTACGTGGAGCCCAAAGAGCTCAAGAAGCTCTGAGTCCTTGAGCAGGGTGTTGAAAAAGGCGCGGGGTTGCCGTGTGTTGCATGGTCGCGGCCATGAGGGCGAGGTCGCCGTTTTCAAAATCGCGGCGAACAATGCGTGTGAGTTGATAGTGTCATTTGATACTATGAGATCACGCGGATTCTGCGGCGCAATTTAGGCACGGTCTCGCTCGGCTCCGCTAGGTTCGGGGCCAGAGGAGCGGCCGCGTCTCGCGCCTGGCTGCTGCCGACTCGCAGCGCCTGCGGTTGACCGAAGATTTGCGAGGCCAGTTGCGGTCGCGTCGGCTGTGCCCTCGACTCTCGAGCGAGGTGCAGCCCGTCAGTCAGCGAGTGGCGCGAACAAGTCGTCGAGATCGCACTCCGAGAGCGCGGTCGGCGCGTCGGCCAGTCCGAGCAAGGACTGTGCGAGCTGCGCCTTGCGCTGCTGCAGGCGCAGCATGCGCTCTTCGACGCTGCCGGCGACGATCAGGTTGTAGACGAACACCGGGCGAGTTTGGCCGATGCGGTAGGCGCGATCGGTGGCTTGGGCTTGGGATGCACCGTTCCACCACGGGTCGTAGTGAATAACGGTGTCGGCGCTGGTCAGATTCAGCCCGGTGCCGCCCGCCTTGAGGCTGATCAGGAACACGTCGACTTCGCGACCTTCGAAGCGGTCGACCGATTTTTGGCGATCGTTCGTGGCGCCGGTCAGCTCGACGAATGGGATTTTGCGCTCGTTGAGCCCCGCGGCCATTAAGTCGAGCATGCGCGTGAACTGCGAGAACACCAGCACGCGCCGGCCTTGCTCCAGCTGCCCCGTGAGCAGCTCGAAGAACAGCTCGTACTTGGCCGAGCCTTTCACGCGGCGCGCCGACGGCACGCTCACCAGGCGCGGATCGCAGCACACCTGCCGCAGCTTCATCAGCGCATCCAAAATGGCGATGGTCGAAGCCGTGACGCCTTTTTGCCGAATCGCGCGCCGCACGTCGCCGTGCGCTGCCACGCGGATGCTTTCGTACAGCTCGCGCTGTTCGTCGCCCAGCTCCACCGGCCGCACAATCTCCGTTTTTGGCGGCAAATCTTTGGCGACGCTCTCCTTCATGCGCCGCAAGATGAAGGGTGTGACGGCGTCGCGCAGCGCTTCGAGCCGCTGCTGGTTGCCGCTGCGCTCGATCGGCAAACGGAAGTACGAACGGAACCGCTCCGCGTCGCCCAAAAATCCCGGCATCAGAAAATCGAACAGCGACCACAGCTCTTCGAGGTTGTTCTCGACCGGCGTGCCGCTCAGGCAAATGCGATGCCGAGCCGAAAGTTGTCGTACGGTGCGCGCCGCCAGGCTGCGCGGATTTTTGACGGCTTGCGCCTCGTCCAAGATCACCAAATAAAATGGCTGATTCTCGAACGCCTCGATGTCGCGCACGAGCAGTGGGTACGTCGTGATCACGACGTCTGCGCCGGCCACCTCCCCGCGGTGGGCTTCGCGCTTGGGCCCGTGCAGCACGCAGACCTTGAGCCCCGGTGCGAACTTGGCGAGCTCACGCTGCCAATTGCCGACCAGGCTTGTGGGCATCACCACGAGGCTCGGGCGATCCATCCGGCCCGACTCTTTTTCGCGTACCAAATGCGCGATGGTCTGCAGCGTCTTGCCGAGGCCCATGTCGTCGGCCAGGACGCCGCCGGCTTCGTGTGCGACGAGCTGTCCGAGCCAGGTGACGCCCGCCTCTTGATACGGGCGCAAAGTCGCTTGCAAGCCGAGCGGCAGCGCCACAGGCTTGGGCGGCTGGTGCTGTTGCCGCGCCTTCTCGATCACGCTGGTGATGCCCGACCAGAGCAGCCGCCCGGAGCCGCCCAGCGCCAAATCTAGTTTGGCCACGCTGCTACTGCGCGAGCGTGGGAAGCATAGCGCGCCGTCTTCCAGCTTGTCGCCGCGGTACATTTCGAGCAGCACCTGCATCAGCGAGCGCAGCCGGTCCGGCGGCACCGGCAAGTACTTGTTGTGGCCGACCGGCACCACACGGAAGCGCGCGGGCTGCTTCAGCAGGGCTTCGAGCGTCTCGCCGTCGGCGCAGCCGTCGAGCAATTCGAGCATGGCGGGCAGCATGTTGACGCGCTTGCCGTCGACCTGAATGCCGAGCTCGAGCGCGAACCAATCCGTGCGCTGTTCGTCAGGCTCGATGGCGGCGTACCAGGGCGCGTCGGTCTCGACCACCTGATACGGGTAGCCAGGGTCGACCTCGATGTTCCAGCCCAGCGTGCGCAGCTGCGGCAATGCGTAGGCCGAGAATGAGCAGTACGAGTGCACGTTGCCGTCGAGCTGCACGATGTAGTCGGCGTCGGTGTCGAGGTCAGGCGCGACCTGCTCGTCGAACTGCGCGAGCTCGACCGCGCCGAAGCCTTCGAGCAAGCATTGCGCTCGGGCCTCGCCGCCGCGGTCGCGGCCCACCATCGACATGCCCGCTGGCCGGGCCACGAAAAAGCGCTCCCGGCGATCGGCTGCGCGGACCCGAACGCCCTCGTAGTCAAAGCACAGGCTGATGACCGGGACGTCTTGCTCGGCGCCCTCGTCGAAGGAGGACTCGCCGGAGCTCACCCACATGCGTTCGGTGAAGAGGCGCAGGCACGGTGTGAACCGCGCGACCTCGGCCCGCTCTGTTTCTGAAACCGCTGCAACTACGTGCAATCTGTACGCAGTTAGATCAAACCTCGGATCGTTTGTCGATCACCTATTTAAGTACCACCATAGATCCGATCACGGACCGTGCAGCACCACGAGGGGTTGGGGTGGGGCGTCATCGCTCGCAGGCCCCAAGCCCTCGATTCTTGCGATCGCTCAGGTTCCCTGCGGGAAGATCTTCGTCATGATCTCGGACAGATCCGAGACGGTGCCTGGCTTCATGCCCGTTGCCGGATGGGGCCAGCTGAAGGTGCGCGACACGACGACGTTGCAGCCGAGCGACACCAAAAGGTCGTTGGATTGGGCGCCTGGCGCCGTCGCGAACGACAGCCCAAACTCCGGGTAAACCACGTTCGGAGCGCAACGACCCGCCGTGGCGTCGAAGTTGCTGGAGTCGCCCAGCAGTTTGCCGAGCCTCTCTTTCAGGTCGGCGTCGAGCACTTGTTGCTGCGCCAAAATGCGGAAGGTCTGGAAGCGCGGGGTCGTGTCGGCCACCGGCGTGATGCCAGGAACACCCGTGCTTGGCAGCGCTAGCCCGGGGATCTGCAAGCCCGGCGGGATGAGCTTTTGCAAGGCGGCGACGCCCGCGGCGATGGCGTTGGGATCGATGCCCGGAATGGTGGGCAAGCCGCCGGGGGCGGCCGGCGTCGCCGCGATGACGGGCGCGGGCTCATTGTTCTGCAGCCGGTATGCCGTCAGGTTCGCCGTCTTCAACGTATCGAACGGAGCTGCGGGTTTTCCAGCGCAGCCCAGGCTGAGGGCCGCCGCACCAAGGCAAAAAGCGAGCGTTTTCGACATGCGCCGAGTGTTAGACCCGTTACCGCGCGATGTACAGCAGGGCTTTTTGCCGCGCAAAAGCCACGTAAGTTACGCGCTAGCCCTGCAATTTACTTTCGAGCTCCTTTACGCGTCGCTCGAGCTCTTGGCGCGCCTGACGTTCCCGGTCGGCGTCTGCGTTTGCACGCTCGGCGTCGGCATTCGCGCGCGCCGTCGCATCGCGCGCGCCGTCGAGCTGCTCTTCGGCCGTCAGCCAGCGCTGCGTTCCACGGCGATCCGACGAAATCTGAAGGTCTCGCCCATCGGCGATGAACCAGGCGTCAACCACCGCGCTATGCACCGGCTCGGCGCCGAACTGCACGCGCTCGAAGGCTAGGGTCGCATCGCGCCGCCAGAGCTGAAGCGCCACCGGGCCGCCGAGCGAGCGCGGCCCGCACATCAATGGGTCGAACACGATCAGCTCTTCGACGCCCATCGCTGCGTAGCGTTCCTGAATCGAGCCGTAGTCCTTGTGCGGTAGCGACGCGCTCACCACCTCGATGCCAAGGCGCGGCGGCGCGCGACCCGGCTCCCACAGCTTGAGCGACCGCAGGTCGTCGAAGTCGGGAGGCGCCGGCTCGAGCACGGAAATGTCCGGATCAGCACCCGTTCTCGGGTGTTGCTCGAGCCAGCGGATGGCCAGATCCGACGCGATGCGGACGGAGCGCTCGGGACGGATGCGTTCGCTCCACGCGAGTAGGAGGCCATAGATGCGATAGACCGCCTGGTAGTGTGCTGTGGCTTCGGGCACTTTCCCCTCCGGAAGGACCCACGCCTCGAGATCGGGCCGAACCGGGTAGCGGAGTGAAACCACAGCTTGCGGTTGCATCGTCGGCGCCAGTATAGCCTGCATGGGTTCACGGCGCCCTCTGCGAATGTCGCGCCAGTCGAGGGTCTTCACGCTTTCTCGGGAGAAACGCCAGCGGCGGCGCGATTCGTGGCTGGCGGCCAGTGGCGGATGGCTGCCGGCGCACACCTGGCTCGCGGCTCTTTCGCGTGCGCGACCCAGCTCCCTAGCGTTGCCAAAGGGCGCTCAGCGGCATTTCGATAGCGTCGAACGGCCGCAGTCTGACGTTGCCCTCGCCTTGGGCCGTATCCACGATGCGATAGGTCGGACCGTCGAGCTCGAGCACCTCGATCAGTTTTTCGAGCGGCTCGACCAGCCAGGCAAACGCCACCCGATGCTCCGCGTAGACGCGCAGCTTTTGGCCGCGATCGAGGGCGCGCGTCGAAGGCGAAAGCACCTCGCACACCCAGTCGGTTGCGAGCTCGAAATAAGCTGCGAGCGGGACTTCAGGCAGCCGCTCGCGCCGCCATCCTCCGAGGTCAGGTACGACGACGTGTTCCCCGAGATGGATCTCCGGTTCGTCGATGATCATCCAGCCGCCGGGGCCTCCGCGCCCTCGCTTGAAAGGTGGCCCGAGCTCTTCGCCAATGGCCGACGCAGCAAGCGCGTGCGACGTCGCGGGCCGGGGGCTTCGGTAGAGCGTTCCGAATAAGAGCTCCGCCACGACGTGGCTTGGAGAGCGCAAAACGTCCTCATAGGTGGCACGCCGCTCGGCAGCCTGAGCCATGGCGCTGAATCCTAGCAGGACTTGCGGCACGATGGGTTGGTGGCTGCGCCGAGGCTCGGTCGCGGCTGTGAAACCTTGGCTCAAGTTGTCGGGGGCGCGCCGAGGTCGTACACGAACCGCATGAAACGCATCGTCGTCAGCGGCGGCACCGGTTACATCGGCCGCGTGCTCGTCGCGCAGTTGGTGGCCCGCGGCGACGACGTCACCGTGCTGACCCGCGGCGCCGCGCGCGCTGGCAATCCGCGCAGCGTCAACTGGGATCCGTACACGCTCGGCGACTGGGCGAAGTCGTTCGATGGCGCGGACGCCGTCGTGCACTTGGCGGGCGAGCGAGCCGTCGGCGTTCGCTACACCGCGGCGATGAAGAAACGCATCTACGACAGCCGAGTCGTCACGACCCAAAACGTCGTCGCGGCGCTGGCCCAAGTCGCCGTGAAACCGCGACTGCTGGTGAGCGCATCCGCCGTCGGCTACTACGGCAATCGCCCCGCTTCCGAGCGCGTCGATGAAACCAGCGGCCCCGGCGACGACTTCCTGGCCCGCCTGTGCGTGGATTGGGAAGCAGCGTCCGAGAAAGCGCGCGACCTTGGCGTGCGCGTCGTCAATCCCCGCATCGGCGTCGTTCTCGGCCCCGGCGACGGCCCGCTCAAGCTGATGGCGCTTCCGTTCAAGCTCTTCGTCGGCGGCAAGCTCGGCAGCGGCGAGCAAGGCATCTCGTGGATTCACCTGGACGACGCCGTTGCCGCTTTGATGATGTGTATCGACGACGAAACGACGCCCAGCAAAGTGAATGTGTGCAGCCCGAATCCGGCGAGCAACGCGGACGTGTCCGCAGCTATCGCCAAGGCGCTGGGTCGTCCGAATTGGCTCACGGTTCCGTCGTTCAGCTTGACGGCGCTGTTCGGTGAAGGCGCAGAGACGATTTTGACGGGGCAGTACGCGGAGCCGGGGGTGCTGGCAACGAAGGCGGGCGCGTTTGAGCATCCCGCCCTTGTCGATGCCGTTGTGGCTTCAGTTCGAGGGTAAGCCTGGCGTAGACCTTCTGAGCTCGGGGCGGCTAGCTGTTGAAGGCCGCCCTCCAGGCGTCCTTAAAGGAACGACATCGCTATGGCGGTCTCAATACCCTGCGAGAGCCCTTCGCAAGGCACGTCTTCGATGAACGGCAGGTCGAAGCAGCGACGACATCCATAGGAGGCATTCGCCAGCTTGGAGCATGCTAGCCCCGCATTTGCTATTTCGCTCCGCGGGGGCGTGGGCGGGCTCGGAGCGAGCCGGCGGAGCGGCCAGCGACATGACCGCAAGGTACCTCCGGGCCCGAGCGCTTCAAGCCGTTGATCCGCGTGTCCATGCAGGCCAACAACGCGGGTCCGGCGGCCGCCCCGAATGCGCCGACCAGCGACTTCTTCATTTTGCCTACCGTGAGCTCGACTGCAACATCGTCAGGAGATCCTTGTACTTCTGAGATTCAAGAAACGAGGCGGCGGCGGCCTTCGATCCGTAGCCGCTGATGTGGTTCCCCTCCAAGCTGAAGGGCACGTTGTCCCTGGTCACGTCCGAAGGAACACCTTCGATGCTGAAGAGCGAGTCGCGATCGACGTACAGGACGTTCTCGTACTTCTTGGACGCCTCTTCCAGGAGTCGATTGGCTCGGGCTTCCTCCGCGTCGAGCCCGGTTGAGACCGCGTTGATGTCGAACGGCTTTTTTTCGAGGAGGGACTTGTCGTAGGCCTCCACGGGACTGACGTCGAACTGCTTCGGGGCGGCCATCACGACCACCACTTTCGTTCGCTTGGCCGCGAAGTCGATGAGGTCCAAAACGCCGTCGAAAGCACTGCTCGTCGAATACGCCATCCAGTTTCCGCCCAGGATCGCCACGTCGTATTTCGAGACATTGTCGGCGAAGAATCGTCGGTCGAACAAACACTGCTTCAAATGGTCGTCGCCGCGGCCCATCCACGCTTCGTTTCGCGTCGGCATGCACCAGTTCGTCGTCACGGAGTTGATCCTCAGATCGGATTTCTTCCCCACGATGTCCCACAAGGCGTCGTAGGCGCCCGCGTAGGAGTCGCCGAGCATGATGGCGGTCCTGGAGGACGTCTTGTCGCCGACCCAACACTCGACGCCCTTCGCACCGACGGGGAGATCGTCGCCCGGTTGGTACATGCAGCCGCCGGTCTTCAGCCAAAGGAACTCGATGGTGGGTCGAGCGCTGGCGACGGAAGTCTTCCCTGGATGGCCCTTGATATTGACCAAGTGCCCCACGACCCCCATCGCGAGGAGGCTCGCCGTGCCGAGCGCCGCGAGCGTGAAGATCCCGCGGCGCAGCACCTTCCGCCGATCCCTGAACGGTCTTTCGATGTAACGCCAGCTGAGATAGCCCATCAGCAGGCTTGCGCCGACCAACGCGGCCATCAACGTCCCGCTGGGGACCCTCGGCACGCTCTTGTGTCTGGCGAACACGAAGAGCGGCCAATGCCACAGGTACGCGCTGTAGCTGATGAGGCCCATCCGGACGAGCGCCTCTGTGCCGAGGAGCTTTCCCGCCCACGTCTCAGCGGTGGCGAACAGGATGATCAACGCAGCGCCCAACGTCGGAGCCAGCGCGTAGAGGCCCGCGTGCGGTGTCTTCTTGTCGAAGGCGACGACGGCGTAGCCGATCGACAGCAGCCCCACCATGGCTGCGACCTGACGAACACCGATAGAGAGCCGAGCTCCGAGCCAACGCCCACGCGAGGCCATGTAGGCCGCGACGAGCGCGCCCACCAGCAGCTCCCATCCGCGCGAAGGCAGCAGATAGAACGTGGCCGCCGGGTCGTGGATCGACGTCCACTGTGCGACCGCCAAGCTGGCGACAGTGGCACTCACGAGCATTCCTACGACCCAGGGTCGTCCCAGCCGCCAGGCGACCCACAGGAGCAGCGGGAAGATCAGGTAGTACTGCTCTTCGACGGCGAGGCTCCAGGTGTGCAGCAGGGGTTTCCACTCGGCGGCCGCCTCGAAGTAGCCCGTCGACTTGTAGAAGAGGATGTTGGACGCGAAGGCGGAGACGGCCACGAGACTTCGCCAGAAGCTCTCGCGGTCCGCGGGGAGCAGCCACAGCCACGCACAGGGCACGCAGGCGATGACGACCACGAAGAGGGCTGGCAGGATGCGCCTGGCGCGGCGTTCGTAGAACCCCACGAGAGAGAACGTGCCGGTCGCGTGCTCGGCGAACAGGATGCTCGTGATCAGATAGCCGCTGATGACGAAGAAGATGTCGACCCCGACGAAGCCGCCTCTCAAGCGGCTCACGTCGGCGTGATACATGATCACGGCGAGCACGGAGACGGCGCGGAGTCCGTCGATTTCTCGTCTGTAGTCCAAGAGGGGTCAGGTGCCGACGGCGAATGTCTCCCCGCGCGCTGGTCGAGAGTGCGAGTCCTGATGGGGTCGCCACTTCCTCCGAGTCGGTGGTTCGTGAGTAGGGACCACCGGCAGTGCACGGCGTATGCCAACAGTAGCCAAGCCTCGGAGATAGCGACTTGTCCGAGCTCCTCCGGTTCCCACACGACTGCCGTGGCCCGCTGATGTTTGCTACGGACACACACAGGCGCGTGCCAAACTGTCCGGTGCCAGCTGCCGTTACGTCGGCCCTCAACCGACGATTTTCGGAAAACTTTCAACGTTGCCGGCTGGTGAGCCCGCATCGAAGATGCCCATCTCGTGATGCTATCGCACGAGCAGCTCTTCTTTGGCGACAACCGGTGGGCCAACCACCATCGCGATCGGCGACGGCTCGGCTGGTCGGCTTTGGCGACATTTGGCGGAGCGGCGTTCTAGCCTTCTGCCAGTACGCGCCTGAACGAACGGAGGAAGCCTACGGTTCGAGCTCGTTCATCAATGTGTAGAGCGAGGCGCTCCGCTGGGTCGTTGTTGAATCCGTTTGGGTGCAGATCCCAGATTCCGTCACGCAGCCTCACGTAGCTGCTGAGGTTTTGCGTCATGAGTGCGCGCAGGCGTGGGCTGGGCAGCGAGCTTGAGCTGCTTGGTCGCCAGATAGTCGCAGAAG
>Ga0307508_10001753_pt1 | contig 24082 bp, 36 predicted proteins | sample 9_EM_MG_FD_203089 | JGI IMG/M metagenome (GOLD analysis project Ga0307508, IMG submission 203089) | Populus trichocarpa ectomycorrhiza microbial communities from riparian zone in the Pacific Northwest, United States - 9_EM | ecosystem: Host-associated > Plants > Roots > Unclassified | place... | reverse complement strand
TACCCTTCCTCTGGTGATGGCATCTGAAATTCCGAGGCGAATTTCCGCAGGACAGCCACGCCTTGCTGGGCACTCGTGATGGTGGGGTGGAAAGTTCCTGCGATGTGAAATAACCCCCGTAGAGTAATACATGTTAGCAATTCCAAACACGGAGGAGAAAAAAAATATTTTGGGACTTACGCCGCTCGAGGCGAGAAGCACACACCTGCGAAAACGGGAACGAGGGTCAGCAACTTGTGCTCGACTCATTCATTTGCGGGTTCTGTTCTCACATGATAGGGGGTATCAAAGACGACAATGCTGATAGAAGTTCCCGGGAACGCGCGAGCGATCGCGCTCCAGTAGGATCGCTGTCTATCTGAGGGCATTAGTAGTCGAATAAGTGCGTGCGAGCCTGCCCGACGTACACGGCATTAAAATTCGTCCGGTCGATGCAAGGCGAGCAACCTTCAGAAAGCGTGTGGCGGGCAAGTTCCTCAACTCGCTGTCTGTTACCCAGGTCATCCTGGTTACAGCGGCGGAACCTAGGGAAATGGCCCTCAAGAGCTTCTGCGAAAGTAGACTAGTAGTGTAGTAGGGTCTATGCATCAGTGCGTGGAATCGGTGTGGCGAGTCTCGGCTACCTTGCCCGATGCAATCAGCCCTACCAAAATCAACACGGTTTGTTCATCTTGGAAAGGATCGGAAGGGGCTGAGAGACACGGCCGCGTTCCAGCATTCTCTTCGAGCACGGACATGGTGGTTTGAACTTGGTCACTAGTCAATCACTAGTGCACGTTACCCGACTTGGAAGCGCCGCGCCGGGCAACTCAGGCTTGAGCTCGGCGAGACTTTCTGGCAGCACCATGACACCCACGCAATCGAAAGTTCATGCACCAGTCTCCAGATCTGCAGGGGGTCTACATTTCCCGTGTGTTCAAGCTACAACTACACAAGAAAATCAAATCAAATTTCTTCGCCCACAACACCGGGTGGCCCGAATAAAAATCGCACGGTACCCTCATTCTTTCCGAGCAGAGCAACATCTCCCCCACTGTACAGGGCACTGGGATCAGATCCTGCCAGCGGTTTGAGTGGTCGAGGCGGATACTCATTCTGCCGCATTGCAATCTTCAGATGGATCAGTTGATCGGCTTTATAAGGAACTTGTGGCAATTGGGGAGGACCAGTGGAAGAGTAGTGTTGATTTCGTGGAGACGGGTGTGGAGATGGTGAGGAGGGAGTTCTAGGTGACGTATTCGCGGATGTGTTTGTGTTTTGCGCGGCCTGGATGAGAAGGTCGATGATGAGATGTGCGATTTCTGTCATATTTCAATCCAGCAAATATCAGTGTGCCACAAGTAATACTAAGGGACGAGACACTGACCTTGCAAATCTTCTGCCTCCACCATATATGTTTGTTCCCAGTCAGTTTTCTGCTTTAGGAGGCTGACTATATGTCGAGCAGAGTCGTCAATTGGATTAGACGGCGGAGGGGTCTCCAATGTCAACAGCAGGGCAGACGTATACAGGCAGCCCAAGGCGACCGTATTAGGTGGGTACATGATGGGAACAAGAGTCCGATGGCTGCATGGAGGTTATTGAGATCGTCGAACCAAGAGAAAGCCGCCACATACCAGTCGATTGCGAGACGCCATGCAAATTTGATGAACATCTTGGATGCTAGAAGCGAACATTGATCATTTTGAACGAGTATACAGATTAAGAGCGCACCTCCCAATTTTCGACCTAATTTGAAAACGTAGGGAAAAGGCATCTTCGAAGTGAAGTTGAAACAAATTGTCTCCAATATCAAACGTTCCACGGCAAGCAGTCGCTGGCGATCGTGTTCGACTGTCTGAATGACCTAAATGTGAGTTCTTGACATAGTAGGCTAAGACTCACCATTGGATCCATGTCAACTTCACCGCCCAGTGTCTTTGATTTTGCTGCCAGCTCCGGAAATCGAACAGCATAAGAAACCATGAGGATCTCCCGCGGCTTTTTCAAAGTGTCATGCATCTTTGTTGACACATACAACGCAGCAAGAGTCACATCCTGTCCCGTAGTTAGCATAGGAACATATACCCGCAGGGCGCGCGCACATAGTAACTGAAATCTTTCCTCGGAAAGAACAGATGAAAGCGGTGAAACAGATTTTGAGCAGTGGCAATCGTTCTCCGAGGACTGATCGGCGGTCGGGGAAATGTGCAAGCTAGGAGTTAAAATTACTCACAAGCCAATTTTCGCACCCACAACCTCCAAGAAACCACATGCTTGTTGCCTTACCTTCTCTTCCTGTGTGGCAGAAAGTTTACCGCGCTGCTTCTCGGAAAGATATTCGACCTCCGACACGGTGAAATAAGGGTGGTGATACTTGGAGGACGATGCCGGTAGCTGGGACGGTGACAGTCCTTGCTGTTCCATTGTGAAGGTAAAGGGCAGAGCTGTACATACAGTAGCAAGGATGACTTGACGCGACCTTCAGGTACCCTATGATTTCACCACCACGTGATCAAGGGGAATGTAGAAAAAGCAACCCGAGGTGAATTTCGACGTGTCTATCTAATATTTACTTGGCTGGTCCATCTCTAGACATTGTCATAAGCAAAACATACGTACGGCTTTATATCATCCAAGGACCCAGTCGCTCGAAGGTCCGTCTAGAAGGATGAGAAGCACGACAAACAATTGTAATAGCGAAGAAGCAATCAAAGTCGACCAGAGAGTCCAACTATTGCATCAACATGCAGGAACGGTCAGCGGGATCTTGACCGTTGTCTATGCTAGATTGTCAGCACCCGAACACTTGAATTGCAGGCGTGACCCTTATACTTACGGCGAGACCCTGTATGCATATGTGAATACTCGAGTTGAAATATACAGATGGAAGACGTACGGAAAGACTTGTTTCTTTGTATTTGACACTCATGTCCGCGGCCGTAAGACGCATGGCTTCGATTGCTTCGTCAAGTGTGACCCGGTATACACCAAGACTGGCCATGGAGAGTTGTGCAGCAGTGATCGCTTTCACGGCTGCCCGGAATACAACAGAGTCAGCTAACCAAGGGGGAATGCAATCAACTATCCGAACCTCCCAAACTATTACGTTCCTAAACCAGGGTGTGTTAAATGCCATAAAATACAAAGTCGAATACATACGATACAAGGAACCTGTACAAGGCCGTCAATCGGATCGCATGTTAGGCCGAGGTTATGTTCTGTCACATTGATCAGACTGAACCCCACAGATTTTGACGGGCGCGCGTACCAATACCGATCTCTGCAGCCTAAACAAACATAAACCATGTGACGTGCTCACAGAATCCATAGCCCACCTGTAATACCGTCTCGGGAGAAGCACCCATGCACGCTGCGAAGCCCGCACTGGCCATGGAACAAGCCACTGCATCAATAAACGTTAGCACAATGCTGAACAGTGAAGAAGAACGATATACCTCCAACTTCAGCCTGACAACCACCCTCAGCAGCAGAAATGGTACTTCCACGCTTGAATAACATCCCAACGGCCTGAGTATAAATTTTCATCAGCCCCATATTGTTGCCCAAACAAAGGGCAAACGAACTGAAGCAGTCAACAAGAATGTCTTCACAGACTTCTCGGGGTCATCACTGACAAACTCGATGATATACTTTAGCACGGCAGGAATAACGCCAGCCGCGCCGTTGGTGGGGGAGGTGACGATGCGCCCCCCAGAAGCATTTACTTCATTGACTGCAATAGCATAGCAGGAAAGGAAATCAACAGCTGGAATCATCGTCTTGCGCTTGCGGTCCGGAAAGAAATCAGTGGCGTGTACAGATTAATTGAAATGATACCAACAGGGGGCATAGGAAGCATTGGGTGGTCAAATGATCCAGTCACACGCGGGGCACGAGTTCGCGCGTTTCGGAATGTGATGGGTTCTTGGTGTTCTTCGGGAGACGCAGCGGCTTCCGTACTTTCGGGTGCATCTATGGCACTTGGGGATGAACCAGGACCAATAAGTTGTATCGTTGACATTTCGATGCCCGGGTAAAATCTTGATCCGCGAGGATTCTAACTGAGCGGATCTGGTATGAGGAAACAGAACTCACCCTCGCATGAGACGCCTGTAAAGCATTGGAGCGCGTCTTTGCAACCGCAGCCTACCGGGTAATGTCTTTTCGGTGGCTGTCACCCCAGCGCGAATGCAATTGTCCATGACACCCCAAATGCGCATCAGCTATTAAAGCAGTCATTGAAATTCAATCAGACTTGCAGTGATATAGATGATCAATATACCTTGTCATGTATCTCCTGGTCGGAGAGACCGAAGTAGCATTCGTTGTCGTGAACGATTTGTGCAATGGTCAGCTAGCACAGGGATGAGGTTGAGGACGTCCAAAGGGTTGAACCAGCGGAACGCACGTTGTGCCTTTTCGTCAACGCAAGGAGGCTATTCCCTGATTCAAAAGGATACGGCGGATGGCCAGGATCATTGGCTTCGGGCTGAGCAGGAGTAGCATCGCCTTTCTCCACATTATGGGTCTGATGTAAGCGAGCTCCGTGTACGGCGCTTTTGTCGACACCCTTGTAGAACAAATTTTCATCGACTGGTGCAGAGTTAGAGGAAACAAACTGTGACAGACACACTACAAACCTTTGGTCTTTTCGTTGACGACAAAACCACCGCCGACACTGGGGGTGGTCGACATGGCAATCACGGGCGGAGAGTGAATGCGAGACTTTACCTGAAATACTCATTCATGGCCAAGAGATCCCCGTGTTCGTTGAAGCAGGAAAAACGGATACCGTTAGGGTGCGTTTTGAGGACCTGATCCCAACGCCACAGCATATCTCGGTCCATGTCGAAGTGGATCGACCGTTTCCCGCCAAGATGCAAGCTTTTGTTGGCCAGGATAGCCTCATAGCGTGAAGGAATGGTGCCACAGTCGATTGTCTCGGGATCAGATCCTTCGAGGCCGAGGAGGATTGCCTGAGGCGTGTGGTGGCTAGAGCGAGGTTCAACGTACTGTATAGTTTTGGAGATTTACGGCATACCCTTTGCCTAGCATGAGGCAGTCCACGGATGCTAAGTGGGTGATGAAATAATAGAGATATAGGACTAACCGGTTGCCGCGAGTGAACCATAGCTAAGGTGGGGTCAGGACACCGATATATCGTGTATCTTGTGACACTCACAGAACTATTTTGATGGTCCTGACCTTGTAGTGGGTGTTAAACGGAGCACTGGATGGCAATGTGCATTTGACGTGCCTGGTCAAGCAAACCTAGTTCTTTAAGATCCGCGATGAATATCTTGCCAGCACGCATGGGTCCGACTGTGTGAGAGCTGCTCGGGCCGACTTGAATAGCGAATTAAATTTACGGGTAGTACTGCGAGGGGTACTCACCACCGATACTGAAAAGGTCGAATGTCGAGATGACAGCATGACCTGGCTTGACGGAGTCGGTCTCGACGGGCGGGTGGACTTCCTTGGCCTGGCTTAAAGAAAGGTTGTTCGTAGGAAAGTTGAGTGCTGGAGAACGAGAAGCATAACGAATGTCGGCACGTCGGAAGGCGTTGACAGGGGCGCGGAGCCCAGCACGAACTGTGGACGGGATCATGAGCAGTCTATGGAACGGGCATGACGGAACGGACTAAATAGGCTGTCCGGATATGGAAGGTGAACTCAGGCCAGGCGTAGCGGGTGTCGTGCCATTCGGTGGTGTGCGATCGCTGCGACGTGCACCGTCTCCTTCGTGGTTGCCAATCCAGACGGAAGCACCTGAGAACCTGGCGACCACTTCAAAAATTTCGCTCTCCTGCCAGTATTTTTTTTTTGCGGTCGTGTGGCCACACCAATCAAATCAGAGAGTGCCGAGAGCGCCTACTAGGCCCAAGTTGGACTAACGTCTATCGTCCTCCGCCTCCTCTCTTTGCTACCTCAACCTGCGTTGCTCTTGCTACGATCTTGCCACGACTTGCATCCCAGCCATACCCATCACGCCCACCCCAGGTATTACCCACCCTTTCTGGACCCTCTCGCTAACCTCGTCGCCCTCATACGCCTCCCAACAGTTGTCTCGATTTGGCCCACCACTATAGCCGCCATGAGCTCCCCCCCAAGCTCATTTTTCGATGGCACCCATACTCGCGAGCGCCACTCGTCATCCAACTCGACTTCTTCCCGTCCACTTGCCTCGTCCTCCACCTCCTCTTTGCCTCACTCATCCTCCACACCCTCTGCCACCAATCCCACTACCCATCCAATCTCCCTCGAAGCCCTCCTCGCTCAACACGCGAATGCTCCAGATCCTCCCCTCGCTGCCCTTGACCAGGCACTCTCCGAACGAAACATATTCTCCACCCAGAATACTCAGTTATGGAAGCTGATCGAGAAGCAGCGCAGTGGCTACAATCAAGTTCTCAAGGAGCTTGAACGCATGCGGACGGAGAGGGATACTTACAAGTCCCGTCTTCAGGCAGCTGGTCTTAGCGTCGAGCTCACCAAAAAGGACAAGGACAAACCCAGGTCATTAAGACCCTCTGCATCAAACACTGCCATGTCCATCACTTCTGAAAATGGTTCTGTCGATCCCCGCGCGGCCGTGGCCCGACACCCGCCTGATGCATCAGGTTTGTACTCTCCCTTCCCTCCAGTCTCACCATCGTCTTTCGCTGAGAATACACCATCAGGTTCTCGCAACGACGATCGTCCTGCCACCCCCCCTCAATCGCAAGACGCGAGTGGTTGTGATCTTCAGGCGCCCCATCCCAGTGGGTCCTCCTTGCCACCTGCTATCGTACCACCTAGATCGGTGTCCCTTCCGCAAGGAACCTTTAGTGTCCCGTCAAATTCACTTCGTTCAAACGAGGCAGATAAGGTATATACCCCATGTGCCTGCTTTCATCACTAACTCAGGACCTCCAATACCACAGGGCAGGTCTTCACAACAGGGTACCATTCCATCGGGCTTGCCCATTGATGCTAATGGACTTTTGGGATCTCACTCACAAATTCCTTTAATCCAACATTCTCCCAGCACTATGGTTTCACCACACGCGCCTTCTCTCTACTCGGCCTCCGTCAGCTCTGCACCCGGTATCCATCCTACCTCACTTACACCCCATTCTTCTTCCAGCCTTAGCTCTAGCTTGCTCAGTCCGATTCCTGAAAATTCCAAGCCCGTAAACCGAGACTCGCGCGTTTCTCTTCCAGACGAGGCCAAATGTTACTTTGCTAACATGAGTGAAAGTCCACTGCACAGTCCAGGGTTGACCCCCGCCATGACAGCTTCTGGACCAACCCAGTCGCAAACGCCTCAGGCCGCCAATGCTGGTAGGATCTCCCCCAGCAAATTAGGGTATATTAGTACCCATGACGGAGACGAGAGCGAGTTTCTCGATATGGACGACGAGGAGGATCGAGTTGAGGAAACTGAGCAACAACATCAACCCTCGTCGGCCATCAATAAGTATGACAAACCTTCCGACACAGGTGACTTCCCCATGCCACCGTCACACGGCCCTACTCAAGTACACCGACAAAGTCACACCCAGAGCGGCCCATCGCAACCCACGCCAAATCCCGGCCCTCAGGTGACCCCATCTCCAGAAACAGTCGTGGGATCGCGGACACGCTGGCAGTCCCAATCTGATATTTCCATGTTGTCACTATCTCACTCGTCTCAAGAATCTACTCTATTGACGCCTCAGCCGGACTCTCCCTCCCCGGAGTCCTATCTTTCACCAACGAAATCTACGCATGGTACCTCTAGGAATGGACCCAATCTCACTTTCCGTGCACTCCCTCTTATCGCTGACGACCTCAAAACTACTCGTGTCATGGTTTCGCATTCCTCTATCAAGCCGAATGATCGAGGCAAGGAAGTATTGTCTTTCGAGATTGAAGTGGATCCTGGGAAAGGCAAGGAACCCTGGAAAGTAGAAAAATTATACTCTGACGTACTGGGGCTTGACCACCGGCTGAGGGCTGTTATCGGGAAGGGGGTCTCAAAGAAGATTGCAGCCCTCCCGGAGGGTAAACTGTGGAAGGATCACGCTCCCGCAAAATCCGATCAGCGTAAAGTGAGCAAAACCGGAAGGTCACCTTTTTTATATAATGCTGAACATCATTTCCTTTAGGCCGCTTTGGAGGCATATCTGCGGTCATTGATTGATCTTCCAGTCAAGAACAAGGATGAAGTGATCGCGTTCCTGACTTCGGACGTCGTTCGTGATGCAAAGAAGCCAGTGATGCAAGCCGGACACAAAGAAGGCTACCTCACCAAACGAGGTAAAAACTTTGGTGGGTGGAAGACCCGGTATTTCGTCTTACAAGGTCCTGTCTTTGAATATTATGAAAGCGTGAGTATTTGTAGCCTGATTGCTGTTCCCATCTAATACTTGAAACAGCGGGGCGGTACTCATCTTGGTTCCATCGTCATAACAAATGCGCAAATAGGGCGTCAACAGCGAACAGCAGACAGTGACGATGAGAAAAATTATCGGCACGCGTTCCTTATCATTGAAGCAAAGAAGGGACCTGGTGGCACTAACCCACGGCATGTCCTATGTGCTGAAAGTGACTCCGAACGGGATAGTTGGGTGGACATACTTGTCCGTTATGTGACGGGAACCTTCAGTGAGGATGCATTTACTCCAGCTTCTATTGGTCCAAGCCCCATTTCGGTCAACGTCCCCCAAACTCAAAGTCCTGGATCGGGCCAACCTCGTTCAAGCGTGAGCTCCAATCAAGATACCGTTACTACGCCAAATGGAAAACGCAGAATGAGAGTCTTGTCAAAAGATGATATCCCACGAGCCACGGCAATACCTACATCCCAACTTACACAAGACGCGAATAATTCCAAGTATTCCCAATCAGCATCCCTTCCAGGTTCCGCCTCGATCGATGAGTCATATTATTCTAGCCCTACTAAATCTGTTCACACTGTCAACACCGACCGGGACCAGTCCGCTCACGAAGAGCGCACAAAGAGGCTTGCCGACCGCATGGAACCTCCGCTGTCAAGTTCCCTACCTACAACCTCACCACTTGAAGTTGCTGGTCAGGGCTTGGTGGCGTTCAGATCAAGCTCGGAGTTGGGTCATTATACAGACATTGACCGACGAGCAGCGTATCCCAAGCAGGAGCAGGGTACACCTGAGTCTGGTAGATCTCGGGAGGCTAAACGGGACAGGAAGTCATACCACCCTGGCTTGGCTGTCGTGTCTGGTTCGCCCCCAACAGCCACACTCCCTGACCGTGCTGCTTCACCCGATCTTAACTCCCTGCTTTCGCGGGGAGGCGATCCGAACGGGAAGGTAAAGATTTCGGGACCCCTAAACGGCGCCCCCATACCCGCAGGCTACAAGTTCGGCGGCAAGGATGCACCAATAGATGGGACTTCGTCGAGTGACAGACGAGAGAAGGCCAAGTCAAGGTCGTTTTGGAACTTCGGGAGACCCGCTGACAGACTCCCAATGTTTGTTCCTCGAGCCGTGTTTGGAGTACCGCTGGATGAATCCCTCGACGTCGCCGAGATCGCTCGTCTACCAGCAGTTGTCTTCCGATGTATACAGTATCTTGAAGCAAAAAAGGCCGACCAAGAGGAGGGTATTTATCGATTAAGTGGGAGCTCTGCTGTAATCAAGGGTCTAAAGGACAGATTTAACTCTGGTATGTTTGGTCTCCCATCCTGGTCGTATGGTGCGCTAATGATCAATAAAGAGGGCGACGTAGACCTTCTAGCGTCCGATGAATACTGGGACCCTCACGCCATCGCTGGCTTGTTGAAAGGTTTCCTTCGAGAGTTGCCTGCTAGCATCTTAACGCGGGATTTACACATGAGATTTCTTTCTGTAATGGGTTCGTGTTTTCCTTGTCTTGTCGCATCGGAGTGTAGTTGACACCGCTTGCAGACTTTGTGGAGCCGCAAGAGCGCATCCACGAATTATCATATCTCATCGCCTCGCTACCGATCGCGAACTACAGCTTACTTCGCGCATTAACTGCCCATCTGATCCTCATTGTACAAAACTCTGCTGTTAACAAAATGACCATGCGAAATGTCGGCATTGTCTTCAGTCCTACGCTTGGTATACCTGCTGGTGTCTTCAGCTTGATGCTTGGAGAATTCAACCGGGTTTTCAACGTTGATGCAGTCGATGGTGTTACGGAGGACGAAGCAGACAAAGACGGCGAGCTCAGTCGGCGAAATAGCCAGCAGTATTCAGACGCAGCGGCGGACAAACTTCTTGGTTTGGCGGGGAGAACATTGCATGGTTTGTCGTCGCCTCTTTTGTATGGGGTACTTACCACTCACGTTCGTCACCTTCTTAGCATCGGCGGAGGAGACTCCCTCCGAAGACAGTGACAGCAATTCAACCCAATACGAAAGCGGCAACGAGACAACAGAAAATGATGCAACAGTGGAGTCCAATCAAACCCGCTCGAGCAATCCATCTCAGCACTCGGAATTCCTCACAGCTGCGCGAGCCGAGTTCCCCACCATGCAATCCCCGCTACACTCGCATGCAGCCCATGTCGCTGCCAGCCGCGGATTAAATATCGCCGTCACTAAGAGAGGCAACCGACACAGCCACGTAATAGGCCTGCCGGTATCACCACGACCGCCCACGGATGCAATCCCTTCTCCGGTTCCCTCGCCCCTCCAGACTGCAAGGCAAAGTTAACCGGGACCGCATTCATTCTTCCATTCTTGCTCCCTTCGACGACGTTGTCTGTCTCTTATGAATATCCTTACCATCAAATGTCTATACCCCCCCTCTCTTTTCCGCACATGACTTCCGGTGTATACATATACCCGACTGGCTTGATGGCCATAGACTTTCTGGTCGAGCACGTGAGGAATATTTGTAAAAGTTAAACCTCACGGTCTATGGTTTCGCCGGCGAAAACGAGTGCGACGTAAAGTAGCTTTCTGTAGACTAGTCACGATCCGAAGTGCTTGGCTGTAACCACAACGCGCTTTCGTTGGGTCCGCTCCGCCGACAGACCGTCGCACTAATCAAGTTAGTGTTCGGCACTGGAATGACTTGGCATTGGCAGTGTCTCATAACTTGACAAATCATTTACTGCTGTCGGCATGTGCTACTATGTAGCTGTACGCGGATCATCGAAGAGGATGTATGTAAACTCCTGCTCGAGCTTGTTGACATCTACTAGCTCCTTGTCGAACAGCAAGTTTTATGCACTGTGCGGTTCACATGGAAGCGCAAGACGAAGTCAAACAGATACCATTCTCGTTGTAAGTGGACCCGGCATTAACATCTGTGCGAGGTTGCTAGAAGAAGGATCCAGCTTTGTTTCTCTGCTGCGAGAAATAGCCAGCATCCCAGCCAGAACGACATTGTCTCGAAAGCACAAGTCTAGCGTGTCCTCAAGCCACTCTCCTCGTACTGTCGTCAACAAGTGGATAGCAGCTTTGAGGAAGAATTATTCTCCTCTTCCACGCGGCACGACTGCCTCCGTGCTGCGACTCCTCTTCCCCGAAGACGATACCCAGAGGAAGTTCGGTCTACAAGAGACACTCCTGGCACAGTATCTCGGCCAATGCTTGGATTCGTCCACTGTGTTTACCAGTGGGAGTGCGAAACGTTTGAAAGTCTGGAATCAGGAGTCCGCTTCCGGCTGCCTTGGTCAGGAGCTCCTTAGATATGTCGTGCCCGGAACAGAGGTGCTTTCGGAGGAATTATCTGTGGCTGTAGCCATATTGACCCATTGATTCAGAATGCTATTGGACCCAAGAGCCTTCAAGAGGTTGACGCACTCCTAGACGAACTGGCGTCTACGTCCCCTTTCTCCGACAAGTCCTTTCGCGGTGGAGACACGTCCACGTCGAGGAATAAACGCTCTAAATCTTCGATATTACGCTCTCTCTACGATGCCCTCCCAGCTACCGATGCCGCCTATCTCACTCAGATCATTCTCAAAGACTTGCGTCCTCTGCTTTATGCACCCCCCTCAGCGATGACCAGCCACGTCTTGCTCGCCTACAACACACGCAGCAAGCAAGTACTAACAAGAGAGCAGTTCATGAAGGAGTGGGATTCTTCTGGATTTATGATCAAGATGTACAAAGTACGTGCAAAGCTAGATGAGGCTGCCATGGGTTTCGAGGCAGGGGGCACACTAGTCCCCGCTCACCCGCGCTGGGGTGTGCCGGTGGAGGTCCCCAAGTCGGCAAAAGGTCGGAGTCCCCTACATGCTCTCGAACTTTTGGACACCGATGGCCAGATCTTCGCCGAGACGAAATATGACGGTGAACGGGCACAGATCCATGTTCGGTTTTGCGAGAATGGAGAAGTAAAGATTGCTATATTCAGCAAAAGCAAACGGGATTCGACGTTGGATCGCATTGCGGTGCACTCGTGGGTGTTATTGTCTCGATGATGTACCGTCAAATTAAATGTCGAGTAGAATCGTCAAAGCGGCGTTGGCAGGAATAGGAAACCAGGACATCATTTTAGATGCTGAGATGGTTGCATTCTCAGATGAGAGGAATGCCATTGATGGTCAGTGCGAATGTTCGATTTGGTGACATTGAGTATTGAAAGCTATGTACCAGAGTTCTGGCGGATACGAGGCCTTGTCATGCGTACGGCCCAAGGAGCTCGAGCAACTATGAACTTATCCAAAGGAGAGCCAATCGATTCGCAGCCCCTGTGAGTACTCCGAGTCCATTTCTGCGAGGATGGATCTTTCATACATGAATAGCGACTCGTGTCCTTCCCTTCATTCGTCCTGTCCGGAATCTCTCCATTTCGCCCTCGTCTTTTTCGACGTCCTTCTCCTTGGAAGCGCCTCGCTTCTGAACGTGCCATACTCAACACGGCGTTCCATGCTTGAAAGCGTCATCCAGGAAATACCGGGCCAGGCCATGATCGCTGAGCGCTCCGTGGTATCTAGTGGTCCTGAGTTATGTATGGATAGCGCTGCCAAGAATCTTCGAGAAATATGGGCACAACGCATAGCGGAAAGCCAAGAGGGCCTAGTTCTTAAATCAGGGGAAAGTGCATACGGAGACTGGAGGTTGCCATGGGTCAAGGTAAGTAAACATGCTGGACTAATCGCACTTCTGACCCTCGTATTCAATGGACACAGTTGAAGAAGGACTATGTTCCTGGATACGGTGACACTATTGATCTTGTCGTAATCGCGGGTTCATGGGAGAAGGATCGCGCGAGGGAGCTACGAGGTAGGTACTGTCCTGGTTTGGTCGGGGACAATACATCTCAAAGCGCCCTATGTAGTGCCTCCCTCGACCCTAACAAGGTTTTACATTGGTGCATTTGGCAATTCTTCTCAATGTACAGCCGATGTAAGTTTTTTTTTGGCTGATACATGTCCATCTAGGGATGAAAGACTCTTTGTAGCCCACAATAAAACCCCATTTTGTTGCTTATTTCACTGCTTCTTACGGCTTGTCCCGAGAACAGCTAGAAGAGTTCAACTTTTGGGTACGAGCAGACGCAGTCGAACCATTGGTGAGAGCGCTAGTCTTGAGACTCCGATTCGAGATGCTCAACCACACGAATTAATAGGCATCTCACGACGAACTTTTATATTCGTACTCGCTGCTGCAGACACTTCCCCAGCCAACGGTCTTTCTCCGAACCCCGGTTCTAGTTGAATTGTGCGGTGCTGGGTTCACGAAAAGTCCGAGCAGCAAGGTCGGTGTAGGTCTTCCAATGACATGAATCCCTGACTGACCCAAGAAGTACTATGAATTACGTTTCCCTCGAATCACGAAGATCTTTCGATCATCAGAGCGCTCCTTCATGGAATGTCTCACACTTCGGGAACTACAAACGATCGCGTACGAGTCCACTGGTCGTGAGGTTGGGGACGCCGACACATACAAGGATATCGATGACTGGGCAAAGCGCTTGTGGGGAAATGGAGAGGCCATGGACCAAGAACGAGATCAAAGTGAAGAGAGACGATTGAACAATCATGCAAGTGTGAGGGAGGAGTGGGAATCAAAATTCGAGAACCTCGACATGCAACGGGTAATGAACAGAAAGAGGAAGCAGGAGGACGTGGAAATGTCGTGTTGAGTTGTACGACGAGCTGGATGTAGATTCTACACTGACATTTACTCTGCGGACGCGAGTCGGGAGGACAAAGTATGCAACTTGACGAAGCAGGCCACGAAGTTCAATTTTCGTTTGATCTGTACCATGCATGGGTTCATCCGTGCAGGGATTGAAAGCTCTTCCACAAAAAATTCTCTGGTCTGCCTACGAACAAATTGATGAGTGCATACACATGTGCCTCCGGGATCAAGCGCCGCCTCGTGGTAATATAATAGTTGTTGGTCCGTACTCGTTGGGAGACATACATATAGTCACCGCAACTGCCTGAGGGCTTCTTTCACCGTACTCCGTTCGCTCAAGAGGGCGAGAATCTGCCATCGTTGGTCTCGAACCTCTCGATGTTTGAGAACGACAACATCTTCATCATCCATCACCTCGTTGTCACCTATTGCTAGCCTCATGGCTGCTGCGGATTGGTTTGGAAGAACAGCAGGGGAAAGCGTGAAGAGCGAATCGAAAGAAGATGCGGTAAGAACTCGATTGTTTGAGCGCGGGACAGAAGGGTTGATGGACGCTATTGCATGGGAAGTAGAAGTGAGAGAGACAGCGTGGGTGATGAGTTGTTTCAACTTTGCCTGTCGCGGTTTTAGTAACATCAGGATGAATGTAGGAAACGCTTACCTCAAAGGCGAGCATCATTAGTGATGCTACAGTGCGAGATGGCGCGCCCAGATTATGCTGAGCAGATATAAGATTGATCCTATCGGATATATGTTGCAAAGTTGGAGCCCTGGATATAGAAGCGAGATGAAGTGGTAGACGACTGCCTGGGGGCTCTATAATGCAAAGAGTTGGTTTGGAAGGGGAGAGACAGAGGTGGCACCGAACTCACCACCACGCTCTGGAAGAAGAACTACGCCCCTGTCTCGAGCAATCTCATCCATGTCTTTGCGTGGTCGGGGGCATTCTAGAGCACTCGACTGCGAGGTAAGGGTGCGCACCCTGTCTCGTTCACGTCTGCCCAAGGAGACGGTCCATCGCTTGAGTCTATTCGATCGTAGCGTGCCATCCGTATCGTCGGGCCCCTGGTATGGGAGAATTCTACGCCGTTTGCGAGGGGGTTGCTTTGGTGCATCTGGAGGTGGCGTGGGGGGCCTTCGATGAACTGTGAAATCGAACAAAGAGATGATCAAAGAATTATGCAGTTGGACTGCGACAAGCCTCAGCTACACTTGCGAGCGAGACGCGGATGGACACACCTAAGTTTGGTGCATCCAGCGCCTGGCGAACCGAATCCTCGAATTCCTGCCTCGATATTCGGGCAGACACGAACTGGCTCAGGGTATTGAAGTATCCTGATGCTCTTGGACCCAATGCGACGTTGAGCTGGCCTTTGATCGTGGACGTCGACGAGAGCGACATGGCTGAGTGCTAAGGGTACCGTGGGAAAGGTGTTGATCTCGGAGCTCCTCGCGAGCCAGCGCGCTTGTCTTGCTCTCTACCTTCATCCGCGACGTCGCCCACATCGTCGATGCCTCTATGGATCGTCCTGTGACATCGAGGTCGCGGGGAATTTGTCGCTACTACTCAACTCCCAGGGGCTGCTTTGCTGGAGACGACTGCAAGTTTCTCCATGGCGTTGATGAGAAGCTGACCCCGTACGACAAAGCAAAGGCGTGTAGGTACTATGCCAGAGGTATGTTTAGTGCCTCTGCTAGCCATCGTCCTTCCTAACGTGATACAAGGCCATTGTACACGCGGAGATCGGTGTTGGTTCCGGCATGTTCTTCCAAAGGTAGCTCCTGATGACGATAGGATCCAATTCAATGCGGAAACGTGTTGTATCTGCCTGGAGAAACCAACCACATATGGCTTACTCAGTAAGTCACCATCACGCGTAACTACTGGTGGAGTAGTACTAAATGATGCACAGCGGACTGCAGCCACGTATTCTGTCTCGACGTCAGCTTTACGCTTTGTTCCCCCATTTAGCGATACTCATCGCCCACGCAGTGTATCCGTCAGTGGCGTGCTCCTGCGGGCAAATCACCCGATGTCGTCTCGTCAGGCACGATCAAGTGTTGTCCCTTATGTCGTACACCATCTCGTTTTGTCACACCGTCTGCACACTTCTTTCCGAATGGTAGCTCTTGCAAAAAGGACACGATTGGTGCATATAAAGCCAGCATGGCGAGAGTGCCTTGCAAGTAAGTCAATGATTCTCCTCTTGCCACTGTCATAACCTTGATTTTCTAGGTACTTTGATGAGACATCGCGCACCGGGAAGCCATGTTGTCCTTTCGGAATAGATTGTTTCTACCAACACACCAATCCTGATGGTACTCCGCATGTGTTCCGCCATGGCGCAAAGCATTCCATGATTGTGAACTTTCGCATCATTATCGTTTAAATGCGAGATGATTAATGCCACCTTCGTAGGCGTACCGGAGACATCGCCGCAGGGGCGCAAGCTTTCCTCCTGCTCGTTTTGATTTCGATGATCCCATCCAGTTCTTGCAACGTATTTTTGAGAGTCCACTCACTAATATTCATGCCACGCTTGATGTTATACGAGCCAGCCTTCCGGCACTGATGGAGGGGCTTGCACCAAGTAACGAACCTGGGAGTCACGATTCAGATGAAGGCGAAGAAATCATGGATGGTTCCATTGACCCCCTGGAGCTACTGGTACGTAAGCTACCCCTCCCTCCCCCACTTTGTCACGAAGCGCCTTGTAGATGTAACTCTAACTTTTCCCCACTTGCTACCATGTCACGCATTACCACGTATCTTGAACATAGGAAGACAACCTGGTTGTGTACGACGAAGCAGCACCTTCCCCCTCCACTGCCGTGGAGGGAGATAGTCCACAGTCAACGCCAGTGGAATCACTCCTGGAACACGTGCCGTTACCGACGCAGACACTACCTCCGCCAGAAACGCGTCCCCTCTCTCAACCTCAGCCTGCACATCTCCCGTCCCGATTCAGCACGGTGATGAATACTCACACACAGGAGTCATTCATCATTGATATCTCGGATGACGATGAAGATGAGGAAGAGGAAGAGACTGCTCAGAATGCATTCGACAGTGGTCCAAATAACTCCATCGAATTGCCTGATTCGCCTCTTTTGACGAGCACGCCTATTCCTGAATCATTACCGAAGCTACAACAACCAATAACCCCCCAGTCTGTTGGGAATCTTCACGCGGATATGTCACTTACCCGTCCTCAGTTGGAACATGACATAGACCCACCTTTTATGACGGATGGTCGTGGTCGTGTTGTCTGGAGTAGCACCCGGAATGCGTCTGGACGGGAAGGCCGAGCATCACGACACTCTCGAACCGGATCGGCTCCAAGAGTTGCATGTCCTTCACCCAGCTCGACCTTCCTTGTTTCAAATACTCGCGGGCACGCATGGGGTGGACAGGACACTCAAGGCATAGATGGGAAGGAAGGGGAGCAGAGCAATGATATGGACTGATCCGTGGGATGAGGAGATTTTGTTTTGTATTTTAGCTTGCATAGTACCTTGGCACGAAGTCAATATGTTTGTTGCAACATTTTTGCGCGGTTTGCATTGTTTCCACACAGGCTACTGGCATGAGACTTGCGGGAAGGATTTAGTGTAAAAGTGGCGGCTCAGCGAGTCAATTTCCAACGCGGTGTCTTGTGAATTCGGCACTCCTGCTTTGATCACATCTCTACAAGTTCGTGCAGATGATCGATGGGTCGTTATATTGTACGCCTCCGCCCGACTAGAGGAACTTCTAGTGCGGTCGTTCCACCTCAGGCTGGAAGGCTGCCACTCTAGTAGCCAAAACTGCCTACGGCACAACCGCCGTCACTTCTTTGATACATGCAACACTCAGGCTGTCTGTGGGCCTCCAGATAGTGTTGGAACTCACTTGCTTTGAAAACTTCTGATCGCGGTTATGCCACAAGCCCACATCCAGGATCTGAATCTTGCGATGATTCAACGCTTCAAACAAATGATATGATTCGAAATTGTTTTGATCGGCTCGAAGCAGCTGTGGTAGATGTACTTATTTCGAAGATAAGACTCTGCTGACAACCATCCAACTTAGCTCTGCTCTGCAGACTGCAACCAATGCGAGCATATAACCAGGAGGCTGGGGTGGCCCAGTCTGTAGATGCCCCTATTCCAGATCATCATCCAAACAAATGAGACCATTTAGTTACAGCCACAAGTAAGTATGTTATTCGTGGGCTTATTTGACAGTTTTGAAGTACAAAGATGGAGAAATTCTGCTAGTGTAGTGCATTGTCACACTCACAGAATTCCTTCACCTTCCGCAACTTCCAGGTGCACACCCCACTGTTCAACAAAGATGTATCCAGATTGCAAAATATCTTGGTGTTGTATTGTAGCAGATTTCTTTCATCTTTGATAGCTTGTTCATCATTGAGAGCAGAACCTATTCTAGCAAACTCCTACACCACACCGTCACCGAGATGTAAACCTGGATTTATTGTTACTACAAAGGAGTCGCTTCGTCCAACAACGAACCGCCTGAGTTTGTCAGACTCGGAGGCTGCCCACCGCTACCAGCCAGCATGCCCGAACCTGCCGTCACCGATGTGGTGAAACATATATAGCACTATCGTGTCTAGTGATCTCTGGGATCTGGTTTGTGTATAACAATAAACGCCTCAGGCTGTAATTTTTGTGGGACATAACTTATCGTGATTGTGGTGTTCAAGAAGTTTGTATTGCACCAGGCATTTGCACCAGGGTGGGCAAATGAATGTGACACATGGAGGTCATGGGGGGCGCTTACAAACGAAAATCTGAAAAAATCGTAGATTGCAGAGACACATGTACCCGATGGAAAAATGACTCTTATCGGTGTGCACGGACATGTATTTGAGTCCGATGCTCCAATACCCAACTATTGGCCGACTTTGTGTGATCGGAAATGGTCAGGGAATTGCGGTTCATCACAGTTGCACTCCCGTTGCTACGGGTTTTCGGCGCAGAGCACCCAACCCGATGATCTCAGCATTTGTACTTTGCTCTCACAGAATTTATAACGTGGAGTCAGTCTTCACCCCACTCCACCGGAACGAACGAACAAACTCACGTTTCTATCCCAACCTGGTTGACAATGTCCCAACAAGATTCATCATACAGCTTACCCCCCGCAAAAGCCGATCGGGCGTATGTGAACGTCTCTGCCCTTGAGGCTGGGCATCCAACCGTGCCGTTGGGTCCCATCCTTGCTGGCGCCGAGCCGTACGAGGTTATGACCTGCCCCTCCCTCTCATTCATTTTGCAACATTCGAAGCCCGAAAAACGGGTTTTATTCGATCTTGGCATTCAACGGGACGTTGAGGTGTACCCTCCTGCAGTCTTGGATTTGATCAAGGAGATGGGTGACGACATACCAGGCATTCGTGCTTTGCCCAGTCAGGCCGTCGACGAGTCGTTGATCAAGGATGGCACATCACCACCAGATCAGATTGAAGATCATCAGCCACCTGCACTGGGCAGGACCAGTCCTCCGCATCAGAGTCCGGCTCGTCCGCACTCACGTCTCGGACCAGTTTAGGTGACCCTGGTCTGTTCACAAAGGCCACGTTGGGGAAGAGTGCCAAAGTCTCCTCGATACGGGGTATCCCACCAACCCGGAGTCCCACTTTGCCACGGACGCCCTCCCGGCCGGTCGCACGCGCTTCTTGACTCGGTCGGATTTCAACACGCCGATCGGATCATTTCCCCACGCCCTGGACTATTTCGGGAACAGAAGCATGTATGTCATTGACACACCAGGTGCGTGAGAGGTTGAACTTGTTCAGCATGGGGCGATGAACTCGAGCGGAATGTAGGGCATCTGCCTGGACACGTCAATGCGCTTGCTCGCACATCTCTGGACGGTGCATGGATCCATCTCGGCGGCGACACTGCGCATCATTGCTGCCTTTTAACAAGGGAAGGACAGGTCGCATACTCCGTCAACGCAGGGGCGGTCCGGTGTGCGCACGTGGACAAAGAGGTGACGGAGGAATCGATCAGGAGGCTCGGAAGGCTGTTGGATATCCCCAAAGTGCAAGTGCTGATTGCGCATGACTTTAACTGGTACAACGCGAACAAGGGCGGAGATGCCTTCTTTCCGGGGACAATTTCGCCGCTCACTTGACCAATTCCTATAAAGTATCCGATTGCGTCATTGTAGGATCTCTTTGTCAGAAATGATTTGAGGTTGGGTCCGGTGGGCGCACTTGTTAGAAATCGTCAATAGCGCTCGCGATTGATGGCTGCGCACAGGAAACGAGCGTAAGCTTGCACCACCATGTCTGGCCAGATAGCGCTCCCTCCACCGGCTCAGGACCAAGCGTACCTGGATGTTTCCGCGCTCGAGGCCGGAAACATCAGTCTCCCCATCGACAAGTTTGTCGCAGACATGGAACCGGAAATCGTGACATGTCCCTCCCTTGCCTTTTCGCTGCGGCACTCCAAAACGGGTTTTCAGATCGTATTCGACCTCGGCACGCGTCGTGATTTCGAGGGATACCCGCCAGCCACGCAGAAACGCATCCAAAGCCTTGGTTTCTCACCCACGGTGAAACAAAATGTTGCAGAGTCGCTCGAGAAAGGCGGCGTTCCACCCAGCGAAGTAGACGCCGTCATCGTCAGCCACCTACACTGGGACCAGTGAGTGACAGGCTCGGCTAGGGAAGGTACAGCTTCTTGACCCGTTGGGCATGTAGCATCGGGGACCATACCCCGTTTACAAAGGCGACGTTTATCGTGGGGGAAGGGTGTCGCAAGCTACTGGTCCATGGGTACCCCGAGAATCCGGACGCGCTCTTCTCGTCGACTGCCATCCCTATCGAACGTGCACGGTTCGTCTCCGAATCCGACCTGAGCATGTCGATTGGCCCGTATCCACGTGCGTTTGACCTTTTAGGGGACGGGAGTCTGTACATCGTAGATGCACCAGGTGGGTGAGTGGAAACAAAGGTGGGGCGGTGAGACTGAGATGGACGCAGGTCATGTCGTTGGCCACATCAACGTGCTCGCACGCACGTCTGCAAATGGGTCATGGATCCTCCTCGGTGGGGACTCTGCGCACGACTCGCGGATCGTGACGGGAGAAAAGGCATTTGCGTGTGTAGTGGACGAGGCGACGGGACAGGAGCGGTGCATCATGCATGCGGACAAGGACGCTGCAGAGGAGAACTTGAGGCGGATGAGGGGGCTGCTGCAAGTCCCGAGGGTGCAGGTGTTGATCGCGCACGACGTGCCGTGGTACGAGGCGAACCGGGGAGGGTCCGCATTCTTACCTGGCGTGATACCAGCGCTGGTCTAGTAAATGTACTTGTGTGAACCTCACCGTCGAGTGCAGTGCTCGATTCGACCAACACCGCACGATGGACTCTTCCTCCGTCCTCAGCGACGAAGACTACGATGTCGTCTCAAATCCCGGCCAACGCTCTCTCGAGTCCAGCATCGCAGACTTTGGCCACATCGCTCCACTGGCCCTGCGCGAAATCCCCCCCGCAGAAGCAGCCCGCCAAGCCCTCAGCACCGCGTCGCTCTCCTCCACCGACATTCAGACCTGGGTCCGCGGCGTGATCGACTCCGCCAACGGACGCAATGGTGGCAGCTATCCACCCGACCACCGAACCGTCCGCGTCTACCTCGACGGCGTCTTTGACGTGTTGACAGCGGGGTACGTCCTCGACATACAAAGATACGACCGCTGACACGTCCCATCGGAACAGACACATGCTGCAGCTACGTCAGGCCAAGCTCGCCTTCCCCTCCGTGTACCTCATGGTGGGCGTCTTCCCGGACGAGTCTTGTCGGCAGCACGGTGCTCGGCCGCGATTTCCTCACGTGGAGCGCTGCGAGCTCCTGCGCCACTGTCGTTGGGTCGACGAGATCGTCCCTGACGCGGTGTGGACCCTCACCGACGCGTTCCTTATCGCGAAGCGCATTGACTATGTGGTACTCGAGGAAGGCTCCTCTGTCAACCCCGAATTCGACAAGACGAGGTTGACTGGGTATGATCACCTCAAGAAACTGGGCATGTTTTTCCCCCTTCGTGTCGTTATCGTGGTGCTCATTTTTTTGTGTACAGGCCGTGTCATACCCACGAAAAGAACGCTCGGGCTCGCGCCTGCTCTCGCGGTGCCACCAAGAGTTGAACTCCTCTCTGCGGAAGCTACACCATTAAGTAAGGCTCCTGAGCTGCAACCAGAGGTCTTTGAAGGTGACGCCGAAGTCGACGTCACTCATGGCATCAATAAAATGGCATTAGATGGACAGTCGTGAAATTATCTCTATTCATCATTTATGAATCCCTGCTTACAATCAACTCTTCATACCTCACCTGTGTTGCATCTGCTCTTGCTACGTATCCGCTTGGTCGGAAATGCGATACATGTATTACTATTAGTCCATATACACCATATGACATACATAGTTGTACGACGCCATCTGACAGTTATCCCCTGGAATCCTGCTTTCGTCGGTGGACGTTCATGTGTCTAGACAGTTGATCCGGTCTAGCAAATGCTTTCTCGCACCCTTGTACGGTGCATACATATGGACGCACACCGGTATGTGTCCGAAGCTTTTGAATGGGTGAGTGGGATGGAATACCTTGGAGGGCATGTCGACTCACATGTTTGGACAAATTGGAAGACTCCGAGAAGGTTCTGGGGGTAAGTTGTCAGGGGAGAAAGCTGGGGACGTCAAGGTTGGCGGGGTGCTTACTTTTCGCAGAATTTACACTTGAATGGTCGCGACCCGTTGTGAGTGCGCTTGTGAATCGTCAATGCACCTGCGATAGCAAAGGCTTTTCCACATCCGGGAAAATCACAGACATATGGCTCTGCGTACGGTTGGCACGAAATCTAGAATTTATTGAAAGGACGACTCACTCTCTTGTGTGTGGCGGCGCATGTGCTGCTGGAGGGTCGCCGCCTCGGAGAAACTTTGGTTGCATAGCTGGCACTGAAAAGGGCGGTGGCCAGTGTGTGACTAGAATGTGTCATGAGCGAGATGGCATGGAGTGAGGCGACAAAAAGACGAACTTGGAGATGTCTGGATATCTTTTGCTTACTTGAAAATCCGTGTGTACCGTGTCTATTACAGCCCGCCCAGAAACATTCGTAATGGGCTTTTCCGCCTCCGATATGGACGGAGGCAATGTGGGCTGTGAGGTCATCACAGGAGGAAAACGTTTGGGAACATGCTTTCCACTTGCAGGCGTGGATACCCGAGCAATCGTGTGAGGATGGATCGGGAGAGATGGGTGGCTGAGAGACTGCGTCGGGAAAGTCATGAGGATCTGCTAGAGGGGGCTGAGGTGTGGGCAAAGGTGGAAGACCAAGGTGATCTTGCATGAGGTGTGTTGTGAGAATACTGATAATGTCGTCACATAAGCTTGCGGATGAGCTTGGGGAAGAAGATGGGGACATTGCACAATCACCCCAGTGACAGGAGAGGGTTTGAGATAAGAGGTTTGGGTGGTCTTGTGATGGAACGGGTAAAGTAGAAGAGTGATTCTGAGTATCTATAGCGCAAAGATGTTGGAGATTGACGTGGCCTACGAGATCAGAGAGGTTGTTAAATACGGAACCACAATCTGCCCACATGCAGGGGAAACACTGCGTGGAAGTAGATTGGACAGCAAGGGGGGACAGAGCATGGAGCTGTGGCGAAAATGGAGGATGGGAGGGGGAGGGGGAAGCGCTGGAAGAAATAGACGAGTCGGGGATGAGTGATTGGATTGACTGAGGGACGGAGCCAGGAGGATAAGTGGATTGCAGATCTTGAACACAATCGCAGGGCAATCCCGGAAAGGGTGATTCCCAGTGTGTTATTTCATAAGGCTTTTGGTACGTGAGGTAGGAGTGGTAGTCGGTGCAACACTGGAGCTGTGGGGAAGGTGATTCAGAGGCAAGGTGGTTGAAGGAGAGAAATACTCACGATTTCATCCAGTTCCGTGCAGTCATTGCAGGCTGCGGCGGCGATACAAGTGCCATCACATGCGATCTCGCCGTTGGTGACGAG
>Ga0307508_10001752_pt1 | contig 24086 bp, 26 predicted proteins | sample 9_EM_MG_FD_203089 | JGI IMG/M metagenome (GOLD analysis project Ga0307508, IMG submission 203089) | Populus trichocarpa ectomycorrhiza microbial communities from riparian zone in the Pacific Northwest, United States - 9_EM | ecosystem: Host-associated > Plants > Roots > Unclassified | place... | reverse complement strand
GTGCCGGCCACGCCCTGCACATCGGCCTGGCCGCCGAGCTTGCCTTCGGTGCCGACCTCGCGCGCCACGCGCGTGACTTCGGCGGCGAACGAGCGCAGTTGATCGACCATCGTGTTGACGGTGTTCTTCAACTCGAGGATTTCGCCCTTCACGTCGACGGTGATCTTCTTCGACAGGTCGCCTGCCGCCACCGCCTTGGTCACGTCGGCAATGTTGCGGACCTGGCTCGTCAGGTTGCCGGCCATCGAGTTGACCGAATCGGTCAGGTCCTTCCAGGTACCGGAAACGCCCTCGACCCGCGCCTGCCCGCCCAGCGACCCTTCGGTGCCGACCTCGCGAGCGACGCGCGTCACCTCGGAGGCGAACGAGCGCAGCTGGTCGACCATCGTGTTGATGGTGTTCTTCAGCGTCAGGAACTCACCCTTCACGTCGACGTCGATCTTCTTCGACAGGTCGCCTTTCGCGACGGCGGTCGTGACATCGGCGATGTTGCGCACCTGGTCGGTCAGGTTGCCGGCCATCGAGTTCACCGAATCTGTCAGATCCTTCCAGGTGCCGGCCACGCCTTTGACCTTGGCCTGGCCGCCGAGCTTGCCTTCGGTGCCGACTTCGCGCGCGACGCGCGTCACCTCGGCCGAGAAATTGCCGAGCTGCTCGACCATCTTGTTGATCGTCTTCGCGGTGCGCAGGAACTCGCCTTCGAGCTCGCGTCCCTCGACCTCGAGCGCCATGCTCTTGCTGAGATCGCCTTGCGCCACCGCGCCGATCACGCGCGCGACCTCGCTGGTGGGGTGGACGAGGTCGTCGATCAGCGCGTTGATCGACTCGATCGATTCGCCCCAGAAGCCGCGCGTCTCGCCGAGGACGGCGCGCTGCTTGAGCTTGCCCTCCTTGCCGACGACCTGGCGCAGGCGCGCCAGCTCGGCGGCCATCATCGCGTTCTGCTCGACCACGTCGTTGAAGACGTCGGCGACCTTGCCCGCGACACCCTCCCAATGGACCGGCAGGCGGACGGCCGCATCGCCGCGCCGCAGGTGGGTGAGGGCGGTGAGAAGCTGCGACATTTCCTGCGCGGCAGCCCCCACGACTTGCGTGTCTTCAAGCACCTTCATTCGTCACCCCTTCTTGTGGAACGCGGCCAGATTGATGGCGCAAGAAGTTGTCACGATATCGCCCGCGCTGCAAGTGCCCGAGAAAGACAAGCGCGCGGTCGATTGTAGGAATTGTCTTACGCGCAAGAACAGTTCATTGGAGCAAGCCGCTCTTCACCGCGTAGTAGGTCAGGTCGCTGTTGGTCGGCAGGTTCATCTTCTCCACCACCCGCGTGCGGTAGGTGCTCACGGTTTTGACGCTGAGCGCCATGCTCTGCGCGATGTGGCCGATGGTTTCCCCTTGGGCGAGGCGCAGGAAGACCTGGAACTCGCGCTCCGACAACAGCTCGTGCGGCGGCTTGTCGCCGGCGCCGTCGAGGTCGTAGGCGAGAAGCTCGGCGACGCTGGCGCTGATGTACTTGCGCCCGCGCACCACGGTGCGGATCGCGGTCACGATCTCCTGCGGGTCGCACTCCTTGTTCAGGTAGCCGCTGGCGCCTTGCCGCAGCAGCGTCTTGGCGTAGTGCTCCTCCGGATACGCACTCAGGATCAGCACCGGCAGATCGGGGGCACGGGCCTTGATCGCCGCGAGCGCATCGACGCCACCGTGGTCGGGCATCGACAGGTCCATCAGGATCACGTCGACGCCGCCCTTGCGAACGATATCGACGGCGTCCCGACCGCTCGCTGCCTCGGCGACGACGCTCAGATCGGTCTGGTCCGAGAAGAACTGGCGCAGACCAGCGCGAACGATCGCGTGGTCATCGATGACCGCGATGCGGATCATGGCGCCCGCCGTTCAGCGTCGGCTGATCAGCAAGCCGATCACGACCCCGACGCAGGCGGCCGAGGCAATCGCCAGCCAGGGGCTCTCGTGCACGTAGTCGTCGGTCACGTGGGCCGCCGCCTTGCCGGTCTCGACGGCCGCGGTGCGAACGTCGCGGAGCCGCGCCGCGACGCTCGCGAGTTGTTCCGAGGCGCGACCGACCAGGTGTTCGGCGACGTCGCCGGTGGCGGTGGCGGCCCGCTGCAGCGTTCGCTGCGCATCGCCGATGGCGGTGTTGACATCGTTATCGGCAGAGCTCGAGGCGTTCATTTCATGGCCTTTCTGCGGGAAGCGTGGGAGGGCAATCGTGCGCCACCGGCCGCGGTCGGCGCGTCGGACGATTCCGAATCTGGTGTAGGAAGCGAACGACGTGCGGGCGTTGTTCGGTCGATGAACAGGAAGAGGGCGCTGGCGATCGTCAACGGCGCCAGGTAGTAGATCGCGCGGTAGCTCAGCAACGCGGCCAGCAGCTCGTGCTGTGGCATGCGGTGCGACAGCAGCGCGACGAACACCGCCTCGAGCACGCCCAGGCCGGCCGGCACGTGGGTGATGACGCCGGCCACCGCGGCGACCAGCAGCACCGACAAGACCGTCGGGTAGTCGATGCGGCGCTGCAGCAAGGTGTAGAGGATGGCCGCGATGATCAGCCAGTTCGCGGACGACACGAACAACTGCAGTGCGGCGATGCGCCCCGAGGGCAGGCGCACGACACGGCCCCGCAGCGTCCACTCGCGCCGGGTGGCGCCGGCGCAGGCACCCAGGTAGCCGGCGACGAACAACAGCATCGCGACGCCGAGCACGCGCAGGCCGTCGCTGCCGATCTTCCAGTCCGGCGGCAGCGCGATCGGCTCGAACGTGAACACCAGCCCGCCGACGAACAGGTAGCCGAGCCAGTTCGTGAGCATGCTCAGCACCAGCACCTGCGTGGTCACGTCGGTCGGCAGGCCGAGCCGCGAATAGAGCCGATAGCGGAACGCCACGCCGCCGACCAGCGAGCCCAGATTCAGGTTGAACGCGTACGAGACCAGGCCGACGCCCGCGACCCGGGCGATCGGCAGCCCGTGGCGCATCTGGTGCCGGCCGATCAGGTCGTAAGTGCAATACACCGCATGGCTGGCCAGCGCAAAGCCGGCCGCGATCAGCAGCGTCCTTGGCGCGTAAGTGCGGATCGAATCCAGAACCGCGCCCCAGTCGATCTTCACGGCCTGGTTCGCGATCAGCCCGAGCACCGCGACAAAGAACAGCACGGTCAGGCCGCGCTTCGCCAAGCGCCAGCGGCACCGCGATGCCGAGCCGGGCGGCCGGTGCTCGGTGGCGAGCGTCGACTCAGCGCTCATGCGTGATCTCGGCGGCGCTCGCGGGCGCCGGGAGGGGATGCGACTGCAGCGTCGGTGCATGCGGCGGCAGCCGGCTCGCCCAGCCCGGAAAGCGCCGAAGGAAATGGAAGACCACCGCGGTGCGGAGCTGCGACCACCAGCGCCAGCGCGGCCGGGCAGGGGCCTCGACCAGCTGGCATTCGTGTGCAATCAGATGTTCGAGCCGGGTGCGCAGGTGCGCGGCAAAAGCGCGGTCGCGCAGCACGACGTTCGCTTCCAGGTTCAGCGACAGGCTGAGCGGGTCGAGGTTGCTGGAGCCGACGGTGGACCAGTCGTCGTCGACGACCGCGACCTTGCCGTGCAAGGGCCGCTGGCAGTACTCGTGGATCTTCACGCCCGCGCCCTGCAGATGCTCATACAGCAGCGCCGCGGCGGGCTTGACGATCGCCATGTCGGGTTCGCCTTGCAGGATCAGCCGCACGTCCACGCCCCGGCGCGCGGCGCGGCGCATCTCGCGCAGCAGCAGGTAGCCCGGGAAGAAATACGCGTTGGCGATCAGCACGCGCTTGCGGGCGCTGCGAATCGCCGCCCGGTAGTGGCGCTCGATGTCGTTCGGATGATCGGTGTTGTCGCGCGTGATCAGCAGCGCTTCCACATCGCCGCTGCGCGCGGGCGTGGTCTGATCCGGCCGCGCATCGACGCGTGCGTCACGTATCGCGGTCAGCCCGAAGTGACGGATCTCGGCGACGACCGGGCCTTCGAGTTCGACCGCGTAGTCCTGCTTCGCGAGCGGGCCGAAATCGGCCAGGTGGTCGGCGGAGTAGTTGATGCCGCCGATGAAGGCGCGCCTCCCGTCCACCACCACGATCTTGCGGTGCATTCGGCGCAGCAGGTTGACGCGCAGGCCGATGAAGCGCGAGCTCGGATCGAAGCTCCTGACGCGCACCCCGGCCGCGGTCAGGGTGCCGATGAAATCCGGCGTCAACTCGGACGAACCGAAGCCGTCGATCATCACGTCGATCTGCGCACCGTTGTGCGCGGCCTGGAGCAGGGCGGCCTGCAGTTCCCGCCCGACCTTGTCCTCGAGCAGGATGAAGGTTTCGAGGATCACCTCGCGCTTCGCCGCTCGAATCGACTCGAACACCGCGGGAAAGAACTCCTCGCCGTTCTCGAGCAGCCGCGCCCGGTTGCCGGCGATCCAGCGCGAGCTCACAGGCCGATCTCCGCGGCCAGGGGTGCGTGGTCCGACAGGCGCGACCACGGCAGGCGCGGCAGCGCCATCGGCGCATCGGCACGCGTGCCGCGGACGTAGATGCGGTCCAGTTCGAACAGCGGGAAGCTCGCCGGGAAGGTCTTCGCGGCCTGGCCGTACGCGTGCACGAAGACCTCGCGCAGGCTCGCGCCGCGCTGCAGGATGCGGTGCGCACGCCGGCGCCAGTCGTTGAAATCACCGGCGACGATCAGCGGCAGGCCTTGCGGCACGTGCGTGCGGATGACCTCGGCGAGCAGATCGAGCTGGCGCCGCCGGTGCGACTCGCGCAGACCGAGGTGCACGCAGATCGCATGCAGCTCGGTCGCGCGGCCCGGGATGCTGAGCTGGCAATGCAGCAGGCCGCGCGCCTCGCGACCGTCGATCGAGACGTCGCGGTTCTCGTGGCAGACGATCGGAAACTTCGACAGGATCGCGTTGCCGTGGTGGCCCCTCGGGTAGACCGCGTTGCGGCCATACGCGAACTCGGGCCAGATCTGATCGGCCAGGAATTCGTAGTGGGGCGCGTCGGGCCAGGCGTCGATGCGGCTCGCGTGCCCGCTGTGCTCGCCTTGCACTTCCTGCAGAAAGACGACGTCGGCACCGACGGCGCGCACCGCGTCACGCAGCTCGTTGAGCACGAAGCGGCCGTTCATGAACGCGAATCCCTTGTGCGTGTTCACCGTGAGGACGCGAAACGAGAAGTCCGGATGCTGGGGGCTCATGCCGGCCACGGTAGCGGGCCCACTCTGCCGAAGGTGTAGGAGAACGCCCGGTCGGCATGCAAGGCTGCGCTCAATTCGGGCTCGGATCTGGCGTCGCCCGACAGTGCAAGGTGGTCGCGTCCGACGCCGCTCAGGTGACCGCCGGTGCACATTGTGATCTCTGTTCGCCACCCACGGAGGCCATCATGATCCGCAAGCTCGCGTCAGGGCAGTACCGTCTCTACTCGCGCCAACCCGATCCCAAGACGGGCAAGCGCCGCAACCTCGGAACCTTCGAATCGAGAGAGCAGGCGCAGCAGCACGAGCGGGAAGTGCAGTATTTCAAGCACCACGGATGACGCTTGTTCAGGTCAGGACGCGGCGAGTACTTCGTCGGGTGACGGCCCTGTCATTGAGCCGCCGCACCGCGGCGCATCGCCTCGCACGGGTCCGGGCGCGTTTGCGCCGGCGTCGTGAGCGCCACATCGAAGGCCGCGGCGTCGGCATCGCCGGGCTCCAGCAGGCCGATCGACAGGCTGCGCTGGCGCGTGGCGGCATTCAGCCAGCGCGGCACGCCGATGTCTCGCCGCACATGCCCATTGCCGGCGAGCAGCACCGCACCGCGCGCGGCATGGGATTCGAGCGCGCGCGCCATGAACTGGTCGCGCGCGACCTGCGCCGCGGCCATGGTCTGGGCCTGCCGCGCCTCGAGCAAACCGCAATGGCTCTCGACCAGGGCCTGCGCCTGCGGCACTTCGATGTCGGCCGGCACGCGCGCATCGAAGTCCAGTGACGCCAGGCCGCCAGCCACCACGCGCCGCGTGTCGGAACGCGAGACGTTCGTGGCGACCAGGGCCAGCCGGTACTCGATCGCGAGCGCGATGTAAGGACGGTACAGCGGCCAGGACCAACCGCTCGCCGACGTCGTACCGCCACCCGCGGCCGCGATCACGTCATCCGCAGTGACGCCGGGACGCGCGAGCGCGCGGTCAAGATCGGGCTGCCGCTCGCGGTCGAACTGCTCCATCAGCAAGGCCGGACGTGCCCCGCCGTCAAGCAGTGCGCGCAGGGCCTGTGCGCGCATCGCATGCTGTTGCGCGTTGTCGTGCACCTCGCCGAGCAGCACGATGGGGCGCGAACGCAGCGCAGCGGTCAGCTGTTGCACGTCGGCGGGGGCCTGCGGTGCCTGCGCGCAAGCGCATAGAAGCACACTGGCGGCTAGCGCGGCGATGAGTGTCGATCCGGTCATGCGGGAATTCTGCCGCGCCGATCGGATTCAACGGCGACATCCTTCGCCAGGCTGAGGCGACGCGGCCAAAGCTGAGGCCGGTTGATGTGCATTTTGAATTGATGACAATGTATATTATGTAAACTATCATTAGCGCTAGGTCAGATTCGCGTTTGTTTGTTGAAACATGCTTGTGTTGCAGTTAGCTGAAGACATTGTCCAAACGGTCCGGCGTTTTCACTAGCGCATTTCGACTTTGTCGCTTGCCAGCAGCGCGTTTTGACTTTGTCTTCTCGACAACAACGTCGAAATCCGCTGCGGGAGCGGACGACAAAGTCAAAACTGGCTTGCTATCCCTCTGGGCCGCGGACGCCCGCAAGACAAAAGTCTTGGCCCCAACGTGAGGAAATGCGCTTTGCCAAGCGGCAAACGTTTCACCCCTACTGCCTGGTAGCAGAGGAAAGCTTTTCCCGTTCGGGGGTCGACCTGGGATTTCTCTTACCCGTCGGCCGCGCCACGCGCCTGCATGTCCAGCAGTTGCCTTGAACGTCGGCCTCTGCGATATGGCGACCATTAGCATAGGAAGTTCTCGTGAACTTGAACATGCACCAAGTGTTCATTGGTCGCCTTCAACCAGGCGAGGTCAGTTCCTTCGCCAGTTGCAGGATCTTGTTTGCCGAAGGTGAGTCCGCAAGCCAGTCGGTTCCAAGATGCTCCGCCGGGCTACTTCCTTCCAGTTGAGGACGACGCCTGCCGAACCAACGCCTGATGCCTTCGCTGTCATAGGCGCCCAGCAGGCACCAGACAACTTGGCCGATCAGTTTGATGCGCCCTGCCACCTCCGGCGACACGGTCGCAGTCTCGATCTTTTCTACCAACGCGGAGGGCACCCCAACAAGCTCACCAAGCATCCAGTCACCGAGGATCGAACGCAGTTCCGACAGTGTCATGGTCGCCATGCCTAACCTTCACTTAATGCGTTTCCGGGCGGTGGGCTGCTGAAATTTGAGCGGCATATTTTGGCGGCGATCACGAACGAGCTCGGCAACGCCGATTCGTCCAGCAAGCAGCTTTTCCTCCTGCGTCGGCATGGGGAATTGAAGGGAAAGACGCCGACCAAGGCCGACACGGTCGGCGCGCTCGAGGATGTGCTTCGTCTGGCTGGGCACTGGTGTAAGGGGCCTTGAAAGTCAGGCGAAGTTGTAGTGGAAGCGGGCCACAAGCTCGACAGTCGCGCGAGCTTCCATCTGCCTGACTCGCTTAAACGCCGCAGGGGCGAACAGCACTTGTGTCACCTCGTTCTCCTGCACACCTTCTAGCGCCTTGGCCCCACTGGCGAAGAACAGGTCGAACGCTCGGCCGAAACCGGCAAGAGCCTCCTCCTCGTTCTCGGCGTAGGCGACGCGCGCCATGAGGGTTCGGCCTTCACCTGTCGCGCCGTAGTCCTGCCATACCGTCCACAGTTTCATGCTTCGGCTCCCTCGCTGACCCAGCATCCGTCGCGTGTGCCAGTCGAGGCTTTTAGCGATCCAGTACTCCCTGCACTGCTGTTGATTATTTGAGGTCCCGAACCGCAGTTTTGGATGATCCGGCGTATGTCCGCTCGATCGGGTATGTCGCTCTCCCCTGCCCCAGTTCCAAGTCCCATGGGGCAGGGCGCGTCAGCGGTCGAGCGTCAGTCGCACAGCTCCCATCGAGCAGGCACGTCCCAGGTGATGTGCGGCTGGAATCCTCCCAGCTGCAGATTGGGGGCGCCTATCCGGTAAGCGTTGACCACGCGGATCTGCAGCTTTGTCTCCGTGCTGTCTTCGACGAACCCTACCGCCGTGTTGACGCCCTCGACCCGACAAACACGTGTGCCACGCTCGCGCATACGCGGCATCATGGCGGCGCGGCGATCCGCCTCAAGCGCACGCTGTCTCTCACGTTCCCGACCCAGCGCGGCCGCATGGGCTTGATCGGTCGCACGCTCCTCACTGGTCCTGAAGCCGAGCGAACGGAGCATGCTCAAGTAGGCCGGTGCGCCGAGGCTGCCCGTGGGTTCGACAACGCGTACTGATGTTCCGTTCGGACAAGGCCTCGGTGCGGGAACGATCTGCACCACGAACGAGACGTCGTCGGGATTTGTTGGTTTCACGCAGAAGTTGCCGTGGAGCGAACCGCCTATCCGTGAGCACAGGGCGCTGTACTCGACCTTAGCGGCGTCGACCGAGCTCGCTTTCGCATTGGGCTCGCACCACCATCTCGTCACCAGTCGATACTGGCCCGACGGATCGGGCGGTGCGCTCGTCGCGACAAACGGCCGGCCCGCGAGGCCGCTGTGGTGCATCTCCAATGCAATGGTCAACTCCGACGCCGTTTGAGCTGCTTGCCCATCGAACTTTCTCATAGCGCATCCGGCGAACAGGCCGGCCGCCAAGACCGTGTACACAACCGCTGTCCATCGATTCAAGTGATCCTCCCAGGCAAAGCAATCTGGTCTTTCTCTGTTGCATGCAGATCCGGCTACGTCACTGGCGTGGAGTTCTGGCACGGCGCGGCTTCTTCGTCCGCTGGTTGGGCTGCGACAGCTCGATCAAGATCTCTCGATCGGTAAAGAACTCGTCTGCAAAGTCCGGATAGAAAGCTGAGAAGTGGGCGCCTTCGTTGTCCTCGAAGAACAGTTCACGCTGCTGCGACGAGGGCTCCACACCCTGCCAGACCTTGGCAACGTCGCGCATCTGCCAGTGCAGATTGGCGCTCCGATGCGGACATATGCACTGGAGCGATCGCAGCTTTGCCTCAGGCGCCTGGTTCAGCAACGAGAGCAGATCGATGGTCCACCACAGACAAAGCGTTTGCAGAAGGGTCGAATCCCCGTCGGGCCGTTCGAAGGTCGCAATGAACCAGGGCAACCGGATGGGCAGGTCGAGCGCCTGCCAGTGCATGCAACCCGGGTCGCCCAAACCCTGGGGCATCGGAAAGAGGTAGGACGGCTGGGAGACGAACATTCTGGGAGTAGACGGCCCCACGTTTCCGATGGGTCGCGTTATTTAAAGCGTGGCAGTATCGTGGCGGTAGGCCACAAATGACCCATTGGGTGAGTGCCGTGCCGGGGGTTAGATTCCCATTCGGAATATGGACAAACACGAGCTAGGGTGGGCAGCGAAGGGTCCCCATGCTCAAGTCTCTCTATAGCCGCCACAACGAAATCTTTCTGCAACTGCTCAGAAGCCACCGCGAAGCACTGCAACTGCGTCAGCGGGACCTGGCGCAGCGTATCGGGCGAGGACAGGCGACCGTCAGCAAGATCGAGAGCGGGAACCGGCAACTCGATGTCATCGAACTGCGCGCGTGGCTCCTCGCGCTGGACATCGACTTCGTTGCCTTCATGCAGGAACTCGATCGGCGCCTCCAACCGCATCCCCTTCCGGATGCGCGGTTTCGGGCCAATGGGCGCGCTGCGCTGAGCCATCGAGGCGGTCACCCGGTCGCTCCTCGTCGAAAACCCCCGTAAGTCGGACCCAGAAGAACCGAATGGCGCTTTCTGCGTTTTTAATAACGTGGCTTCAATAGGACGATTCCGGGACGCTCTGGTGGATGTCCACCCGTCCCAGAAAGCCACAGCGCGGCAGGCCGCGAGGGGCCCGTAGTTTTGATCCCGATGTTGCGGCAGCCTTTGGCATTGCCGTGAAAGAGGCTCGCTTGGCTGCCGGCATCTCCCAAGAGGCCTTGGCCTACATGGCCAACGTTGAGAGGTCGTTCTTCGGACGGATCGAGCGTGGAGAAAGCCAACCCACGCTGTTCGTGGTCCTCAAGGTTGCCTACGCGCTCGGTTTCGACGGGGGCGCGCTGGTCTCACTCGTCGAATCGGAACTGGCCCGGCGGGCGGCATCGAAGGGTAGCGCGAGGCGCGCATAGGGCCTCGCCAAAGCTCCCGGCAGTTTCGGCGTCAGCATTGCCGCTCGCCGCATGCACTCGCTGTCTCTCTCGGAATTCACGGAACGGCGAGCTGCCTAGCAAGCCGAATCGTTGTCATATCCCACCTCGGGGTTTCGCCTCTGCCGCCTTCTTAGCGATCCGCGCACCACGAACAAACTGCAGGGGTGAACGCTCTGGAATGCGATATCCCTTGGTCTCAACGCTGTAGTGCCAATCCGGCAGCGCCTTGGCGATCTGCCCCACCTTCGCGGGTGTCGTCTCGAGCAACATGGAGCCCCCGAGCGTACGCACGACTGTCGCCCCTAGCGAAGTGGCCACCTTCCGGGCGGCCGTCACGACTTTGCGGTCGACTGACAACTGCGAAGAGTAGAAGACGTAGTGCTTCATAAGCCGATTATCTCGTCAGCGCCTTGTCGTCCGGGGCGCCTTGTAAGTAGGCAACGCAGTTTCGCGTGGCACCTACGCCCTTGCCGTCACAACCTCGTCGAGGCGCGTGGTGTAGCGCGGTGAGCGGCGCTCCTGCTTTGACGCGTGCGCGCTGCGCTGCCGCTGTCGCATCGCGCTGGCCACCGCGACCGCGTCGCGACCGAAACGCTGGTTGAGCGCATCGATGGCCGTCATGAGGCCGGCTCGGCTAGATGCGGATGTTGGCGCGTCCGCCTCCAGGTCGAACAGATCCAGTTCGCCTTGCTCACGACCCTGCGGCTGCAGATCGACCAGCATCACACCGGCCTTGATGTAGTTGAATCCCGTGCGGAACACGCCTTCCACGGCTCGCAAGGCGGCGGCGATCACGAGTCGCGTATCGGCGGTAGGCCGGGTCAGCGGCATCGTCACCGATGGGGAGTGTTGCCGGTCATGCTTCCGGTAGGGGCTCGTATTGAAGAACACGTGCACCGAGCGAGCCACACTTCCCTGCCCTCTGAGCTTCTCGGTGATGCGGCTCGCGAACTGGCTGACGGCTTCTTTCATGCTGGCCAGTTCGGTGATGGGTTCGCCAAACGAGCGTGAGCACATGATCTGCTGGTTGGCCGCCGGCGCGTCGTCGACCTCCAGGCACGATGTGCCGCGAAGTTCGAGAATGGTCTTCTCCAGTACCACGCTGAATTGCCTGCGCAGCGTCGAGACGTCGGCTTGCACGAGATCCAGCACACTGCGGATCCCGCCCTCGTTGAGTCGCGTGCTGGTCTTGCGGCCGACACCCCAGACCGCTCCGACCTCCGTCGAGCGCATGACGTCCTGGAGTTGCTCGGCAGACAGCTTGCCGAAGTCGCAGACCTGAGCGAGCTCTCGTGGATAGGACCCGGGCTTGCGGTCGGCTGTCTTGGCGACATGGTTGGCCAGCTTGGCCAGCGTTTTCGTTTCAGCGATGCCGACGCTCGTGGGCAAGCCGGTCCACTGCAGGACCTTGCGGCGCAGATCGCGTCCGATCGCGACCAGATCGCCCGGCACACCCTCTAAATCGAGGAAGCACTCGTCGATGCTGTAGATCTCCTGCCGCGGCGCGTACTCCGCGGCGAGCGTCATCATCCGGCTGGACATGTCGCCGTAGAGCTCGAAGTTTGCCGACAGTGCGATGAGGCCTGCCTCGCGCTCGAGATGGCGGACCTCGAACCACGGCTGCGCCATGCGAACCCCGAGATCCCTGGCCTCGTTGCTGCGGGCGATGCAAGCCCCGTCGTTGTTCGACAGGACGACCACGGGCTTGCCATTCAAGGCCGGCCGAAACACGCGCTCGCAGCTGACGTACATGTTGTTCACGTCGACGAGCGCGAACATGGAACTCGCCTCAGACCGGCAGTGACCTGATGACGTTCGTGACGACGCCCCAGACCTGGAACTCCTCCCCCTCGTCCGCGAGCAGGTCGGCACATTTCGGGTCCGAAGCCTGAAGGCGGACCTCGCCGCCGAGCCGATGCAGCCGGCGGCAGATGAATTCGTCACCGACGGCCGCGATGACGATGTGTCCGTGGCCTGCGTTGATCGCTCGGTCGACCAGGGCGAGATCGCCGTCGTCGATGCCCACTTCGCGCATCGAGTGCCCGGCAATGCGCATCAGGAACGAGGCCTGCGGGTGCCGGATCAGGATGTCGTTGAGGTCCAGGCGCCCCACTCCGCTCTCGCCGGCCGGCGAGCCAAAACTGACCGCGACGCTCGTACGAGGCGCCGTCCCGCCCGCGGCAGTCTTCTGGCCGGGAAGCAGGTGTACGGGCTCAATGCTGGACATAAATACAGTATATCCTGCCACTGCCCTCAGGTCGGCCGGCGCTGGGCGGCGGGGCGCGTCGGGCTTCGAAGGTGTGCCGAACACCAGGCTTCGCATGCAATGTCGATCAGCGTCTTTGCGGCTGCCGTCCGGGTGGAGGAGCAAGGCGGGAAGTCCGGCAATCACCCTCGGCTAGCAATCCGACTGCGCGGGCCTATACTGATGTTTCATACAGTATTCGATCATGAGCACTCCGACGCCAGAAGTTCGCGTGGGTTCCAACAACCCTGACGAGCCCTCTCTTCCTCTCGCGACCGATGGGGTGCTGCGCTACGTCTGGCACGGCAAGTTCGGCGACATGTTGGTGGAGGTTTTGGGCGATGGCGTATTTGTCAATGGCAAGCGGGTCGAGCCTGTTCTCCCGGACCGGCCGGAGGTTGCGCCCACCTCCTCCCATAACAGGGCTTTCAGCGCCGAGCGCGCATGATCGTCTGGCGCAGCAGAGGAGAGTGACTTGAGCGAACGGCCGGCAAAGTTTTTTAAGTACCGGTCGATGGACGCCGCCAGCCTGCCGTGGGTCGAGAGGACGGTCCTGCACAACGAGGTCTACTTCGCGCCGGCGCTGTCGTTCAACGATCCCTTCGACCTTCGCCCGGCGCTCGTCCTGGACGCGACGCCGCAGGAGCATCGGCAACGCTTCATTGCTTCGTCCGTCAAGTTTGAACCGCACCTGTCGGCCAGCGAGCGTGAGGCGGCCGCGGACCAGGCGATGACGTCGATGACGCCCGAACGTATCGACGAAACGGCCGCTCTCATCCAGGCACTGCACTCCGAGCAGCTCACGACCGGGCATGGTGTCTTCTGCGTTTCGGAGAAGCGCGACGACATCCTGATGTGGTCCCACTACGCCGATCACCATCGAGGCATCTGTCTGGAGTTCGACGGCCACGGCAGATTCATGGCCCATGCACACCCGGTTCGCCACTCCGAAGAACGAGTGCCAATCAATGCATACCGGGACGACAGCGACACCATGCTGGAGAAGGCCATGTTCACCAAGTCCAATCACTGGGCCTACGAGTCGGAATGGCGTCTACTGAGCTACCAGAAAGGTCTCGGCGTGGTTCCATTCCGGCCCGAGAACCTCACGGGTATCGTGATTGGCGCAATGGCGAGCGCAGCGACCGTCGAGAAAGTGCTGGATTGGTGCAAGAACAGGCCCGAGCCGATCAAGGTCTATCGAGCCAGCATCAACAAGAGGAAGTTCGAGCTGGACATTCGGCCGTAGGACAGCCACGCCAACGCGGCGCGAACGTCGCGATCGTCCTCGATCCGGTCGCGGCTCATCCGCCGCCCACAGTTGCCGGTTTGCGGGCTTGCTTTCGCGATGGCTTGCCGTCTCGATGACTCGCAGCCTCGACGAGCACCGCGAGGCGGTCCAGAGACGCCTGCAGGCTGGCGACCTGAGCGCGCGCCGTCCCGGCATCCGCTGCGCTTGCTTCAGCCGCCGTGCGTTGCTGCGTCAACCGCTGCCGCTCGAGCGCGAGCTCGGCCACCGCGGCCGCAAGTTGCGCCTTCAGCGCCTCTTCTCGGTCGCGCGCTGCGTCCAAGTGCCGGCGCGCCTGTTCGCCGTCGGTCGCACTTGTGTCGCGCGCCGCCTCTAGGCTCTTCTGCAGCGACTCCGCCTGACGTTCAGCCTTCGCTCGCGCGGTCCGTTCCCGCTCCAGTTCCATCGCGACGCGCCGGTCGGCCGCGTCTGCACGCTGAGCCGCGGCACTGAGCTGCTGCTTGAGGTCGGTCAACTCGGTGGCCGTCTTCGCCTCATGAGCCTGGAAGCGCTCGGCCGCGCCGGCCAGACCAGTCCGCACTTCCTCCAGCCGCGCGCGCTCTGCCGCGAGCTCGTGTAGCGTCCTGTCGAGCAATTGGGCCTGTTCCACGAGCTCGGCCTGCAGTCTGGTGGCTTTCGCGGTGGCCTCGAATGCCGCGCCACTCGCTTGAGCCGCCTTGTCCTTCTCGGCTTCGACGTTTGCAACTGCCGAGGCGAGCCCGTCGCGAAGTCGCTCGTCGAAGTCCAACCGTGACTGCGCCATGGCCACCTCCCAGAAGTGCTTGGCGGCCTGGACGATGGGGTCGGGGATGCCCGGTGGCGCTGAAAACGCCCCCGGATCCGTGATTCGCCCTCCCAGGTGCTTGAACCACGTCTCGAGGAATGGGCTGACGGTATTCGGCGAGCCGCTGCCGATCTTTTGTCGCACCCGTTCGATCGTCGGTCGAGCGCCTTCCAACAGAAGCGCGTCGCACGCGTTCCAAACGTCGTTTTCGCTGATTCCGCGCGCCATGCATTGACTCCCGGTTTGACCGCCCTGCCGCTTGACACTTTAGTCACGATAATAGAGGATTATCGTGAGTAATCGATGATTTACGTTAGACATCATACATAGTACATATGAAATCAAACGATACTCGGCTGCACTCCATGATTCCTGCCTCGGCGGCAATCGCGGATCTTCCTGCGCTCGATCCCGATCGTCTGGGTCCGATGGCTGCAGACGCCGAGGCTGCTTTGCTGCGTCAGGGCGAATCCGAGAACACCTTGCGCAGCTACCGGTCGGCGCTGCGGTACTGGGCCGCCTGGTTCGCGCTGCGCTATCGGCAGCCGATCGCACTGCCGGTCGCCGAAGCCGTGGTGTTGCAGTTCATCGTCGACCACGCGCAGCGACTCGATGTCGATGGCCGCCTCGTCAGCGAACTGCCGCCGACCATCGATCAGGCGCTCGTCGCCGGCGGTTTCAAGTCCAAGCTGGGCGCTCCGGCGCTGAACACACTCGTGCACCGCATCAGCGTGCTGTCCAAGGTCCACCAAGTCGAAGGCGTCGCGAACCCCTGCGAGCAAGCGCGCGTGCGCGAGTTACTGTCCAAGACGCGGCGCGGCTACGTCAAGCGCGGCGCCCTGCCTCGAAAGAAGCCGGCGCTGACACGTGAGCCGCTCGACGCATTGCTGGAAACCTGTGATGCCTCGCTTGTGGGCTTGCGCGATCGCGCCCTGCTCCTCTTTGCGTTCTCGAGCGGTGGACGCCGGCGTTCCGAAGTGGCGCTGGCGAGCATGGAGAACACGCGTCGCGTCGGCGACGCGTTCGCCTTCACCCTCACCCACTCGAAGACGAATCAGGGTGGCGTGGACCGAGCCGAGAATGACAAACCGATCGTCGGCCGCGCCGCGCGTGCGCTGACGGGTTGGCTGGCGGCAGCCAAGATCAACGCGGGGCCGATCTTCAGGCGGGTCCGTCGCGGCGGGGTCGTTGGTGAACCGCTCTCCCCTGCAGCGGTGCGCGACATTGTGAGGAAGCGGTGCTTTCTGGCGGGGATTCAGGAGGGATTTTCTGCACACTCGCTGCGCTCAGGCTTCGTCACCGAGGCAGGCCACCAGCAGATCCCGCTCGGCGAGACGATGGCGATGACGGGGCATCGGTCAACGGCGTCGCTCGTGGGGTATTTCCGGGAGCAGCTGGCCACGAGTAAGGCGGCACGGCTTCTCGATGAGGCTGATTCGATCGTCCCGCTCATTCCTGCTTCGGCGGGTAGATCCCGCGCCTAGCGCTGGCTGCTGTCGACGAATGCCTTTGCGAGCTGCCCCCACGTGGCGGAAGACAGCAAGGCAGCGATAGCCGCCGGTGGCCTGCAGCGGCCGTACTCACGCTGCCGAGCATCAAGCAGTCATTCGGCTCGGTGGCGGGCTCTGGCCTGGATGACGGCTGTACGAGGTACTGCTGTCGCAAGAATCTCCTGAGGAGGTTCGCGCCGCTCCGGCGACCGCTCCTCTACGTCTTGAACTCACAGTTCCGACCCAAAGCGGATGCCCAAAGTGTGGATCAGTCCGCCCGATAGCGGTCATTGCACCTAAACGACCCTCCAGGCTCAGCGAGTCCTGTCGCCAGTACCGCTGCTTGCCCTGGGGCCGCTCGTCGGGCCACGACGCTGGACACGCGGAGGCAAAAGCACCTGACCTAGGCGCCCATCACGTCCGATGGTTTGCCGCGCACCGGCCGAACGAGTTCGCGCAGTTCCCGATAGTCGGAGCGAGTCACGACCGCCGGCGAGATGGGTAAGGGGCCGACACTGCGCTGGCCTTGAGCGGGGATCGAGCTCGAATCACATGGAGTGCTCAGAAGTTCGTCACCGCAAAGATGCTCGCGAAAGATTGGCTGTCGAGCCACGCGCAGTGTTCAATCGCATCGATCATCGCGCGCCGCAGATGATCGGGCGGCGCGTGCTCCGGTGTACTCAGCGCTTCGAGCGGTCGAACCCCTCGGGCGATCCGGGCCGCTCGATCAAGAAGGGCGTCGACATCCAGACGACAGCGGCGTCCGAACTGCAGGTGCCTCTGATGGAGTCGGTCGGTTTGATGGTGAGCCCATGCGTCACCGAGATTCGCGCAGGCAGTAGTACGGGTCTGATTCATGGCATGGCGGAAAGCGATGTGTCGTGTTCATCGTAGGAGCCACTGCATCGCTCAGCCAGCCCCTCCCTGACGACACAGTGATGCCTGATCGACACCAATATCGCCTTCTCAACGCAGAGCGAGGCACCTACGATCTCCACATCGAAATGCCGGGAACGAACCCACTCTCGTCTATCCAGAACGGACTTGCCAGATGACGACACCATCATTCACTGCAGACGCGCCGGCAGATCTCGTCCACGCGATGGGCATCGGAGAGCACGCAAAGCAAAAGGGCGAAGCGGCTCCCGACGTCACGGTGCTGGACAGCCAGGGAAGACCTGTTCGACTGCCCGACCAGTGGAGTTCGGGTCCCCTGGTCGTCGTCTTCTTCCGAGGCGGCTGGTGCAACTACTGCAATCTCCAGTTGCGTGATTGGCAGATGCACCATGAGGCGCTGCGTCGACTAGGGGCGACCTTGCTGGCAATCTCTCCTCAGGCGCCCGAGAAATCCACCGCGACAACAGACGACAACGAACTCGCCTTTCCGGTCCTTAGTGACACGAACCTGGCCGCGGCCAATGCGTTCGGGATTGCGTTCACCCTTCCGCCGGAAATGGTCGAGTACTTCGCGGAGATCGGCACGGACATCCCGGTCCTGAACGGCAATGGACTGTGGGCGCTGCCTGTGCCCGCGACCTACCTGATCGACACGCGGGGCGTCATCCAGTACGCCGACGTTGAACCAGACTATCGAAGGCGCCCGGACCCGGCCGATGCGTTGCGCGCTCTGGAGAAGACAGCTCGATGACGTCTCGCGAGAACAACCCCATCGTCAACCTACACGCCGGCGCTCTGCCCACGTCAACATTTTTCGCATGAATGAGGAACGCACCTTGAACGTCTCACACACCAACCTTGCCCTCGCCGATCGCACGAAGGCTCGCCGCCGCCTGCTGCAGTTCCTGGCCGGCAGTCCCTTGCTGGCTGGCTCCGCGGCCCCGGGCCTGATCGCCGCTCTGTCGGCGACGCTGACGGATTCGGCCTCGGCACAAAGCTTCGACGCGCTTCGTGCCATGACACGCAAGGTCGGCGAGATCATCGAATCGCCCGAAGACGCACTCAACGTGATGGACTTCGAGCCGGCAGCGCGTAAAGCGCTTCTCGCCAAGGGCGAGCCGACGCACTGGGGCTATCTGGCCACGGGCGTCGATGACGACGCCACGCTGCGCGCGAATCATGAGGACTACAACAAGCTTCGAGTCAAGGCCCGGCGACTGGTCGACGCGCGCAAGATCGACACGCGGATACGCTTGTTTGGCGCCGAATACGCGAGCCCGATCTTCCTGTCGCCCGTGAGCAGCCAGGGCGCATTCCACCCGGAGGCCGAGATCGCCGTGGCACGCGCGGCGGGCGCGAAGAAGCAGTTGATGGTCCTGTCGACCTCCAGCGACTCGTCGGCCGCCGACGTGACCAAGGCCCACGGCGGCCCGATCTGGTTTCAGCTCTACCCCACCGACGACTGGGAGGTGACGCGCGCGCTCATCAGGCAGGCAGAAACGGCAGGAGTGACCGCCATCGTGCTGACGGTGGATCGGCAGGGCGGGCGCAACACCGAGACCCTGTTTCGTTTCCGACGGCAAGACGATCGACAGTGCGTCGCATGCCACGGCGGCGGTTTCAAGAACGAGGTCTCGCGCAAGCCGGCGTTCAACGACCTCGACGTGTCGCACGTCACCAATCTGTACGGGACGGGGATGACCTGGGACTTCGTCGCCAAGCTGCGTGCTGCGACCAAGGCGAAGGTCGTCCTCAAGGGCATCATGACCGGTGACGACGCCGCCCGCGCGGTGAAGGCAGGCGTCGACGGCGTCATCGTGTCCAACCACGGCGGCCGCGCCGAAGAGAGCCTTCAGTCCACGATCGGCGCGCTGCCCGAGGTGGTCAAGGCGGTCGGCGGCAAGATCCCGGTGCTGGTCGACGGCGGGGTGCGACGCGGAACCGATGCCTACAAGGCACTCGCCTTGGGCGCGACGGCGGTCGGCATCGGGCGGCCCTACTGCTGGGGACTCGCGGCATTCGGCGAGCCGGGTGTCGCTGCCGTGCTCGGCATCCTGCAGCGCGAGTTCGAGACCATCATGCGCCAGGCCGGTGCCACCGCGCTGAAGCAGATCACGGCCGCGACGGTTGCTGCCGGCTTCGAGTTCGGCTTGCGATAGTCACGCCTCGCAGCTCCAGGCGATGCCGCGACGGGTCAATCCCAGTGCGATCGGGTGTGCCGCGGCCAGTATGGCTGGCCTGGGGCGATGGCGTCGCGCATCTACAATGCTCCGAACGTTCGCCCGGAGCCCGTCCGTGGGAGGGGCGCGGAGAATGCGATCGATACCTCGCCTTTCAGCGGCGCGAGCGCCTCATTCGGGCCCTTTCGGCTGTTCCCTGCCGAGCGCAAGGTCGAGAGGGACGGCATTCCGTTCCCGTTGAGCAATCGTGCCCTCGATCTTCTGATCGTGCTCGTCGAGCATGCTGGCGAGGTCGTCAGCCACAGGGAGTTGACCTCGCGCGTATGGCGCAACCTGGTGGTGGAGTCGGGCAGCCTCAGGATGCACATCACCGGCTTGCGCAAAGCACTGAGCGACGGCGAGGGAGGCGCCCGATACATTGAGACCGTCCGCGGCCGAGGTTACTGTTTGGTGGCCCCGGTCAGCCGTCAGGACCGTCCCCACCGCGTGGGCTCGGCAGCCTTGTCGAAGAGTGCCGCCGTGCAAGCACGTGCCCTGCCCTCGATCCCCGGGCGAATGGTCGGGCGCGACGAAGCGGTCCGAGCGATCGCCGCGGACCTGATGGCGCATCGCTTCCTGACGATCGTCGGACCCGGCGGCATGGGCAAGACGACGGTGGCCGTCGCTGTTGCCCACACCATGCTTCAAGATTTTCCTGAAGCGGTGTACTTCGTCAATCTGGGCGCCCTCTCGGACCCGGCGCACGTCGCGTCCACCGTCGCATCGACGCTCGGAATCACGATCCAGACCGAAGATGCGCTGCCGAGCTTGAGGCGATCGCTCCGGAATACGAGGATGCTCCTGGTGCTCGACAACTGCGAGCATGTCATCGCGGCTTCGGCCGCACTCGCCGAGCAACTATTCCGCGAAGCACCCGACGTTCATATCCTGGCGACCAGCCGCGAGGCCCTGCGGGTCGACGGCGAGTTCACCTATCTGCTGCCGCCGCTCGACTGCCCGCCCCCGGATCCCGGCTTGCGTGCCGACGAGGCGCGAACTTTTTCGGCCATCCAGCTCTTCATGGCGTGTGCCGCTGCCAGCGGAAGCGGCTTCGAGCTGAGCGACGAGAACGCGCCGGTGGTGGCCGGCATCTGCAGCAGGCTGGGTGGCGTTGCACTCGCCATCGAGTTCGCAGCAGGCCGCGTCGGCGCCTACGGCATCGACGGCATCGCCAGCCTGCTGGACAGCCGCTCCAGTCTGGATTGGCGTGGAAGGCGCACCGCCTCGCCGCGGCAGCAGACGCTGCATGCAACGCTGGACTGGAGTCACGATCTCCTTTCCGGGGATGAACGGGTCGTGCTGCGCCGGCTGTCGGTCTTCGTCGGCACCTTCACCCTCGAGGCGGCGCAGGCAGTGTCAGGCGAGGGACTCGATGAGGACCAGGTCGTCATCCATGTCGGCGATCTGGTGGCGAAGTCCCTTGTGTCGGCGGTGGCTGCCGAAGATGGAGTCATGCGCTATCGGTTGCTCGAGACAACGCGCGACTACGCATTCGGCAAGCTGGAAGCAAGCGGGGAGCTGGATGCCACCGCGCAGCACCACGCCGGCTATTTGTCGCGCCTCTTGGAATCCGCTTCCGGTGGAGGCGTCGAGCGGCAGCGCGACCCGCGCGCGCTCGCGCTCGGCGAACACCTTGGGAACGTGCGGGCGGCGCTCCACTGGTGCTTCCGCGACAGCGAATCGGATCCTCGTCGAACGGCGCTGGGGATCAATCTCGCGACAGCTGCCGCGCCCGTGCTTCTGCAACTGCTCTTGCTGACCGAGTGCCACAAATGGAGCGCGAAGGCGCTGTCGTTGCTCGACGCGACGGATCGGTGGAGCAGGAAAGAGATGGTTCTCCTGGAGACCCTCGCGACAGCGGCGATGTGGACCGGGGGTACCGCCGGCGAGGTGCGTGGCGCGATTGCGCGCGCCTTGGAAATCGCACGCAGGCTCGGAGAAACCTCGCATCGCCTGCGGCTGATGGCAGGGATGCACATCTTTCTCGTTCGCGGGGGAGACTTTCGAGGCTCTCTCGCCGTGGCGGAAGAGTTGAGTTCCGCGGTCTTGGACCCAGCAGACATTTCGTACGAGGTCTTGGCCGACTGGATGCGAGGGGGATCGCACCACTTCCTCGGCGATCAACGGGCCGCCGAGCGCGATTTCCAGAAGGGATTCGCGCGCGGCGGAGCCCGCAACCTGCATCTATTCGGGCTCGACTATCGTGTTCGAGCGCTCGTGTCGTATGCCCGGGTCCTGTGGCTCGCTGGCCGTCCGGATCGTGCAATGGAAGTCGCGCGAGAAGCGATCGACGAGGCGGCCGCTTCCGGAAGATCCGTCGATGTCTGCTTCTCCCTCCTCTACGCCACTCCCGTGTTCCTCTGGTGCGGTGATTGGAAAACGGCGGAGAGGACCCTCGGACAGCTAACGCACCACACAAACTGGGGGGCCTTGCTGTCGTTTCATGCAACCGAGCTCGCCTTGCGGGGTGAACTGCTTGTCCATCTCGGAGAAACCGATCGGGGAACCCCGATCTTGCGCGACGCCTTGAAAGCCATGAAGACCGAACGGCTCGTGATTCTGGTCATGCGAGCCACCTGCGCGCTCGTGGACGCCCTGATCAGAAGCGGGCAGCTGGACGAGGCATTCACTGTCGTTGCCAACGCGATCGACGAAACGCAAGGTGGGGAAGAGACGCTGGAGTTGCCCGAGTTGCTGCGGCTGCAGGCCACCGCCCTTCTCTTGATGCCCGACAAGGACGAGTCGCCAGCCGAGGACTGCCTCATGCGTTCGCTGGACTGCGCACGCCGTCAGCACGCGTCGGCGTGGGAACTGCGAACGGCCACGTCGCTCGCGCGACTTCGCATCGGCCAAGGCCGCCATCAGGAGGCTCACGAGGTTCTCGCTGGCGTCTATCGCTCGTTCACCGAGGGCTTCGGGACGTGCGATCTTCAGGCCGCCGAACAGTTGCTCAACAGGCTGGGTGAATTCAAAGGTTCCGCCGCGAACCCCGGCGAACAGGGCCGGACGGACGATCCACCTTCGCCAAGAGTTCCCTCGCGGTGACGAGATCGCTCGTGTCGAGACCTTCGGTGAACCTGCCATAGACCGGCGCAAGCAGCCGCCTTGCCGGATCGATGCGGCCCTGCTTGAACCAGTGGCGCGCGAGACTGCTCGCCGCCCGCAGCTCCCATGACAGCGCCGACTGGCGCTGCGACCATTGAATCGCGTCATGAAAGCACTGCTCGGCAAGTTGCGCCTCGGCGCCGGGAGTGCTCGCCAGGATCTCTCCTTTCACGCGCAGCATTTCCGGCATGTAGAGGTAGCCGCCCTGTCGTTCCGACAGCGTGATCGCTTCGTTGATGGTTGCCAGCGCCTCCACATGCTGCTGCAGGTGGTTGAGCCCTTCGGCCAAGGCCAGGATAAGTGCGCCGGTGCGCATTTCGTAGCGGTTGGCGCGTACGGCTTGCACGCCGTCGCGGAGCAGGTTCACTCCCCGGTCGGGCCTGCCGCGCTTGACCTGCAGCTCGCCTTTCAACCCCATGGCCACCGCCGCGTAGGGTGGCAGTGAATGCTTGGTGGCGAGGGCGAGGAGGCGATCGAGGATGTCTTCCTGTCGTGACCAATCGCCCCGCCACATGAACACGGAGCCCGCCCAGATCAGTGCGATGGACAGTGTGACCGGGTGCTTCAGCATCTCGGCCTGCTCGATCGTGTACTGCGCCACCGCGGCCGCGTGGTCGCATTCGCCTCGAAGCCAGTGGTAGCGTGCCTTGCCGCACAGGGCGTAGATGCGTTGATTGAAGCCGGGGCGCATCTCGCCGATGCGGTGGGCTGCGACCGCAGCCTTGAGTGCAGACTCGCAGCGCTTCTCGGCCTCGGCGATGTCGCCGGTCAGATCCAGCGCCACGCCCAGCATGGAATCCGCCGTTGCCCGCGCCGCCGGGTCATCCATCCTTAGGGCAACCGACTCGGCCTGGCGGGCAATGTCCAGCGCCCCCCTGAAGTCGCCCATCCTGGCCAGCAAGGTACCGAAGCCGCCGAAGAGCCTGAACCTGAACGGCAGATCTTCGAGCGCTTGCGCAATCTCCAGGCTGCGTGAGAACGCGCGTCTGGCCTCCTCGCCGTTGCCCCCGGTGAACATCAGCGATTGGCCGAGCGACGCTTGCAGCTCCATCTCTCGCCGGGTACCGCGCATGTCATCGCCGAGCCCTGCAATGGCTTTCTCCATCCAGGCGTGGCATTCGCTCAGCAGCGACATCTCCAGCAGCAGCGGCGCAGCGGCTGCGGCCAGCGACGTGCCGATCTGCACGTCGCCGCCGTCGGACAGGCTCCAGTCCAGCGCGGTCCGGACGTTGCCGAGGATCCCCGCCTGGTGGACCAACCTGTCCTTGTCGGCACCGGAAGCAGGCAGGGGCGTACGCTCGAGAACGCCGTGGTAGTGAGTGGCGTGACGCGAAGCGACCGCAAAGGCCTCGCCGCATTCGACCAGCTTCCGCAGCGCATAGACCCGCGTGCTGTCCAACATCCGGTAGCGCATGGCCTTGCCGCCGGCATCGCCCGTCAGCAACGACTTGGCGACCAGGTTGGCGACGGCTTCGACGACCTGCGCGTCACCTGCGTTGTCCAGGCTGGCCACGAACCTGGCGGCCTCGAGCGGGAAGACGCCGACGAACACCGAAAGGCGGCGCAGGACAGCACGCTCGACGTCCGGCAACAGGTTGTAGCTCCATTCCAGCGCAGCGCTCATCGTCTGGTGCCGCGGCACTGCGGTGCGGCGGCCGTGCCACAGCACGGCAATGCTCTTGTTGAGCAAGGCCGCGATGCCCTGGACGCCGTACGCGTCGAG
>Ga0307508_10001751_pt1 | contig 24093 bp, 30 predicted proteins | sample 9_EM_MG_FD_203089 | JGI IMG/M metagenome (GOLD analysis project Ga0307508, IMG submission 203089) | Populus trichocarpa ectomycorrhiza microbial communities from riparian zone in the Pacific Northwest, United States - 9_EM | ecosystem: Host-associated > Plants > Roots > Unclassified | place... | reverse complement strand
GCGTCATCGGCAAAGGTAGTGCTAGCGACAATGATGTTCAGCTGGGCCTGAATGGTGGCTGAGAGTTCGCGGTAGATCGGGGGGGGAGGGGGAGAGGTTTCCTCAACATTGCCGGAAGGCATCTCGATATTGCCGGAAGGCATCTGGACATTGCCGGAAGACATCTTGGGTGACAATAGTAGTTCTGCTCAGAGGGTTGTTTGCTACCCAAAGAGTGGTTGACGCAACAAAGTGTAACGGCTGGGCCAACAGGGCTTGGGGTAGCGGGACAAGGACGAGGTCGATGCGCAGCAGCGGTCGAGGACAGGATCGGACAGGACAGGAACGGCGCGCGGCGGCGGCCGTGGACAGGATCGGACAGGACAAGGGCGGCGCGCGGCGGCGGCCGAGACAGGACAAGAGAAAAGGGGTTGTGGCAAGATGCTTCTATTCGAGAAAGGGGACAAACAAGTTGTTGCGTGAGGAAGGAAAAAGGAAGAAAGAAAGAAAGAAAGAAGTGGGCGACGGCTCCTTTTAAGGATATCCGTCGCCCGCTCGGCGTCACTCCACATTCCATCCTCCCGCTCGGCGTCACTCCACATTCCTTCCTCCCGCATTCCAGACGGCACCAAGGGTCGAGGCCTAGTAGCTGGCACGCGCCGTGACACATTGGAACCAAACGGATTCTGGAATTCTGCTGAAGGGTAATTGCTGCTGTTTGTTGGGGATAGCTTAGTAGCTATCCGTTTCGTCACTAGTTGTTGCTGATCGTATAATCTCCTTACTGCCGTTTAATACTGCCTTCATAACCGCTCCGCTACTGGCTTGTTGTTCACTGTAATAACCAGTCGTTCGCTGCTTGGAATCTCCCTGGAAGTGGAAGTTGACATTTTCGTGCTGCTGGGCAAGTTCGCGGAAGCTGTACTAGAGCAAGTATCTTGGTATCCGAACATTTGACATGCATACACCCCTCTCTAGTTTTGCCACGCTGTCCAGCACTCTACACAGCAGTCTCATCGCATCGGATCTCGTGGCCACCAGGAAGACTACCAAGCTGGGCCCAAGCTGGGCCATCGATATGATGGAGGGGACGGCGCATCTTTACTGCTGAGAGACTGGTATGTAGTGTTTGTAGATGGGTCGACGCGTGCAGTCAACGATGCATCGGATCCCTGGTGGCGATCAACGCGGGTGCAACAAAGAGTGGCCAATCAACAGCAGGTTCGCCAGAGCCAATCATTATTACTGCAGATCACTGACCCCGCACGCTGAGAACTACCAACACAATCTCAAACTCGTTCATGACCAAACCATGCAGGTAGCACCCTTCTCCTTCCTCATTCTTTGTGGGTCACCCAAAACAGTAGCCTCTAGGCCGGCTGGGTTCACCAGTCTTCACCTTCTGTCACCAGGCAACTCTTCTATGCAAGCTAATAACGCAAGCAGGCAGCACAGTGGCCATGGAGAGGACGAAAGCGGAGTTCTCGGTCACATGAAGAACTCCATCCCCTCGGTGAATGAGATGAATTCCCTGCAGCATAACAATGAAGCGAACTTCCCAGTCCCCACTGTTGGGTCTGACTCCGGCGCCAGCCACAGTGACAATGACAGTGCTAGTATCTCCGATGCCTCCGTCGACGAGACCACGCGTGATGATGGGATTGGAAGACCCATCGCGTTCTCAACAGATGACAACACTCCCGGGAATGCCACAAGCCTCAACGGGGATATAACGACAGAAATGATCGACCCGCTAACAAACTCCCGCGCCTATGTCAGGGCAAACCACTATGAAATGTTGAATCCGAGGATGTGTGGAGATTTAATACTCAGTTTGTCAACACCTGCAGTGTCATTTCACCAATTTCGCCTCTCATTGACTCTATTCCTACAGGCCCTACACCAATCAATCACTTCAACTATCTGGCAACTATCGTATCCGATATACCTACAGAAGCACTAGAAAAGTTCAGTACGTTAGACTACTCAACAGTGCAATGCTCATTAACTCATTCGTACACGATCGGGCAGCCAAGACCCACTGCACTAAAGGTGCCAGATTCTCCTCACGGCATCTGGAACATGAACCCCTATGCTTGAAGGAAACTTGGATTGGAGTCGTCAGAGAGGTTGCGCATTGGTCAAACAGGACACCGAACAGTGCTCTCATCTTCTGGCTGAGTGGTATGGCTGGTATCAGCAAGTCTACTATTACACGAACGCTCGCTCGGAAGTGGGCTGAGTAGAAACAACTCGGTGCAAGTTTCTTCTTTTCCAGAGGCGACAGTGATCTCGCGCATGCAGGGAAATTCTTTACCACCATTGCCTGCCAGCTGGCCTATATACAACCCAGCCTAACTGCGTACATCAACAAAGCAATCCGCAATCGTCCCTACATCGCAAGTCAAATTCTACGAGAGCAATAGGATCACCTTATCATTGGATCCCTATCTTAGGTGAAGAAAGTATCCTGGCGGCAGTCCTGGATCCTGGTTGTTGATGCCTTAGACGAGTGCAAGGACCAACAGGATGTTGGGTTGATTCTTGAGCTCCTCTCTGGGTTGCCCCATTCAAACGCACAGCAGTTATTGGTGTTTGTTACCAGTAGGCCCGATACGCCAATTTGGAATGGTTTCAGGCAAATACCACAGGCCATTTATCAGAATGTCACCCTACATGAGGTCGACAACTGAGTGGTTGCACTGGACCTATTCACCTTTCTCCGACATGAGTTTCATACAATCTGACTGGCTCACAGCTACCTTCCGGTTGACTGGCCTGATGAAAGCAGCATAGAGCTCCTCGTCCAACGTGCTGGTGGTTTGTTTATCTATGCTGCCACAGTATCACGATTCATCGCAGATGGGGACAACTATCCACCCAAGCTTCTGACCTTTGCGCTCGACGGTGATATGGTGAATGGATCCCCGACAAAACACCTTGACAGGATGTACACCAAACTTTTGATATTCATGTTGGTTAAAGATAGAGACCCTGGAAAAACTGGTATGTTGCTGAGCCGCTTTCGGCTGATTGTGGGAACAATCGTGGTTCTGGTTGAAGCCTTGACAGCTACTGCTCTTACTGAGTTGTTGGGCACCGATACAGGGGAAGTTCAACAGATATCGCAATCCCTAGGCTCCGTGTTGAGGTATTCGGAGAGCAATGATATTCCCATCCGTCTATTTCACCCCTCATTCCGTGACTTCCTATTGGATAGGTGGAGATACGATGATCCCCGGTTCGCCATCACTGGGATCGACACGCACCGCGATCTCACGATCAGCTGTCTGCACCTGATATCTAGGAAACTCAAGCAGGACATATGTTCTCTACGGCTTCCAGGCAGCCTCACAGGAGAAATTAACCCGGGCGTGATTCAAAGCTGCCTTCCAAGTGAGATACAGTATGCCTGCTGCTATTGGTTCGAACATCTTCGACAGAGTGGAGTGAGACCCATACAAGGCGAACCACTCCACGACAAACTTCACGATTTCTTCAATGAACATCTTCTTCACTGGCTGGAAGCTCTCAGCCTAATAGGGTGTCTGCACGATGGTGCTGTTGTGATTAGGGCGCTGGATTCCCTACTTTCGGTGTGTAAACCCCAATGGTTCCTTTGTCACTAGTTTCGGTGGGGCGATGTTATACAGGCAAGTCAGTTGAAGTGCAAAAATCAAGCACCACCAGCGGGCTATCCTGGACTTCTTACCCCACGGCTAGTGAGATCCTGCTGAGTAAGACAGTGTAACGGGCGTGGCTCTCTGACTCCAGGTAGCGAACCGGGACTTATGGACAAGGGCGTGGGGGTGTGGACAGATAAGGACAAGACGTGGGGAAACGGGCAAGGCAAGGACGTGGCATTGAGACGGAACAATTGCTAGTAGTCAAGGCCGACTATGGCTGACGATAACAAGTGGCAGTGGTAGTTAATTCCATTGTGCTTCAGCACTACAGACTATATACACTCCTCCACGCCATACCACCCCCATGGGGCTCCCATCTTTCCCATCCGCCGGACGCAACAACTTTTCCCTGAGGAAACAAGTTGTTGCATGAAGAAGAAACATGCAAGACAGATAACAGCGCACTCTTATATACAATGAGCATGATCCTCCACATCCAGATCCTTCTTCATGCCGCGCAACCAGAACCAGCAGAACCTTTCCTCGCCGCGCACCTAGAACCTTTCCTCGCCGCGCAACCAGAACCTTGCCGCGCAACCAGAACCTTCCCTTGCCGTGCACCTAGAACCTTTCCTTGCTGCGCAACCAGAACCTTTCCTCGCCGCGCAACCAGAACCTTTCTGCGCCGTGCAACCCAGAATGTTCCAGACTCTAGTCGTTCGGTATAGGTGGTGACGGCGGCGGTGTGCCATTACAGACAGCATGGAGTGGAATAGTCTGACTGACTGAATACTGCAGCCGGATAGCATCGATGATCTGTGGGCTCTGACCCATTACGTCCTCAGATTCATACTCAGTTTCAGATTCATTATCGAAATTTCTCCCCTGCAACTTTACAGTTCAGCTCTAAGTTTCAGCCCAAAAAACAGTTTGGTGAGGAGAAGATATTGGAATACCCTCGCCGCTGCAATCACTATCTCGCCACCAGTCTTCCAGGAATGGGACCCAACATTGCTTGTGCTCATCGGTCATGAAATCTATGTTACCAGAGTAGCATTCTCTCCGGATGGTTAGACTCTGACATCTGCTTCTTGTTCAGGCAGGGTTCAATTATGTGATTCGACGACAGGCACCTGTCATCACACTCTCGGCGAACTATCCATTTGGGGGGGAGGGGTAGCATTCTTGCCGGATGGTACAATGCTAGCGTTGGTATTTGGTTTTAACACCATTCGGCTGTGGGATCCAATAACTGGTTCCTTGCGTACGATTTTGGATGCTCTTTCTGGTGTTGTTCGGGCAGTGGCCTTCTCACCCGATGGCAAGGTTCTTGCATCGTCGTTGGATGAAACTGTTCAAATGTGGAATCTAACAACTGGCACCTGCAACAACATTTTATGTGGTCACTTGGATTCCATGGTAACATTGGCCTTTTCTCCGGATGGCACGGCTCTTGCTTCGGCGTCTCGTAACTTGACTCTTCGATTATGGAATTCGGTTATGGGCGAATGACTCACGACTTACAAGGGACAGTTCCATCCTGGTGGCGGCCTGGCTTTCTCACCGGATGATAAGGGTTTGGCGTCCGCGTTAATGCCCGATACTATTGGAATGTGGGATCCGGCAACCGGTGACCTTCGCCACACTCTCCATGGCCATTCTGACGGTGTGACATCCTTGGCCTTCTCGCCAGATGGGAGGGTCCTCACATCGGGGTCACAAGACCGGACTGTTCGATTATGGGGTCCGATGACCGGCATCTGTAGCCACAATATGAAGGGACACCCAGGCTGTGTAACAGGAGTGGCCTTCTCACCGGATGGGAAGGTTCTCGTCTTGGCGTCCCGTGACTGCACGGTTCGATTATGGGATCTTACAGCTGGCGGGAGTCTAACCCTGCTTCAGGGTAATTCCCATTCTGTGAACGCACTATCATCCTCTCCGGATGGCCAACAACGGGTATTGATGTCAAGAAATTACTTCGCTCAATTAGAGTATGCGCCAACTGGCCTCGGCAGCAACACTGCCAACGGACACTCAGACTTGGTGACAGCAGTGGCCTTCTCGTCGGATGGAAAGATCCTAGCTTCGGTATCACACAACAAAACTGTTCACTTATGGGATCCGACAACTGGCCTGTGTTACCACATTATGAAGGGACACACCGACTTGGTGGGAGAAGTGGCCTTCTTGCCGGATGGTGAGGTCCTAGCTTCAGCATCAAACCCTAATACTGCTCGGTTATGGGACCTGACAACTGGCCCCTGCCGCCACACTATGAAGGGACACACCAAGTCAGTAATAGCAGTGGCCTTCTTGCTGGATGGTGAGATCCTAGCTTCAGCATCAAATGACAATACTGTTCGGTTATGGGATCTCAAGACTGGCCTTTGTAGCCACACCACCAAGGGACACTCTGAATGGGAGGCAGTGGAGTTCTCTCTGGATGGCAATTTTTTCGTGACGCTGTCAGGATATGGAGTTCAAATATGGGATACAATGATTGGCTTTTGTCCTCACACTATTACACTCTTCTAATTTCCGGCTGCCGCAATAGCTTTGTCCCTGGATAGCAATTTTCTCAGATCAGTGTCAACTACCGAGGTACATGTATGGGATGTGTTGACGGCTACCTGTATCAACAACGGCATTACTTGGCAGGATGTTCACCCGATTAGAGCGTCGTTATCACCGGATAGAAATCTGGTAGTGATGCATGGGGATTATGAAACCACCCTCTGCCAATATCACATGAAACACAGGTTCGATGGTCCAAACATGACACTGATCCCCATTCCCTGACTCTAGGAACTCCGACTGTACTGGTGGAACTGTCACTCCCTCTCAGCATACACAGTTCCAAGGCGTATCACCGTTCTTGCATGTGGTCAACAGATGGATATATGCAGGAACACAAAATCTTCTTCTGTTGGAAATGCTTCTCGCGCCGAGACAGTCTTTAGGTTGGCGCTTCTGCTTTACAGTTTTGTTGAGGACACGTTTACGCAAGAGCGGGGAAGTAAGAAGTGATATCTGCTGTTCTTCTTGTACTTCTCTTCCAGTTCTATATACTTGTTTAAGATACTTGACCTTGATCTTCACCACCGAGTGGATATTCATTTAATACGTTATGAGCCAGGAGCCGTAACCGCTCCAACCAAATGAACCTCGCATGGAACATCGAATTATTTTTTCAGCTTTCCAGCATCGTCACACACTCTCATGTCAAAAGTAGACTCATAGGAGAGTCCACCAGTAAGCGCGGGGGCCCGCAATATCGAGGCCCGTTGATTTACGTCCTCTTACACTGTCCATACAACTTCCGCTGATACAAAGAATAAAGAAGAAATCTGAACGTTGTACAATTTCACTCCTGCTGTCACCATGTCCAAGAAACCATACAAGCATGCTCTTGGAAAGATCAATCTCCTTGAAGCCACGAATTATGCCACCTGGAAGCAAGAATGCAAGCGAATTCTAGAAGCTGTTATGGCTTGGAATATCATTAATAGAGAGGAGGAGGAACCCAACAATCCGGTTGGATACTCTGCAGTGGCTGTTGCAGAACGAGTAGCCTACCGAGACTATACGTAACGCTGGGCCCAAGCTGCAGCTATCATCTACGGTTCCACTGGTGTGACTGCCAGAGCACATGTCAATAATACCAGTGATCCTGCGGAGATGTGGACAGTGCTTGGAGCCACAATGGGAGCCAACAATACTGTCGGTCGAATGACGCTCTGTTGCACTTTTAGCTCACTTCGTTTCACTCCCGGTCAGCCCATCACCACCTACTTCGGACAACTATTGGACATCAGAAACCAACACGTTGGTACTGCCGAAGCGATAACTGATTCTGCCTTTAAAACACACATCTTCACGACCCTGCCTCCCATGTTTGCCATCACCATCGAAATTCTGCAATCCCGAGTCAGCCTTACCATTGAAGAAGTCTTTGATGCGTTGAAGGAGCGCGAAAAGAATAAAGTAATGGCAGTGGTGCCAGATGCAGTATCAGATGCTCTCTACACACAACAAGGAGGAAGAGGAGGACAAGGAGGCTATCAGGGATGATACCAGGGAAATGAGCATTCTCAGAAGGGGTGGTGTGATTGGTGCAAAACCGGCACCCACACTACCTCCAATTGTTGGAGTATGAAGAACAACAAACAAGCTCGAGATCAGAATGACTGCTACTATTGCGGAGAAGAAGGTCATGTGAAGAATGACTGCCCGGCCAGAAGGAAGGGACCGGCTGTACGGAAGAGCTGAGGAATCGGACGCGATCAGAATGGATGAGACCAGAACGGACGCGATCAAACCAGATGTGGAGGAGCTGGATGTGACCACGGAGGAAACGGACGCACTCACAATGCCCCTGGTAACCAGAAATGACTCGCATGCTCCACCTCCCTCAGCTCGGAGGTAATGGTAGCATCACATCGATCGGAAATTACATCTAGGACCTGGGTAATTGATTCTGGAGCATCTGATAATTACGACAATAATCTTCGAGACTTTCGGGAGGACTCAGTTAAGGAAACAAATATGATCGTTAAATTGGGGGATGATCATCAAGTACACGCTAAGAAGAAGGGGTTGTGCATCTAGGCGGAGTGGATATTGAAGCCTTCTTCATTCCAGAATTCCAAATATCTCTTCTGTCAGTAGGACAACCCGACTCCCATAGATATAGATCAACATTCTGATCAGGCATATACTCGATTTCCAATGCAAAAGGACAAAAGGTTCTCAGTGCCAGCCTTGAGGACGGTCTTTAAATACTGTCAACGGATGGATCGGCACATATCTCCGAAATCAGAATGCTACGAACAGCTCCACATTCACACACGATAAACATGTGGCATCAATGTTTCGCGCACTTTAATCTTCAAGACTTGAGACGACTACTGGAATCCTCAGGAGAACAGATTACAGATCTGGACGTCGAGCTGGTCATGGATCATATGGACATCGAGCCGGTCATTCACCTGGACATCGAGCTGGTTATGGATCCTATGGACTACGAGCCACCAATCACGCCGGTTTAACCTGTGAATAAGCCGGAGAAGCCTAGCTGAGAAGCACCAAGATTGTGTCCAACCTGTGTTCATACAAAACAACAACATGTCATACGTACAAAGGCCTCCCAGATATCTACGCCATTTGAGCTCGTGTATTCGGATCTCTGTGCACTGATGAAGCACAGTATCGGAGGTGCTCAATATTAGATCATCTATTTTGATGATTGCACAAGATACACCGAGGTGTACTTTTTGATCACAAAAACCGCAGAAGAGATATTGGCCAAGTTTCAACATTACTAAGCATGGGTTGTAGCACAGAGATTTCACATCAAACGATTCCGCAATGACAACGGATCCGGAGAATACAGTAATTCGGTATTTCTAGGACTATTGGGAGAGAAAGGAATCACGTTTGAACCCTCCCCCACATACACGCAACACAAAAACGGAATGGCTGAGCGGATGATCCGGACACTGAATGCAAAGGCATGAAGTATGATATTGGATGCAAACATGCCAATAATATTTTGGCACGAAGCCATCAAAACAGCATGCTACCAGCATCGAAGGTCACTCACATCGAGTCTGACAGACAACTAGTCACCATACGAAGCATTGTATGGCACCATTCCGAAAATCGGTCACTTGAGACGATTGGGCTGTCGAGTGTACAAACACATCCCACCCGCTCAAAGAACGGAGAAGAAATTCAGAAACCGCTCCAGTATGTGCAGGATGCTGGAATACGTCCACAATTCTACAAAAATCTGGAGAATATGGGATTTCAAATCGGGAAGAACCAGGTGAGCAGTGGAATGCTCAAGTGTGGTGTTTGACGAAGAAGAAAATGCACACACAGAAGATCAGAAGGAAGCCATAGAGTTTCCAGACACTACCGATGAAGCACAGACCGACAAAACGCAGACCAACAAAGCGCAGACCGATGAAGCGCAGGATGACATCCATGAAATGAATGACACAGAGAGTCTGAAAAACACTAGTAAGTCACAAATATCAGATTTCTTTCATCATACAGTGAAATGGTTCTATGAGCGGCTGGGCAGTGTGCCGAAATCAGCAGGAATGCTAATCAGGAAAAAAAAAATTGCGTCCAGAGCGTCTGGATGCACCAGACGGTCGAGACGCTCTGGACCCAACCTTGCTAACCCGGACGCAGCTTACCACGGCACTGTGCATCCCGACACAATGCGCCACGGCACCGTGTGTTCAGATGCAGCTCGCCATGGCACCTTGCGCCTGGACATAGTGGCCACGGCATACGTATCTAGGTGAGTAGTGTCAGGGTATTTTCCTTCTGGACGCAGAGTGTCAAGGCAAATGTCTTCCGGACGACAGGTGCCACGGCATCTACCTTCCGGACGAGGAGTGTTAGGGCATTTGCCTTCTGGACGCGGAGTGTCAGCGCATTTGCCTTCTGGATGCAGTGCGTGTCTTACAGACGCAGAGTGTCAAGCCAAATGGGATCCAGACGAGGCTTATGATGGCACACCATACATAGGTAATAGAGCAGTCACGGTGGTAGCATACGCGACAGTCAGGGCACGGTACATTGCAGCGAAGACTATCAAACACGCATTTGGTTCCAGGCATTGTGACTCAAACCAGTTCTATTTATTACATCTATTGTACATCTATATACCAAGTCACGTAGATGGCATCGCTCTGGGTGACAGTAACAAAGGCAGTTTACCGGATGAGACACGACGCAATGAGAACGACATCAATGAAGTGGATACCAATGAGGATGCCGGCTGCAAGGACAATAAGAAGTAAGACGCGACGAGTACGATGTCAATGAGGATGGTGGTGAGGATACCAACGGCGTGGATGATAGCAAGTAAGACGCGGCAAGAAGATCAACGAGCTTCGTGAATTTTTAGCGCAGCTCTCAGAGGGACAGACAGTGGGAAGTTGTACAATACGATGTGATGAGTACAATGTCGACGAGGATGCCGGCGGCATAGATGATAGCAAGTTAGACGTGACAAGTACGATGTCGATGAGGTAGCCGGCGGCGTGGATGATAGAAAGTAAGATGCGGCGAGAAGATCTATGAGCTTCATCAGATTGTTAGCACAGCTCTCAAAGCGACAGACAGTGGGAAGTTGTACCATACGACGCGACGAGAACGATGTCAATGAGGATGGTGGTGAGGATGCCGGCGGTATGGATGATAGCAAGTAAGACACGACGAGTACGATGTCGATGAGGATGCTGGCGGCGTGGATGACAGAACGTAAGACGCGGCGAGAAGATCGACAAGCTTTGTGAATTGTTAGTGTAGCTCTCAGACGGACAGACAGTGGGAAGTTGTACAATACGACACGACGAGTATGATGTCAATGAGGATGGCGGTGAGGATGCCAGCGGCGTGGAAGATAGCAAGTAAGACGCAACTAGTACGATGTCGATGAGGATGCCGGGGGAGTGGATGATAGCAAGTATGACGTGATGAGTACGATATGGATGAGGATGCCGGCGGCATGGATGATAGAAAGTAAGATGCGGCGATAAGATCTACGAGCTTCGTGAGATTGTTAGCGCAGCTGTCAGAGCGACAGACAGTGGGAAGTTGTACAATACGACGCGACGAGCACGATGTCGATGAGGATGGCAGTGAGAAGGTTGGCAGCAGCGTAGATGACAGCAAGTAAGATGGGGTGAGCGCAATGGTGGCACGTATGATGAAAGGCAAAGAAAGAAGGGGTGGAATTGCAGTCTGTGCCGTCGTATTTAGCAAGCCATACATTGGTAAGGGTGCCAATCACTGGTAAGTGGGCCAAACTGTACGAAAGCACAGGCACTAGCAAATGCTTGGCACCATACAAGTTGCATGCGAAATCACTCGCAATGCTCGAAACCTGTGAATTCCTCTCCCATAGTCGTCGATATCCTGGCCCCTGCCATTTATCATCGCACAATACTTCGCTATGGTATCAATTCAGTTTGACCGAATGTTTGTGCCTACTGGCTCCTGCTTTTCATGGTAGTGATACAGAAATCTTGAAGGATAAATGGATTTAGAGCATTGTATGTACTACAGATTCTCGTAGCAGAAGTAGTTGAAACAGAACAGCAGCATCGATAGGTTGCAAAGCAGGGGCCAGTAGGCACAAACTTTCGGTCAGACTGAATTGATACGATAGGGAATTATTGTGCGAATATAAACAGCAGGGGCCGGGGTATCGACGACTAAGGAAGAGGAATTCACAGGTTTCGAGCATTGCGAGTGATTGCACATGTAACTTGTAAGCTACCAAGCATTTGCTAGCGCCTGCGCTTTCGTACGGTTTGGCCCGCTTACCACTGATCAGCACCCTTACCAATGTACGGCTTGCTTAATACGACGCCACGGGCCACATATCCACCCCTTCTTTCTTCACATTTTATCATACGTGCCACCATTGCACTCATCACATCTTACTTGCTATCATCCACACTAGCGGCAGCCTCCTCACCGCCATCCTCATCGACATCGTACTCGTCATGTCGTATTGTACAACTTCCCACTGTCTGTCACTCTGAGAGCTGCACTAACAATCTCACGAAGCTTGTAGATCTTCTCACCGCATTTTACGTTCAATCATCCAAGCCGCCGGCATCCTCATCGACATCGTACTCGTCAGGTCTTACTTGCTATCATTCACGCCGTCAGCATCCTCATCGACATTGTACTCGTTACATCTTACTTGCTATCATCCACACTGCTTGCATCCTCACCGCCATCCTCATTGACATCGTACTCGTCGTATCTTACTCGTTATTGTCCTTGTGGCCGGTATCCTCATTGGTATCCACTTCATTGATATCGTTCTCATTACGTCATGTCTCATCCGGCAAACTGCCTTTTTTACTGTCACGCAGAGCGATGCCATCCACGTGACGTGGTATATAGATGTACATTAGATGTAATGAATAGAACTGGTTTGAGTCACAATGCCTGGAACCAAATGCGTGTATGATAGTCTTCGCTGCAGTGTACGGTACCCTGACAGTTGCGTATGCTAACACCGTGACCGCTCTTTTACCTATGTGTGGTGTGCCATCGTAAGCCTCGTCTGGATCCCATTTGCCTTGACACTCTGCATCTGAAAGACACGGGCTGCATCCAGAAGGCAAATGCGCAGACACTCCATGTCCAGAAGGCAAATGCCCTGACACTCCTCATCCAGAAGGCAGATGCCCTGACTCGCATCGTCCGGATGACATTTACCTTAACACTCTGTGTCTAGAAGAAATTTGCCTTGATACTCTGCGTCTAATAGGCAAATGCCCTGACACTCCTCATCTGGAAGGCAGATGCCGTGGCATACGTCGTCCGGATGACATTTGCGTTGACACTCTGTGTCCGCACGAAATTTGCCTTGACACTGTGCGTCTAGTAGTCAAATACCCTGACACTCCTCATCTGGAAGGGAAATGCCCTGACACTCCTCGTCCAGAAGGCAGATGCCCTGACTCGCATCGTCCGGACGACATTTGCCTTGACACCCTGTGTCCGGAAGACACGCACTGCGTCCAAAAGGCAGATGGTGTGGCATGCATCATCCGTAGGACCTTTGCCTTCACACGCTGCATCTGGAAGAAATTTGCCTTGACACTCTGGGTCTAGTAGGCAAATGCCCTGACACTCCTCATCCGGAAGGCAGATGTAATTGCACACGTCGTCCGGATGATATTTGCGTTGACACGCTGCGTCCGGAAGACTTGCGCTGCGTCCAGAAGGCAGATACGTGGCACGCGTTGTCCGTAGGACCTTTGCCTTGATACACTGCATCTGGAAGAAATTTGCCTTGACACTTGGTGTCCAGTAGGCAAATGCCCTGACACTCCTCATCCGGAAGGCAGATGCTGTGGCATGTGTCGTCCGGATCCAGACTACCTTACCAGGTTGCATCCCGAGCGTCTAGACGTTTTAGACGCATATATAGTGTCCGGACGCAGCCCCAGCATCTGGACGCATAATTTTTTTCCTCATGCTGAGCAGATACCTGCTAAATTCAGTGAATGCTGGGCAGATACCTGCTGAATTCAGCAAATGCTGGGCAGATAACTGCTGAATTCAGCAAATGCTGGGCAGTGTGCCGAATTCAGCGATAATGCTGGGCAGATACCTGCTGAATTCAGTGAGTGCTGGGCAGATGACAGCTGAATTCAGCGAATACTGGACAGTTGCATATCTCGTAAAATAAAAAAAGCGAGAACTGGTGACATGGATTCCAATTATTGAGACCAAGACTGATTGAAATGGCAGACAAGAATGACTATGTCTCTGCCCAGACACGCAGCAAGGCACGCCTTGAAACCAATAAAGCGATTATGAGCAAGGCTCACAAAGAAGGGGGTGACTTGACGTCTTCGGAAGGCCTTGCATCTACATTTCTGACACTTGGAATCGCTGAAACGGAAATGATCAATGAGAGTGAACCGCTCACCTACAAGGCTGCACTTGAAAGTCCACAAGCAAGACAATGGAAGGAAGCCATGCACCAGAAATGGTAGTCATTGGTCGAGAATCACACATTCGATATCGTCACCAAAGGCAATACCATCCATATGTCAATGACTGAGAGGACAGTGGATGAGCCTTTTGGATGCAAGTGGATCTACAAGAGGAAGATTAATCCAGATGGATCCACTCAGTACAAAGCACGACTAGTCATCAAGGGCTACGAAAAGCAGGAATGTATCAACTACAACAAAACCTATGCACCGGTATCCAAAATAGTAACGTTCCGATTGGTACTGGCACTGGCCGCCCAGTATGGCTGGGATGTCGATCATATGGACGTTGTAACAGACTTCCTAAATCCTAAGATTGCCTGTGACAATATATATATGGAAATGCCACTTGAAATCAATTGGCTTGCCTCAACTGGAAGTGCCGCCTCGAGCGCAAGTGCCGTCTTGACCAGAAGTGCCTTAATTCTTCGGAAAGGTCTCTGTGGATTGAAGCAAACCCCGAGACTATGGTACGAGGATATCACCGGATATTTGCAATCCATAGGATTCAGACAGTCGGCCGAAGATCCAAACCTGTATCTCCAACCAGGCGTCCTCCTACTACTGTATGTGGACGATCTACTCATTGCTCACAATGGTATCGAAGGACATGGGCACCAGATCAAGCAGTTACTGCAAAAGAAGTATAAGATGTTTGATCTGGGAGCGGCAAAGAGGTTCCTAGGAATTGAGATCGAAAGAACCGAAGACAGGGGATTTAGTATCTGTCAACGAGGCTACATCAATACGATTATTCGACGTTTTGGATTGACGGATGCAAAACCGCCTATGTCTCCACTTGATCCTCACACAGATCTGGCTAACACCTGTTGTGAGGACAAGCTGGCTAATCGCAAAGAGTACGTGTCAATGGTCGGATCGCTTATGTATACCGCACTCGGAAGTCACCCAGATATCACCTTTAGTGTCACTGCTCTCAGTCAATACAATGTACTGTCAAGATCCTGCCTCGACTTCTCCGTTCTGGCTCGACAGGCAACGTAGGCTTGGGTCTGTGGAGGGAGCGCTCCTACTCACACTTCTGGCGTACTCACACTTCCGGTGTATTCACACGTCTGGCGTGGGCTCATTGTTCTCGCGGTATCCGTCACGCCCGGCGTGGTCTCTTTGTGGCTCTTCTCACACGCCTTGCGTGGGCTTGTTGTTCTGGCGGTATCCGTCACGCCCGGCGTGGTCTCTTTGCGGCTCTTCTCACATGCCTTGCGTGGGCTCGTTGTTCTCGTGGTATCCGTCACGCCTGTCGTGGTCTCCTCACGGCTCTTCACACACGCCTTGCGTGGGCTCGTTGTTCTCGCGGTATCCGTCACGCCCGACGTGGTCTCTTCGCGGCACTTCTTACACACCTTGCGTGGGCTCGTTGTTCTCTCGGTATCCGTCACGCCCGGAGTGGTCTCTTCGCGGCTCTTCTCACATGCCTTGCGTGGGCTCGTTGTTCTCGCGGTATCCCTCACGCCCGGCATGGTCTCTTCGCGGCTTTTCTCACACGCCTTGCGTGCGCTCGTTGTTCTGGGGAGGGATGGTCGCTGCGCCGGTCACGGGGATAGAGAGGTAGGTCTGTGGAGAGAGATAATATGCAACTTCAATCAATTGCGTGTAACACTACAGGCTATTTGCGCTCCACCCATCATACCACCCCCGTGGGGCTCCCATCTTTCCCAAACCCGCCGAACAGAAGAACTGAAGAAACAAAAGTAATCGCAGAAAGGAAATTTTGCGCAAGAATCCAGAAAGCAAACAAGTGAGGCAAGTAAATGTAGCACTACACTGGGGGGAGGAGCTCGCCGTCACCCCTACTTCCCCAGTTGTCATGACATGGTTAAGGTTCGAAGGCACCAAAGTCTGGCTCCGGTGAGTCTGAGTCGCTGTCGTCGAGATCGTCGGCATGGTCGTGGTGTTTGTCAAAGCAGAGATGTGTGGTGTGACCCAGGCCTGTTGCCCGGAGGAAGCGTCGGATTGCCAGGGTATTCTGGGGCGCTGTGATGTAGCTTGGCGTGTGGATGTCGCCAGTGGTGGACTGGAGGAGCTTTGTTCGCTCCGCCAGGAGTAGCGGACAGTCGCGTAAAAGGTGGTGTGAGGTATTCAAGTCGAGGCCACATGGGCACGGGTCTGCCGGAATATTGGGTGGTGGGTCTGTAGGTGATCTGTTGCAAAACACCCTCCACATTGCATGGGTATCTGCCCAGTCGACACCGTGTAGGTGGGCAGGGAATTTAAATGAAGGATTTGAGAGCGGGAGCTCTTGCTTCCATCGCTTGAGGAATGACCTCCGTGCCTGGGCGAAGAGCCAGGCCTTGGTGGTACGTGCGAAACAGCAGGGGATTATGGAGGACGCCCCTGCCTTGGCAAGAGTGTCGGCCCTCTCGTTACCACGAATATTGCAGTGGGAGGGGCACCAAACGGTGGTAACATGCCAGCCGAGACGCTGGAGGTTGTCAATGACTTCGAGGGCGCGCCGCGCATATTCATGGTTGGATTCGTTGAATTGGAGGGTGTCGGCGGCAGCCTGTTTGTTGATGCAGACAAAGACCGAGGCGCGTGGAGCTGTTGTAGTGAGGACTACGGTGACGGCTTCTTGTACTGCATGAAGTTCGGCATCGTACACTTCGGCCCTATTGCCGAGGTTGCAGCGTCCGTTCTCCAGTAGGTGGAGTTGCTGGTTTCTGCAGTGGTAAATGGCCCATCCACAGCTGACAGCGCCATTCTCCAGTTTGGAGCCGTCCGTGTATATGACGATGGTTTGGGCAGGGAGCGTGCGTAGCCATTCTTCGTGAAGTTATTGTGGCCGCTTTGTCTTGTCTGGATTTGGAGATGTGGTCTTCGCTACTCCTGGCACCATTGATGTCGCTGTACGATCTTCGAGCTTGCCCTGTACGAGGTGTTTGCTGAGGTTGTGCAAATGGTGTAGTCCAGGAAGGTTGGAATGGGTATTCGGCTGGCTGTGCGGAGGACCAAGGGCATGGTAAGTGGGGAGAAAATGGAGGCGAATAGCATACCGTAGTGATAGGTAGTCTAGGTATGCAGCCATCGGGGGGAGGTGGGCGAGTGTGATGACGTTCGTGGTTCTCGTATTAAGTGGCAGGCCGATAATCCATCACGCAATAGCATTGTACGTTACGCTCAACGTTGCAGATACTGCTGGCATATCGGTCCACCATGCTGGAAATGCCCAGAACATGGCCGGGAAAATCGCTGTCATTGCCAGGTGGTGGGCGATGTGAGCTGGAATGCCATGGGACCGGTGGCGTAGGAAGCTCAGGCTGCCCAGAATCTTGTGTCCTCTTGCGGCTGCCATTGTGGCGTGATGAATGAAGGTAAGTGACTCGTCAATCAATACCCCCAAATACTTGATTAGTCGTTTGGCTGGGATGGTGGTGTTAAGGATTCGGAGTGGCGGGTGTGATGACAGGCTCTTGCCTTTGTCTTTACTGGTGAGCGGGAGGCAGTAGAGCAGTTCGGTCTTTGGTGTTGCAAAACTGAGTCCGAGTTGTGCACCATTCCTCAAGTGTTGTTCGGTTCGTTCTTCGAGGAGTGTATTAGCTCTGGAGACTGTTGGTGACATCTGGATCATGCAGACGTCATCAATATAGGACGTATCAACAGCATCACCAGGGTGGTGCTGTTTCTCCAACATGGCATTACTGTAGATGAGGAAGAGGATCGGTGAGATAGGTGATCCCTGTGGGAGACCACACTGGTATGGTTCTGGCTCCTTGGATTGTCGGTCAAACCCGAAGGCGATTTTCTGGTCGGTATTGAAGGCCGCAATTCAGTTGGTCAAATAAGATGGCATTTGGCGTTGGGAAATGATTTCAAGGAGTGTTGACGGGTGGACCTGGTTGAACGCTCCCTCGATGTCGAGCGTGAGGACAGCTGGTCAAGTCGGGTTCTGATTGGTGGATTTTCTTTTGCTGATAGTGGTGGCGATGGGTGAAATCGTACGCAGTAGTGCGTCAATTGCAGAATTTTCTTGCTGGGCACCCATCTGTGATGGATGTGTCGCTCCACACATCAAGGCTGCATGGGAGAGGCGTTTCACCACAATCGATTTCCGCAGTTTCCCAAAACATGATTGGAGTGAGATCGGACGATAAGATTTTGGGTGTGAGTACGTCGTCTTGCCAGGCTTGGGGATGACAATGCAGTTGGCAGTTTTCCATTCCAGCGGATGCGCAGCATATTTGAGGCATGCGGTGAATAGGTCGGGGAGAAGATGTGGGGCAGCCTCATGGAAGCATTGTAGGGTGCTGTAGGTGATATCGTCTGGTCCAGCTGATGTGCCATATTTCAGGTGTGAGATGGCCAAATTGGTTTCGGATGCTGTGACCGGCCGCGTGTGATGGCGTATATCCCTCTTGGAGGTGAGAAGGTCTGCTGGAAGTGGCGTTCATTGCTCCATATTGACTGTTGGGAAGAGTGAGTTACGTAGCACCTCACACTTACCTTTGAAGTCGGACCGTCCGTGAAGTGGTGGAATTGGCTTGTGGTGTGTGTTGTGGTGCTGAATTGTTTTCCAAACGGTCCGGGTGGATGTGGCTTCAAGCTGGTGGATTCGGTAGGCTGTCTTCGCCTTCCGTACCAGTATCGACCACTTGTGGCATTTGTATTGGCTATCTTTGAGGTTCACATCGGTGGGGTGTAGGCGGGTTCATCTGTCAGCACGCTTGACACTCTGTTTTGCCAGTGTAAGACTGTGGTTCCACCAGGGTGCCGCTGTCTTTCACGTTGTCCTCACAGTGACTGCCTCGTCGACTGCCTGATGAATCAGACTTATAATGTTGGTAACTGCTCTTAGAGTGTCGTCCGTCCCTTGGAGTTGCGAGAGATCCATCTTTGCAGATCGAATCTTGGAATTGAACATTTCCCAGTTAGCCTTGGGCCAGCACCGACGGGGAATGGTTGGTGCCTGAGCAGATGGCAGGGATAGGGTGATGATAACAGCGCTGTGGTCAGAGGTAGTGTCATGGTCCACGGTGAGTGTCAGGATGGATTGTGTTGGTGAACCTCGGGAGAAACATAAGTCGATTGTAGAAGGCTGTCCGCCATTCCTGGGGTGGTGTGTGGGTATTGCCGGCTCGTTCTGGAGACAGAAGTTGTTGTCTTCGAGCCAATTCGCGATTGTGTGGCTTGCAGTGGAGATACGAGCGGCTTGCGGAAGAGGTCCCTGCCACCACGGGTGGTGGGCGTTAAGATCCCCCATGAGTAGGCAATCGGTTGGTAATTTGAGGGTTGGTAGGATTGCAGCCAGTGGTTCTGCACGTCCTGGGGAGTAGAAGTTAAGGAGGGTGAATGTTTGCTGGTTGTGTGATGTAGTGATTGTGGTTCCCAAGAAGGAGTCTTGAGGGGTAAAGACTGTGGTCGCGGTGAGTCCAGGTGCGTGACGTACGTATGTCACGCATTGAGGCTTTGTCGGTGAGGGGGTGAAGATATCGAATCCTGGTAATGACAGTGGGTTCCCATGTTTGTCAACCCACGGTTCTTGGAGAAGGCAGATGAGATTTTCGGGTTTTCGGGAGAAGTCTTGCAATGCTGAAATTGTCGTTGCTTGGCCTCGCGCACACTTCAGCAGCTGTACGGACCCAACGGCATGCGGTAGAGTCATTTATGCGGCTACTCCCGCCATGGGGGCGTCTTCCTGGTTGGTTGCATTCGTGTTTGGCTTGGTGAGGTTACATAGCTTGATGCGCTCAGGGCAGTTGGGGTCACTGGCCTTGTGGGGTGCATCGCAATTAACACACCGGATGGGGGGGTGAGTGCAGGCAGGGTCTTTCTTGCAAATCGGGAGCATGCACGGGTGCTCTTTAGTTTCATGAGGGCCAGTGCAGACCGCACAATGGGATCCGTTCCTGCAGAGTGCGGTGGGGTGGCCGTAGATCTGGCAGTTGTGGCACTGAGTGCTTCGTCCGTATGCGATGTAATCGTCCAGTTGACATTCCCGGTTACAGACAATGAGGTGCTTGCGTCCAATGCTGGCCCTCTTGATGGTTCCTGTAAGCGTTATGACAACTGTGGAGTTGGCTTTATGCTCCCGTCGCTCGGTAGGGGTGAGCCATCGTGGCGTCTGTCCTTGAACCAATTGGGGGTAGTTAGATGAAAGGCTTTGTGATATTTCAGGTATGGAGAGGTGGGTTGGCACGCCATGCAGTAGGAAATGGCTGAACCGTTTTCCGATTTCCACCTTCTGGCATTGTCCGTAATAGGAGAGGGTATCTGTGATGATCGTGGTGTAGTCCTCATAGATCAGATTGTTCTGGGTATTTCCAGTGGTAAATATGATGTTGCCGTGGATCGTAACTCGTGCGCGGATAAACGGTGGGGTGAGGACATCCTTGTTGTTGACAATTGTGGAATTTACATGCCGGAGGGCCAAGTCTGCGATCATCTGCCGTTCCGAATAGGTCTTCTCAGGTTGAATACCATTTGTACTGTCGGTACCACCACTCTGGAAGTGGCATGTCACCTCCCATTCGGCTTGTGGGTACTTTGTTGGGATGAGTTTCGGTGTCGAGGCCTTTGTCTTTAGCTTCGGAGGAATGGTTTCCCAACCGCGAGTATTGGCGGAGGGGTTTTGCGGAGTAATCGTCGGTAATTGAGGAATGGTATCTGCAACTCCAGCAGCAGCAGTTGCCCCCGCACCTTCACTGGAAGTTTTCTTTGTCAGTTGGAATTTCAGAATCTTCTTGGCCGGGGCTGCCGTTGGCGCAGTCGTCAGGGGCTGGACGGGCTTCTGGTATGTAAGTAGCTGTTGTTGCAGCTGGGTGACACGGGAACCCAGGGAGCTGATCTGGCTGTGCAGCAGGTCGGTGGTCTTCTTGTAGGCGATGGCAGCATCATCGTCTGATTTCTTGACTGATTTCATGATGTCCTCGGTGATTCTGATGTACAGGCGTTCCATAGCCGCTTGAGTGATGATCTCGAAATCTGAGTGGAGAGCTGCGTGTTCTGCGCTCAAGGGAGGGGGTACATGTGGTGCAACAAATGCCGGGATCTCGTCACCAAGTGCCTGGGTGGCCATAATGTTTTCGGCCTGCTGAAAGTCCATTCGTTCTGTGTTGGCGTCGTCGTCGTCGCTGTCTGAGGGAGGTTCTCTATCTTCGCGAACGCGTTTCAAGGGTGAGGGGGAGCGAGTAGGGAGAAGTTGGGGGTGCTCAGCAATTGCAACCGCACCCGGCCGGACAAAGGCATCCAGGGGGCCCGGTCCGCAGTGGGAGGTAGAAGACATGATTTTGTTTGATGAGATCGTGGTGGTTGGGTACGCAGGCCCAATGGCACCACAGAGGGGGGTCGAGCGAGGGTCGGAAACGAAACTCGAGATAATAGGCTTCCAAGCTAATGAGGCTGTCGGCCAATTCTCAGGGATGGTTTTGAGATTGTTTTCGGCGAGATCGATGGTGGGGGAGGAAAGTTCTTTTCGAAAACGTGGGGGGTTGTTCGAGAGAATAGATTGCGTGGAGAAGACTCTCCAGACTAGCTACCACGCCCTTCCTTTATACTTTTCCTTCCCTCTGTGGAATCACAGCTTGCCCGCAAAACTGACACAGTTCCTCGGTCTAACATTATGACTGGATCGCTGCGCCCAAGGAAAACACATGATCGCACTCAGCCGCCGCACGGCCAACACTCTACTCACGACAACAGGAGAAAGGATGCGCAAGCAGTAACAGTAAAGGAAAGGAAGACTGATGTACAACTTAATCAAGGGAAAACAATACTCGTAACGAACATGGGAGAAGGACGCGCAAGCTCAATCAATGGGAGACAACAAACGTAGCGGACAGGAGAAAGGACGCGCAAGTAACATAACGGAGACGAAGGAGAGAGGTCTAGACCGGCCAGCAGTCAGGGATATCGCTACCAGAGTAATATGGTGGAGATCAGTCGAGGCGCCGAAGCGCGGAGGATGACCGCGGCTGCGGCAGTGGAAACGAGTACGAGCCACAGGGCGACAAGGGTGAGAGTGGCACCGGCGTTGGCGCCAAGGAGCCTGTCGCGCCAGGTTCGTGACAGTACGTCCCCTGTCCAGACCGAAGCTCCGGCGAGGTTATGTCGGGTCGCCAGGGTCCAGCGGCGGATGGGGGTGCAGTAGATGCAGATGGGCCAGCTAGCCTGCTGCCGGGCTTGGAGTTGTTCGTTCATTCGCTGTTGTTTGGTGATGATGGCTCCCAGGCTGTTGGTCACCTGCTCAAGTTGCTGTTGGTCCGTGTAGTGGAACTCGTTCATCCGCTGGGTAAGCGTCCGGTGTACAACTTGATTGCGGCGGGCGTCCCGGGTGGTTGTTTGATGTATCATGGTGACGATTTCCCCCAGGAGGGTGAGTTGCTTGTCCTGTAGTGCTGCAGTCGCGGCCGTAGGGTTTATGTTTTCCTGATCTTACTATGGTGGCGTGATGTCCGCCAAGGTTTCACGTGGAGCTGCAGCGCTGCAGCAGAGGTCGTGGTTTTCCATGTTCACGAGGAACTGGCATTCGGGACAGACCTGCTTTCCTCGGTACCAGTCCGCGCATGCTTTGCTGGTGTTGAGGCGTCGTTCGCGGGTTACTTCGAGTAGTTCGTTAGGGTGTGGAAGCGGGCAGTCCCAGTTTGTCACTCGGCAGCGGCAGCTTCGGCGCGGGTAGTAGTTATTGTCCTTGCTCTGGCAGTGGGTGTTGCAGTAGTCATCGTAGCAGGCCGTCCAGTGCAGGGATACGTGGTCGTTGGTATGGGGTTGTCCTGCGGCGGACAGCGGGGGCGACGGTGCGGCTGGAGGGGCGCCCCATCCGTCGGTCGTGGTGGCGGCAATGCCCCAGCCATTGTTGGGTTCGTTGGTGGGTAGTTCAGTTTGTTCGTTATCGGTGGAGGTTGTGATGGCAAACTCAGAGGTACGGCTGCGGCCAGCGAAGGTCCAGCCTTCGTTGGTGCCGACAGTGGTGGTGGTGGACATATCGGGTTTTTTTTAGAGTTGGGGTGCGGGTTTCTCATGGTATTCCTCATGGAACTGGTGGACGAGGTCGGGTGAGTTCTCAAAGTTGCGGGCCGGATACCAGGTACGATTGGGGTCATGGAAACCGGTCCACTTGACTCGATACTGGATCTGGTTTCTATGGTGTCAGGAGTCGAGGATTTTCTCTACTTCCCACTCTTGCTGTTCTTGGATGACCACAGGTGGTGGCGGTGTTTGTTGGTGTCCCGGGATGGGTTCGGTGCTGGCTGTGGATTCGAGGAGGCTGATGTGGAAAACTGGGTGGATCCTGACAGTGGCCGGTAGGTCCAGTTTATATGCTCTTGAGCCTACCTTCTCGAGGATGGTGTACGGGCCTATCTGCTTGTGGTCCAGTTTGTTCGATGGTCGGGTTGTCCGGATGTGTTTCCGTCGTAGCCAGACCCTGTCGCCTGGGTTCAGTACCGGGTCCGGATGTCGTGCTTTGTTGGCTTGCTCTGCTTGAGACATTTGGACTTCCTTGATATCTGCTCGAAGTTCTTCATGCAACCTTCTTAATGCCGCGACATATTCCGACACTTGTGGGGTCTCCTCATTCCGGGTGCCAAGGGATAGCAGGAAATGTTAGATATATCGATCGCCCAACGAGGCCCGCCGAGGTCTGCCTAGACCGCTGCGAGCAGATGCGCGCGCCGGAGGCATCAGGTGGCGCAGGTGGCCAATGGCCACCGGCGACATCTAGACCCGGCGACATCTAGGCCCGGAGGTGGCGAATCGCCGCCGGTGACATCTAGACCGGAGGTGGCAAGTTGCCACCAAAGGATCTAGAGGAGCCGGTGATGGGTAATGGGTTGGATGTGCCTGTATATATAGAGATTGGTCCTCCGGTCTCGGTGAAAAGATTAAGCAACGGAATTCCTACCTATCTATCGACGAGTATATTTGACAGGTTATGAGCCCGGCTCCTCGACGCCGCAACGATCACAATACTCCTCGAACCTGAA